>Ga0255334_1000705_pt1 | contig 21605 bp, 15 predicted proteins | sample EtOH5_35cm_T3_12_FD_202080 | JGI IMG/M metagenome (GOLD analysis project Ga0255334, IMG submission 202080) | Sandy soil microbial communities from University of British Columbia, Vancouver, Canada - EtOH5_35cm_T3_129 | ecosystem: Engineered > Artificial ecosystem > Sand microcosm > Unclassified ...
TTCTCGATCCTCTGGTCCGTCCTGATTTACAGCCCGGTCTGCCACTGGGTCTGGCATCCGAATGGCTGGATCTTCGCCCTCGGCGCGCTCGACTTCGCCGGCGGCACGGTCGTGCACATCAACGCCGGTGTCGCGGGCCTTGTCTGCGCCCTGGTGCTCGGCAAGCGCATCGGGCTCGGCACCGAGAACATGTCCCCCTTCAACCTGGCCCTCGCCGTCATCGGCGCGAGCCTGCTGTGGGTGGGCTGGTTCGGCTTCAACGCGGGCTCGGCGGTCGGTGCTGCCGGTCGCGCGGGCATGGCGATGCTGGTCACGCAGCTGGGGGCGGCCGCGGCCGCGCTTGGCTGGATGTTCGCCGAATGGGTCACCAAGGGTAAGCCCAGCGTGCTCGGCGCCATTTCCGGCGTCGTGGCGGGTCTGGTCGCGATCACCCCGGCGGCGGGCTTCGTGCTGCCGGTGCCGGCGCTGATCATCGGCGTGGTCGCGGGCCTGGCGGGCTTCTGGGGCGCCACGGCGCTCAAGCATGCGCTCGGCTACGATGACAGCCTGGATGCCTTCGGCGTGCATGGCATCTGCGGCATCGTCGGCGCCATCCTGACCGGCTGGTTCGCCTATGGCCCGCTGTCGGGCACGACCTCGGCTCCGGAAGGTATCTCCGGGTCCTTCGACCAGGTGATCCTGCAATTCTACGCGGTCGCCGCGGTGTTCATCTACACCGCCATCGGCACCTTCATCCTGCTCAAGGTCACCGATCTGATCGTCGGCCTGCGGGTGACCGAGGAAGAGGAGCGCGAAGGTCTGGACGTGTCGCTGCACGGCGAACGCCTGGGCTGAGGGTTTTTCTCCAACCGAACAGAGGCGTCGGGGGCAACCCCGGCGCCTTTTTCATATCGGCCGGCTACCGCTGAATAACCCCTGCCGCATCATGGCCCTGCGATGCTAGGTTACGACGCAACCTGAAGCAGTCCGCGCCCATGCCCCGTGCCGCCCTTGTCGAACAGCAGCCGACCGCCGCGACCACGCGGTTCGCCTCGCCCCAGGTGAAGGCCGCCTTGCGGCGTCGGGCGGCGGAACTCTTTGGGCTGGCCTGCGCCCTGGCGGGGCTGGGACTGCTGGTGGCGCTTGGCACATATGACGTCGCCGATCCGTCGCTTTCCACCGCGACCTCTCGTCCCGCTGGCAATCTGGCGGGGCCGTTTGGCGCGATCCTGGCGGATCTGCTCTGGCAGGGGCTGGGCTGGGCGGCGCTGCTGCTGCCGGCCTGCCTGCTGGCCTGGGCGGTGCGGCTGGTGTCCCGGCGCGGGCTGTCGCCGCTCGCCGGGCGGCTTGCCGCGATGCTCGCGGGTATGCCGTTGATCGCCGCTTCGCTTACCCTGGCGCCGCTCCCGCCGGATCTGCCGGCCCCGGCCGGTGCCGGCGGCGCCATCGGCCCCGTGCTGGCCGGCTGGGTGATGGGGATGGCCGGCGACAATGCCGATTTCGCCAAGGGGGCGGCGGTGCTGCTGGTGCTGTTCAGCCTCGGCATCGGTTGGCTGGCGCTGGCGCTGCCGCGCGGTTCGATGCGGCGCGGCGCGGGGGCCGCGGGCGTCGCGGGCCGCTTTGCCGGCCGCGGCGCGGCCGGGGGAATGGGCTGGCTGTTCCGCTGGATGCGGCGGCCGGAACGCGGGCCGGACGAAGAAGCCCCGAGGATGACGCGGGAGGCGCCCGCGCCTGCCGGCAGGCGGCTGGAGCCCGAGCCCCTCGCCAGGCCCGCCGCCCCGGCCGAGCCGAGCTTCGCCGCCCGCGCCCTGGGGGCCGCCGGCGGCATGTTGCGCCGGGCGCCGGCCACCCCCGATCCGCGGCTCTCCGCTCTGCTGCGCAATGCCGAGACGGCTGCCCGCGTCCCGGACCCCGTGGCGATCCCGCGCGGCGACCGCCCCCGGGTCGCCGACCGCGCCCCGCCGCCGCGCAAGAACCCGCAATCGGCGCAGCCGGCGCTGGACCTGCCCGATGGCCGCTACCGCCACCCGCCGCTGTCGCTGCTGACCCCCGCCCCCGAACGCCGCGACCAGGGCCCTTCGGAAGAAGCGCTGCAGAACAACGCCCGCATGCTGGAAAGCGTGCTGGAGGACTACGGCGTGCGCGGCCGCATCGTCGAAATCCGCCCCGGCCCTGTGGTCACGCTGTACGAGCTGGAACCCGCCCCCGGGACCAAATCCGCCCGCGTCATCGGCCTTGCCGACGACATCGCCCGCAGCATGAGCGTGCTGGCCGTGCGCATCGCGACCGTCCCCATGCGCAATGTCATCGGCATCGAGATGCCGAACGCCAAGCGCGAGACCGTCTACCTGCACGAGCTGCTGAGTGCGGCGGACTGGGACCGCAACCCCGGCCGGCTGCCGCTGGCGCTGGGCAAGGATATCGGCGGCTCGCCGGTCGTCGCGGATCTGGCCAAGATGCCGCATCTGCTGATCGCCGGCACCACCGGTTCGGGCAAGTCGGTCGGGATCAACACCATGATCCTGTCGCTGCTCTATCGTTTCACGCCGGATGAGTGCCGGCTGATCATGATCGACCCCAAGATGCTGGAGCTGTCGGTCTATGACCGCATCCCGCATCTGCTGGCCCCGGTCGTCACCGAACCGCCCAAGGCGATCGGCGCGCTGAAATGGACGGTGCGGGAGATGGAGCGGCGCTATCGCTCGATGTCCCAGCTCGGCGTGCGCAACATCGCCGGCTACAATGAGAAGATCGCCGAGGCCGCCCGCACCGGCCAGGTGCCCACCCGCCGCGTGCAGACCGGTTTCGACCCCGAGACCGGCAAGCCGGTGTTCGAGGACCAGCCGCTGGCCCTGACCCCCTATCCCATGATCGTCGTGGTGATCGACGAGATGGCCGATCTGATGATCGTCGCCGGCAAGGAGATCGAGGCCGCGGTGCAGCGCCTCGCGCAGATGGCGCGTGCCTCCGGCATCCATGTGATCATGGCGACGCAGCGCCCGTCGGTGGATGTCATCACCGGCACCATCAAGGCGAATTTCCCGACGCGCATCTCCTTCAGCGTCACCTCCAAGATCGACAGCCGCACCATTTTGGGCGAGCAGGGGGCCGAACAGCTGCTGGGCATGGGCGACATGCTGCACATGGCCGGCGGCGGGCGGCTGTCGCGCGTCCACGGCCCCTTCGTCAGCGATGTCGAGGTCGAGCGCGTGGTCGAATGGCTGCGCGAACAGGGCGAGCCGAGCTATGTCGAGGAAGTGACCGAGGCCGAGGAGGATGAGGCCGGCAACCCCGGCCTGTCCGGCATCGCCGCCGGCAGTGATGCGGAAAAATCCCTGTTCGACCAGGCGGTCGATCTGGTGACGCGGGAGGGCAAGGCCAGCACCAGCTTCATCCAGCGCCACCTGAACATCGGCTACAACCGCGCCGCCAAGCTGATCGAGCAGATGGAGAAGGAGGGTGTGGTGGGGGCCGCCAACCACGTCGGCAAGCGCGAGGTGCTGACGCAGCGGCGCGACGAGGACGACTGATCAGATCCCGCAGATCGCGCGGAACGCATCCTCGTCCAGCACCGTGACCCCCAGCGCTGCCGCCTTGGCCGCCTTGGACCCCGCATCCGCTCCGACCACCAGGAAATCGGTCTTGCCGGAGACGGATTTGGCGACCTTGGCGCCGAGGCGCTCGGCGATGGCACCCGCCTCGTCCCGGCTCATGTTCGCGAGACTGCCGGTGAAGACCACGGTCTTGCCCGCCAGCGGCCCATCCAGCCCGCCGGTCTCGGCTTCCTCCGGCGTGACTTCGCGGGCGAGGTCGTCCAGCGCTGCCAGATTGCGCGGCTCATCGAAGAAATCGGTCAGCTCGGTCGCGATGGCGGGGCCGATGCCCTGGATGCTGCCGAGTTCCAGCCGCGCATCGCTGCCGATGATGCGCGCCTCCAGCATCGCCGCCCGCCAGTTGGCGAAACTGCGGTAGTGGCGGGCCAGCAGCTTGGCGTTCTGCTCGCCGATCCGGCGGATGCCGAGGGCGAAGAGGAAGCGTTCCAGCGGCACCCGGCGTCGCGCCTCGATCGCGGCCAGCAGATTGGCGACCTTCTTCGCCTCGGTCCTCGACTTGCCGCCCCAGCCTTCCCAGCCGCGCAGGGTTTCGGCGTGGGGCGCCAGGCGGAAGATGTCGGCCGGGGTGTGGACCAGCTTCTCGTCGTAGAGGCGCTGGATGTTCTCCTGCCCCAGCCCCTCGATATCCATGGCGCGGCGGCTGACGAAATGGATCAGCCGCTCCACCGCCTGGGCCGGGCAGATCAGCCCGCCGGTGCAGCGGCGCACCACCTCATCCAGCGGGCGCACCGCATGGCTGCCACAGGCCGGGCAGACGGTCGGCGGCTGCCAGGGCTTGGTGCCGGGCGGGCGGCGTTCGAGCACGACCTCGACGATCTGCGGGATCACATCCCCCGCGCGCTGGATCACCACGGTGTCGCCGATGCGGGCGTCCAGCCGGGCGATCTCATCCTCATTGTGCAGCGTCGCGTGGCGGACCAGCACGCCGCCCACATTCACCGGCGCCATCACCGCGCGCGGGGTCAGCGCGCCGGTGCGGCCGACCTGGATCTGGATTTCCTGCAGGATGGTCGTGGCGCGTTCGGCGGGGAATTTCCAGGCGACCGCCCAGCGCGGCGCCCGGCCGACAAAGCCAAGCCGCGTCTGCAGCGCCAGATCATCGATCTTGTAGACCACGCCGTCGATGTCGTAGGCGAGGCTGGCCCGTTCCTCGCCCAGCCGCTGCTGGAAGCCCGCCGCCGCCGCCTCGTCCGGCAGGCGCTGGGACAGCGGGTTCACCGCAAAGCCCCAGTGGCGCAGCTGTTCCAGATAGTCCCAATGCGTGGTCGCGACTGCCTCGCTGGACGCGCCCTGGGCATAGGCGAAGAGCTTCAGCGGGCGGCGGGCGGTGATCTCGGGGTTCAGCTGCCTTAGCGACCCGGCCGCGGCATTGCGCGGGTTCACCGGGATGCGCACCGCCTCGCCGGCCTTTTCGCCGGCCTTGCGGCGGGCCTCGCGCTCCTCGAAGGCCGCGGTCTGCTCGGCGTGGAAGGCCAGGAAATCGGCCTTGTCCATGAAGACCTCGCCGCGGATCTCGATGCTGGCGGGGTAGGGGGCGGCGAGATGCTTCGGCAGATCCGACAGGGTGCGGAGGTTGGCGGTGATGTCCTCGCCTTCCAGCCCATCGCCGCGGGTGGCGCCGCGCCGGAACATCCCGTCCTCATAGGTCAGGCTGACCGAGAGCCCGTCGATCTTCGGCTCGCCGACGAAGCGCAGCGGCTCCGCCTCCGCCAGGCGCAGAAAGCGCCGGACACTGGCGCAAAATTCGGCAAATCCTTCCGGGGCAAAAACATTGTCCAGGCTCAGCATCGGCACGCCGTGGCGGATCTTGGCGAAGCCCGCGGCGGTGGGCGCCCCCGGTCCCGCCCGGCTCGGGCTGTCGGCGCGGATCAGGTCGGGGAATTCGGCCTCGATGGCGGCGTTTTCGGCCAGCAGCCGGTCGAATGCCGCATCCGACATGATCGGCGCGTCCTGCTGGTGATAGGCGAGATTCGCGCGCGCGATCAGCGCCGCCAGCCGGGCGAGTTCCTGCGCCGCCTCCGCCTCGGTCATGCCAGCGCTGCCAGCAGCTCGTCGGCGGCGGCGCGGGCGGCGTCGGTGACGCGTTCGCCGGCCAGCATCCGCGCGATCTCCTCCCGCCGCGCGGCCGGGGGCAGGGGGGTCACGCGGGTTTCGGCGCGGTCCCCGGTCACGGATTTGGCGACCTGGTAATGCTGGGCGCCGCGGGCCGCGACCTGCGGGCTATGGGTGACGACCAGCACCTGCACCCGGGCGGCGACGGCGGCCAGGCGTTCGCCAACCGCGGCGGCGGTGGCGCCACCGATCCCGCTATCGACCTCGTCGAAGACCAAAGTCGGCACCGGCGAGCCGCGCGCCAGCACGACCTTCAGCGCCAGCATCAGCCGCGACAGCTCGCCGCCCGAGGCGATCCGCGCCAGCGGCCCCGGCGTCTGGCCGGGGTTGGTCGAGACCAGGAACTCCACCCGGTCCTGCCCATCCGGCCCCCAAGTGGATTCGCCGCGCGGGGTCAGGGCGACGGAGACACGCGCGCGGTCGAGCTTCAGCGGCGCCAGCTCGGCGGAGAGTGCCGCATCCAGCCGCGCGCCCGCCGCCGCCCGGCCCGCCGTCAGCTTCGCCGCGGCGGCGACATAGGCGGCACGGCCGGCCCGCGCCGCGGCCTCCAGCGCCACCACCTGGCCGGAGCCGGCATCCAGCGCCAGCAGCCGTTCCTTCAGCGTCTCCAGCAGCGCGGGCAGGCCGGCCACCGCGACGGCATGCTTGCGGGCCATGGCGCGCAAGGCAAACAGGCGTTCCTCGGTCGATTCCAAGGCGCGGGGATCGGGGGCGGCGTCCTGCACCAGCCGTGCCAGCAGGGTTTCCGCCTCGGCCAGCGCATCCTGGGCGGCGCCGAGCATGGCCAGGGCCGGCTGCACATCCTCATTCGGCGGCGGCATGCGTTCCAGCGCGCGGGCGGCATTGCGCAGCGCCGCGGCCGGGTTGCCGCCACCGCGACGGTCGCGCGGGGTCAGTTCGGACAGGGCTGCGGCGACGGCCTCGGCGCGTTTTTCGCCCTGCTGCAGCCCCTGGCGGCGGGCGGCCAGCGCATCTTCCTCGCCTTCCTCGGGCGCCAGCGTGGCGAGTTCGGCGACGGCATGGCGCAGCCATTCCTCGTCGCGCTGGGCCTCGGCGATCGCGGCGCGGGCGGCGTCCAGCGCGCGTTCGGCGGCGCGCCAGTCGCGATGCGCGGCGGCGACGGCGGCGCGATCGGCCTCCAGCCCACCAAAGGCGTCGAGCAGCCCGGCATGGCTCGTGGGATCGGCGAGACCGACCTGGTCGTGCTGGCCCTGCACTTCGACCAGCAGCGCGCCCAGGCGCTTCAGCAGCGCGACGCCAACCGGCCGGTCATTGACGAAGGCGCGGGACCGGCCGTCGGCCTGCACCACGCGGCGCAGCACGACCTCCTCCTCCACCTCCAGCCCATGTTCGCCCATCAGAGCGAAGGCGGGATGGCCGGGGGGGGGCTGGAAGCCGGCGGCGACGCTGGCCTGGGCCTGGCCGGCGCGGACCAGCCCCGATTCGGCGCGAGCGCCGAGGGCGAGGCCCAGGCTGTCCAGCAGGATGGACTTGCCGGCCCCCGTCTCCCCGGTCAGCACCGAAAGGCCGGGGCCGAAGACGAGGTCGAGCCGTTCGATCAGGACGACGTCACGAATGGCGAGCGTCGCGAGCATGGCCGAAGCCTCGCTGGTCTAGAACACCGCATCCACGGCCTGGCGCAGCCAGCCCGGCTTGTCCTCGCGCGCGCGGGGGGCGCCATCGACCAGCAGGGCGTAGCTGTCCTGGTACCAGGGGCTGCCCGGGTAGTTGTGGCCGAGCACCGCGGCGGTGCGCCGTGCCTCATCCACGAGGCCGAGGCTCATGTAGATCTCGGTCAGCCGGTGCAGCGCCTCGGGCACGTGGTTGGTGGTCTGGTAGTCGTCCACCACCCGGCGGAACCGGCCGATCGCCGCGGCATAGAGGTGCCGGGCCTGGTAGAAGCGGCCGATGTTCATCTCGCGCCCGGCCAGATGGTCGCGCGCCAGATCCATCTTCAGCCGCGCATCGCGGGCATAAGGCGTGTTGGGGAAACGGTTCTGCACATCCTGCAGCGCTGCCATCGCGATTTCGGTGCCGCTCTGGTCGCGGCGGGCATCGACGATCTGTTCGTAGAAGCACAAGGACCGCAGGTAATAGGCATAGGCGATGTCGCGATGCGCCGGATGCAGTTGGATGAAGCGATCCAGCGCGCCGATCGCCTCGGGGTAGCGGTTGCGGCTGTAGTCGGCATAGGCCGCCATCAGCTTCGCCTGCGTGGCCCAGGTCGAATACGGGTATTCGCGGTCCACCGTCTCGAACAGCTCGACGGCGGGGCCGTAGCGTTCGGAGTTCAACGCATCCATGCCGGCGGCATAGAGGCTTTCGGGGGTCTGCTGCGCCAGCGCGCGTTGGCGCGGCGTGGCACGGCCGGTATCGGTGCCATCCCAGGCACGGAGACCGTCATCCTCCCCCGAACAGGCCGCGAGGGCGAGGGGGGCCAGGAGCAGGAGCGGGACGAGGCGGCGGAGCATCGGCATATCCGCGCTATAACACAGGATCGAAAGAAGCCGGCAGGGGGGTGCCGCGCTTCGTCATGGCTCTCGGCCTCAGGCCGCCGTCGCCAGGGCGGGGGGGCGCGCGGCGGCGTTGCCGCGCAGGGCCGGCATCCGGCCGACGGGCGCCATGCTCCAGTCCGGCTCCACCACGCGCCAGGCGCTGCGATCGGCGAAAAGCGCCCGCAACAGCCGGTTGTTGAGCGCATGGCCCGAACGGTAGCCGGAAAAACGCCCGCTGATCGGATACCCGGCCAGCGAGAGATCGCCGATCACATCCAGCAGCTTGTGCCGGACGAATTCATCCGCCGAACGCAGCCCGGTGGGGTTCACCACCATCGGCCCATCCACCACCACGGCATTGGCAAGGCTGCCGCCGCGCGCGAGCCCGGCGGCGCGCAGCCGCGCCACATCCTCGGCCAGAGTGAAGGTCCGGGCCTCAGCCAGGGCATGGCGGAAGGTCTGCGGCGTCAACCGCACGGCCAGCGACTGGCGGCCGATCGCGGTGTTCGGAAAGTCGATGGTCAGCGCAGCCTCGAAGGCGGCGGACCAGCCGGCGTTGCCCGGCGCGGGTCGCAGCTCGGCCCAGGCCGAATCATCCTCCTCGGTCTCGCTGACCCGGATCGGCTTCAGCACTTCGAGCACGCTGACCGGCAGCCCGTTTGCCACGGTCCCGACGCAATCGATCAGGAACAGGATGTCGCGCGCGGAACCGTCGAGGATCGGCACTTCCGGCCCGTCCAGTTCGACCAGGGCATCATGCACGCCGGCGCCGACGAAGGCCGCCAGCACATGTTCGACCGTGCCGATCCGCTCCGCGGCCGGGCGGTCGCTGACGCCGAGCGCGGTGCAGAGGCGGGTATCGGCCACCTGGTCGAAGCGGGCCGCGATTTCGAGCCCGATGTCGGTGCGACGGAAGCGGATGCCGGCGCCGGGGGAAGCGGGATGCAGGGTCATGGCAACGCGGGCGCCGGAATGCAGCCCGATGCCGACGCAGCCGATCGATGCCCGCAGCGTCCGCCTCATGCCGTCCATCCCCGCGAGAAGCGAGCCGGCCAGGGTCGAGGTTGCGAGGAATCCGTCCATTCGTATCTCGTCCCGGGAGGCATGAAAACCGTTGGGGAAACCGTTTCAAAAGGTCTCGCGGCCAAGCTCGGCGCGCCCCGGCAGCGCGTCTTTGCAATTGCAAACTGGCAGCCTGCGGACGATGCGGCCAGTCAATGGTTGTTTCCCCGTATTTCACCCCAAGTCACTGATTCATCTCGCTGTGTGCGGTGCACAATGCGGCAAAATCAAGGCAGGAACGGAGCGATTCAGGGCATAAAAAAGCGGCCCGGCGCTGCCGCCGGACCGCCCGCCTCGTTTCCTTTTCGTGCCGGTCAGTTGTTTTGGCGCCGCAAGAAAGTGGGGATCTCGAGACCCATCTCGTCGGTCGCCGCCACGGCGCGCGGCTTCGGCGCCAGGGCCGAGCCGGCAGCGGCCTGCTGCGGGTGCGATTGGGCCGGTTGCGATAGGGCCGGCTCCTGGCGATGCGCGCTCGGCTGCTCCGGCGGCAGCGGCCGGCGCATCAGATTGCTGCCGAGGCCGGTGGCGGTGCGGAACAGGGAGCTGAAGGCCCCGGCGCGCGGCTGCGGCGGGGCCGCGACCGGCCGCTGCGGCGCCTGGGCCGCGGCGGGGGGGGGGGCCTCGGGCTCCATGGGGGCTTCCCAGGCGGTGGCCGGCTCGGGGACCTCGGCGGCCGATTCCACCGTGGCGGCACGACGCAGGCCCGGCATCGCCGGCTGCGCCGCCGGCATGCGCACCGGACCCTGAGGCGCGCCCGGGTGTGCGCCCTGGTGTGCGCCTTGGGCCATGCCACGCGACGGGCCACCCGCCCCTTCGGGCATCGGCTGTGCCGGGCGGAAGGACATCGGGGCCGCCGGGGTCGTGGCCGTGCCGGGTGCGGCCGGGCGGCCCGGGATCCCCGGGGGCGCGGTGCCGCCCGCCGCGCCCGAGGCCACGGCGAAGGCGGCGCCGCCGCCCATGGCAACCAGCCGCGGCCGTTCCGCCTGCACCTGGGCCTGGGCCTCGATGCCCGTCGCCACGACCGACACGCGCAAGCGGCCGGACATGTTCGAATCGAGCGAGGTGCCGAAGATCAGATTCGCCTCCGGATCGACCTCGCGGCCGATGCGCTGCACCGCCTCATCCACCTCGAACAGCTTCACATCATCGCCGCCGGTGATGTTCACCAGCACGCCGCGGGCGCCGCGCATGGAGGTATCCTCCAGCAGCGGGTTGCTGATCGCGGCCTCGGCGGCGCGCAGCGCGCGGTCGTCGCCCTCGGCTTCGCCGGTGCCCATCATGGCCTTGCCCATCTCCGACATCACGGTGCGGATATCGGCGAAATCGAGGTTCACGACGCCCGGCTTCATCATCAGGTCGGTGACGCCGGACACGCCCATGAACAGCACATTGTCGGCCATCTTGAAGGCCTCGGCGAAGCCGGTGCGTTCATTGGCCATGCGGAACAGGTTCTGGTTCGGGATCACGATCAGCGTGTCGACATACTGCTGCAGATCCGCCAGCCCCTGCTCGGCCACATCCATCCGGCGCTTGCGTTCGAATTCGAAGGGTTTGGTCACCACGCCCACGGTCAGCACGCCGCGTTCCCGCGCGAGGCGCGCGATCACCGGTGCCGCCCCGGTGCCGGTGCCGCCGCCCATGCCCGCCGTGATGAAGACCATGTGGCACCCCTCGAGGTGGCGGGCGATGTCCTCCGCCGCTTCCTCGGCCGCCGCCCGCCCGATCTCGGGCTTGGCCCCCGCGCCCAGCCCCTGCGTCAGATGCGGACCCAACTGCACCCGCCGATCCGCGCGGCTGCGCGACAGCTGCTGCGCATCCGTATTGGCGACCAGGAACTCCACGCCCTCCAGCCCCGACAGGATCATGTTGTCCACGGCGTTCATCCCACCGCCGCCGACACCGATCACGGTGATGCGCGGGGAGAAGTCGGCGACCGATTGCCTCTGGATCGTCAGGTTGAGTGTCATTGCGGGGTAATCCTCAACATCTTGTGGGTAGCGGGGGCGGGACCCGCGAATCGTGGGGTGGTGGACGGTATCACAGCCGTTCTCTCCACCATTCGGCAAGCCGAGATAACCACCCCGGACGCGGTCCTTCGGGGTCCAGATCGAGCGGCGGCCGGCCCTCGCCGGCTCCCCAGGACAGCAGACCCACGGTGGTGGCGAAGTCCGGCCGGTGCAGCGCCTCGGGCAGGCCGCGGACCTGGTGCGGCCGGCCGAGCCGCACCGGGCGGCCGAGGATTTCCGCGGCCAGTTCGCGCACGCCGGCCAATTGGCTGGCGCCGCCGGTCAGCACGACGCGCTTGCCGACCTCGGGGCCGAGCCCCGCGGCCTCCAGCCGGTCGCGCACCAGCTCCAGGGTTTCCGTCAGCCGGGGGCGGATGACGCCGACGATGGCCGAACGCGGGATGCGGGCGAGCTGTTCCTCTTCCTCCCCCACCTGGGGGACCGGCAGGAATTCGCGCCCATCATCATGGCCGGCCAACACCCCGCCATGCAGCGTCTTCACCCTTTCGGCATGGATGATCGTGGTGGTCAGGCCGAGCGCCAGATCATTCGACACGTTCCAGCCGCCGACCGGCACGGCCGAGGTATGCAGCAGATGTCCGTCCTGGAAGACGGCAATGGTGGTGGCGCCGCCGCCCATGTCCACGACCGTGGCGCCGATGCTCTTCTCGTCCTCGACCAGGGTCGAAAGCGCCGCGGCGAAGGGGGCCGCGACCAGCTCCTCGACCTCGAGGTCGCAGGCGGCGAGCGCGAGACCGAGGTTGCGCAGGCTTGCCTGCGCCGCGCCGACCAGATGCAGCCGGGCGCCCAGGGTTTCGCAGATCATGCCGCGCGGATCATCCACGCCCGGGGTCGCGTCGATGATGAAGCCGAGCGGGATGGCATGCACCGTCTCGCGGCCCTCTTCCTCGGCGCGGCGGCGGGCTTCGGCCAGCACCGCGCGCAGGTCGGGGGCGGTGACGGCGCGGCCGCCGATTGGCCATTGGATATGCTGCACCCGGCTGTCCGGCTGGCCGCAGGAGAGGTTGACGATCACCCCGGTCAGCTTGTGATCGGCCATTTCCTCGGCCTGGGCGACGGCGGCGCGGATGGTCGCCTCGGCCTCACGCAGGTCGACGATGTTGCCGCCCTTGATCCCGCGCGACCGCTGCCAACCGAAGCCGAGCACGCGGGGTTCGCCGTCGGCCTCGACCCGGGCGATCAGGCAGACGGTCTTGCTGCTGCCGAGGTCCAGCACCCCCCAGACCCCGGATCGGGCGCGGCGGCGGCGGCCGCCGGCGATCGGCGGGTCGGCCAGGGACAGGTTGGCGGGCAGGCGGGCGATCTGGTTCATCCGCGTGAACTCCCACGATGCAGGGCGGGGGTGGGCTGAATCGCGGAGGGCGTGGCCAGCGGGCGCAGCACCATGCGATCCGCAAGCCGCAGATCCACCGCCGCGAGCGGCCGGTCCAGCAGCCCGAGCGTGCGCTGCAATCCGGCCAGGCGAGCGACGGTCGCGGGTTCCTCACCTTCGGGCAGCAGCACATCGGTGCCCGAATGCAGCCGCAGGTTCCAGCGGCGGTCCGAAACCCGGATCAGCGCCTGGACGCGGGCCATGACATCGGGATGCGCCCGCAGCGCATCGACCAGCGGCCCCGCCGTGGTGTCGGCACCCTGGCCGACCAGCAGCGGCAGCGGGCCGAACTGGTCGAGGCGATCGGTCGCCACCACCCGGCCGCGGCGGTCGATGATCGAGAACTGCCCGGCGTTCTGCCACAGCGCGAAAGGCTGGCGTTCCTCGATCCGGATCAGGATGGTGTCGGGCAGATGCCGCTCGACACTGGCATGGGCGATCCAGGAGATCGTCTCCAGCCGCTCCCGCGCCGCCTGGGGGGAGAAGGCGAGCATGGGATCGCCCGGCACGATGCCGAGCGCGCCGCGCACGAGGTCGATCGGGGTATTGTGGCGGCCGTGCACCTCTACCCGCTCGATCGTCAGCCCGAGCCGGGCGGCCAGCGTGCCCTGTTCATCGAGCAGCCGCGCCGCCTGGCTGGCGGGGTCGAAGGCCGAGACCGCGACCGCGAGCCCGCCCAGCACCGTCAGCCCGGCCAGGCCCCAGCCGAGCGGGCGCAGCAAGGGCCGCCGGCGCCGCAGCCAGAGCAGGACGCCGTTCGGCCGCTGCTGCGGCCGCTGGCTGGTGCGGCGCAGGGCGCGGGGGTCACGCGCCATGGCGGGCCTCCGCGACCAGCAGCGCGCAGAGCGCGGGGAAGGAGATGCCGCGATACGCCGCCTGTTCCGGCACCAGGCTGGTCGGCGTCATGCCCGGCTGGGTGTTCACCTCCAGCAGGATCAGCCGCCCCGGTTCCCCCGCGGTATCGTCGTAGCGAAAATCGGCGCGCGAGACGCCGCGGCAGCCGAGCGCCTGATGGGCCGCCAGCGCCACCTGCATCGCCTGGGCGGTGATCGCGGGGTGGATGGCGGCGGGCAGGGTATGGGTGCTGCCGCCGGCGGCGTATTTCGCCTCGTAATCGTAGAATTCGGTATGGGCGGTGATGTCGGTCACCGTCAGCGCCGCATCGCCCAGCACGGCGACGGTCAGTTCGCGGCCGGGGATGAAGGGCTCGGCCAGGATCTGGCCATAGGTCCAGGTACGGGCGATCTCCGCCCGCCGATTGTCATGCGCCCGGAAGATATGGACGCCGACCGAGGAGCCCTCGTTCACCGGCTTGATCACATAGGGCATCGGCAGCGGATCGGCGGCCTCCAGCTCGGCCGCGGACAGCAGCACCTGTTCGGCGACCGGCAGGCCGGCGGCGCGGAACACCGCCTTGGCGGCGGCCTTGTCCATGGCGGTGGCGGAGGCGCGCAGCCCCGAATGCGTATAGGGCAGCCGCATCCAATCCAGCAGCCCCTGGACGCAGCCATCCTCGCCATAGCGGCCGTGCAGGGCGTTGAAGACGGCATCCGGCCGCGCGGCGCGCAGCGCCTCGATCAGCGCGGCGGGATCGGCGCTGACATCGATGGGGATGACCTCGAAGCCGGCCTCGACCAGGGCCGCGGCGCATTCCTGGCCGGAGGAGAGCGAGACCTCCCGTTCGGCCGAAATCCCGCCATGCAGGACGGCGACGCGGGTCATGCCGGCTCTCCGATGCGGCGGATTTCCCAGGCCAGCTCGACGCCGGACTGCATGCGGACCTTTTCGCGCACCGCCTCGCCCAGGGCCTCGATCTCGGCCGCGGTGGCGCCGCCGAGGTTCAGCAGGAAGTTGCAATGCAGTGGGCTGACCTGCGCCTGGCCCAGCGTCATGCCGCGGCAGCCGGCGGCATCGATCATCGCCCAGGCCCTTTGGCCCGGGGGGTTGGCGAAGGTGCTGCCGCCGGTGCGGGCGCGTACCGGCTGCGTCGCTTCGCGGGCAGCGCGGATTTCGGCCATGCGTGGGCGGGGGTCGCCGGGATGGGCGCGCAGCCGGGCGCGGATGACGACGCCGCGCGGGGGCAGCGCCGAATGGCGGTAGCCGAGCCCGAGCCCGGCCGCATCCAGTCGCAGGACGCCCTGGGGGGTCGCGACCTCGGCCCAGTCCAGGACCGCGGCGATGTCGCCGCCATAGGCGCCGGCGTTCATCGCCACGGCGCCGCCGATGGTGCCGGGGATGCCGGACAGGAAGGCCAGCCCGTCCATCCCATCGGCCGCGGCCTGTTCGGCGACCGTCGTGTCCAGCGCCGCGGCCCCGGCGATATAGCCCGCGCCGTCGCGCACCACGCCACCGAAAGCCCGCCCGCCAAGACGCAGCACGATGCCGCGCAGGCCGCCGTCGCGGATGATGAGGTTGGAGGCGGCCCCGATCACCGTGAGCGGCACCTCGGCCGGCGCATCGCGCAGCAGCAGCAGCAGGTCATCGACATCCGCCGGCCGGACCAGGAATTCCGCCGGCCCGCCGACGCGGAACCAGCTGTAGGGGGCCAGCGGAGCCGCCGCCTGCACCCGCCCGCGCAGCGGCGGCAGCACCGAGGCGGGGTTTTCGCGGGTCATCATGCCCGCCTCGACTGGCCGAGCTGCAGCGCGGAGAGTTGCGCCGGCAGCGCATGCGCCCATTGCGTGATGTTGCCGGCGCCGAGGCAGACCACGTAGTCGCCGCTGCGGGCGATCGCATTGACCATTTCCGCCAGGCTCTCGGGCCCGGGCAGCGGCACCACGCTGCGATGGCCGCGGGCGCGCAGCCCATCGACCAGCGCGTCGCGGTCGAATCCCTCGATCGGTGCTTCGCCGGCGGCATAGACATCGGCGACGATGACGGTGCCGGCGTCGTTCATGCAGGCACAGAACTCCTCGAACAGCTGCGCGAGGCGGGAGTAGCGATGCGGCTGCACCACCGCGACCACATCGCGCGCGCCGGCCTGGCGGGCGGCCTTCAGCACCGCGGCGATCTCGACCGGGTGGTGGCCGTAGTCGTCGATGACGGTGATGCCGCCGGCCTCGCCGACGCGGGTGAAGCGGCGCTTCACGCCCTTGAAGCCGGCCAGGGCGGAACGGATGGTCAGGTCGTCGACATCCATCTCGACGGCCAGCGCGATGGCGGCCAGCGCGTTCTGCACATTGTGCTGCCCCAGCATCGGCAGCCGGAACGGCGACAGGCGGCGGGACCGGCCGGTGGTGCGGTCGGCGACGGTGACCTCGAAGGTCGCGCCCAGCCGGTCCATCACCAGCTTGTCGGCGCGCACATCGGCCTGGGGCGAGAAGCCATAGGTGATCAGCCGCCGGTCCGACAGGCGCGGGATCATCGCCTGCACCTCCGGATGATCGGCGCAGAGGATGGCGAAGCCGTAGAAAGGGATATTGCCGACGAACTGGGCGTAGCCCTCCTTCATCGCGGCCTCGGTGCCCCAATGGTCCAGATGCTCCGGGTCCATGTTGGTGACCACCGCCACGACAGCGGGCAGGCGCAGAAAGCTGCCGTCGCTTTCATCGGCCTCGACCACCATCCATTCGCCCGAGCCCATGCGCGTGTTGCTGCCATAGGCATTGACGATCCCGCCATTGATCACCGTGGGGTCGAATTTCGCGCCCTCCATGACGCAGGCGATCAGGCTGGTGGTGGTGGTCTTGCCATGGGTGCCGCCGACCGCGATCGCCCATTTCAGCCGCATCAGCTCGGCCAGCATTTCGGCGCGGCGCACCACCGGGATCAGCCGCAGCCGGGCGGAGACGACCTCGGGGTTGTCGCGCTTCACCGCGGTGGAGGTGACCACCACCGCCGCAGCACCGAGGTTGGCCGCATCATGCCCGATCGCCACCGGAATCCCGGAGTCGCGCAGGCGCAGGACGTTGGCGCTTTCGGCGATGTCGCTGCCCTGGACCTGGTAGCCGAGGCTGTGCAGCACCTCGGCGATGCCGGACATGCCGATGCCGCCGATGCCGACGAAGTGGATGGGGCCGATGTTGAGGGGCAGGGCGCGCATCAGGGAACCTCGGCCCGCATCGCCGCCATGACGGCATCGGCAAGCTGCGCCGCCGCATCCGGCCGGCCGAGCGAGGCCGCCGCCGCCGCCATCGCCGCCAACCGCGCAGGATCGTCCAGCAGATCGGCCAGGGTTTCGGCCAGCGCCTCGGCGGTCAGCCCGGCCTGGGCGCAGGCGATGGCGCCGCCGGCCTCGGCCAGGATGGCGGCATTGGCGGATTGATGGTCGTCGATCGCGCCCGGCAGCGGCACCAGCACGGCGGGACGGCCGGCCGCGGCCAGCTCCGCGCAGGTCGAGGCGCCGGCGCGCGCGATCACCAGATGGGCCGCGGCCAGACGCTCCGGCATGTCGCCGAGGAAGGGCGAAAGCTCGGCGGCGAGCCCCAGCGTGTCATAGGTCGCCCGGACCTCCTCCAGATCCTCGCGCCGCACCTGCTGGGTGAGGTCGATGCGGGCGAGCAGCGTCTCCGGCAGCAGCGCCAGCGCGGCCGGCACCAGGGTCGAGAAGATCCGCGCGCCGAGGCTGCCGCCGGTCACCAGCAGCCGCAGCCGGCCGCTCGCATCCGGGTAGGGCTGGCCGTGCAGGGCGGCGATGGCCGTGCGCACGGGGTTGCCGATGACGAGGCGATGCGCATTCAGCGGAACCCGGCTGGTCGCGGCATAGGAGAGCGCGAGGCTGTTGTGGCCCCGCGCCAGCACCCGGTTGGCACGGCCGAGCACGGCGTTCTGCTCATGCAGCAGCACCGGCAATTGCCAGGCGGGGAGGAAGAGCCGCGCCGCGACGACGGGCGCGACCGAGGGGTAGCCGCCGAACCCCACCACCGCCGCCGGGCGGATCTCGCGCATCACCCGCCGCGCCTGGGCGACGCCGGCGGCCATCGCGGCCATGCCCTTCATCGCCCGCCAGAGGCCGCGACCGGCAAGCCCGGCGCCCGAGATCACCACCCGCTGCTCGCAGGGGAAGGTCTCGGTCGCGGCGATGCTGCGGGCATCGGTCATCAGCACCACGCGCTGCCCGCGGGTGGAAAATTCGGACGCCAGCGCCTCGGCCGGGGAGAGGTGCCCCCCGGTGCCGCCAGCGGCGATGATGATCGGACGCACGGCCGGTCCCCTCATGCTTCCTTCCCCCCGCTGCCGACCCGTCGGCGCGTCAGGGCCAGCAGGAACCCCATGCCGAGCGCGATCGCCAGCACCGAGGAGCCGCCATAGGAGACGAAAGGCAGGGTCATGCCCTTGGTCGGAATCAGGTGCAAGGTGGAGGCCATGTTCACGAAGGCCTGCAGCCCGAATTGCGTCAGCAGCCCGGTCGCGGCGATGAAGGTGAACCGATCGGTCTCGCCCAGCAGCCGCAGCAGGCCGCGGACGACGATGAAGGCGAAGATCAGGATCAGGATGATGCAGAGGATGAAGCCGAACTCCTCCCCCGCCACGGCGAAGACGAAATCGGCATGGGCATCGGGCAGCACGGTCTTGATGCGCCCCTCGCCGGGGCCGCGGCCGAACAGCCCGCCATTGCCGAAGGCCTCCAGCGCTACATCGACCTGGTAGGTGTCGCCGGCGGCGGGGTCGAGGAAGCGGGCGACGCGCGACTGCACATGCGGCAGCAGCGCATAGGCGGCGGCGAAAAGCCCCAGGCCGGCGCCGGCCATGCCGACCACCGCGACCATGTTCAGCCCGTTCACGAAAAGCTGCGCGAACAGCACCGCGGCGACCACCATCAGCATCCCGATGTCCGGCTGCAGCTTCAGCAACAGGGCCGCGACGGCAAAAAGCCCGAAGGCGGCCAGCGCGCCCGGGAAGCGGCTGCCCGGCCGATGGCCGAGCGAGATCAGCCAGGCGCAGACGATGGCCAGGCAAGGCTTGAGGAATTCGGAGGGCTGCAGCTGGAAGCCGGGCAGCGACAGCCAGCGCCGCGCGCCCTTCACCTCCGGCCCCACGACCAGCGTGGCGGCGGTCAGCGCCAGCGCGGTGACGCAGCCGAGCAGCGCCAGCTGCTTCACCTGGCGCGGGGAGAGCAGCGAGACCCCGATCATCAGCGCCGAACCCAGCGCGAGAAACACCACCTGCTTGCCGATGAAGGCATCGCGCGAGGCGGCGCCGATCCGCACCGCGACCGCGGGGCTGGCGGCCAGCATCAGCACGAAGCCCGCGCCCACCAGCAGGAACAGCGCGATCAGGGTCGGGCGGTCCACCGTCCACCACCAGCGGCCGAGGGTGGAGGTATCGGCGCGGGTCACGGACATCTGCTGGTCTCCGCCGCTTGCTGCTGCGCCAGGGCCTGGACGGCGGCGCGAAAGGCATCGCCGCGCGCGTCAAACCCGGTGAACTGGTCCCAGGAGGCGGCGGCGGGCGAGAGCAGCACCGCCTCGGCCCCCGTCGCGCGGGCGGCGTCGCGGGCGGCCGGGATGGCGGCGGCGAGGGTCCCCGCCATGGTATGCGGCACGCCCTGCGCGGCCAGTGTCGCCGCGAAGACCGGGGCGTCGCGGCCGATCAGCACGGCATGGGCGATGCGGCCGAACAGCGGGATGAGGGGCTCGATCCCCCCTTCCTTGCCGGTGCCGCCGGCGATCAACACGGCATGCTTCCAGGAGGCCAGGGCGCGGGCCGTGCTGTCGGCATTGGTCGCCTTGCTGTCGTTGATCCAGGGGATGCCATCCAGGAACGCGACCTGTTCGGCGCGGTGCGGCAGGCCGGGATAGGTCCGCAGCCCCTCGGCCACCGCTTCGCGCGCAAGCCCCCAGGCCAGCGCCACGGCGGCGGCGGCGGCGGCGTTCTGGGCATTGTGCTCGCCGGGCAGGGTCGGGGCCTCGGCCATCGGCAGGATGAGGCCGGCGTCGTCGCGCAGCATCCCGGCCTCGGCCCAGACGCCGCCCGGCTGCGGCCGACGCCCCGAGATCGGGATTTTCCGCGCGGCGAGGCCGACGCCCAAGGCGGCGGCAACATCATCCTGGCCGAGCACGGCAATGTCGTCGCGATCCTGGCGCGCGAAAATCTGTGCCTTGGCAGCGGCATAGCCGGCCATGCTGCCATGGCGGTCCAGATGATCCGGGCTGAGGTTCAACATCACCGCGGCGTTGAAGCGCGTGCGGGCGAGTCGCTCCAACATGTAGGAGGACATCTCCAGCACATAGGCGCCATCGGTCGGCAGCAGCGGCATCGACAGCGCTGCGGTGCCGAGGTTGCCGCCGGCGAGGGCGTTCCACCCCGCCCCGGCCAGGATGTGCTGCAACAGCGCGGTGGTGGTGCTCTTGCCATTGGTGCCGGTGATGCCGGCGAGCAGCGGCATCTGCCCCGAGGCGCGGATCGCCGCGGCCAGGAATTCGACGTCGCAGAGGATCGGCACCCGCCCCGCCTCGGCCCTTGCGGCGATCGGATGCGCCACCGGCAGCCGGTGCGGGATGCCGGGCGAGAGCAGCAGCGCATCGAAGCGGAACGGGCCCTGCGCCATGTCGGCCACGGTCACGCCCGCCGCCTCCGCCGCCTGGCGGGCCGCGAGGCCGTCATCCCAGGCGGTCACCTCGGCCCCCCATTCCGCCAGCCGCAGCGCCGCCGGCAGCCCGGCGCGGCCAAGCCCGACCACGGCGACGGCAAGCCCGGCGAAGGGGCGAAAGGTGCCGCTCATCGGATCTTCAACGTCGACAGGCCGACGAGGGCGAGGATCATCGCGATGATCCAGAAACGGATGACGATGGTGGCCTCGGCCCAGCCCTTCTTCTCGAAGTGGTGGTGCAGCGGCGCCATCAGGAAGACGCGGCGGCCGGTGCGCTTGTACCAGAAGACCTGGATGACGACCGAGAGGGTCTCGACCACGAAGAGCCCGCCGACGATGGCCAGCACCACCTCATGCTTGGTCGCGACCGCGACGGCGCCAAGCGCGCCGCCCAGGGCCAGCGACCCGGTATCGCCCATGAACACCGCCGCCGGCGGTGCGTTGAACCAGAGGAAGCCGAGGCCGGCGCCGACCAGCGCCGAACAGAATACCGCAAGCTCGCCCGCCCCCGGCACCCCTTGCAGTTGCAGGTAGTCGGCAAAGATGCGGTTGCCGACCAGATAGGCGATCAGCGCGAAGACGCCGGCCGCGATCATCGCCGGCACGATCGCGAGCCCGTCCAGCCCGTCGGTCAGGTTCACGGCATTGGAGGCGCCCATCATCACGAACATGCCGATCAGCGGGAAGGCGAGCCCGAGGTTGACCGCCGCGTCCTTGAACACCGGGAAGATGAAGGCGCCCTGCAGCGCCGACGGCATCAGCCAGGTCAGCCAGACCGCCGCGACCAGCCCGATCGCCGCCTGCGCCACCAGCTTGGCGCGGCCGGACACGCCCTTGGTGTTGCGTCTTGTGACCTTCAGCCAGTCGTCGAGGAACCCGATGCCGCCATAGCCGATGGTGACCATCAGCACCGCCCAGACCATGCCGTTGCGCAGATCGGCCCAGAGCAGGGTCGCCGCGGCGATGCCGAGCAGGATCAGCACCCCGCCCATGGTCGGCGTGCCCTTCTTCTCGATCAGGTGGCGTTCGGGGCCATCCTCGCGGATCGGCTGGCCGCCGCGCTGGAAGGAGCGCAGCCAGCGGATGATCCGCGCGCCGAACACGAGGCCGATCAGCAGCGCCGTCAGGCAGGCCGCCCCGGCGCGGAAGGTCGTGTAGCGCACCAGGTTGAAGGCGATGAAATCATCCGACAGGCCGGAGAGCAGAAGCGGGATCATGCCGCCAGTTCCTTCACTGCGGCGACCACGACGGCCATGCGGCTGCCGAGCGAACCCTTGACCATGATGGCATCGCCATCCCGGATCGCGGCCGCGACCAAAGGGGCGAGGGCGAGGCTGTCGGCGGTGGCGATGCCCTGGCGGGTTTCCGGCAGGGTGGCGAACATCTCGCCCATCAGCGGCCCGCAGCAGAAGA
>Ga0255334_1000707_pt1 | contig 21563 bp, 19 predicted proteins | sample EtOH5_35cm_T3_12_FD_202080 | JGI IMG/M metagenome (GOLD analysis project Ga0255334, IMG submission 202080) | Sandy soil microbial communities from University of British Columbia, Vancouver, Canada - EtOH5_35cm_T3_129 | ecosystem: Engineered > Artificial ecosystem > Sand microcosm > Unclassified ...
CCAATGCGTTGCAGCCCCAAGGTGCGTGTACAATGATTGCAATACCAACAAGCCCACCGACACAAATGCAAGCATGGTCCTACAAGGAGTATCTGAAAGAGGGCGCTCCGAACCAAGTCGCAACCTAGTAATCATTTAAATGCCGATAACCCACGAATCGCGCATCGACTGCAAAACACACACAAGAGCGCGAGTCGCACATGATCAGTGAGACAAAGAATTGTGCCCCATCAAATGAGAATGAGGTATGTCGTTCGATCGCCAAAGTGTTTGTCGTCGTCTACCATCGTTGACCGCTCGTGCAACATGCAGTGCCGTCTAATAAAAATATACTTTGGGCTTTGGCTGACATGCGGCTTGCTGCATATGGAACATGCCGTTGAGTGAGTCACGGTGGCAGGCAGCCCGGTGGTGGCTAGTCAAACAAGTTGTCTCAGCCCTCGCACGTAGATACCCGCACACACAAGACATTCGGCGATTTTTGGTGCCAAATTTTATCGGCCGTTGATTGACCAATGAACCACGGTCCATTCTCTGATATATGGAGAACGGTGCGGCAGCAGAGACGTACGCACAAGATGGCACACGATACACCTCTACTGCCTGCCGAGTTGGCACAGATTATCCTCGGTCACTTGGACGATACTTCTATTCCACCTGCACGCCTCGTATCGACCCAGTGGTGTGGTATGCTTGACAACCGTTTCAGGGACGCGCAGCGAGCGCGCGGCAGTTCCATCTGTGATGCAGCAGCTGCGTCGGGCCAGCTTGGCATCTTGCAGTCGCTCCATGAGCGCGGCTTCCCTTTGAGCGCAAAGACGTGCGCCGCTGCAGCAAGGGGCGACCATTTGGAGATACTGCAATGGCTGCGTGCCCGCGACTGTCCATGGAATATAGAGACGTGCAGCCAAGCCGCAGAGCGCGGCCACTTGCGCATCTTGCGCTGGGCCATTGGCCGTGGATGTCCGCACGATCGACAAGAGTGCTGCAAACGTGCGGCAGAGGGCGGGCATCTTCGCGCGCTGCAGTTGTTGGCCTCAAACCGTGATTGCTTGAATGCAGACACTTGCGCTCGCGCAGCGAAGAGAGGTCACCTGAACGTGCTTGAGTGGCTGCACCATAACGGCTGCCCCTGGGACTCGTCTACGTGCATACAAGCCGCGGTCAATGGACACTATGCGACCCTGCTCTGGGCCCTGGACAATGGTTGTTCCGGGAGCGCCATTGTGTGTTTCGTAATTGCCGCCGACGGACGCCTCGATGTGCTGCAGCAGGTGAGGGCGCGAGGCTGCCCATGGGACGCCGACACATGCCTCTATGCGGCGCTACACGGGCACATCCATGTGCTCATCTGGGCACGCACCCATGGATGCCCCTGGAACGAATTAACGTGTGTCTGGGCCGCGTCTCGCGGGCTCACTCACATGCTCTTGTGGGTGCATGCCAATGGTTGCCCTTGGGATGCGCGCACGTGCACTGTTTTGGCAGAGCGCGGCCATTTGGAAGCGTTGGTGTGGGCGCGGGCCAAGGGATGTCCCTGGAACGTCGAAACATGCTCTGCTGCGGCGTCCATCGGGCGACTTGACATGCTCCAGTGGGCACGCGCCAATGGCTGCCCGTGGGACAAGAACACGTGCGAATACGCAGCGGCAGGAGGGCATCTATATGTGCTTCAGTGGGCCAGAACCAACGGCTGCCCTTGGGATAGGCGAATCTGTAGCGAGGCAGCGTCTCGCGGGCACCTCGATATACTGCAGTGGGCCAGGGCCAACGACTGCCCGTGGGATGCAAAGACCTGCGTCAAGGCGACAGAAGGCGGCCATCTGGAGGTGTTGCAATGGGCCAGAGCCAACGGGTGCCCCTGGGACAAGCGGACCTATGATGCAGCACAGCGGGCCGGTCACTTGCACATTATGCGGTGGGCCCGCGAAATGGGATGCCCCATGCCGGCCCCTTCATCTTGACCCAACAGTGCACCAGGTCTCTAGAAATAGATTAGAGTAAGGGCCGCATGCTGCTGTGGCATTCACACCATATGTATCACCATACGGCAACTGGGTAAATGGAAAAAGAGTGTACCAAATACGTTTCGTCCTTGGCGGCAGTCTCGCCTCGTTGGGAGAGCATACACGATCAAAGTGGTACATACGCGCACAAGGGTTTGACAATGGCAAAGGTTGCCCAACCCTTGTATTGATTACCCCATCGTGCGTCTATTCAACAAACTACCCAAGTAGGTGATTGTGTAGTACCCAGCGGCTTCTTGTCAATGTCAAGATGCACGATCCCTCCATCTTTGGCGTCAATGGTTTTGCAGTGTCTGCCCTTACCAGGGCAAATCACCATTATTTACGTTTGGACAGAGAAACAAAACATGTCTGGCACTTGGCCCACTTGCGGCGATTCTACGTCGCGCACAAAGCGCGCGATTGTCAAGACATCAAGATTGCCCAGCTGCAGATGTTTTGGTTGCAAAGAGCGCTTTTTGGTTGAAAATCCCATTTAACAATTGCTTGGCGTCCAATGCAGTTCGTGTTGAATTTGACTGGGCACCAATAAGCCAATCATAAGGTACACTTTCTCCTATATGAGCGCTCCCAGAACAGACACACACACACACAAACATTTGCATCTACACATACGCACATTATGAACCAGAACCAAAATCAGATCGAGGACCGACCGCCGCATAACGCATCGCTGCTCATAGTCCTCGACCAGCTGGATGAAAGTTTGGCACCGCGGTCTCGCGAGAGTTTAACGCGTTGGTGTGCCCTCCTCGACAACCATCTTCAAAGCATACAGCAAGAGGATGGCGCCGATCCCAACAATCCCACCGTTCCATCGAACCGACTCGCTGACTTCCGGTCGGTTTACGGGCGCAACTTTGTTCTCGGCCCCAAGGCGTGTGCCGGTGCATCGGGCGGAGGCTACACGCGGGTGCTACAATGGCTGCGCGCCAACGGCTGCGCGTGGGACACAAACACGTGCGCGAGCGCGGCAGAGGGTGGCCATATGGAAACCCTAAAATGGGCCAAAGAGAATGGCTGCCCGTGGGACGGCGAAACGTGCAACCAGGCTGCCAAGGGTGGGCACCTAGAGATCCTACAGTGGGCCATAGCCGGCGAGTGCCCCCACAGTAAGCGCCAGTGCTGCAAACACGCAGCCGGGAGTGGGCACTTAAACGTGCTGCAGTGGCTTGTCTACAAAGGCGCACAACTCGACAAGTGGGTGTGCCTCGCAGCCATCGAGAGAGGCCAACTAGAGGTGCTCGAGTGGATGCGATTGCAGGGCTGCCCCTGGGACAGCCACACCTGCATGTGGGCCATACGCAAGGGCCAATTTGAGGTCCTGCGGTGGGCCGTCGAAAATGGCTGTCCTTGGGATAGGTTGGCGTGTGCCATGGCCGCGCGCGGCGGCCACCTAGACATTCTGCAGTGGATGCGCGCGCGTGGCTGTCCCTGGAGCGCGCGCACGTGCGCCGAAGCGGCAGAGCGCGGGCACCTGGATGTGCTGATATGGGCCGTGACCAACGGCTGTCCATGGGACATGATGGTGTGCATCTATGCAGCCGGCGGCGGGCATCTCGAGACTCTGGCGTGGGCCAGGGCCAAAGGCTGCCCGTGGAACGCACAGGTCTGTGCCTATGCGGCGCGCAACGGACACCTGAATGTGATCGCGTGGGCCCGTGCCAACGGGTGCCCGTGGGACGAACAGACGTGCACCTGGGCGGCAAAGAGGGGGCACCTGGCGGTGCTGCAGTGGGCCAGGGCCAACGGGTGCCCGTGGAACGAAAAGACGTGTTCTGCCGCGGCCGATGGGGGCCACCTGGAAACGCTCGAGTGGGCCAGAGCCAACGGCTGTCCGTGGGACGAACGTACGTGCGCCAAAGCGGCCAAGTGGGGCCTACTGGAGGTCCTTCAGTGGGCCAGAGCCAACGGTTGTCCGTGGGACGAACGTACATGTGCCAAGGCGGCCAAGTGGGGCCACAAGGAGGTGCTCGAATGGGCCAGAGTCCATAGGTGCCCATGCGATGGGCGCGCCCACGCCACTGCCAAGTGAGCCTGACGGGCCCGCACATTGTGTAGTGAGGGTCCCCAAGACGGGGGGGGGTGTCCCGCACCCGGTCCAATAAAAGCCGTCGAGGCAGCGCAGGCGACGGTTGCACATATCGCATTTCTTTCTTTAGATAGGGGGCATGCTTCACAAGGGCCCTGGTCATTGGATGTCACGAGTCGTATACTGCTCGCGCGGACCCCCACGGTTTCCACCCAAGTTGGGAAAGGCTTTGGCGGTATACGCCGCTGACAGTGGCGGTGCCTACCCTTGGCTGTCTTGCGAAAAAGAACTCTCAACTTCTCGCTTGCGCAGAATGAACCCCGTAAAAAGGTATAGGAAAGCACGCACCCACATGGGCTCTGCACGATAGATTGCATGGGGCAGACGCCGTGATGTCGAGGCCCTAATCCTTTAGTCAGCGAGATCGTTTGGCAATGGCCAATTCGTTCACGGACCGGCGGCCCGGGTAGCAAACACCCTACCTAGGTGCTCCAGGACGCAAGCAAATGTAGGTGGGGCACGGCCGGCCATCTGGGCACCTGAGAGGCTCTCATGTGCCGCCACCTACTGTCCAGTTGGTATAGGGCATTGTCTCATGGGACCGTATTATATACTGCGGCCAATGAAAAAGAGCGCCTTTGTATCGTGTTAGGGTGGCACGCCGAAATGTAGGCAGACAGACACGCAAACGTCCAAACATGGATCAAGACTCTTTGTTGCCCAACGAGTTGATATGCGCGATATTAAAGTGGTTGGACGAGGCCTCGCTCTTGCCTGTCCGCCTTCTGTCAATCCAGTGGCGTGCGCTCGCTGACCACCGGCTCGTGAGCATGCACCGCCTGCGTAACGTCAACCTCTGTGACGTGGTCATTGCTATGGGGCGTCTCGACATCCTACAGTCGCTCTGTTATCGTGGCTTCCCTCCTGGGTTAGGAGCGTGCAGTACGGCAGCGCGCGGTGGCCACCTCCACGTGCTAGAGTGGTTGTGCGCCAATGGCCTTTTATGGGACGAGGAGACGTGTGCGAGTGCAGCCCGGGGTGGTCACATCGAAACGCTGCAATGGGCCAGGAAGGGTGGCTGTCCGTGGAATCAATCGGTATGCGACGGCGCGGCCCAGAGCGGCCACCTCGATGTCCTCCAATGGGCCATAGCCAACGGATGCCCATACGACCAAACAACGTGCTCCAGATATGCGGCCCAGGGCGGCCACCTTGATGTGCTCAAGTGGCTGATGCGCGACGGTGATTACAAAGATGAGGGGATATGCGCGTGGGCAGCCGATGGAGGCCAGCTAGATGCGCTCATGTGGCTGCGATCCCAAAACTGTCACTGGGATAGGGACACCTCTGCCACGGCCGCGCGAGGCGGCCACCTAACGCTGCTCAAGTGGGCTCGTGCCAACGGTTGCCCCTTGGACGCATGGACTTGTGCCTGGGCTGCGAACGGCGGACATCTAGACGTGTTGCAATGGGCGCGCGCTAGCGGGTGCCCGTGGAACAAACACGTGTGTGCGTCGGCGGCATTGAAAGCACATCTCGATGTGTTGGTATGGGCGCGTGCCAACGGATGCCCCTGGGACGCGACGACGTGTGTGTACGCGGCCTATGGTGGACACCTGGGCGTGCTAAAGTGGGCCAGAACCAACGGCTGTCCCTGGGACAAAGACGTGTGTTCTGCCGCTGCGCGTGGGGGATACCTTGGTGTGCTTGTGTGGGCAAGAACCAATGGGTGTCCCTGGGACGCCAGTACCTGTGCCAAGGCAGCCGAGCGAGGCCATCTAGAGGTATTAGAGTGGGCCAGAACCAATGGCTGCCCGTGGAACGAAAAGACGTGCATCAAGGCGGCCAAGGAAGGGCACCTGCACGTGCTTCAGTGGGCGCACACCAATGGTTGCCCCTGGGGCGAGCGGACACGATTCAAGGCGGCGCGAGCCGGCCACGTGCATATCCTGGGATGGCTCCACACCGTAGGATCAACCGCTTAACGGTGCCGCAGTGCGAGCCCGAGCAACCCTAGTAACCATATATTTGTCTGTTCTCGTCAAAATAAAAATGTGTGTGCCCCTGCGACATCAGAGACCTTGCACTTGACATGATAGCACCAGGCAGTATCGGAGCGAGACAATGCATTGGCGATGGCGTGGGCACGCAAGCAAAGCATGCACTTTTGCTTGTGATGTATCCATCGATACATGCAATACGACAAATGATCATGAGTGGGGCCAAGAGACGGTGCATCAGGATCGGTACCCTTTGGCGTGCACGTTGGCACATTACTTGGTCAGAACACCAGCACGCGACCGTATGCCATTGGTAAACACCAAATACACAGGCAGGGCAGGTGAAACTCGCGCATCCAAATGACCAAAATGTTGCGGACCCCTCATAGGACTTTCTTCCGTTGTTGGATCGAGTACCGTGGGGGCTGCCTCTCCATTGGGTGGATTATTCTCGCGATAGTGCACTGCCCCAGTCAGTTTGACGACAAACTCGATTGGATCCTCTTCGACCAATGAAAGGTCAACCTGATAGACCCTAAAAAGACTGCGTAGAAGGGTGGGCAAACCGCACAAGTGCTCAAAACATGACGCAAAGCCCTCTGCTGCCTACCGAGTTGGTGTGCGCGATACTAGGTCACCTGGACGATCGTTTGGTTGCACTCGCGCGGCCAGTGTCGAGCGAGTGGTGTGCGCTGGCCGACCGCCAACTTTTGGATTCCTACCGGCAGCGCGGCGTCTACGTGTGCGACAGGGCTGCCGCATTGGGACTGCTCGACGTTTTGCAGTCGCTGCATGGGCGCGGCTTTGCCTTGGGCCCAAATGTGTGCGCGCACGCAGCAAGAGGGGGTCACCGGCACGTACTCGAGTGGCTCAAGGCAAACGACCGTCCGTGGGATGCAAAGACGTGCGCAGAGGCGGCGCGGGGTGGCCACCTAGAAGTACTGCTCTGGCTGAGAGCCAACGGGTGTCCATACGATGCGTCGGCCTGCGCCGGTGCTGCGCGCGGCGGCCACCTCGAAATCCTGAAACAAGCCAGAGAACACGGCTTTCCGTGGAATCAAACAACGTGCGAGCAAGCGGCCAGGGGCGGCCATTTGGACATTTTAGAGTGGGCGGTCGTTGCCGGTTGCGTCTTCAACCAGCAAGAGTGTGGCAATCAGGCGGCCAGGCGCGGTCATCTGTTCATATTGGGATGGTTGGCGGCCTATGGTATGCATGCGACTACATGGCTTTGCGCGTATGCAGCAGAAGGAGGCCACCTGGTCGTGCTCAAATGGTTGCGCGTTCAAGGCTACAGATGGGACAAGTTTACATGCGCGTGGGCCGCGCGCAAGGGCCACTTGGCTGTTCTCAAGTGGGCCATAGAACAGGGATGTCCGTATGACGCCTTGTTGTGCGCGATGGCTGCAAAGGCCGGCCGGCTCGACATCCTGCAATGGGCCCGAGCCAAGGGATGTCCGTGGGACGAGCGCACCTGCGCCTGGGCTGCGCAAGGTGGGCATCTCAAAGTGCTCGCGTGGGCGCGCGAAAATGGCTGCCCCCGAGACAAAGAGGCCTGTACCTGAGCAGCCATTCGCATATCGTGTCACGGATCGCCAACACTGGACGCATGCCGGCTGGTCTGACAGCCTCCCAATATGAAATGGCAATGTGCATAAAGGTCGGACGACTGTGGTGCCAACACACTCTGGAATAAAGGCACACGTTTCTATCACCTTGCGTTTGGTGAGACGGGCGGTACATTGCAGTGTCTTCAAAGAGTTTATCATCCCATAGAGTGGTACAATGTATAACCGGAAATACCTTGAGGGTGTCGGTGCTCAGTATTTGCTATGGGTCGGCGCGGTACCCAATAGACAGCGCAGGGCAGGATGCCTTTAACATGTATGGCGTTTGAATGATTGCACCCGTGCAAGCGTGCAGTATCGCAAACCGGGCAGGATACTTTAGCTTGACCAAGACCAATGTTCCAGCCATGACCTCTTTCAGGGTTCCACTCACAGCAATCATATCACGCTTTGACTCGGCTGTCCAATCGGGCCGATGTCCAATGTGGTTGGTCTCTATTTGGCCAATTGGGTGCATTTCGACTGTGCCATAAAAAGGCAGAGCCGGGATGTGGCGCTACATGTGCGCGCAAAGATGCAACACCCACCTTCCCTACCTAGTGAATTGATATGTGCGATAGTGGGACGGTTGGAAGAGCGCTCCCTCTTGTCCATTCGCCTCGTGTCGACCGAGTGGTGTGCTCTTGCCGACGATCACCTCAAGCTTATGCATCTACTACGTGGTGTCTATGTTTGTGATGCGGTCGCTGCGTCGGGGCGGCTCGACGTTTTACAGCGCCTCCATTTACGCGGCTTTCCGGTGGGCCACAAGGCATGCACGAGAGCGGCGAGGGGCGGTCATCTAAAGGTACTGGAGTGGCTGCGTGCCAACGACTGCCCATGGAACGAGGAGACATGCGCCGGCGCAGCACGAGGCGGGCATATCGATACACTGAAATGGGCCCGAGAGAATGGCTGCCCGTGGAGCAAAACGACGTGCGCTGCTGCGGCCCGCGGTGGACACCTAGAAGTGCTAAGGTGGGCCAGAATGAACGGCTGCCCGTGGGACGGCTGGACATGCAACGAGGCCGCTAGAGGTGGGAGTTTGGAAATCTTGCAGTGGGCCTTTGCCAACGAGTGCCCACGCAGTCGCAGTGAGTGCTGCGGCCACGCGGCCTACGGCGGACATCGACACATTATCGAATGGATAGTGTCGACCATGCCCGTGGTCCAGACTGGTTTGATTTGTGCGCGGGCGGCGGAAGGAGGACACCTCGATCTGCTCAAGTGGCTGCGGTCCTGGGAATGTTCTTGGGACGAGATGACCTGTGTGCTGGCTGCATTTGCAGGTCATTTCGAGATACTATGCTGGGCCATTGACAACGGATGTCCCTGGGCAGACGCTTCGACGTGCGCGCTGGCTGCCTTCTCTGGTCGGTTTGACGTGCTACGGTGGCTGCGAGAGCGCGAATGTCCGTGGGACCAAGAGACCTGTGCGGGGGCTGCGTACAGCGGTTATCTGGAAATGCTCCAGTGGACACACGCCAGCGGCTGCCCGTGGGACACAGATACCTGCACGGCGGCGGCAGCAGGTGGGCATCTAAAAGTGCTACAGTGGGCGCGCGCCAACGGTTGTCCGTGGGACGAGCGAACGTGCGCCGGCGCAGCAACAGGGGGACACCTTGAGGTTCTGCAGTGGGCGCGTACGAACGGCTGTCCGTGGGACGAGAGCACGTGCCACGCGGCGGCACTGTGTGGAAAGCTGGGGACCCTGCAGTGGGCGCGCGCCAACGGATGCCCGTGGGACGAACGCGTCTGTTCCGAGGCAGCACGGGGCGGACATCTGGCCGTGCTCGAGTGGGCGCAAGCCAACGGCTGCCCCCGGGACGAACGGACTCATGCGTGTGCCGTCCAGGCCGGGCATCCACACATTGTGCGATGGGTTGCCGAGAGGGATTGTCCCGACGGCAATAAAGCCCTTTGAGCGAGACCAGATAATAATTTGATGTGCGTTTCCGCAGAGCACAGGTGCCGATCATGCTTTTACAAAAGCAGGGGACTTGTGCGCCGGCCCTTTGCATTGTCCTTTCATTATAGGTCAAGGAGAGAATACACCGCGCAGGACTTGCGTACGGTACACCATTTTCGGTTTTCGTTTCAAATGATGAGATGTAAGGGGAGGGACAAGGGCCCCATGGCGACGTGGTCCAACAGACACCGCGTACGCGTGCGCGACGCTTTCATTCATTTGAGCAATCTGCCACGCCAAATGCGACATGCGCCGACGTTGGTGGTGCAGGAGAGGAGCGGAAAGCCGGTCCGTTTGGCCAATCGTGTCGCTCAATGGCCGACTATCGGTGTGGTTCTTTGGCAAATGAAATGGGAACCTGTGCAGCCAGTAAAGCGGTCGTTTTGCCCCTCTGCGTAGAAAACAGACAGCGCAAAGGCGAGCACGCAACCACAATGGAGGCAGTTGCACTGCCCAGCGAGTTGGTTTGCGCAGTGCTAGAGCACCTCGATGGCCACTCTCTGTTACCCGCGCGCCTGCTGTCTACCCAATGGCGTACCCTTGCCGACCTTTGCCTGCAGGGCATTCATCGCCGGCGTGGCGTCTCCCTTTGCGATGCGGCCGCCGCGTCGGGCCAACTCATCATTCTACAGTCTCTCCATGAACGTGGGTTTCCTTTGGGCACAAAGGCGTGCGCCGGCGCGGCCCGAGGTGGCCACCTCAAAGTATTGCAGTGGTTGTGTGCCAACGGCTGTCCGTGGGATGTGGAAGCGTGTGCTGACGCTGCACGGGGAGGTCACCTGAGCGTGCTCCAGTGGGCCAGAAGGAACGGATATCGCTACAACGAACAAGAGTGCTGCAACGGCGCGGCCAAAGGCGGCCATCTGATGGTACTAGAGTGGCTGGTAGACCACGGAGCGCGCCCCGACGCAGTGACATGCGCACACGCAGCCAAGGGCGGCAAGATCGAGGTGCTCATGTGGCTGCGGTCCCGACGCTGTCCGTGGGACGGTACGATGTGCGCGACGGCTGCGCGTTACGGGCACCTCGACGTCCTACAGTGGGTGCGATCAAAGGACTGTCCATGGGACGAGCGGGTCTGCGCTTCTGCTGCGCGAGGTGGACATTTGAAAGTGCTGCAGTGGGCCAGGGCCCATGGGTGCCCGTGGGATTTCGAGACCTGCGACCTAGCCGCGCTTGGCGGGCATCTAGAGGTGCTCCAGTGGGCGCACACCCATGGCTGCCGGAGCACGGCGACATGCGCTCGCGCAGCCAAAAAGGGCCATCTGCAGGTGGTCCAGTGGGCGCGCGCCAATGGTTGCCCTATGAATTGGAGTGCGTGCGCTGCGGCGGCATCTGGAGGTCACCTCGGAGTGCTACAGTGGCTGCGCGCAAACGGCTGCCCGTGGGACGAGTGCACATGCTCCTGGGCGGCAAGGGAGGGCCACCTGAAGGTGTTGCAGTGGGCGCGCGCCAACGGATGTCCGTGGAGCGGGTGGACCTGTGTCTATGCGAAACAGGAAGGGCACATGGATGTTTTCGAGTGGGCTTATGCGAGCGGCTGCCCCTACGATGACCTCGTCGGGGTCTAAACTCTCTTGGTTGACGCCGTGTGCGTAACGCGTGCTTGGAGAGCGATGAAGGGAGCATGAGCGCAGTTTATGCGATCTTGAGATCGTTTTGCATCGTATCGCAAGCATGATGACAAAGTCAGGGAAACAGGAATACGACGGTTGCGCGGCATCGTTGGACTCGGACAGATGGAATCATGTTGAGATGGCACAAAGAGAGAAAGGAGAGAGGGGAAAAGAAGCCGAGCAGCACGACAGAGGCACACTGTTGCTGTGCATGCACAATTCCGAGATCGCGCTCTTTTCGATATGATCAATGTATGCAAGCGCAAGACGCGCGCAGACACCAGCAACTATCCAAATGAGCAAAACAGCCCTGTACTTTTGGGGCACAACGTGCTTGCAACAAGAGGGATCACGTTGATGTATCGAAACACCAAGGACCGCACGCCCGTAGACTTGTTTGCGATGAGGGGCAGTCTGTCGGTTCGCTCTTCCGCCGCATCCAAAGGTTGCGCGCATGCCGAGCAAAAGCCACCTTTATACTTTTGGCTATGGTGCTCTGTTTCAATGATGGGCGATTGTGGCACACCGACCAATGGCCACCTCGTTTGATATTACGGATACCGGCAGGTATGGCGCGTTCGACGCGCAAACCCACGCCCAACCTTCCAGTCGTAAACCGGTTTTCACATTGCACAGCCTGGTGCCGACCAGAACGGCAATCCTGTGCGCTCCGACTTTGGATATATCGGCCAATAAGAAACTGCGTCTGCGTTGTATTGGAGCGGTTGCGAAATACGGGCAAAAGCAGTTGTACGCGATGGCGCAAGGCGCTCCCCCTCTTCCGGCCGAGTTAGTGTGTATCGTCCTTGGACATTTGGACAAGCGCTCCAGCTTGCTCGCCCGGGTCGTGTCGACTCGATGGTGTGCCTTGCTTGATTGCCATATTCAGCGTAAATATGGCTTACTTTGCCAATATCTTTCCAATGAGGCTGCCTCCTCGGGTCGCCTTGATATCCTTCAGTCTCTCCACGGGCGCGGCTTCCCTCTAAAGTCTAGTACGTGCGCGAGTGCGGCACGTGCAGGTCATCTCGAAATGCTCCAGTGGTTGCGCGACAGAGGCTGCCCTTGGGACGCGAAAACGTGCGCCGCTGCGGCTGGAGGGGGCCATCTGGAGGTACTCCAATGGGCGAGGGCCAACGGCTGCCCATGGAACGCAGACACGTGTAGTGTCGCAGCAGGGAACGGACATCTCGATGTGCTGCGATGGGCGCGTGGCGATGGCTGCTCGTGGAAGGCGGAAACATGCGCCGCTGCAGCCGAAGGTGGCCATTTGGAGACGCTCAAGTGGGCCAGGATCAATGGCTGTCTGTGGAACAAAGGCACCTGTAACCGTGCAGCAAGAGGGGGACATCTAAAGGTGCTAAAGTGGGTGCGCGCCAACGGCTGCCCGTGGGACGAGTACGAAGGTTGCGTAGAGGCCGTAAAGGGAGGACGCCTAGAGGTGCTGCAATGGGCCATAGCCAACGGCTGCCCCTGGGACGAGAACGCGTGCCTTGAAGCAGCAGAGATGGGGCGCTTGGACATACTGCAGTGGGCGCGCGAAAACGGGTGCCCCTGGGACGAAGGCACATGCTACGGCGCGGCGTCTGGGGGCCACCTGGACGTGCTCCAGTGGGCGCGCGCTAATGGCTGCCCTTGGAATGAATGGACATGCGACGCCGCGGCATACACCGGACGCCTCGATATACTGCAATGGGTGCGCGCCAACGGCTGTCCCTGGGACAAATCGATCTGTTCCAGCGCGGCGTCTAAAGGGCACCTGGAACTACTGCGGTGGGCGCGCGCTAACGGGTGCCCCTGGGATGAGGACGTTTGTTTGAATGCCGCGCGCAGAGGCCATGCAGAGGTTTTAGAGTGGGCGCACGCCAACGGTTGCCCTTGCCGTGGGCACGGCCGCGCCTAGGCCGTCTCGCGTAATGTCCATTCCTGTCAGAGGCAAAGAGGTGTTTCACAATACAAAAAGACTCTTTTGCACTTGGCGGAATGATACCGTATGAGGGGGTGGGGGGCACTTTGGTGGGACAAGGCATCAGTGACGGTGCGAGCACGTTGGCGATGCGTGCGGTTTCCCTTTTGGCCCATATCCGCTCGAGGAACGGCACAATCGACAAACGAGGACGTGATCAGGGGATGTCACGAGCGTTGCCGCGTGGTTATTGCGCGTTTGGCCCTACGGCCGGCAGCGGTGCCTGACGCGCAACCAAACGCCTTTGGTCGGTACCGAGTCCACGACGGTGTTTGGTCTGCGTATTTGCAAACCCCATTGGATCCGCGCCGCTTTGACGTTGGGACAAACGCCGTAAACGTCTTTTACCCTTCAAGTAGGATCTCAGAGCCCAACGACACGGCGTTTAAAGGGACTTAACCCTACATGATGGTGGTACAGGGGGCGGAGAGGGAGGTGAACTGAGTAGATGGACCCGGTAGAAGGCACTCGTTCGACCAACCGCTGGTGAGGATGGGTTCGGGGTCTGGCCTTGGCGCGCGGGTGAAACGGGCACAGACCTACCCGAGAACCAGCGAGCCGGGCCCTGCCCTTTTCCTCGTTCAGATTCTGGTGGCTCCATCTGAAGACGTGTTTGTTTATGGTTGGACGCATTCGCGCCAATCGCACGGTCCACATAACACCATAAATCTAGGTGCGGTCCCAATCAAGAGACACACCGCATTTACCACCATGCAATACGTACCAGAGAAGAGGTTGATCAAGGAAGAACAAAGGCTGCGCGACGAAAATCTAGACTATACGCGCGAACCGGGCAGTCGAACCTGCATTGTGCGCTTCCAGGGACCCGAGGGCACGGCCTATGCGCACTCACGCTATACGCTGGAAATCGTCGTCGCGCCCGAATACCCCTTTAAGAAGCCACGACTGTTTTTCGTGGGCGAGGCTCCTCAGCACCCCTTTTACGCATTCGACGCGGACGACGAGCACCGAAAGACACGGACGACCAATATTGCCAACACCGACTTTGGCATTCTGTACGAGTGGTGGGCGCCCATGGTCTTTTTCACCGACATTGTGGCGCGCATCAAGTACTCGCTGACCAAGGCCGGGGAAACCGAAATGGCGCCCTTTATGTGCACGCTGTCGCCTTTGCCAAAGAGCGAATAAACGAGGACACTTGGTCCATCAGGACCTGTACCGCACCGCCGACTGTGGCTCATCGACCTGCCCTTTGTGCTAGCCAAATCGCAGTCTGGGCACCTCGGCGTGCATATTGGCCACACATGCTGGCTGGTCAGATATCTCACTGTGGGCAGCGTCGCAAATGCGTCCTTGAGAGGAGCAATCGCGTCCAGGCCATCAGGGGTGGCCCCCTGAACGCGCTGGCTTAGGCACGCGTGGATGGATGCCCCCATGCGATGAAACTCCGGTTCTCTATCCGCGCTGCTTGCGTAGCGCGCATTTTGGAGAGCGACAAAGAGAGTGTGGACACGCTCTATGTCAACATCGAGATCGTTTGTCATCATGTTCATGACACCGCATAAAAGCCAGAGGAATGAGGGCACAATGGTTATGCGCCGCCACCGAGTTTGAGATGTACTGGACCACTCATAGTGCCCTATTTGAGGGGATGGGGAGTGGAAAGAAGACAAACAGCGCGACAGGGATCCACTGCTGTTGCGCGTGTGATCCCGAATCGCGTACCTTTAAATGGGATAACATACACACACAAAGGTATACAGTAGGGCACAAACACTGGCAGTCATCCAATGGAACGAGCGGCTTTATGCCTTGGGAGCATGGACTAGCTGTCTGCGCCATCACCTCTGCCCGTTTTCGTGTCGTGCGCGACCGACCAAACGCAAGAGCCGCGACGGAGCGCATCGTTTGCCTGTTCGGTGAGCCACAGTTGCTGTAATTGGCTGATACGTACCCAATAAACACTAGGTGTTCTTTTGGTGATAAAAAGAAACGACAGAGCAGGAAACGCAAACGCGCAAGATGGACCGACTCGACCTTCTGCCTGACGAGTTGCTGTGCATTGTATTGACTCATTTGGACGAACGTTCGCTCCTACCCATCCGGCTTTTGTCGGCCCAATGGCGTGCTCTTGCCGACCATAGGCTTCGGGACGCACACAGGCTGCGCGGTGCCTACATTTGCGATGCGGCCGCTGCGTTGAACGAGTTTAGCATTTTGCGATCTCTCCATGAGCGCGGATTTCCTCTGGGCCCCAAAGCGTGCGCTCATGCGGCACTGAATGGCAACCTCGAAATGCTGCAGTGGCTGCGCACCAACGACTGCCCGTGGGACACGGAGACGTGCACCAACGCTGCGCGGGGTGGGCACCTAGACGTGCTCCAGTGGGCCATAGGCAACAACTGTGAATACGACAGGAACATGTGCTGCTACGGTGCGGCCGAGGCCGGTCACTTGGCCGTGTTGCAGTGGGCGACAGCCGACGGCGCACACGCGAGCAGCGAGATGTGCGCGTGCGCAGTTATGGGAGGCAGGGTGAACGTGCTCGTGTGGCTACAATCCATACGCCGCCTTCCGATGAAAATGGTCTGCACGATAGCCGCTCTCTATGGCCACCTCGATGTGCTACAATGGGCGCGGTCAGAGGGCTGTCCATGGGACGAAGAAGTATGTGCCCACGCTGCGCGAGGCGGACACTTGGCAGTGTTGCAGTGGGCACGCGCCAACGGCTGCCCGTGGGGCGAGGACACCTGCCATCAGGCGGCCTTTGGGGGACATCTCGAGGTGCTCCAGTGGGCGCGTGCCAATGGCTGCCCGTGGGACGAGGATACGTGTGATCAAGCGGCAAACGGCGGCCATCTCGAGGTACTCCAGTGGGCGCGCGCCAACGGCTGCCCCTGGAACTGGAGGGTGTGTGCCTTTGCAGCCGCAGGGGGCCATCTCGAGGTGCTCCAGTGGGCACACGCCAACGGCTGTCCGCAGAACGAATACACGTGCGCCTGGGCGGCACACGGAGGGCACCTCTCTGCGCTGCAGTGGGCGCGTGCGAACGGATGCCCGTGGAACGAATATACCTGCTACAGAGCGGCGTCAATGGGGCACATCGACGTCCTACAGTGGGCGCGCACAAACGGCTGCCCCTGGAACGAGGAGACCTGTTCTGCGGCGGCACTGTGGGGGCACCTGGAAGTGCTGCGATGGGCGCACACTAATGGGTGCCCTTGGGACAAGCAGACCTGCGTCAACGCAGAAGCCAAAGGACACACGGATGTGCTAGAGTGGGCACACGCGAATGGCTGCCCTTGCGATCATCGTGATCCTGTCTAGACACCTGAACCCGTCTCATTTACGCAAATACAAGACACATCTGGAGAGCGATGAAAACGGCATTAAAAAAGTGTCCTATTTTAGTGGCAGGCAGAGTGCTGCTTTGACTCGCATACATTAGGGCGAAACATGTTTGTCGTTGGCAGTCTCTGGTCCGCTCGAGTGGCGAAAGCGGCGCAATGCCAATGGGATTAGGACGTTTCGTTTGCTTTATGTGACCTCTTTTGCCGCATTGAGAGCGCGCAGAATGTATGATGTCTGATAAAAAGGCAGAGGGATATCGCGGGCGTGACAAAGGCGGTCACACGCGTGACACGGGCAGAGCGCCTTTGGGGACGGCCAACGCACGCGAGCATAGGATCGATGTGGGCACCAGTGACCGCTCAATGCGACAGACGATCCTGCGTTTTGGCAGGATGGGTTTACTGTATACACCAGCGTTCTGCCGGTCTCGCACTATGTGGCGGTAGGCGCGGATCTCTGATCATGTTGGCACCGTTGTCAGAGAGATATGGCACAGGTGGTTGTGTTTCATGCGCTCGTACACTAGGCCCCAACAGGGAGCACCATATGTACCCGCGCGACACCATTTTCGTCGTTGCCGACCTGGTTCCACCCGACCACAAAACTTTGGACGAAACGCGTCGGCCATCCATTTGGCAATTCAGAACTCGCTCTGACTGGTCCGCGCGTGCTGAATAACCCATACCCACTCTTGGGGGTAGAGAGAAAACGACACAGTAAAGGGTACAAGTGCACGAGATGGCTCAACTTGACCTACTACCTAGAGAGGTGTTAGACACGATATTGGGCCATTTCGACGAGCGCTCGCTCCTGCCCATACGGCTCGTATCAGCCGAATGGCACGCCCTTGCCAACCGTCGGCTCCAGCTTGTGCACAGGTCGCGCTGTGTCTCTATTTGCGACGTGGCCGCCGCGTTGGGTGAGTTTGATGTTCTGCGTTCCCTCTGCGAGCGTGGTTTTCCCTTGGGGCGTAGCGTGTGTGCATATGCGGCGAAAGATGGCCATCTGGGTGTGCTCCAGTGGGCCAGAGCCAACGGCGGTCCCTGGGGCGACACGGTTTGCTCCAACGCAGCGGCGGGAGGACACTTGGATGTGCTCAAGTGGGCCAGAGCCAGTGGATGCCCCTGGGACGAGAAAACGTGCTCGCGCGCGGCACTCGGCGGTCATCTCGAACTGCTCCAGTGGGCCAGGGCCAACGGGTGCCCGTGGGACAAGCACACCTGCACCTACGCATCCGCGGGAGGCAATCTAGATGTGCTTCGATGGGCACGCGGCAGTGGCTGCCCCTGGGACGAATACGTGTGTTCCTGCGCAGCGTACGCAGGGCACCTAACCGTGCTGCAGTGGGCACACGCCAACGGCTGCCTGTGGGGCAAGGCCACATGCAATGAGGCAAGGCGAGGAGGTCACCCAGAGGTACTCGAGTGGGTACACGGTACCGCGTGGCCTCACAGAGGTAGAACGGAGGAAGCGTAGTTGTGGGCAGGAACCTCGCGCGGAGGCGCGTGGTCAACGGGCAACTGACGCGCACCGCAGATTCGTATAAAGTGACACAAGACCAACATACACAGGCGGTTCATGTGATATGGAGCGTGTTACGCTGTAAAGTGGTGGTACAGGTGCATTGCCAACCGGAACGGCGTGGTGTTTTCATCGTAGGGAGGGAAGGGGGTCTGCACTATCGGGCACTGCCATGCCGCTGGCGGAACTGTGCCGCTCCAAAATGACGGAGCACTGGGGACGGGGGGTTGCAAATAGATACGGTGAGTTTCCAACTTCTCCAAGTTTCTTCTGCGCCAGTACAACTCAGGGTTTGATATGAAGGATTGATTGCTACTGGTGAAGAAGAAACTTGGAGAGGTCAGAAACCTGCCATGCATATTTGCAACCCTCCCACTGTGTGTATGTGTCTCTCGGTTATCCGGCATACACCTAAAGACCGTGACGAGTCTCGCATACCGAAACGTAGGGGTGACCGCCGTTCGATCCACCTGCAGGTGGGCTTTTAGGTGAAAACTCTGCTTTTCGCTGTTCACCCTGTGTGCTCTTCAATTGGATGGTATTCGGCCAATGGAAAAGTGCCTGCATTTGCTTTATAAAAACGTGGCCATGCTGGCTGTATGTACACCAACCGTACATACACGAACGGCGACCGGTGCCAAACATGAGCGGCAACTTCCTCACAACCAATAGAGCCAAGCGCGTGCACGGTTATGGCAGGGGTGGTCTATGCACCGAAGCGGCTCGACATGGCGACCTGGACGCGCTGCAACAAGCGCGCGCCGGAGGCTGTCCGTGGGACGAAGAGACGTGTGCCCTCGCAGCGCGCGGAGGGCACCCAAAGGTGCTACGGTGGCTGCGCGCCAATGGCTGCCCATGGGACACAATGACCGCGGTCTTTACTGCGCGAAAGGGGCACCAAAGGATGCTCAAGTGGGCCAGAGCCAACGGGTGCCCTTGGGACGGAGAGGTGTGCTCTGCCGCAGCAGGGTGTGGCCATTTGAATGTGCTCAAGTGGGCCAGGGCCAACGGCTGCCCTTGGGACGAGTTGACGTGCTCTCGTGCGGCAGAGGGGGGTCATCTGGAGGTGCTCCAGTGGGCGCGTGCCAACGGATGCCCCTGGGACGAGAGGACATGCGCCAACGCGCTGAAGCAAGGCCACTTGGAAGTCCTAAAATGGGCACGCGCTCATGGCTGCCCCTGGGGAAGCAAGACTTGCACCGACTTGGCGATGCAAGGCCGCCTAGAAATGCTTAAGCTGGCCAGAGCCAACGGGTGCCCCTGGGACGAGGGCACCTGCTCGCATGCGGCGATCGGGGGCCATCTAGAACTACTTCAGTGGGCCAGGGCCAATGGATGCCCATGGGACCGGCACACATGCACCTTTGCGGCTGCAGGAGGCCATCTCGATGTTCTTCAATGGGCGCGCGCCAACGGCTGTCCCTGGAGCGATTATGTCTGTCGCTGCGCGGCGTCCGGAGGTCACCTCGATGTATTGCAGTGGGCGCGCGCCAACGGCTGCCCCTGGAGCGAGGCCGTACGTGCCAGCGCGGAACAGGGATGTCACCCAAGAGTGATCAAATGGATGTGCACCATCGGCTTCCCTTGCAGGGCAAAGGCGACGCGACCATGGGTGAGAGCCGTCTCACGGCAAGGACTTGTGAGCATCGTCGACCCCGTGTGGTTATAAAATGCCGGTGCACACTGCATGTTCTGCACAAGGTAGCGCGATTTGGGGGGGGGGGTGTGTCCGATGTGATTTCGTACAAATATAAAGCACACCCCTTTTACGATTTCGGTCCCCCAGTCCCTGATCAGGCCCCATGAGAATGACCAGCGGCACGAGTTGGTGGGGCCGATCGGTTTCGTTGCATGCACGATGCGACGACATATCACATGTGGGGTTGGGCGTATGGCACCGTGTCTTGCCCTGTAAACTGAGCGGAATGTGCATAACAAGCTAGAAAATTGGTTGAAAGAGTTTATCTCTATCAACTCTACTACTGCCTCTATCGAGTTGTGCCGCTACTCATTCTCTATGGACAACATACTGCCGTCAATATGCTTGAGCCACCAGCACCTTTTTGAGAGAGAGACAGAGAGACTACATTCGAATAAGCGCGTTTGAAAGTGGGGGAGGAAAAGGGATGTTTTCTAGAGTGTCAAATGCTCGGTGCCCGGTACGATGGCGCTGGGCGACACCACACCTGCGTGGCCCACCATTGACGAGGCCATGGGCACGTAGATGACCCGCGCGCCTTCCTTGGATGAAATCTCCTTTAGGGTGTCTAGAGCGCGCAACTGCAGAGCCGTGGGTGTGTCGAGCATGTTGGCAGTGTCGCGCATCAACTTTGCAGCATTGGCCTGGCCTTGCGCCTCTATGAGGATGGCCTTGGCTTGCCCCTGAGCCTTGATAAGGACAGCCTCGGCCTGGCCCTGCGCGTGGATCACCGTGGCCTTGGCCTGGCCCTGGGCCTTGATTGCGGCGGCGTCGGCCTGCCCGCGGGCCTGGATCGCTGCGGCCTCGACCTGTTCCTGCGCCTGTATCACTGCGGCCTTGACCTGGCCCTGGGCCTTGATGATGGCCGCGTCGGCCTGCCCCCGTGCCTGGATCGCCGTGGCTTCCATCTGGCCCTGCGCGTCGGTGACAGCAGCTTCGGCGCGCCTCTTGGCGACGATGTTGGCCGCCAGCTGTTTGGTCATCTCGGCGTCGGGCCTGATGTTTTCGATAAGGACGGCGCGCACGTGGACGCCCCACGCGCGCGACCCCTCGCGCACAGTGGCACAGATGTTGGCTGCGATCTCGTGACGCTCATCGAGGCACTCTTGCAGCGCGTAGCCGGCAAACACGTCGCGCAGCGCCGTCTGCGCCAACTTGTCCAGGCACGTGCTCAGGTCCTGCACGTCGTAGAGGGCCGTGCGCGGGTCCACGACCCTATAGTAGAGCATGCCGTCGGCCGACACGGTGCAGCCGTCGCGCGTCTGCACCGGCTGCTTGCTCATGTCCAAGAGGCGCTCGCACACGCTGACGCGGTGCATCTCCTGGGCAAAGGGCACCACCCTGTGCGTGCCCGGAGGCACGGTGCGCACGTAGCGGCCAAAGTCGGCCACCACGCCGGCCTCGTTTGGGTGCACGGTCTGGTAGTAGGCGTCGCCGGGGCAGCATCTGGAACAGCAGGGCACGTAGGTGCGCAGCAGGCCGCATACGTTGCCCACGGCGCGCACGATGGACATGTAGCAGCCGTCCTCGTCCAGCACACGTTCGTCCCCGAATGTGGGATCGTACCTGGAGCGCGTCGCCTCTTGGAGGGAAGGACCTGTGAGAGGGGTATCGACAGGTCCGGCACGCAGCTGCTCACTATAGTGGTGCCTCTTGGATGCCCCGACCATTGTCGGTGCCAGTAGGGGCGCATGCTCGTCCTCTTGCTTGTCCATGTCTGCTGCGGCCTTGTCTCTTTCGATTTACCTCTCCCCTTTTTCCAAGGACCCCTGTCGTTTCCCTACAGAAGCCAACGCGGCGTTGGGGCAGAAGCG
>Ga0255334_1000708_pt1 | contig 21558 bp, 20 predicted proteins | sample EtOH5_35cm_T3_12_FD_202080 | JGI IMG/M metagenome (GOLD analysis project Ga0255334, IMG submission 202080) | Sandy soil microbial communities from University of British Columbia, Vancouver, Canada - EtOH5_35cm_T3_129 | ecosystem: Engineered > Artificial ecosystem > Sand microcosm > Unclassified ...
CCTGACGACCCCGACACAGTCGCCGCCGGGTCGCTACCGGCCAACCGACCCACTACTCGCCTTCCTCGAGGCCCTGTGATTATGCCGACCTCCCCTCGGCGGGAAACACGACCTGACCAGGAACTACATGACTGCGGAACCTACCGGGTCGGCATAGTCGCGAGGTCGGCATAAGTCGCACTATGCCGATGTCGGCATAGTGCGACGAGGTCGGCTACCTCCCGTTCGACGCCGCGTCGGCCGCGTTGTTCTTCCAGCTCATCGCCTCGCGCTACGAGACCGGGTCCGTGATCGTGACGTCCAACCTCGCGTTCTCCCGCTGGGGCCAGACCCTCGGCGACGACGTCGTCGCGGCCGCGACCATCGACCGCCTCGTCCACCACGCCCACGTCATCGCCCTGGACGGCGACTCCTACCGCACCCGCACGCACCGCACCGGACCACCACCCGCCGCAGCCGAGACGATCAAGTAACCATCGAAACACAGACCCAGGGGGTCAAAGTTCAACCGGCACCAGGGGGTCAACATTCGCCCGGCGTTGACACCTGGCGGGGTCGGTACCGAACCCCACATGCTGGGCGTAGTCCAGCCAGCCACTCGACAGCGTCGGATTGACCGCATCCGCGTCGGTGACCACCGGCTTGAGGTTGTCGGGGATCAGCACCTTGAACACGCCGCCGAAGAACGCCCAGGCCTCCTCACAGCCGGCGATCACCGCAGATAGGGTCTGGGAGTAGGTCAACCACACGAACATGTGCCGGCTCAGGACGGCGGTGAAGATCAGCGCGTGCACCTTCCGTCGTCGACCGGTCTCCGGGTCGAGCAGGTAGCCCATCTGGGCGAAGTCGATCTGGCACTCCACGCCCGGCTCACCGTCGGCGACCCGGACCGTGGTCTTCCCGACCCGGAACCCGCATCGCTCGACGGCGAACCGGTGCAACGTCCGGTACGGCACCCTCACCCCCTGCCGGGTCAACAGCTCCTCGATCTTCACGATCGACAACGGCTCCTGACCCTCGCCGCCCTCGACCCAGGCCTGGATCTGCTCCTCGTGGGCCAGCAGCGTCTCCCACGACACGCCGTGCCCGTTCGGCCGGACCGGGCGGACCGCCTCGACCACGAGGCCGACCAGCTCGTCGGTCACCGCATCCGAGTCCGCGTCGCGGGTCAGGCCGGCTGACTGGGCAGCCTCGACATACCGGCGGGCGGTCTTGCGGTCCACCCCCTGCCCGCTCGCCGACCTTCCGCAGCCCGTGGCCCTCCAGCCACGCACGCAGCACCTCACGCACCTCAACCACGCCGACCTCCCTGAATCCCACCCTCGACGACCTCCGCGTCCAACGACATGACACGGCGAGTCAACGAGACGAACCAGGACCCACCGACACGGCGCGCCGGGTGGTCCCATGACCGGCAACCCAGGTGGTCCCATGCAGCCGGCAGAAACCCGGTCAGACCGGTCCCATGCTCATGGCAGGCGACATCTCGGGGTTGATCCCCAGTGTGCTCGGCGACCCTGGCAAGCGCGCCCTTGCGCGAGGCCGGACCACGCCGCAGATCGACCGCCATCCGGACCGCCCGCTCCCGAAGCTCCTCGGGGTACTTCCTCGGTGCGGCCATGAGTCTCATCCTCTCCAGGATTGAGAGCCTCCATCAGACCCGGCACGAGACACATCTCCCGCTTCCTCCGGGTCACACCTGACCCAGCGCGTCCGCAACCCGGGGTCAGCGCCCGGCCGCTCTCTCCGGCTCCGAGGTGCTTTCGGGTAGCGACAGAGTGAGGCTCCACGTCAGGGTGCCCCCACCCGCAAGCGTCGTCACATCAGGCTGTTCCATTGCCACAGCGAGGGAGTCGTGCCCGGCCGTTGAGGGCTCGAGAGCTATCACTCGTTGGCTGGAGTACTGGGCGTTGTCCCACAGCACCGCGACGTGTCGAACGCAGTCCCCACGCCACTGCAGGGACAGTGCGCTGCGCCCGTCCGCAAGAGTGACCGTTCGGGGGCCGTCGCGACCAACCAGCCGCACCTTGAGGTGGGTGCCCGTGGGGAGATGGGCTGCACGATCCACCGCATCGGACCAGGTGGTGAACCTTGATCGATGCGGCGGTGACACGACTTCGACCGTCGACGGAGGAGTCGGGAGGTGGACCTGCGCGGCGGCGCTCACCGCGAATTGAGGGTGAGCGGTCCACAGGATCGGCAGTGGTCGCGCACCAAGATTGACGAGCTCGTAGTCGAGCACGAGGTCATCCCCCTGTGGCCGCACCTCCCTAGTGAGTCTCAAGGGCAACGCTGCGCACTCGACGTCGAGCCGCAGCCCGCCGGCCGATCGCGCCGGATGGCGTCGCCATGGCACGGCCCAGACTTCGCCGTGATCTGGCAGGTCGGTGCCACCCACGGTGCAGGCGTCGATCGTCGGCAGCATCTCGTCCCAGCCGTGGATGTGGCGGTCCGTGAAGCTGGAGCCATACGCCGCCTCGGGCGACCGCGTCGACGATGGCACGAGCCATTCGCGCCCGCTGGTCAGGTCGACCAGCGAGACCATCCGGCCGCCGTGCTGGACGTCGAAGTCGGCGCTCAGCATCGTCGAGTGCACCCGCAACATGCCCGTGCGGTTCATGTCAGCTCGGGAGGGCGGACCGGACGAGCTCGAGGTTTCGAAGGGAGTCCCACGGGCTCACGTGCAGCGTCGCCGTGCCGTCGACGGCGGCCACGAAGTCGGCGAACACGCCGACGAAGCCCTCGTCGAACGGCACGTCGGCGAACTCCTCGACATGTTCCCGCTCGCCCTTGCTCTGCCACGTGACCTGCGCCCTTGGCAGGAGGTCAAGTGCGATCCGCCCGTCGGTACCCACGAGCTCGAGTCCAAGGCTCCAGCCGTCCGGCCACCCCAGCTGCGGGCCGGCCGGGCAGTCGGAGTAGCCGACCACAATGCCGGCCACAGCGCCAGACTTGAGCAGGGCTTGACCGTGAGCGGTGTCCTCCCCGCCGAGACGGGAGGCCGAGGTGGACAGCAGGGCGCGAAGCTGGTCCACCGGGCCGAGGCAGGCCTCAAGCAGATAGACGAGGTGCGGGGCCCCGTCCACCCAGGCTCCTCCACCCGTGGCTTCTCGATCGAGGCGGAAGTCCCAGGGGGGCAGGTCGAGCCATCCCGATGACCAGGCATCGGCGTGGGTGGCCCTGCCTAGAGTGCCTGTTCGGATGAGTTCGGTGGTGCGCTGCACCGCCGGATGGAAGAGCAGGTTGTGGCAGATGGCAAGGACCAAACCCTTGCGGGCTGCGACCTCGCACAGCTCTCGTCCGTGCGCGACGTTCGTGGCGATCGGCTTGTCCATAAGTACGTGCAGTCCGCCGTGGAGCGCCTCCAGCGCCAGGCTGTGATGCACATGGTGCGGAGCGATGATGTCCACCGCGTCCAGCTGGACGGACGCCAACACCTCCGTCAACGACTCGAAGCTCGGCACGCCGAGCGATGCCGCCAACTCCTGAGCGGCGTCTGCACGGGGGTCAGCGACAGCGACGACCTCCACGCCGGGTGTGCGTCGCAGCACGTCCGCGTGCGTGCCTGCAACGCGACCTGCTCCGATCAGAGCGATGCGTATCACGCAGTGCCTCCTGCCGTCGGGGGGTTCGCGGTCATCTGAGGGTGTCCGGCGTGGCGTCGTCGATCTGCTTCCGGGTCGGGGCCTGCGTGGTGTCGCCGACTGCCCGCAGGGTGAACGCCGCGACGAGGCAGCCGCGACCGTAGTCCGGGCGGACGGCGCCTGGTTGCACGTCCCCGTGGAAGTCCAGGTGCGCCGAGAGATAGCCGGCGACGAAGGCATCCCCGGCGCCGATGAGATCGGGGATGTCGCTGACCGGGACGCCGGGTAGCTCCAGGGCGGGGGACGTGGGTGAGTGCATGACAGCGCCGAGCGCGCCACGTTTGACCACGACCTCGTCGACGCCGAGGTCATGCAGGCGCCCTATCGCCTCGACCGTCGACGTGGACCCGGTGAGAAGGCTCAGCTCGGCTTCGTCTCCGAAGACCAGATCGCAACGAGGGACGAGGTCTCGCAGCGTCGCGTGTGCTCTGTCCGCGGTCCAGAGCTTGGTCCGCATGTTGACGTCCAGGCTGACGGTGAGGCCGTTGCTGCGGGCGAGGTCGATGGCGCACCCGACCGCCTCGGCGCAGCTTGGGGACAGCGCAGGCGTGATCCCCGTGATGTGGAGCATGCTCGCGCCCGCGAAGACCGCGGCGCACTCCTCGACGTAGGTGGCGTCCATGAGGGCACCTGCCGAACCGCGGCGTCGGTAGAGAACCTCCGTGGGGCCGAACACGGCGGGTTCGCGAATGAGCAGGCCCGTGTCTTCCCCGGACAAGGCTCGGACGTAGCCGGTGCCGACGTTCTCCGCACGCAGCGTGCGCAGCACGCGCTCTCCCATCGCGTCTGCGCCGACGTAGCCGAGAAGGTCGACGCTGTGGCCGAGTCGCGCGAGCGCGATCGCGACATTCGCCTCGGCCCCGGTGACCACACTCGTGTAAGCCACCGATGACATCAGCGGTCCGTCCACGGCGATGAACGCCACGAGGGGTTCACCGATCGTCACGACCCGACCAGGCCCAGGGTGGCTCACCACGACCACCCCGGTGCCGCATCCGCCGCAGCCATGACCTCCGCCACCGCGGTGGTCAATGCGGTGCCTTCCAATGCGGTCAGGGCCGAGCCGAGGGCTACCGCGGCGGCACCGGCCGCGAAGAACGAGCCGGCGTTGGCGGGCGTGAGTCCGCCGGTCGGTATGAAGGGGATCGTGGGAAGGGGTTGACGCAGCGCCGCCAGGTACTCCGGTCCCGCCGGCATCGCGGGGAAGAGTTTGATCGCCGCCGCTCCGGCCGCCACGCCCATCACCGCTTCGGTCGGCGAGAGTGCCCCCGCGATGAAGGGAACACCCAAGCTCGCGGACAGGGCGATCAGCTCGACGTCCACATGGGGCGACAGGACAAAGGACGCCCCTGCTGCTGCCGCACGTTCCAGGGCGCGTGTGGTCAAGACTGTGCCGGCGCCGACCGCGAGCTGCGGATGGCGTACCCGGGCCGTCTCGATGACCCGGACGGCGTCGGGGCTGTCCATGGTGACCTCCACGCAGCGCAGGCCCGCTGCCGCGAGAGCGTCGATGCGCCGCAACGCCTCATCGAATGGCTGGCGACGAAGGATCGCGACAACTCTGCCCTGCGTCAGGGGTGCCGGGAGGGGCCTGCCGATGGGCGCGATCATGGTGTGCGCGCCGGTCTGACCGAGGCGGGCATGCCCAGTCCGTCGAGGAGATCGATCTCCGTCCTTCCGAAGACCTTCCGCTCCACCAGGTGGTCCGCGACCACGGACGGGACAAGCGCAAGCCCGAGACCAGGGTCGTCTCCGAGCTGTACGTGACCCGCGACGGCTCTCGGTTCGCCGTCGAAGAACTCGTGGTAGAGGTTGTAGCCGGTGCGGACGCCGTCGTCGGGGAACAGCTCCATGAGCGGACTGGCGTAGCTGCTGAGGATCAGGTGGGCGTTGTGGGCTTGGTTCGAGTGCGGGATCACCGGCACGCCGTAGGCCTGCGCCAACGCCCATACCTTGCGCGCCTCGGTGATGCCACCCATGCGGTTCACGTCAGGCTGCAGGATGTCCACTGCGCCGGCCCGGAGCATGTCGTGGAACCCGGACAACGTGAACTCGTGCTCCCCACCCGAGATCGGGACACCGACCCGGCCGCGGATGTAGGCGTAGCCCTCCAGATCGTCGGGAAGGACGGGTTCCTCCACCCACGCCAAGCCGAACTCCTCGACCATGGTGATCATCGCGATGGCGTACGCCGTGTCCCAGCCCATGTACGCCTCGGCGGCGACATCGACATCTGGACCGACCGCCTCGCGCACTGTCCGGACCAGCTCGTAGTTGGCGCGCATCCCGGCGCGGCCCTCGGCGGGGCCGTAGCCGAAGCGCATCTTGACCGCTGTGAAGCCGTTCGCAACGTGGGCGGCGGCCTCGGCATGGAGCGCGTCGAGGTCACTGGTCGCATAGAGCTGGCTCGCGTAGGCGCGCACCCGTGGCCGCGTCCTGCCGCCCAGGAGGTTGTAGACCGGCTGACCCGTCACCTTCCCCTGGACGTCCCACACGGCGATGTCAAGGGCGCTGATCGCCTCGAGCACGATGCCCTTGCGCCCCAGGACCAGGGTGTTCCGGTACAGCGTCTGCCAGGTGCGTTCCGTGTCGAAGACGTCGCCCCCGAGCATCAGGTCGGCGAGGTGGTGCTCGATCACGCTCATCGCCACCGGCGAGCCGCCACCGACTGTGCCGAGCCCGTACGTGCCGTCCTCTGTGTGCACAGCTACGACCACGTTGGTGATGGGCTGGCCATCCTCGGCGCCAGGTTGCCTGCGACTCAGTCGGGGTTCTCTCGGGTCATGGAGGATGTCGAGCGGGGTCGTGCTCCACCAGTCACGGACCCGGGTCGGCGTGGGCTCGCGCAGGGCGAAGAACTCGATACCAGTCACGCGCATGTCATCGGCCTTCTTCGGTGGGGATCGACGTGAGCTCGACCCGGCAGGGATCCGGTGCCTTGCCCACGGCAGTTGAGCGGCAGCGCAGCAGGCGCCCGGCGGCCGGTTGAGCGGCGACAGCCGCCGCGGACAGGCCGAAGCGCGAGGTCGTGATGTAGAGATCGCTCAGCTCGGGTCCGCCGAACGCCACGCTCGTCGGGCGTTGAACCGGCACCGCGATCTCGAGCAGGAGCTGTCCTTCGGGGTCGTAGCAGCGAACCTGCCAGCCGTCCCAGACGGCGACCCAGACGTTCCCCTCCGAGTCGACGGTGAGCCCGTCGGGCTCCCCGGTGACGGTTTCGAAGTCGAGGAACGTCCGCGGTCCGGTCATGGCACCGGTGCCGTGGTCGTAGTCGTAGGCGGTGACCACCTGGGCTCCGGAGTCCGTGAAGTACAGCAACGAACCGTCCGGGCTCCAGTCCAGGCCGTTCGGGATCGTGACGTTCTCCGCGAGGGTCGTCACCTCTCCGTCCAGGTCCAGCTGGTGCAGCGTCCCGGCGCCCGGGGTGGCGTCGTAGGCCATCGATCCTGCGAGGAAGCGACCGGCGCGGTCGCAGCCGCCGTCGTTCATCCGCAGGTCAGGTCGATCTGCGAGGACGTTCGACAGAGGATGCAACCGGCCCTCCGACAGGTACGCGAAGCCGTCGCTGGTCGCCGCGACGAGGCCGCCGTGGACGTGCGGTGCGAGGGCCGTGATCTCGGTGTCGAAGTGATCGGCGGTCCATGAGTCGTCCCCACGCAGATGATGGACGACGCCCTGCGTCAGGTCGACCCAGTGCAGCACTCCGTGGGTCGGGTCCCAGACGGGCCCCTCCCCGTGCTCGCTGGTAGGTGCGTCGAGGACTTCCACGGCGGGGGTCTGCCCTTTCTCGCTCATGAGCGGTCGGGCCCGACGGCGAGTGCAGGGACTGCGCCGTTCGGGATCCACACCTTGAAGTAGTTCGCCTTCGTCGGGTGCGTCCGTCCGATGCCGTTGGGCGAGCCACCCGTGCTGGACAGCGGCCAGAGCCCCAGGGTGAGCGGCGCGCCGTCCGGACCGAGCCCCGGTACTTCGAGGCGGTCGGGCGCGACGACCTGGACTGAGCTCTCGGGCTCGGATCCGGGCAGCGTGAGGCGCAGCAGGTCCAACCGGTGCTCGGGGTTCAGCCGCTCGGTGAGGCAGAACAGCTGCGGCCCGTAGAAGACGGCCACCGCCCGCTCGTCGGTGAGGTGCCGTCCGATGGTCTGCCCGCGAACCACCCTTACGCGCGTCGGGAAGCGGATCTCGACGACGTCGCCGACCGACCACTGCCGGCTCACCGCGACAATGCCCGGGGTCTCGGCGTGGGCCGCGGGGGAGCCGTTGACCAGGGCGGTTGCGCTCCCGGCCCATTCGGGAACCCTGAGCCGCACGGGGAAGGACCGGTCCGCGCCCGCCCCGAGGGTCAGACGCAGAGCCAGGCTGTGGCTGTCGCTGTCGTGGCGCGTGGTGGTCTCGATCTCCACGGGCGAGCCATCGACCACGACCTGCCCGCGAGCGTCGAGGAAGAGGTTGACCGACAGCGAATCCGGCGGGCCGGCGAACGCATAGCTCACGGCCTCGACCATCGCCCGTGGACCGTGGTTGGAGCAGCAGGCGTCGAAGCTCGCGCCCGGCCGACCTTGGACGCCGCGCCGGTAGGTGAAGGCGCCGGTGTCGGTCTGGTCGAAGAAGATCGCGTTGAGGAGGACGTGCTCGGCCATCTCCAGATAGCGGGCCTCGTCGGTCACCCGCCAGAGCTGGAGGTTCAGCCGCAGCCAGTCGGCGTCGGAGCAGGTCTCGCTCTCCTCGGCGCCCATGAGGAACTCCCCGACCGCCCCATTGACGGAGATCGCTTGGTCCATGAGGTGGCTGTACAGGGCCAGCACCGCCTCGAGGTAGCGGTCCTCGTGGGTCACCTCGAAGAGGTCGAGCAGGCCACGCCCGGTCAGGAGGTGGCAGTGCACGGCGCCGGCGACCGGGATGCGAAGGCCCCGGTAGCCGAAGTCCGTCGATGCCCAGAGCCGCCGCATCGGCATCGAGGAGTCGGCCACCCGACGCGCGACGTCGAGGTACCGCTCCTCCTGCGTGAGCACAGCCAGCGTGACCAGTCCGTCGAGGGCCGTGGCGTTGACCTCGATCTGCAGCGCACCGTCCTCGGGGTAGTGCTCCACGTAGTAGTCGCCCAGGCGACACGCTGCGGCCAGGGCGTCCGGGTCCGCGGTGACGGCGTGGTAGTCCAGCAGACCTACCAGGCCCCGACCCATCCCGAACCACTCCTGGAAGTCGTGGTCCTCACCGTAGGAGCCGAAGCTGCCGTCGGGCCGCTGATGGCTGATCAGCTCCTTCGCGACACGGTGGACCTGGGTCAGGTCGTCGGTCAGCGTGCCGAGGTACGCCATCGCGCCGATCCACCGGCCCATGTAGTCCGCGCCCCAGTGCCAGGCGGCGTCCGGCTCGACGAGCTCGCGCCGCAGGTCGTCGGTGTCCAGTCGCACGAGGTGCGCCCGCGAGCGTTCAAGCCGTTCCCCGAGCCCCCCCGACACGGAGATGCTCCCCAACGGGGTGATGGCGATTCTGGTCGAGTGGTCAGCTTCCATGGCTCGACGGTAGGCGTGCGGTCGAGGACGGAGAATGGCAGCAGAGGGAGGCCGCATGTATGTTATGGGCATCTTCGAGACTCGGAACGCCTTCGTCGACACGTCCCCGTCTCCGCTCGGGCGGGTGCGGGGTGCGGGGACCAATGCGGGCAGCGCCGGCGTGCGTGACCGGCGCTACCACAGCTACGCCCTGGTCTACCTGGTGGCTGGCGCGGGCTGGTACGAGGACGAGCGCGGTACCCGGTGCGACATCCAGGCTGGTGATGCGATCGTCGTCTTCCCGGGGATGGTCCACAGCTATGGACCGCGGGGTGACGAGCCGTGGGACGAGATCTACGTCATCGCCGACGGACCCGCGTTCGAGCTCCTGGAGCGGGCTGGTGTCCTCGACCGGGCGCACCCGGTGCACCGGCTCGCCCCCGTCGAGGTGTGGCGTGGCGAGCTGGATTCAATACTGCGCTCGCCTCGCCCGACCGGGCACCGAGACCGGGCGATCGAGGCATGGAGCTTTGCGCGGCTGCTCACCGAGCTGCTCATCCCCGGGGAACGGACCCCGACCTGGCTGGACCGTAGCCGTGCGATGCTCTCGGCCGATCTCGGGCGACCCGGCGACCTGAGCGCCGTCGCGGCGGCGAACCGCATGACCTACGAGACCTTCCGCAAGCGATTCAAAGCGGCGACCGGTGTGTCGCCGAGGGCGTACCGCGAGGCCAGGCGGACCGATGCCGCTCGGGAACTGCTCCACCTGACGACCCTCACACACCGCGAGATCGCATCCGCCTTGGGGTACAGCGACGAGTTCCACTTCTCCAAGCGCTTCAAGGCCGTGACCGGAGTGGCGCCCAGCAGGTACCGCGCCGCAGGCTGATGTGGCCCGTGCGTCAGGCCGCAAGCCGCGCATTCACCGCGGCGGCGGAGAACTCGCGGTCGACGACCAGGCGGGTGAGTCCCACGATCGCCGCGCCCTCCCCGAGGGTCGCCAGGCGCATGGTCAAGTGGCGGGTGGCGCGGGGCAGGGACAGCGGGTACAGGGTCTCCTGCATGCCGGAAAGAAGCGGCGGGGAAGCCAGGGCGCCACCGACGAGAACGACGCCCGGGTTCAGCAGGCAGACAACCGTTGCCATCACCTCGCCGATGGTGCGGCCGGCTTGCTGGGTCAGTCGGGCTGCGTCGACGTCCCCCCGGGCGAGCAGCGCACCGACGTCGCGGCCTGAGGTCGCCGGGATCCCGATCTCGGTCAGCTCGCGGGCCACCGCGCGGCCGCTGGCCACGGCGGCCAGGCACCCGTGGGCGCCGCACTGGCACAGCGCGTCGGTGTGGTGCGCGAGCCGCACATGGCCGATGTCACCTGCGCCGCCGTCGATGCCTCGGTACACCTTGCCGTCGATGATGATCCCGGTGCCGATGCCGGTCGAGACCTTGACCAGGCACAGTGCGCGCGAGTGCGGGAAGCCCACGGTGTGCTCGCCGAGGGCGGCCGCGTCAGCGTCGTTGGCGACGAGCACCGGGACGGAGAACTCCTCGCCGAGGTGATCGGGGATCGGGTAGGCGTCCCATCCGGGCATGATCGGCGGTTGGCTCGGACGACCCGTCTCGGGGTCGACAGGCCCAGGGACGCTGATCCCGAAGCCACTGACCGAAGTGGTTGCGATGCCGGCCCGTTCCAGGAGCTCACCCGCCGAGGCCGTGATGGCCTTCAGTGTGCGCTCGGGGCCGTCCACGACGGCGACGTCGATGAGGTCCTCGAGGAGCACGCGGCCCGCCAGGTCCGTGATCGCCGTCCGGGTCTGCCGGGTGTCCACGGTAGAGGCGAGGACGTAGGAGTGGCCCGAGTTGAATTCCAGGCGCATGGGCCGTCGCCCGCCGGTCGCCCTGTCCGTGCCGTTCTCGACGACCAGGCCTGCGGCGAGCAGGGCGTCGATCCGCTGCGCGACGGTCATCCGCGACAACCCCGTCACATCAAGCACGTCGCCCCGGGTGGCGGCTCGCCCGCTGCGGATGAGGTCGAGCACCTCGCCGGGTCCTGTCGGCACGTCGGCTCCTGTAGTGCGGGTGAGGACGCGGCAGCGCCCTCAGTCTGCGTCAAGTCTAATGCTTGACCGCTAGTCATCTTATGTATAGCGTTTAGGCGGATGTTGACGGGCGTTCCATGGACGGACCGACCCGAAAAGCAACCGACTGCATCTTCCCCCTGGGGCGCGGACTGCGCGCCGCGCCCCACCTGAGCGCGAGGAGGCGCACGGTGAAATCATTCACCAGGACCGCGACACTTATGACAGTGGTCGCCCTGGCACTGGCAGGTTGCTCCGGCGGTGGTGATGACCCGGAGACCGAGGACGGCGAAGAGACCGTCGCGGCGAGCGAGTCCATCACCCTCTGGCTGCAGGAGGACCTGCCCGACCGGGTTGCCGCCACCCAGGCCATCGTGGACGACTTCACCGCGGCGTCGGGCGTCGAGGTGGAGGTGGTTCCCGTCGCCGAGGACCAGTTCAACCAGCTGCTCACCTCGGCCGCGGCAGCCGGCGACCTTCCGGACGTCATCAGCGGCCTGGCCCTGCCGCAGGTCCGTACCCTCTCGGCCAACGAGATGCTCGACACCGAGGCGACCGGCGCCCTGCTCGAAGAGCTGGACCCGTCGACGTTCGCCGAGCGTGCGGTCGAGCTGACCCGTGACGGTGACACCCAACTCGCGATCCCCAGCGAGTCGTGGACCCAGCTTCTCTACTACCGCACCGACCTCTTCGACGCGGCCGGTCTCGAGGCGCCAACGTCCTACGAGGCGATCCTGGCGGCCGCCGAGGCGCTCGACAGCGAGGAGGTCGCTGGCTTCGTCGGCGCGAACTCCCCGGGTGACGCTTTCACCGAGCAGACCTTCGAGCACATCGCTCTGGGCAACGACTGCCAGATGGTCGACGAGGGCGGCGAGGTCCTCCTCGACAGCCCCGAGTGCGTCGAGGCGTTCGACTTCTACGGCCAGCTGGTCAACGACTACTCGGTGCCCGGTGCGCAGGACGTCGACACCACCCGCGCCTCGTACTTTGCGGGCCAGGCCGCGATGTTCATCTGGTCGACCTTCGTCCTTGACGAGATGGCCGGACTGCGCAACGACGCGATGCCCAGCTGCACCGAGTGCACCGACGACCCCGCGTTCCTCGCCGAGAACACCGGCGTGGTAACGGCCATCGAGGGCCCCTCGGGCGGCGACCCCGCTCAGTTCGGAGAGGTCACCTCGTGGGTCATCACCGACGGCGCCGCCGTCGAGTCGGCCTCGGCGTTCATCGAGTACATGATGAACGACGGGTACGTGCCATGGATCGCCATCGCACCTGAGGGCAAGGTCCCGGTTCGCCTCGGCACACCCGACAACCCCACCGAGTTCTCGGACGCATGGGCCGACCTCCCGGTGGGCGTCGACACCAAGGCGCCCCTGTCCGAGTTCTACGCACCCGAGGTGCTCGAGGCGCTGGCCATGGGCCCGTCCGACCTGTCCCGGTGGGGCATCGCGCAGGGTCAAGGTGACCTCATCGGCGCCACCCAGGGCGAGCACCCGGTCGCCACGGCGGTGAGCGAGGTGACCTCCGGCGCCGACGCCCAGACGGCCGCCGAGGAGGCCGCCGAGGCAGTCCGCTCCATCCAGGCATCAATCCAGTGAGCCAGGTCGCTCACGGGACGGCGCAGGCGAGTAAGACGCCGGCGCCGTCCCGGGGGCGGCGGTTCGGCAGGGCGCGCCGGTCGCTGCGTGGCCGGGAGGAGGCGCGCACCGGTTTCCTGCTGATCTCGCCCACCCTCATCGTCGTCGTCGTCGTCGTCGTCCTGCCGATCCTGTGGACGGTCTCGCTCGCGTTCCAGGACGTCAGGCTCCTCAACCTGCGCGAGACGGGCGTCATCGGGAACTACGAGCTGGACAACTTCGTCAACGTCCTGACGTCCCCGGACTTCTTGCGCGCGCTGGGGACCACGGTGGTCTACGCGACGTTCGGGACGGCCGCGGCCATCACCATCGGCCTCATCGCCGCCCTTGCCCTGCGCGCACCGTTCCGCGGCCGCGGCGCCATCCGCGCCGCCATGCTCCTGCCCTACGTCGCACCCGTGGTGGCCGCGACGTTCGTGTGGTCCACCATGCTCAACCCGCAGTTCGGCCTCGTGAACGCCTGGGGGACGGACGTTTTCGGCTGGGACGAGCCCATCGCGTTCCTCAGCTCGCAGTCCGACACCATCTCGCTGCTCGGGTGGCCCATCACCATCCCGACCGCGCTGGTCACCGTGATCGCCTTCGAAGCGTGGCGCTCATTCCCGTTCGCCTTCCTGTTCCTCACAGCACGCCTGCAGGCCATCCCCGGCACGCTCGACGAGGCCGCGCGCGTGGACGGCGCGACGCCGACGCAGCGTTTCCGGTACATCGTCCTGCCGCAGCTGCTCCCCACCATCGCGGTGCTGAGCGTGCTGCGCTTCATCTGGACCTTCAACAACTTCGACGACATCTACCTGCTCACCGGTGGAGGGGCCGGGACCGGCGTGGTCTCGGTACGCGTCTTCGACTACCTCACCGCACGTGGTGACATCGGCGCCGCCGCTGCGCTGGCCCTCGTGCTGGCGCTCGTACTCGGCCTCCTGGTCGGGCTCTACCTGCGCCTGTTCGGACGTTCGGAGGAGGGGGCATGACCGCACCGGCAACACCCACGCCCGCCGTGGCCCCCGAGGCTGCGGCCCCGGAACAGGCCAGGGGACGGCGCGCGCCAGCGGTCAGGCGCCGCCCCTCTCGCGACGCGATCGAGAACCGCGTCCTCGCTGTCCTGCGACCACTCATCATCGTCGCCCTGCTGGTCGCAGCGGTCTTCCCCTTCTACTACATGGTCGTGCTCTCGTTCCGCTCGCTGAGCTCCGTCGTGCAAGACCCTGGAGCGCTGTGGGTGCGGCCAGAGGACATGGACTGGAACACCTACGCCTCGGTGCTCAAGCCGGTCAGCGAAGGCGGCCAGGGCTTCCTGGTGTTCATGCGGAACAGCCTCTTGGTGGCCGCCGGCACCGTCGTGCTCGCCCTGCTGGTCTCGATCCCGGGCGCGTACGCCGTCAGCCGGCTCAACTTCTTCGGCCGCCGCCAGATCTCCGCGCTCTTCCTGGCCGTGTACTTCTTCCCCAGCATCCTGCTCGCCGTACCGCTCTTCGTGTTCTTCACCCGGATCGGCCTGCGGGGGTCCCTGGTGGGCCTGTTGATCGTCTACGTCTCGCAGGTCGCGGCCGTCTCGATCTACATGCTGCGCAACTACTTCGACACCATCCCCGCGAGCCTCGAAGAGGCCGCCGCCATCGACGGCTGTACACGCCTCCAGGCCATGCGCAAGATCAGCCTGCCGCTCGCGATGCCGGCGATCGTCTCCAACGGGCTGTTCATCTTCATGATCGCCTGGAACGAGTTCCTCTTCGCCCTGCTCTTCCTGATCGAGCGCCGCGACCGCTGGACGGTCTCCCTCGGTCTCTCCCAGCTCTCCGGGAGCATCGAGGTCCCCACCACCGTCCTCATGGCGGGATCGGCCCTCCTGACCGTCCCGATCATCGTGCTGTTCTTCGCCAGCGAGCGGCTGCTCGTCGGCGGACTCACCGCAGGTGCCGAGAAGGGCTGAGCGTTACAGCCCTCACCGACAGCACCCCAGGCAGAACAGCCATCACCAGCAGTCACCTGCCGTTTCCCCACCACCTCGCGACCCAGCACTCCCAGGAGACACACCGTGCCCACCATCGTCCAGTTCACCTCGCCAGGCGTGGTCGAGCTCATCGACTGCGCACCACAGCCGCTCACCCCCGGGACGGTGCGACTCGCTACGTGGTACTCCGGCATCTCTGCGGGTACCGAGCTCACGGCCTACCGCGGCTCCAACCCCTACCTGAGCAAGACGTGGAACCCGGACGCCCGCATGTTCACCGACGGTGACCCGACGTTCGCCTACCCGGTAGCCGGGTGGGGCTACTCCGAGGTCGGCCAAGTCGTGGAGGTCGCGGGCGACGTGACGAGCCTCAAGCCCGGCGACGTCGTGCACGGCATCTGGGGCCACCGCAGTGAAGCCGTGCTCCGGGCCGACCTCCTGGCCCACCGGGTCATGCCCCCCGACGTCGACCCGGTCGCCGGCACGTTCGCACGCGTCGGGTCGATCGCCCTGAATGCCGTCCTGGCTGGCGAGGTGCGCCTCGGCGAGCAGGTCGCGGTCTTCGGTCAGGGCGTCATCGGCCTCCTCGCGACGCGGCTCGCCGTGCTCAGCGGAGCCACGGTCGCCGCCATCGACGCCCTGCCCACCCGCCTCGAGGTCGCCCGTCGCATGGGCGCCACGCACGTCGTGGCTGCCGACGCGCCAGGTGGGGCGGGCGCCGTCGTCCGAGAGCTCACCGGTGGCGGCGTCGACTCGGCTCTGGAGATCAGCGGGAGCGACCGCGCCCTGCACGAGGCGATCCGCTCGGTGCTGATCGAGGGGATCGTCGTCGCGTCCGGCTTCTACCAGGGCGGCGCCGCCAACGTGCGCCTAGGCGAGGAGTTCCACCACAACCGAGTGCGGATCGTCTCCAGCCAGATCTCCGGCACACCCGTTCCGCTGGGCAAGCGGTGGGACCAGCCGCGCCTCGTCGCGGTGTTCATGTCGCAAGTGGCGTCGGGTGCTGTCGACGTGGCCCCCCTGATCACGGACGTCGTGGACGCCAGGGAGGTGGGGAGCGCGTTTAAGCGCCTCGACGAAGGAGACCCCCGGGTGCTGCAGGCTATCCTCCGGTTCGACGCCGCCCCGGCAGGCCGGCCATGAGCGCCGGGGTCCCGGCCGCAACGCCGGACTACCGCCCGTGCTTCCCCGAGACGCGCCCCGCAGTGGCGATCCTCGGGTGCGGGCAGATCGCCAACACGGCCCACCTGCCTGCCTACCAGAAGGCCGGCGTGGACGTCGCCGGCGTGTGGAGCCTCGACGAGACGACCACTGCCGGCGTCCAGGAGCGGTTCCCCGGGGTGGTGGGGACCGTGTATCGCGACGGCGACGAGCTGCTCGCCGACCCGCGCGTCGGCATCGTGGACATCGCGACCGGACCCGCGGGTCGGGTGGAATGGATCGCCAAGGCGATCGCCGCGGGCAAGCACGTCCTCGCCCAGAAGCCGCTGATCAGCGACCCTGCGGACCTGCCGGCGCTCGAGGCAGCCCTCGCGGAGGCCGCGCGGCGCGGGCTGCGCGTCGCCGTGAACCAGAACGCGCGGTGGGCCCCTGCCTGGCGCCTCGTCACCCTGCTGATCAGGGACGGCGCGATCGGTGATGTCGTGGGTGTCACGCACCTGCACGACAAGCCGATGCCGCCGATCGCCGGCACCCCCTTCGACGACGTCGAGCACATGCTCATCAGTGACTACCTGGTGCACTGGGTGGACATCACACGGTGCTGGCTCGAGGGGTCCACTGTTGGGACGGTGGCCGCGCACGACTCGCGGGTGCCCGGCCAGCCCGACACCGCGCGCAACCCCTGGCACGCCACCATCCACCTGGGCTGCACCGACGGTGCCACGGCCCTGCTCCGCGTCGTCGGCAACGCCAAGACACGCACCGGCGGGTGCCCGTTCTGGGTGCATGGCACGGAGGGAACCCTACGAGGGTCCATCCTGCTCGGCTCGGACCGGGTGGTCCTGGAGCGCGGAGACACCACCACGTCCTTCGCCCTCGAAGGGCAGTGGTTCGTCGACGGGTTCGCCGGGACCATGGGCGAGCTCATGTCGGCGATCGACGAGGACCGCGAGCCGGAGAACTCCGCCGCGCACGTCCTGGCCTCCGTCCGCACCACGTTCGCGGCAGTCGAGTCGGTCCGCGCCGGCGGGGCAGTCGTGCGCCCCACCAACCTCGAGCTCACCCCCGCGAGGGTACGTCTGTGACGACCCGAACCGTCGAGGAGGTGCAGGTCGGCCCCGGCGCCCGCGTGTACGCCGAGGGCTGGCAGAGCTGGAGCCCGACGACCTGGTACTCCCTTGACGAGCCCGCAGACCGGCCAGCCGAGAGCTGGCAGCACCTCATGCGATTCCGGCCAGGCGTCGAGGTGGCCGAGGAGGGTTGGCAGGGCGAAGGGTTGCTCGTCGTCGACCCCGGGACGGGTGCTCCGGTTCGCTGCTTCACCGCGAGCGAACCGGCCGAAGGTGTCCCCACCGTGCGCGCACGCAAGCGCGGTGACCACGCGGTGGTCGAAACGGACGGCGACCTCTCGGTCACGTCCCACCCGGACGCGGACACGGCACTGGCCTGGGCCGGTGAGCGTCTCGCCCGACAGGCCGGGGTGGGCGTGTTGCGTGCTGCGCCACGGGTCTGGTGCACCTGGTACCAGTACTTCGAGCAGGTCACTGCCCGCGACGTCGAGGAGAACCTCGCCGCGTTCGACGGCGCGGGACTGTCCGTCGACGTCGTCCAGATCGACGACGGGTGGAGCCAGGGCACAGGGGAGTGGACCCGGCCGCGGGAGGCCTTCGGGTCCCTGCCCCGGCTGATCGACACGATTCGTACCACCGGACGCCGGGTCGGGATCTGGCTCGCGCCGTTCGTCGTCGGAGTTGACACCGACCTGGCCCGAACCCACCCCGACTGGCTCGTCGGGCCGGCCGGACACAACTGGGGTCAGGACCTCGCCGGGGTGGACCTGACCCACCCCGGCGTCCGCGACTACCTGCGCCAGACACTGCACGGGCTCCGGGCGCTGGGCATCGACTACGTCAAGCTCGACTTCCTCTACGCGGGAGCCGTACCTGGACGCCGCCACCTGGACGTCAGCGGTGACACCGCGTACCGATCGGGCCTGCAGCTCATCCGCGACAGCCTCGGAGCCGAGACCTACCTCCTGGGGTGCGGGGCACCCCTGCTGCCCAGCCTCGGCCTGGTCGACGCGATGCGGGTCTCACCCGACACGTTTCACGAGGGTGCACAGGACGGCTCGGCCGGACTGCGGGGCCGAGTGTCCCTCGAGGCGCGGGCCTGGCAGCACGGCAGGTTCTGGGTCAACGACCCTGACTGCCTGGTCGCGCGCCCCTCGTTCGCGCTGCGCGAGGAGTGGTCGCGCGTCGTCGCCCGCTTCGGGGGGCTCCGAGCGTGCTCCGACCGGGTCGCCGACCTCGACCCGTGGGGGCTGGAGGCCACCCGCCGCCACCTCAGCGAGGTTCCCGCACCCGTCCCCTTCGCAGCAACTTCGCCGCAGGAGGCGTGATGGACCGCTCGTCTCTGGAGGTCACCCTCAAGCCCCTTCTGGAGCTCCTCTACCCCACCCGGCAGCACGAAGCCCGCGCGGCACTGCTCGACCTCGCCGAGACCTGGAACGACCGACTCGCAGGCCGCCACGTGCCCCAACCGGACCAGTCCACCGCCTACCTCATCACCTACGGCGACGCGATCCGTCGCCCGGGCGAGGCGCCCCTGCACACCCTGGGTCGCGTGCTGCGGGACCAGGTCGAGGATGCCGTGACGGACGTCCACCTGCTGCCGATGTTCCCCTGGACCTCCGACGACGGCTTCGCCGTCGTCGACCACCGGGCCGTGAACCCCGAACTGGGCACCTGGCAGGACGTCGCCGAGCTCGGCGCCGACCACGACCTGATGTTCGACTTCGTCGCCAACCACGTCTCGAGCAGCAGCCCGTGGTTCACCGGATGGCTCGCCGGAGACCCCCGGTACGACGGGTACTTCCTCGAGCCCGGCCCGGACTTCGACACCTCCCACGTCGTGCGACCCCGCACCAGCCCCCTCGTGCACCACTATCGACGACCCGACGGCACCGAGGTAGGCGCCTGGACGACCTTCGGTCGGGACCAGGTCGACGTCAACGTCGCCGAACCAACCGTTCTCCTCGACCTGACCGACGTGCTCCTCGGCTACGTCGCCCGCGGAGCGACAACGATCCGCCTTGACGCGATCGGCTTCCTGTGGAAGGAGTCGGGGACCTCGTGCCTGCACCTGCCGCAGACCCACGCCGTCATCAAGATCTGGCGAGCTCTCCTCGACCAGGTCGCCCCCGGCGTGCGGCTGCTCACTGAGACCAACGTGCCGCACCCAGAGAACGTCTCCTACTTCGGCGACGGCACCGACGAGGCGAACATGGTCTACCAGTTCGCCCTGCCCCCCCTGGTGCTGCACGCCTTCGTCAGCGGCCAGGCCTCGACCCTCGCCGGATGGGCACAGGGGATCGGGCCCATCAGCGACACCGCGACCTGGTTCAACTTCCTGGCCAGCCACGACGGTGTCGGGCTTCGCCCCACCGAGGGCATCCTCGACGACGCCGATCGCGCGACGCTGGTCGAGCGGGTCCTCGCCCACGGTGGGCGAGTCTCCATGGCCACCCGACCTGACGGGTCCCAGACGGTGTACGAGCTCAACACCAGCTTCCTCGACGCCCTCATCGACCCCGCGGAGGAAGACCCGGACTCTGCCGTCGTCGGCCCCGGCCTGGCAGCCCACAGCATCCTGCTCTCGATGATCGGGGTCCCTGCCATCTACTACCACTCCCTGTTCGGATCCACCCACGACCACGACGGCATGACGACCAGCGGCATCAACCGGCGGATCAACCGGCAGGTGCTCGACGAGGCCGAGCTCGTCACCGAGCTCAGCACCCCCGGGCGGCGCCGAGCCATCTTCGAAGGTCTGACCCACCAGCTCGCCGTCCGGCGAGCGCACCCGGCGTTCTCGCCATCGGCAGGACAAGAGGTCCACGCCGACGACCCCCGGGTCCTCGTGATCCGGCGGGCACCAGGAACCGAGCACGAGATCGTCACCGCCGTCAACGTCAGCGATGAGCCCGTTGACGTGCCAGGACTCCGCGGACGCGACGTCCTCACCGGCGAACACCACGACCCCCTGCACCTTCCCCCGTACGGTTACGCCTGGCTCTCCGGAGCCTGATGATGCGCGTCGTCGTCGCCCTCGACTCCTTCAAGGGCAGTCTCGGCAGCCGCCCCGCCGGCGACGCCGTTGCCGCCGGGATCCTGGCCGCCGACCCGACGGCCAAGGTCAGCGTCGTGGCCATCGCCGACGGCGGGGAAGGAACCATCGACGCCCTGCTCGGGGGGTGCGAGGGCCATCTCGCGCAGGTCGAGTGCCCCGACGCACTGGGACACCGGGTCCCGGCCGTGTATGCCGTGCTGGACGAAGGCCGCACAGCGGTCCTCGAGTCGGCCACCACGATCGGGCTGACCGCCGTCGGTGTCATCGACGCGAGCGTGCCGGTCCGGGCGAGCTCCGCAGGCCTCGGTGTCATGCTGCGCCACGCCCTGGACTGCGGAGTGGAGCGCATCCTCATCGGCCTCGGTGGAACAGCCACCACCGACGGCGGCACCGGCCTGATGGCCGGCCTAGGGACCCGGCTGCTCGACGCGACCGGCCACCCACGCCCCGCCTCAACCGGCAACCCCCTGTGGTGGGTAGAGGACCTCGACCCCGCCACCCTCCCCGATCTCCGGGGCGTCGAGCTGGTCGCCCTGACCGACGTCGACAACCCCCTGCTCGGCCCCCGCGGTGCAGCTCGCATGTATGGCCCGCAGAAGGGCGCCACCGCCCAGCAGGTCGAGGAGCTCGAACGGAGGATGGCACGCTGGGCAACGGCACTGGAGAAGGTGACCGGTCGCGCTGTGAAAGATGTCCCCGGCGCCGGAGCCGCCGGCGGACTTGGTGCGGCGCTCATGGCCCTGGGCGCGCACATCGAGCCTGGGTTCGAGCGGGTCGCCCGCGAGATCGCGCTGCGGCCGCGGATGGATCGGGCGGACCTCGTCCTCACGGGCGAGGGCAGGATCGACGCGCAGACCGGTCATGGCAAGTGCCCGGTGGGAGTGGCGCGGATGGGTCGGGAGGCCGGTGCCGTTGTCGTTGCCCTCGCCGGTCGCGTCGACCACCCCCTCGGACCCACCGGCGACTTGTTCGACGCCGTGCTGCCGATCCACGCGCGACCCCTGTCCCTGGACGAGGCCATGGATGCTCACACCACCGCCGCGGGCCTGACGGCGACGGCCGGAGAAGTCATGCGACTCCTCCGTGCCGCCCGCAGCTGAGCGCGGTCTTCGAAGGAGGAGCACATGGTCACCGCACCGCCAGCACTGGTGTCGACCGACCCCTGGTCCAGCTCTGGATCGTCGTTCTCGTATCAACCGGGCGTACTGCTGTCCGGAGCCGTCGCTCTGTGGCGATGTGTGGCCGAAGTGGCGTGCCTCTCGGTTTCCGGACAGGGGATCTATTAGGGTCCTTTTACGGAATGGAGGTGGATGGTGTCGGGAAAGCGGAAGAGCTTTTCTCCTGGTAACTGGTCAGGTGGTGGTGGGGTACCAGGTGTTGTGGCTGGTCAGGCGGGTGAGGGCGTCGAGCATGGTGAGGCCGTGCTTGTGGGCGGTGGCGGTGTAGGAGCGGATGGCGGCGAAGTCT
>Ga0255334_1000709_pt1 | contig 21495 bp, 13 predicted proteins | sample EtOH5_35cm_T3_12_FD_202080 | JGI IMG/M metagenome (GOLD analysis project Ga0255334, IMG submission 202080) | Sandy soil microbial communities from University of British Columbia, Vancouver, Canada - EtOH5_35cm_T3_129 | ecosystem: Engineered > Artificial ecosystem > Sand microcosm > Unclassified ...
CCAGAGGCCGCTGCCACGCGTGCACGTCGCCGTCCTCGCCGCGCTGATGACGGTCGTGGGCATGGTCGCGCGCCGTCTGCTGCGCCGTAGCCTGCACCGGGCGCGACGCGACGGGTGGGCGATGTCGCGCACACTCGTCGTCGGCGACACGGACTCGGTGCACCGCACCATCGAGCAGCTGCGCCAGGCCACCCACCACGGCTACCGCGTCGTCGGCATCTGCCTGCCGGCAGTCACCGACTCTCCGCCGCAGGACGGCGTGCCCCTGCTGGGTGCGTTCGCCGACATCGCGCAGGTCGCATACGACCACCAGGTCGAGACGGTGATCGTCGCGGGCAGCGAGCTGACGGGCGACGCCCTGCGCCGGCTGTCGTGGGCGCTCGGTCGGGCCGGTGCAGACCTGGTCGTCGCCCCCGGGCTCGTCGAGGTGCTCGGCCCGCGGGTCAGCGTACGGCCGACCGTCGGGTTGGCGCTGCTCGAGGTCGAGACCGTCCCGCCGCGACGCCGACTGTTCGCGAAGAGCGCGCTCGATCACGCGCTCGGCACGGCGATTCTCCTCGCGGTCGCACCGATCATCAGTGTCGCCGCGCTGGCCGTCCTGCTCACCAGCCGCGGGCCGGTGTTCTTCCGGCAGCGCCGCGTCGGCATCGACGGCCGCGAGTTCACCATGATCAAGCTGCGCTCGATGTACGCGGACGCCGAGGCGCGCAAGGCCTCGCTCCGCTCCGAGAACGACGGCAGCGGAGTGCTGTTCAAGCTGCGCGACGACCCGCGCGTCACACCCGTCGGCAGGATTCTGCGCCGGTTCTCGATCGACGAGCTGCCGCAGCTGTGGAACGTGGCGAAGGGCGACATGTCGCTCGTCGGGCCGCGCCCGCCGCTGCCCGAGGAGGTCGACGGCTACCAGGACCAGGTGTTCCGGCGGCTGCACGTGCGGCCAGGCCTCACGGGGCTGTGGCAGGTGTCCGGTCGCTCGGACCTCTCGTGGGACGAGTCGGTGCGTCTTGACCTGCGGTATGTCGACAACTGGTCGGTCGCGATGGACCTGCTGATCCTGTGGAAGACGGCGCGGGCCGTGGTGATGCCGCGCGGCGCCTACTGAGCGGTGCGCCTCCGCGCCCCCGCGACCGTCTCGACGGCCTCGACCATCGCCCGCTGGTAGCCCGCCACCGTGAACCGGCCGAGCGCCTCGGCGCGGCCGGCGGACGCCAGCGCGGCGGCCAGCGCGGGGTCGCCGGCGAGCCGGGCGAGCGCGTCGGCGAGCGCGTGCGGATCACCGGGCTCGACGAGCAGCCCAGTCACCCCGGGCCGGACGATCTCACGCAGTCCCTGGGTGGCGGACGCCACCAGCGGCCGGCGCGCCAGCATCGCCTCCACCGCGGTGTTGCCGAAGGGCTCGACACGAGAGGGCACGACGACCACGTCGGCGTCGGCCAGCACCTGCCACGTCGGGTGGACGTACCCGAGCAGCTCGACGCGCCCGGCCAACGGGGTACGCGCTGCGGCAGCGGCGAGCTGCCCCTCGTACCACTCGTAGCCGGCGAACGGAGTCCCTGCGACCCGGAGGCTGACGTCCACGCCGCGATCGACGAGCTCACGGACCGCGTCCATCGCGACGTCGACCCCCTTGCGCGGAGACAGCCGCGCGACGAGCGCGACGCGCAGCGGGTCACCCGCGCGCCGCGCGGGCGCCGTGGGCTCGTCGGGCGGGCCCGGGACGCCGTTGTGAACCACCCGCACGCGCCTCCGCAGTCCGCGGACGGATCCAACCAGCACGTCGGCGGCCGCCTGCGAGTTCGCGACGACGAGGCGCGCCAGCATCAGGGGAGCGGCCAGGCCGACGCGCACGACGAAGGGCTGGTCCTCCTCCGCCTCGTGGACGTGACACACGGCGGGGACGCCCGCCAGTCGCGCGGATGCGAGCCAGCTCGGAACGGTCAGGGTGTTGACGAGCACCGCGTCAGGGCGCTCTCTGCGCAGCAGCCTGCGCGCGCCGGTCGTCGCCCGCAGCAGACCGACGAGGAGCGCGGGGAGCGCGGTCGGCCGCAACGCCGACTTGCGCAGCACCGGGAAGGGGAGGACGCGGACCGCCGCCCCGCGGGCCATGAGCTCGTCGACCAGCGGCCCTGGCGAGGGGAGGACGACGTCGAGCTCCCAGCCCGCCGCCACGAGACCCGAGACCGTCTCGAGCAGCTGCCGGTCGGACCCGTAGAGGTCGGGGCTCGGGTGCGCGACGAGCAGCCGGCGCCGGGTGAAAGCGCTGGGCGAACCGGGCACGTCGGGCATGGTGCGGCCTACAGTAGCGGCGGCCACCTGGGGAGCGACCGCACACGCGCGGACCGGGGTCCACCGCCGACGGGACCGAGAGGGGGACGTCGTGACGCCTCGAGCCGGCGATCGCCCGCTGTCGATCGCTCTCGTCGGGACCCGCGGTGTGCCCGCGCGGTACGGCGGCTTCGAGACGGCTGTCGAGGAGGTGGGCCGGCGGCTCGCCGAGCGCGGCCACCGGGTGCGGGTGTACTGCCGTAGCGGCAACTTCGACGAGGCCATGGCGTCCTACCGCGGGATGTCGCTCGTGACGCTGCCCGCCGCGCGGCGCCGGTCGCTCGAGACGCTGACGCACACGGGCCTCTCGGTGGCGCACCTGGCGACACATCGCACGGACGTCGCGATCGTCTTCAACGCCGCCAACGCCCCATGGCTGCCGGTGCTGCGCGCGGCGCGGATCCCGGTGGCGACGCACGTCGACGGCCTCGAGTGGCGCCGGGCGAAGTGGGGGCCCATGGGCCGGCGCTACTACCGCTGGGCCGAGCAGCGCTCGGTGCGGCAGTCGGACGCGCTCATCGCCGACGCCCAGGGCATCGCCGACTACTACGACGAGGAGTTCGGCGCGCCGACCACGCTCCTCGCGTACGGAGCGCCGCTGCTCGACGACGTCGGCTCCGACCGCCTGGGCGAGCTGGACCTCGCCGCACGCGGGTACCACCTCGTCGTCGCGCGCTTCGAGCCCGAGAACCACGTGGCGGAGATCGTCGAGGGCTACGCGGCGAGCCCGGCCCGCCTGCCGCTCGTCGTGGTCGGCTCGGCGCCCTATGCGCAGGAGTACGTCGCGCGGATCGGGGCCGCGGCGGATCAGGACGGCCGCATCCGGCTCCTCGGTGGTGTGTGGGACCAGGGACTTCTCGACCAGCTGTACCGCAATGCGGCGACCTATCTGCACGGTCACTCCGTCGGCGGCACCAACCCGTCGCTCCTTCGGGCGATCGGCGCCGGCGCGGCCGTCATCGCGTTCGACGTCGCGTTCAACCGCGAGGTGCTCGGCGCGGCCGGGACGTACTTCCGGGGGGCCGACGAGGTCGGTGACCTTGTCGTCGCCGCCGAGGCTGATCCCCGGGCGCTCGACGGGCGGCGCCGCCTGGCGCGTGGTAAGGCCGACGGCTACGACTGGGACCTCGTCGCCGACGGGTACGAGCGGCTCGTTCGCGACCTCGCGGCGCGACGGGCACCGGGTCCACAGCGGCGGGCGCGGCGTCTGACCGAGGACGGGGTGCTCGTGGGATGACGGGGACCATCCGGGAGAACCTCCGCGCGCTGGCGGGCGCTCAGAAGGGCGCGGCCCGCTCAGCTCCCGCCTACTCGCGCTTCGTCAACCGCCAGATCGGGCGGGCCTTCGCGGCGGTCGCACTGCGGCTCGGCCTGGCGCCGAACCAGGTGACCGCCCTGTCCGCGCTCGCGACCTTTGCCGGCATCGCGCTCGTGGCGCTCGTGCCGCCGAGCGTTGGCGTGGCGATCGCGGTAGCCGTGCTGCTCGTCGTCGGCTACGCGCTCGACTCCGCCGACGGCCAGGTCGCGCGCGTGACCCGGACTGGCAGCGCCGCCGGCGAGTGGTTGGACCACATGGTCGACGCGACAAAGATCTCGACGATGCCGCTCGCCGTGGCGATCGGCATCTACCGTTTCACCGACCTGCCGCGGGTGTGGCTGCTCGTGCCGCTGGCGAACGCGGTGATCGGTGCGGTGCTGTTCTTCGGGATGATCCTCACCGAGCAGATGCGGCGGCAGCACGGGGTTGCCTCGACCGCGGCGCCCGGGGCGGCGGGCAGCCTGCGCTCGCTGCTGGTGCTGCCCACCGACTACGGCGTGCTGTGCCTGGCGTTCCTGCTGTGGGGGTCCCCACCTGTGTTCGTCGTTGTCTACGCCGTCATCACGGCGGCCACGGGCGGTTTCCTGGCGCTCGCGGCGCGCAAGTGGTTCGGAGAGATCGAAGATCTCGCCTAGCGGGACGACATGGACCGTTATACGAACGTGACCAAACTCACAGCGCAAGTCGTGACATCGGTGTTCCCGCGTCTGCTAGGGCAACGGTGCAGGTGGGGCACGCGGCGTCGCCGCTGATCAGTGATCGACGTGTCCGATACATCCGACACGTCCCGGAGAGTCGGATTGGTCAGGTGGTGGTCGTTCCGTACGCTGCCCAGCCAGAGGGTGAACTTTGGAAATTTCACCCGCTGTGCTCAAGGTTCTCGTCCGGTGCGACGACCTCTGGGGGCAGGAAGCACCTTGGGGCCGCGGAAGCGCGCCTGAGCCTGAACCGAGGAGGTGGCACGTGGCCACTCACCGCATGGACATACGGCACGAACGCTCAGCCCGACCCGTCATCGCGTGGCTGATGGTCGTGCTCTCCGTCCTCCTGATCGGCGTCCTCAGCAACGCTTCGTCGGCGGCGGCCGAGGAGATGTCCGTCACCGTCGCACCGACCAAGGTCGTGGACTACGAGGTCCTCAGCCCGCGCGAGTCGGCAACCGTCGCCCTTCCAGGCGTCCCGGCGAACGCGACGAGTGCGACCTTCGAGGTGTGGGCGCGTTACGCCTGGCGATCGACGAAGATCTCCGTCTGCGCCGGCGCGACAGCCCCGTCGTCGTGCACCAGCAACCCCGCGCTCGTGACCCCGGTCCAGTCCGCGGGGACCGCGCAGACCAAGGTCGACCTCACCGGGCTCGGCGGTGCGACGCCCGCTGTGACGGTCTACAACCAGTTGGCCAGCGCGCGGGTGACCGTGACACTCCTCGGCTACACGCTCCCCGCGGCGCCTGCGCCGACGCCGACGAGCTCGAGCGAGGCCGCGCCGACGAGTGGTCCGGTCGAGCCCACGGCTCCCGCCGAGCCCACGGCTCCCGCCGAGCCCACGGCTCCCGCCGAGAGGGCGCCGACGGCGACCGCGACTCCGACGACCCTGCCCCCGGCGACTGAGCCCCCGGCGACCGCACCGTCGACGACCGCACCGCCGACGAGCCCGCCGGCGACCACTCCGCCACCGACGGTCCCGAGCCTGCCGGCTCCGTCGACGTCGCCCACAGTCCCTCCGGCCGGGACGTCGACCGACAAGGCGCACTGGCAGCCGCCGATGGTGACGGGACTCGACCCGAGGTGGCCCGGCCCCTCGAACACCGGCGTGCCCGCAGGCACGCAACTCACGGTGTGGGACGGACCGCTGACGATCACCGAGGCAGATGCGCACATCGACGGCCTCGAGATCCGTGGCCTGGTCACAATCAAGGCGCCGAACGTCCTGATCACCAACAGCAGGATCCTCGGGCCGGCCACCCCACCGCCCGCCGATAGGGGCCTGATCCAGGTCGCGGACGCGGGCGTGAGCGTCACGGTGCAGGACTCGGAGGTCTTTGCCCAATATCCGTCCTACCGGCTCCGGGGCGTCATCGGGAAGAACTTCACGCTGATCCGGGTGAACATGCACCACGTGATCGACCAGATGATCATCACCGGTGACAACGTCCTGGTCCAGGACTCGTGGCTGCACGACAACACGTACTACCTCCAGGACCCGAACTACAACAACACGCCGTCACACGATGACAACGCGCAGATCTCGATCGGCAAGAACCTGCGGTTCCTGCACAACACGATGCAGGGCACGCACAACGCCGCGATCCAGATCACGCAGGACCGTGGTCCAGTGACCGACATCGTGGTGCAGGGCAACTTCATCGACAACGGTGCGTGTTCCATCAACATCGCGGAGAAGTCCTACGGCCCCATCAAGGGCATGACCATCAAGGACAACGTGTTCGGCAACAACACGTGGGTCAAGAACTGCGGGATCCTTTCGCCGCCCACGACCACGCCGTTGCTGTCGCTCGGGAACAACACCTGGTTGAGCGGCGGCCCCGTCGCCGTCAGCCGCGGCGCCTGAGAATCCGCGCGGCGGAATTCGCCCGGGCGAATGCGCATCGGGGGTCTTCGATGGGTGATCCTCTACCGAGAGGGACGTTCGAGGAGGTCGACGTGGCCGAGCCCTGTGGTGCTGGATGCGGCCCGAGCGTTCGCTCGCCGCGCCCTCCGGCGACGAGCCAGTCAGAGGTCGCATCGACGCCCGATCATGACGAGCCATTCTCCGGGCGTGCAGGTGACCGTGGGGGACACCGGGCTCGAAGGCTCTCCCGCTGCGGCAGCTGAGGGCTCAGGCGGGGTTCGTCAGTCTTCTGAGCGCCGCAGGTCGGGAAGGGCATCATCAGGTTGGGAGCCGTGGGAGGGCTCTTGGGCTTCCGCCGCAGTTCTGCGCCGCGCCAGGTCTCGGCGGACGTACCAGATGTTCGGCAGCACCTGGCAGAAGAACACGGCCACGGTGGAGCCCATGACAGGACCGGCTGCGCCGAACGGTCCGATGAGCCACCAGCTCAGCCCAAGGTTGAGAGGCACAAGCACAAGGATCGGCGGCACCTGGAACCGCAGGCCGCGCGCGTCGGTCATGTACATCCCGAGCGGGTACTTGGCGCTCTGGACGGCTACGAAGACGACGAAGGCGACGATCAGGGCCGGAGTAAGGGCGATCTGATCGTCCGAGACGAAGCGGGTCAGCCACGGCAGTACAGCGCACAGCAGACCGGCCACGCCCAGCGCCGCACCGGTGAAGACCCACGCCATGGCGAACGGTGAGCGCACCGTTCCTGTCGACCGGTCTCTGGCAAAGACCGGCCACAACGCGACGCCCGCGGCCGAGATTGTCTGCAGAACGATCCCGAAGAATTGATAGCCGAGGTTGTACTGGGCGAGATCCGTGGTCTCGGCCAGATGGCTGAGTAGCAGGCGGTCCGTCTGCATCGCCACAGGTAGCGCGATCATCTGGATGAGCATCGGACCTGCCACGTGCATCACCCGGACGCCGGGTACCGTACGCAGGCGAGGCGCATCGCGGAACGCCGCCTTGATCTGCGGAGACAACAGCCTGTTGGCTATGAAGAAGCACAGCACGGACACAAGGGCGGCGGCCAGGTAAGAATACACCGGCAGGATTGAGCCGTCGCTCCGGCGGGTGAGGATCGTCAGCCCCACAGCGACCATGATGAAGGGGGCCACCGTCGCCTGGGTCGCGATCTGCGCGGGGTTTCGCCCGAGTCCGACGAGCGTCCGCTGCCCGATCGTGAGTGGCAGGGCGATTCCGAAGATCATCAAGCAAATCATCGCGATCCAGCCACCGCCGGGAAGCACTCCCGAACCGAGTATCCATTCCCAGGATCTGGTCAGCCCGAGCACCAGGCTGACCAGAGCGATCAGCGAACCTGAGACAACGAGGATCCGCAGTGCGCTCGTCAGCGTGCGCCGCACTTCGCCGTCCGTGTGGGGATTCGACGAGCCGGCGATCGCGTTGACGACCGCCGCGCCGATGCCGAGGTCCGCGAACGGCAACAGGTTTGGCAGGGCGCTGATCAGGCCGTACTGCGCGTAGGCGGCTTCGCCAAAGTTGGTGATGATCAGTCGGCTAGTGACGATGCCGAGCAGCCCGGACAGTCCAAGCACGACGATCTTGACGCTGGCGGTCCCGCCGATGGCCGCCCATGGGCCCCGATTCGGCCCCCTCACCGTTGCATCTCCAGGACAGTCGTCTGCGGACCGAGCCAGTAATTGACCGGACGGAACCCAGCAGCCTTGAGCAGTTCGTCGTCGGCTCCAGCCTCAGCGGTGCGGTCCTGGCGGCGGACCACCCAGAGTGTGGAGTAGCCGTCGAGGCGATACTCAGCCGCCTCGAGGGTGATGGACGTCCCGAACAGCGTGGTGCCGTCGGCCGGGCTCTCGAGCAGAGTGACGTCATAGAGGCCCTTCACCGACCCCGGGTAGCCGATGGACACCGTGCGGAGCGACCGAGTGACGACGCCGCCGACTGCGTCGTCGCGGGGCCCGTAGTAGATGGCGTCGCCGGGGCGTGCGTGCGCCGACAGGTGGTCGGCGACGAGCAGGAGGTCCGACGAGCTCTTGGCGAGAACGGTGCGCTGCGAGGCGTAGACCGGCACCGCGGCCACGGCCAGGACTGTTACGACTGCGACGAACGGCCACTTGCCGAGGGCTCGCAACCCTACCGCCAGGACCAGCGCGACCGCTGGCGCGCAGAAGACGAAGTAGCGGGGGTTGTAGAGCGACGGTTCGACGAGGGCGACCAGGGCGACCAGAGCTGTCGGCAGCACGAGCCACGGCAGCGACCACGCCAGCGCGGTCGGGCGCCTGGAACGGCGCCCGACCACAGCGACGGCCATGGCCACCCAGGCGGTGCCGGCCAGCACGACGGCGGCGACCTTCCACGCGTCGGGCCAGCCGGCGAAGGCGGTGCCCGTCCCCGTCGTCGGAGTGGGCGTCTCGCCGAGGAACCACTGGTTGACGAGGATGTTCCGCGCGAGCCGGAAGGGCCCGAGGTCGGTCGTCCCGAGCTGGCCGCCCTGCGTGATCGACCGGACGACGACGCCGCCCGCGGCGACCACGCTGGCCACTCCCACGGCGAGCCACCGCCACAGCAGGCGGCGTGCGACGAGCGCGACGGTGGTGCCGTGGGCCACGAGGAGCAGCGCCACGTAGATGTTGACGCCGATACCGAGTGCCATGAGCACGCCGTACGCAACCCACCAGCGGCGTTCGCCCCTGGTCGAGGCGACGTGCAGGGCGAGGGTCGCCCACACCGCCAGGGCGAGTGTGAGCGCCCACGATCTTCCTTCGATCCCCGCCCAGGTCACGCGCGGCAGCAGGGCGCACGCGATCCCCGCGACGACCCCGAACCGGACATCGACCAGGCGCGCCCCGAGGACCACCAGACCGGTTGCGCCGGCACCGACGGCCAGCGCGCTGGGAACCCGGACGCTCACGGGCGATGCGCCGAAGAGCGAGATCCAGCCGTGCATCGCCGCGTAGTACACGCCGTGCACCGCGTCGATGTTCTGGAGGAGGCGAAGCAGGTCGAGGGTGCCGCGATCGGCCGCCGAGATTGTCGCGACCTCGTCGGACCACAGCGAGACCCGCCAGGAGCCGACGAAGCTCACCAGAGTGGCAAGAATGCCGACTCCGAACGATGCGCCCGTCAGAGACGAGAAGCGAGAGATGGCATGGCCCGTGTCCGTGGCACCGCCTTCGAGGGCGACGTGATCAGTTGTCCCCACCGGCATCCGTCCGGGACTTCGCCAGAGTCATCGAGGCCAGTCGGAAGAATCTGCCCTGATGTGGGACGTCCTCCGGCAGCAACCTGCCCGGAATGGTCGGGGGCGCGCCCGCGCGAGCCTTCGACGCGGACCGGGTGCGCAGGCGGCGCGACCACCGGCGGAGCGGATTGCGCTCGACCGGTAGGCCGTAGCCGTACAGGCTGTCCTGGCTGGACCCGCGCATGCCGTTGGCCACCATGCCGATGACGGTGGCCTCGATCGCGTCCAGCGAGCCGAGCGTCTCGGCGAGCTGGGCGCGGCGGACCTTGCGCGCCCCCGCGACGACGATCGCACCGTCCGCCTTCTTGGCGAGGATCGCGGCATCGGCCAGGGCCAGCATCGGCGGCGTGTCGATGATGATCACGTCGTAGAGCTCGCGCGCGGTGGCGAGGAAGCGGGTCATCGCGTCGGAGTCGATCAACTGGCTCGGGTTTGGCGGCACGCCGCCCGCCGGCACGATGTGGAGGTCTTCTGAGCCCCAGGGCTGCACGACGTTCTCGATCGACGCCTCGCCCACCAACACGGTCGACAGGCCGACAGCGCCCTCGAGGTCGGTCATGCGCGCGATGGAGGGCCGGCGCATGTCCGCGTCGACGAGCAGCACGTGCATCCGGCGCTCTGCGAGTGTGATCGCGAGGTTGAGCGCGGTGGTCGACTTCCCCTCGCCCGGGATCGACGACGTCACGACGATCGTGCGGTAGTGGGCCGACGTGTTGACGTACTGGAGGTTCGTGCGAAGGCGCCGGAAGCTCTCGGCGACCGCGCCGTGCGGGAACGCGTGGATGGTGCGTGCGCCCTTCAGGCGCAGCCGCTTGTCGTACATGATCTGCCCGAGGACGGGGCGCTCGACCGGGCCTGGGAAGTCCTTCGGGCTCCGGACGCGGGTGTCGAGCCGCGACCAGAGCAAGGCGATGGCAAACCCGAGGGCGAGGCCTGCTACGGCCGGAGTGCCGACCACGAGCTTCTTGTTCGGTCCGTACGGGGCGCGCGCGGGCTCAGCCCGCGACACCACAGTCATGTTGACGGACGGACCGCCGTCCTCGGTGGCCGGGGTCACCTGCTTGACCGTCTGGGAGAGCTGTGTCGCGACGGCGTTGGCGATATCCGCCGCCGCGTCGGCCTTGGGGCTCGAGGCCGAGATCTCGATGATGACGGCGTCCATCACGGCGTCCGCCTGCACCCGGTCGGCGAGCGACTTCGCCGTCGCGTCGAGGTCGAGCTGCTCGATCACGGGCTCGAGGACGATGGGCATCGTGGCAAGCTGCGCGAAGGACGTCACGAGGTTCTGCGTGTACGTCGAGCCCTGGACCAGCTCCGCGACAGTGTTGCCTTGCGTCAGCGAGACAAACACCTTGCTGGTCGAGCGATAGACCGGCTGGGCCCGGGAGACCTGAGTGTAGCCGTACAGGGCGCCGACGAGCGCGAGGACGACGAGGACGAACCACCGCTTGCGTAGCGCGGCGAGCAGGTCGGGCAGCTCCACGTCTCGCTCCTCGGGAATCGTGAGTCACGTCGGTGCCGGCTGTGCCGACCACCGCGGCCCCTGCGGTTCGGCTCTTCCTGACACGGCAGGTTCAAGCCTGGCATGCGTGGCCCCTTCTGCGGCCATTCGCACCATTTCTCCACCCTCTATGCGAGTGATTTCACCCGTCGGCTCCTTGCTCCGCCCCGCCGGGGCCGACCAGCAGGCGGAGTCCGGCGGCGGTGCCCCGCAATGCGGCGCCGATGGTGGGTCCGGGCCGTCGGAGCTGGCGGCGCCCGCCCCGCAGCAGGACGGCGCGCGCATGCCGGAGGGCTCCCAGTGCCCACCGCCACCGCGCGCGTCGGCCGAGGTTGCGCCGCGCGAATAGAAGGCGGTTGCGGCAGTTGTAGTAGTAGTAGGCGGCCGACTTCGTCCGGCTCATGGGGGTCTGCTGCGTGCCACCCACGGCGTGGGTGCAGAGCACGTCGTCGAGCACCTCGAGCCGGCCGCCGTCGCGGGTCCAGCGGATCGAGAGATCGATGTCCTCCCAGTACAGGAAGTACCCGTCGGCGAATCCGCCGTGCCTGCGCCATGCATCGGCCGTCGACGCCACGCAGGCGCCCGAGAGCCACGGCGCGCCGTCCCGGGCAGCGGGACCCGCTGGGTCGCTCGTCGTACGCCCGGTCCGCATGTCGAGCCAGGCGCCCGCGAACCAGGTCGAGCCGTCCGGCCGGACGATTCGCGGCGAGGCGAGGGAGTCGGGGTGGTCGAGCACGTAGTCGAAGAGCGCGCGGGCCGCCGCCGGCTCGAGCTCCGCATCGGGGTTGACGAGTACGAAGGCGTCGCAGCCGCCGTCCACCGCCCGCGCGATCCCGAGGTTGGCACCTGGGCCGAAGCCGAGGTTGCCGGGAGGTTCCAGGAGGTCCCATCCGTTCGTGCCGGCGAGCGAGCGGGCGCGCTCACGGTTCTCGGTGGAGGACAGGTTGTCGACGACCACGACGCGCCAGCCCGTGCCGACCCGCAGCGCCGGGTTGCCGAGCAGGATCGAAGGGTCGCCGTAGCTAACGACGACGATCGCGATCGCCGTCCTGGCATCCGTCACGGTCAGCGCCCCTCGTCCGTTTCATCCACTCCTGCCGGCATCTGCCGCGGTACGCCACCGTATGCTGACCCAACCTCGTACGGACCCGGTCGCCGGGGTGAGAAGGGCGGTGACGTCGTGGCTTCGTCGCAGCAGGAGGGATCGCACGCGGCGTCGTCCTCGGCCCGGGGTTGGCTCATCGCAGCGGCCGCCGTAGCCGTCGCTGCGATCATCGCCGTGGTCCTCGCGACGCGCGGCGCTTCGGAGCCGTCCTCTTCGCCCACTGGCGCCGCAGCCTCACCGACGGCGACGACGGAGGCGGGGACACCCAGCGCGGAGCCGACGACCGTCGCCCCCGACCCGGGCGCGACAGCGAGCGCCGAGCCTGAAGAGCCTTCGGCAACGCCCGGTGACCGACCGACCGATCCTCCCGTCCCGATCGAGGACGAGGCGCATCCGACGCCGGGTGTGAGCATCAGGCTGTCGGCGATCGAGTCCGTCGAGGGTGTCGCCGAGATCCCTGGCGAGGTTGGCGGGCCGTCGCTGCGCGTCACCGTGGAGGTCGCGAACACGACCGAAGCCGCCGTCGACCTCAGCGGCACGGTGGTGAACCTGTACCTCGGCACTGACCGCCGGCCCGCGATCGGGCTGATGAAGCCGGGAGGCAGCCTGATGCCGTCGAGCGTCGAGCCCGGCGCCGCCGCGACTGGTGTCTACGTCTTCAACGTGCCAGCGCAGGACCGTGCCCTCGTCGCCGTCGAGGTGGACATCGCGATCGAGCTGCCGGTCGTCGTGTTCGAAGGGACCGCGCCCGCCGCTGGGTGACGAGCGGGTGAAAGCGGCCCTGAAGGGGCCAGTTCACCCGCCGGTGCCGAGACTCTTTGTCCGATTTGCTCCTATCGTGCTGTGGTGCACCTTGTGGCCCCGTTGCGCCCCGTTTGGGAAAGCGCGTCGCGGTCACCGCGCCGCACCGATGACAGGAGCATCAACATGACGCGGAACACGACCAGCCAGCGGACGTGGGGACTGACCACTGGCGCCGCACTGGTGCTGGCGGGTGGACTGGTCGCGATCGCGAGCCCCGCAGCCGCGGACACCGCCCCCATCGATCCGACGACCACGAAGACGGTCACGGCCGACTACCTGCCCACCGCGCAGATCAACGGCGTCGTGTGGGATCAGGAGATCGTCGGCAACACCGTCTTCGTCGGCGGGGACTTCACTAAGGCGCGGCCCGCCGGTTCCGCACTCGGGGTCAACGAGGTCAACAGGACATACCTGATGTCCTACAACATCACGACTGGCGCGATGACCTCATGGGCGCCGCAGCTCAACTCGCCGGTAAAGGAGCTCGCCGTCTCACCGGACGGGACGCGTCTCTACGCGGCCGGCTCGTTCACATCCGTCAACGGCACGGCGCGGTATCGCATCGCGGCTTTCGACACCGCGACAGGTGCGCTGGTCTCGACCTTCAGGCCCACCGTGAACTCCACGATCAACGCGGTCACCGCGACGAACGACGCCGTGGTCATCGGTGGCATCTTCACCAGCGTCGGCGGGCAGAGCCGCAAGAGCCTCGCCGCGCTGAGCTCCAGCGGCGCGGTGCTTCCCTTGACCGCTGCCGTAGCAGGCGGGTCCATCCAAGCGGCGGTGTTCGCCCCGGACGGTCAGTCGGTCGTCATCGGCGGTTCGTTCACCACCATCAACGAGTCCTCCAACCCCGGCTACGGCCTCGCCCGCCTCGGCCTGGCGACGAGCGAGCTGCTCCCACTGCCGGTCAACACGGAGATCCGCAACGGCGGCGCGGACGCCGCCGTCCTCAGCCTCGAGTCCGACGGCGAGTACCTCTACGGGTCCGGCTACCACTACGGCGGCGCCGGGAACATGGAGGGCAGCTTCGCAGCTCGGTGGGACACGGGAGCGATGGTCTGGGTCGAGGACTGCCACGGTGACACCTACCAGGTGTATCCGGTCGGCGACGTCATCTACTCGGCCAGCCACAAGCACTACTGCGGCAACTCGGGCGGCTTCCCCCAGACCGAGCCGTGGACGTTCCACCGCGCCACGGCCACGACCAAGGAGGCAAAGGGGACCAACACGCCGGACATCTACGGCTACCCGCACCACGCCGGTCAGCCTCGGCCGGACATGCTCTATTGGTACCCGGACATCAACACGGGCTCGTTCACCGGAAAGGACCAGGGACCGTGGGCCGTCGCAGGCAACAGCCAGTACGTGGTCTTCGGTGGCGAGTTCACGCGCGTCTCGAACGTCCCGCAGCAGGGTCTCGCGCGCTTCGCAGTGACCTCGATCGCGCCGAACACGACGGGGCCAGATCTCAAGGGAGCCGGCTTCCCGCTGATCGCAAAGTCCTTCTTCGCAGGCCAGGTCCGCCTTTCGTGGCAGACGAACTGGGACATGGACAACCAGACTCTGGTGTACAAGCTGTACCGCCAGAGCACGGGCAACGTGGTCTACACCTCGGCCCCGGTGACGACGCCGTTCTGGAAGCCGCTGACGATGAGCTTCACGGACACTGGTTTGACGCCGGGGCAGTCCACCCGCTACCGGCTCGTCGCTGAGGACCCCTTCGGCAATCAGGCGCTCTCCGACTGGGTTGACGTGACGGTCAGCAGCGAGGCCACGGTGACGCCGTACGCGCAGGCCGTCCTCGATGACAACGCTGCTGACTACTGGCGCCTCGGTGAGCCCTCCGGCGCCACGGCGTTCGACTGGGCCGGGATCTCCGACGCGACCCTCGGCAGCGGTGTCACGCTCGGCGCCACCGGCGCCATCAACGGTGACCCCAGCACGGCGGCAACCTTCAACGGCACGTCGAACGGCCTCGCCGCCACGTCCAACCTGATCGAGGGTCCGCAGACGTTCGCCATCGAGGCGTGGTTCAAGACCACGACGACGTCCGGCGGCAAGATCGTCGGCTTCGGGAACAAGAACACCGGCACGAGCAGCAGCTACGACCGGCACGTCTACATGACCACGAACGGCCGCGTGAACTTCGGTGTCTACCCGGGGGCCGCGCGGACCGTGACGTCGTCTCGGTCGTACAACGACGGCCAGTGGCACCAGGTCGTCGCGACGCTCGGCTCCGACGGCATGAACCTCTTCGTCGACGGTGTGCGCGTCGCCCGGCGCACGGACACCACGTCGGCGCAGTCGTACTCGGGCTACTGGCGCATCGGCGGCGACTCGACGTGGAGCGGTGGGCAGTGGTTCAACGGTCAGGTCGACGAGGTGGCGATCTACTCGGCGCCGCTGACCGCCCAGCAGGTCAACGCCCACTGGGTCGCCTCGGGCCGTACCTCGGCTCTGCCTCAGGCTCCCGCGGACACCTACGGCAAGGCCGTGTTCGACCTGTGGCCCGACCTCTACTGGCGGCTCGGCGAGACCGGGAACACCACAACCGCCGCGGACTCCGGTCCGGCGGGCAATGCCGGCGCCTACCGCACCGGCATCACCAAGGGTGTCGCGGGCGTGCTGTCTGGTGTGAACAACAGTGCTGTCAGGTTCAGCGGCTCCAGTGGAGGCGTCGTCGCAAGCCAGAACTCCTTCGTCAACCCGACGGTCTACAGCGAGGAGCTGTGGTTCAAGACGACGACGACGAACGGCGGCACGCTCATCGGGTTCGGCTCTACCAACACGAGCGGGACGTCGAGCAACCACGACCGCACCGTCTACATGGATGCCGCCGGGCACCTGATCTTCGGCACCTGGACGGGGCAGCAGAACACGACGACGACTCCGGAGACCTACAACGACGGCGCCTGGCACCACGTCGTAGCCACCCAGTCGTCGGCCGGTCTCGCGCTCTATGTCGACGGAGCGTTGCGGGGCACGAACCCTGCGACCGGTGCTGAGAACCGCACCGGCTACTGGCGGGTCGGTGGCGACACCACCTGGGACGGCATCCAGCCGTGGTTCGCGGGCACCGTCGACGAGGTCGCGGTGTACCCCTTCGCACTCTCGCCAGAGCAGGTGGCCTCGCACTACACCCTGGGCTCTGGCCAGCTGCCACCCAACCTCGCGCCGACCGCCGCATTCTCGGCGACGGCGCCGGCGATCGGCCTGACCGTGCCGGTGGACGGCTCGGCGTCGTCGGACCCTGAGGGCGGCGTGCTGACCTACGCGTGGACGTTCGAGGACGGGACTCCTGCCACGGCGTCCGGCGCCACGACGAGCGTGACGTTCCCGGGCACCGGGACGTACACGGTCGGTCTGACGGTGACGGACGACGCGGGCAACTCCGCCCACTCCGAGCAGGAGGTCTCCGTGCAGGCCCCGCCGCCGAACCAGCCGCCGACGGCGGCGATCTCGGCCACGGTGCCACAGGTCGGACTGACCGTTCCGGTGTCCGGTGCGCAGTCGACCGACCCTGAAGGTGGTCCGCTGACGTATGAGTGGACCTTCGAGTCCGGCACACCCGCCACCGCCGCGACCGCCGCGGCGGATGTGACGTTCCCCGGAACGGGGACGTACACGATCGGCCTGACGGTGACCGACGACCACGGCCTGACGAACCACGCCGAGCAGGAGGTGACCGTTCAGGCGCCTCCGCCGAACCTGGCGCCGACGTCGTCGTTCGTGGCGACGGTTCCGGCGGTGGGGTTGTCGGTGTCGGTGGATGGTTCGGGGTCGTCCGACCCGGAGAGCGGTCCGTTGACGTATGCGTGGTCGTTCGAGAGCGGGTCGCCGGCCACGGCGACCGGTGCGGCGGCGAGTGTGACGTTCCCGGGCACGGGGGTGTACACGGTTGGTCTGACGGTGACGGACAACGTTGGCGAGACGGGGTACTCCGAGCAGGAGATCTCGGTGACGGCGCCACAGCCTGGTGAGATCCCGGCGAACGCGCTGGCGTGGGACAGCTTCGACCGGGCGGTCTCGAACGGTTGGGGCTCGGCGCAGATGGGTGGCGCGTGGACGAGCACGGGCACCGCGTCCCAGTTCGCGGTGAACGGCGCGGCCAGCCACACCCCGTCGCCGAACGGCACGTTGCTGTCGCTTCTCGAGGGCGTGTCCTCGTCGAGCACGGATGTGTCCGTGACGATCAGCCCGGACAAGGTGCCGGACGGCACGGGCACGTGGGTCTCGGTGGTCGGGCGCCGAATCGGCTCGGACGCCTACACGGCGCGGGTGAGGCTGCAGCCCGACGGCACGGTGCAGGTTCACCTGACGCGCCAGAACGGCACGCCGGTGTCCGGCGGCACCGTGGCGGGCCTGACCTACGGGGCGGGTGACCAGCTGCGGGTGCGGTTGCAGGTGGAGAGTGTCTCGGCGACGTCGACCGCGCTGCGGGTGAAGGTCTGGAAGGTAGGTACGGACGAGCCGGCGGCCTGGACCCGCGCGTACACGGACTCGGTAGCCGCGACGCTGCAGGCTCCTGGTGCCGTCGGTCTCCAGACGTACCTGTTCAGCGGCGTGACCAATGCGCCTGCCATCCGGTTCGACGACTTCAGCGTCGTCCCCGTCGGCTGAAGGGTGCGACCATCGTCGAGGGGTCGACGGGAGGTGTGCGATGCGAACGACAGTCGTGACGCTCACCTACCGTCGGCCCATCGAGCTCTCGGAGGCCCTGCCTGAGCTGGTCAGGCACGTCGAGGCCGTCCCGGGGTGCGAGCTGCTCGTCGTGGACAACGACACCGAGCGGTCAGCGCGTGACGTCGTCTCACCATGGCTGCACGACCATCCCGTCCGCTATGCCCACGAGCCACGGCCGGGCATCGCCGCGGCACGCAACCGAGGTCTGGACGAGGCGGCCGAGTCGGATGTCGTCGTCTTCATCGACGACGACGAACGTCCGGTCAGCGGTTGGCTCGAAGAGCTCCTGAGGACGTTCGAGCGGGAGCGTTGCTTCGGCGTCGCAGGTCCCGTGGTCAGCGTCTTCGCCGCCGAGCCGGATGAGTGGATCCGGGCCGGCCGCTTCTTCGACCGGTTGCGCCACCCGACGGGGTCGTCGCTGGAAGTGGTCGCCACCAACAACCTGCTCATCGACGCCCGGAAGGCCCGCGCCTGGGACCTGCGCTTCGACGAGGCTTTCGGCCTGACTGGCGGGTCCGACACCGTGTTCGCGCTCGAGGCGCGCCGCCGAGGCGCCCGCTTCGTGTGGTGTGAGGAGGCAGTGGTCGACGACGTCGTCCCCGCGTCTCGCGCCACTCGGCAGTGGGTGCTACGCCGCGCGTTCCGCATGGGGAACACCGGTAGTCGTGCTCGGGTGCACGTGGCGCGCGGCTCGCTCGAGCGGACGCGGGTCCGGCTGATCTGTGCGGGCCGAGGACTTGTGCGCGTGCTGGGCGGCGCCGCGGGAGCGGGTCTGGGAATGGCCACCGGCTCGTTGACCCGGCGCGCACGGGGCGTCAGAACGCTCGTGCGCGGGGCCGGGATGCTGTGCGGCGCCTTCGGTCACGTCTACGCGGAGTACGCGCGGCCAGTGCCCGCAGCGAAGCAGGAGGCGCATGCCTGAGGCAGCTCCCATGGTGATTCTGACGTCGATGCGAGCGGAACGCGCTACCACCAACCCCTACGTGATTGAGCTCAACCGTCGGCTGGCAGACCGCACCCGGCTGCTCCGGTTCTCCTGGTGGAACCTCCTGTTCGGGCGGTGGGACGTGTTTCACGTGCACTGGCCCGAGGCGCTCGCCCGGCGGCCTGGCCGCCTGCGAACCGGCATCGCGTCGGGCCTCGTCGTCGTCGCCATGGCCCGGGCTCGACTGACCAGTCGACCCGTGGTCCGAACGCTCCACAACATCGCTCCGCACGAGCGGACGGCGGTCGCGGTCAGGCTGGCCCTGCGGGCGGTCGACGGGGCGACGACCGGATGGATTCTGCTCACGGCCCGAACCCCCGTCCCGGGCCCGGGGGTGGTGGCGACGATCCCGCACGGCACGTACACGCAGTGGTTCGCTTCGCGGCCCCATCCCGCCCGGGTACCGGGGCGACTGCTGTTCGCGGGTCTGGTGCGCCCGTACAAAGGGGTCGAGGACCTGCTGCGAGCCTTCGCCGAAGTGACCGACCCAGGCGCGAGCCTCCACGTCTGCGGGCGACCGGAAGACATCGCCTTCGGGGCTGCGGTGGCAGCGACGGTGGCGGAGTCCCCGAGGGCCAAGGCGGTCCTCCGGCACCTGACGGACGACGAGATGTCGACCGAGATCGGCGAGGCTCAGGTCGTCGTCCTGCCCTACCGTGAGCTTCACAACTCCGGCATGGCGCTCCTGGCACTCTCGCTCGGGCGCCCGGTGCTCCTGCCGGACAACGAGGTGGCACGCGACCTTGCCCAAGAGGTGGGCCCGGAGTGGGTGCAGACGTTCTCCGGTGACCTGGGCGGCGCCGCGCTCGTCGCCGCTCTCGAGCGGACTGGGGGTCTGACCGGCGAGCCGGACCTGCGAGCGCGGTCGTGGGAGACGATCGCAGGGGAGCACGTCGAACTCTTCAGAGCGGTGCTCCGCGGCGTCCGGAGCAAGACCTAGCGCGGGGTCGACCCGCCGAGCACCGGGGATGAGCGCCCAGGGGAGGTCGACTGGTCGATGTCCAGCGTGACATCGTGTCGGTCGCCGGAACGTACGGCCAGGAGCAGACCGATGGTGGCTGCCGTCAGTGTCGACGTCGACAGTACGGGGCCGAACAGTGCGTTCCAGACGAGCCTCACGGCCAGGAAGGTCACCAGTGCCGGGGCGGCCCGGCGAGCGACGAGCCCGGCGACCGACTGCGTCGTGAACCAGATCGCGGCTAGGCAGAACGCGAGTCCGGCGAGACCGAACCTCGCCCACGTGTCGCCGATGATCGAGTGCAGCTCGTAGCCTGAGCCGAACATGTACCTGTCGACGTACCCGTTGTTCGGGTCATACCCCAGTTGAGCCATACCCTCCTTGGCGACTCTGATGTCGGCGAGGGTGCTCAGCGTTCCGGACCCGAAGCCCAGCGGTTGGTGTGCGAAGAGGGCGATCGTGGCACCCATCTCCGGCCGGGCGCCCAAGAGGATGTTCCCGCTGGCGGCGATCTGCGCTGTGGTCCGTGCCTGCGCCGACTCGCCGAGGTAGCCATCGAGGATGAGCCCCTGGCCCACTTGGTAGATCGCGAACACAAGCGCGAGGCTCAGCGCGACGACCTTGGCGCGTGAACCCGACCTCGTGCGGGCAGTGGTCGCCTGCCAGGCGGTGACGATCGCCGCCACCAGCAGCATCGCGAACGTCGAACGGCCACCGGCGAGGGCGCTGCCCGCCGCAAGCGCGAGTGCGAGGACCGCCTGGAGCTTCCTCCGCCCCGCGTGCCATGCGAGCGCAAGCGCGAGCACGGCAACCGGGACCGAGTACCCGAACCGCCATGTGTATGCGCTCAGGCCCAGGCCCGAGGACAGCACCGCACCGAGCATGCCTACGCCGACGAGGACCGCCACTGCCGACGTGCGCATGAGTGTGCGAGCCCAGAGGAGCAGGCCACTGCCGATCAGCACGTTGATCAGGATGAACGTCGTCGTCAGCGCGAGGCTGTTCGACGTCCGATGGTCAGCGGAAGAGGCCTCGGTCAGCGCCAGCCCCATGAAGAGTGCGAGCACGCCCAGGCCGAGGATGGTTCGAGCGCCCCGGAAGTGCCGCAGCGCCGACCACCAGACGGGAGCCAATGCGGCGCCGGCCACGCTCGCGGCGCTCAGAGTGCGGTAGACGGGCTGGTCGAAACCGACGAGAACAACGAGCGCGCCAGCCACCAGCGCGGGCCACGTGAAACGGGTGCGTGTCACCACGGCGTTGCGCGCATCTGTAGTGGTTCGGATCGTCACGTGGCTCCTCACCAGGGGGAATCAGGATAACCGGGACACGGTCACGGGACGCCCGGCCCCGGGCGGTTTTCGCCCGCCACCGGCATGAGCGGTGCGAACGGCGAAACGTACGATGTCGTGGTGCGGGCGATTCGGGACAATGCGGACACCGGTGCGGTGGTCGCCGCCGCGTCGCGCCGACGTCTCGACTGGGTCGACGTGGGCCGCGGGTTGGCGATCTGCCTCGTCGCGCTGTACCACGCCGCAAACTGGCTCTCCGCGACTGGCGCCCCTGTGGCGGGCTGGATCGAGTTCAATCTCGTCGTCTCGTCCTTGCGGATGCCGCTGTTCTTCGCCCTGTCCGGACTGTTCGCGGCGAAATGGCTGACCGTGTCGTGGGGTCAGCTGTGGCGCGGCAAGGTGCGCCTCTTCGTCTGGGTCTTCGTCGTCTGGTCCGCGATCGGCGCGTGTCTGTTCACGGTGGCGACCCGCATCATCAAGGGTGAGGGTTCGCTGGTCCAGGGCACGATCGTGCCGATCCTCCTCTCGCCGGTGCGCCCGCGCCTCGAGCTGTGGTTCATCTGGGCGCTGGCGCTCTTCTTCTGCTTGGCCAAGCTCACCCACAGGTTGGACCCGCATCTCCAGCTGGTCATCGCGGCGCTCGCATCCGCGGCCGCGCTGTCCGGGTGGGAGACAGCGAGCCCGGGGTGGA
>Ga0255334_1000710_pt1 | contig 21466 bp, 18 predicted proteins | sample EtOH5_35cm_T3_12_FD_202080 | JGI IMG/M metagenome (GOLD analysis project Ga0255334, IMG submission 202080) | Sandy soil microbial communities from University of British Columbia, Vancouver, Canada - EtOH5_35cm_T3_129 | ecosystem: Engineered > Artificial ecosystem > Sand microcosm > Unclassified ...
GTTCTAGGGGCGTCATAATTCGTTAGCAAGGCAACAAAAACGGGCCGTCACTGTAGCGACGGCCCGTGGGAATGGCAATCGGCCCTTGGTCGGACCGAGCCGTTGATTATTCCTGAACCGGCGTCAGCGCAATCCGCAGGGCGTCGATGGCGACATCGCGAGCAGCACTGTCGGCGAAGGCCGGGCTATCGGCAACGCACTCGCCTTCCAGCCAGACACTGAAGCTCAAGTCTTCGCTGCGCACGTCCAATGGCTGGCCCGCTTGCAGTTGCTTGGTCACCTGACCGGCGGTTTTACCGTCGGCGAAGTTGCGCGACAGCAACAATTGCTCGCCATCGGCCGCCAGCAGACGGAAACGGAAGCTGCCGTCGTCTTCACGGAAGCTGACGAAGCGTGCGGCTTTCGCGGCTTTCTTCTTGGTGGTCGCCGCGACCTGGGTCTGAGCAACAAAAGAACGCAGGCCCACCGCTTCACGCAGTTCGTTGAGGAACGGCGTCGCCACGGCACGGGCCTTTTTGGCACCGATTTGCAGGATGTCTTCCAGGTCCGCCGGACGTTCGATCAGTTGGTGATAACGCTCGCGGGACTCGCCCAACTCGCTGTCGAGCAGCTGGAACAGGCGATTCTTCGCCTCGCCCCAACCCAGGCCCTGCAACAGTTCGCTGCGGAATTCGTCGGACTGCGCCGGGGTGGCGAAGGCCTGGAACAGGGTGAACAGGTGTGAGTTGTCCGGATCTTTCGCTTCGCCCGGTGCACGGGAGTCGGTGACGATCCGCGAGATGGCGTCTTTCATTTCTTTGGCGCTGCTGAACAACGGGATGGTGTTGTCGTAGCTCTTCGACATCTTGCGACCGTCGAGGCCTGGCAGCGTGGCGACGCTTTCTTCGATCAGCGCCTCGGGCATGGTGAAGAATTCTTTGCCCTGTCCAAACAGATGGTTGAAACGCTGACCGATGTCGCGGGCCATTTCCACGTGCTGGATCTGGTCCCGACCGACCGGCACCTTGTGCGCGTTGAACATCAGAATGTCCGCGGCCATCAGCACCGGGTAGCTGTAGAGGCCCATGGTGATGCCGGCATCCGGGTCTTCGCCGGCTTCGACGTTCTTGTCCACCGAGGCCTTGTAGGCGTGGGCGCGGTTGAGCAAGCCCTTGGCGGCAACGCAGGTCAGCAGCCAGGTCAGCTCGGGGATTTCCGGGATGTCGGACTGGCGATAGAACGTCACGCGGTCCACATCCAGGCCACCGGCCAGCCAGGTCGCGGCGATTTCCAGACGCGAGCGCTGGATGCGCAGCGGGTCATCGCATTTGATCAGGGCGTGGTAGTCGGCCAGGAAGTAGAACGAATCGGCATTGCTGTCGCGACTGGCAAGGATCGCCGGGCGGATGGCGCCGGCGTAGTTGCCCAGATGCGGCGTGCCGGTGGTGGTGATGCCGGTGAGGATACGGGTACGAGTCGTCATGGGTAATCGCTTGTCAGACTGCAATCAATTCGAAAGACGCGGCAGGATCAGATCCTTGAGATCAGTCAGCTTGCCATGAAAAAAGTGTCCGCATTCTGCCACTTTCAGCAGCTCATGGGGACGCTCGAGTTTCGAGGACCAGTCGTAGACGGCTTGCGGGTCGATGACTTCGTCGGTTTCCGGTTGGATCAGGGTCAGCTCGCCTTGCTGCGGCAGGGGGTCTTGATCGCCGAGGCGCATCACCGCTGGCGCGACCATGAACAAATGCTTGAGCCGTTCGCCCTTCGCTTCCAGGCGCCCGCCGAGACTGGCTGCAACAAAACCGCCGAAGGAAAAACCGAACAGCGTCAGCGGCAAGTCCGGATGCTTCGACCGCAGCCATGCGGCCGCCGCCTGAGCATCGTCGACTTCGCCGGTGCCCATGTCGTGCGAGCCTTCGCTGGCACCGACGCCACGGTAATTGAAACGCAAGGTAACCAAACCGGCATCGCGCGCGGTGCGCTGCAGGGTCGAGACCACTTTGTTGAGCATGGTGCCGCCCTGCACCGGGTTCGGGTGGCAGATCAGCGCGATGCCGCGAGGCGCTTCATTGTTCAGGTAAAGAGCTTCCAGTTGACCGACCGGGCCATCAATCACTACAGGGGTTTCGCGCATAAGCAAGGAAGGAACTCCGTGACCTCGAATCGGGTCGACTCGTCTAGCAAATTGTCTGTGCCGATGTATTGCGAGTGAATCGCGGTATACAGCGCAGGTTCGAGCCGTTAACGTAAAGCAAAGCCGTTTATAGAGGAAGGACTCGTGGAACACTCGCTCTTAGTTTGGTTGTTGCCGACTCTTGCCCTGGTTGTGGGTGTCGCCATTGGTTTCCTGATCGCTCGCCTGGTGCCGAACGCCGCGCCGAGCAGCACACAACGTCAGCTGGATGACATTCAGGAACGTTTCGACAGTTATCAGAACGAGGTGGTCACCCACTTCAACAGCACTGCAAACCTGGTCAAGAAACTGACTCAGAGCTATCAGGAAGTGCAGGATCATCTCGCCGAGGGTGCCAACCGTCTGGCCCTGGACGAGCAGACCCGCCAACGCCTGCTGGCCTCGCTGCACGCCGACGCAGCCGCCGCCCCACGGGAGCGCCTGACGCCACCGCGCAATCAGGAACCGCCTCGCGACTACGCTCCAAAAGCCCCGAACGCGCCGGGCATGCTCGATGAGCATTACGGCCTGAAGAAGTAATCAGGTTTCGCGCGACATGAAAAAGCCCCCGGATGAGTGATCGTCCGGGGGCTTTTTTATTACTGATCCAATATCTCTGGTGCTGATTCGGGCCTCTTCGCGAGCAAGCCCGCTCCCACAGGGTTCTGGTCATACACAAATCCCTGTGGGAGCGGGCTTGCTCGCGAAGAGGCCCGAATGGGCGAAACAAAAAAACCGCCCGATCTGTTGAGAATCGGGCGGTTTTTTTTACGCCTGGGGTTCAGTCAGACGATTATGGATACTGCTGAACAGTGCCCTGCTGCTGCCCACCATACTGCTGACCCGGAATCGCTTTCAGGTTGACCTCGACCCGACGGTTCTGCGCCCGGCCATTGACATCAGCGTTGCTGGCAACCGGGTTATCCGGCCCCGCACCGCGCGCCGACAGGTTGGCACCACTAACACCTTGGGAAGTCAGGTAAGTCGCCACGCTCTGGGCGCGACGCTGGGACAGGTCCATGTTGTGCTGACGGCTGCCCGTGCTGTCGGTGTAGCCGACGATCTCGATCTGGTTCTGGTTGAACTCCTTGAGCGAGCCTGCCAGGTTGTTCAGCGGCTGATAGAAGCTTGGAGCGATGTTCGCCGAATCGGTGGCGAACGTGATGTTGCCCGGCATGATCAGTTTGATCTGATCGCCCTGGCGCTGCACTTCTACGCCGGTATTGGCCATGCTGGCACGCAGCTTTTTCTCTTGCTGGTCGGCGTAGTAACCGTAACCGGCAGCGGAAGCACCCACCACGGCAGCACCGATCAGCGCCCCCTTGCCACGGTTGTTGTGATCAATCGCGGCACCGGCGAGTGCGCCGGCCAAAGCACCGAGGCCACCGTATTTCGCGGTTTTGCTCATGCCCGTGGAACCACCATCGGCCTGGCCCTGGTTGTCGTAAGGATTAGGCGAGGCGCAGCCAGACAGCAAGGCGACAGCCGTAGCGACAATAATCAAACGCTGCTTGGTGAACATGAAGAGCTCCTACTTTCTGCATTCTATGGTGCAACGGAACAAGGCATCGGCCTTTGCGGGCGTTGGATCATTTCGGGAGGCGAAAATTCCATCGGTAACCGTCAAGCCCGAACAAAAGGGTTGTCACGCATTTCATCGCCCAGGTGCGTATCCGGCCCGTGCCCGGTCACCACTGTCGCCTCCTCATCAAGGGTATACAGCCGTTGCTTGATCGAACGCACGATGGTCGCCTGATCGCCACCCCACAAATCCGTGCGCCCCACTCCGCGACGAAACAGCGTGTCACCGGCAATCAGCAGCTTAGCCTCTGAAAACCAGAAGCTCATGGAACCTGGCGTATGACCGGGCGTGTGCAATGCCACGCCGCAGCCGCAGGCCAGTTCTTCATCATCGGCCAACCAGCGATCGGGGGATGGAACCGGGGTATAAGGCACACCGAACATCTGGCATTGCATCTCCAGATTGTCCCAGAGGAACTGATCTTCCTTGTGCAGATGCAAAGTCGCGCCGGTTTTTTCCTTCAACTGACCGGAGGCCAGGAAATGATCCAGGTGCGCGTGGGTATGAATGATGCTGACCACCTTCAGGCCCAAGGCGTCGAGCCGAGCCAGGATCAGCTCGTGATTGCCGCCCGGATCGACCACGATGGCCTTTTTCGTGACCGGATCGCCGATGATCGTGCAGTTGCACTGCAACGGGCCGACGGGGAAGGTTTCGCGGATGAGGGTCGGTTGTTGGGACATCGGGGCATGCTCGATAAACAGGGACGGGGGATTTTCGCACACATTGGCATCCCGCCCTCCACCACCATGTGTGTCGACAAACGACGTCAGCCCAAAACACCCAACGCCTTCGCCCGAGCCACCGCCTGCGTGCGCCGCTCAACCCCGAGCTTGCTGTTGATGTGGCTGGCATGGGTTTTAACGGTGTGCAGGGAAATGAACAGCTGATCGCTGATTTCCTGATTGGAGCAGCCTTGGGCAATGAGTTTCAGAACCGACAGTTCGCGGGAGCTGAGCTGTTCGCAGGCTTGTGAGGGCTCCGGGGCAATGCGCGCGGCGGCAAGGGGGAGCCGTTCTGAAAGGCTCTGCGAAACCACGGCTTTCGCGCAGTTCTGCAACTGCTCGCGAAGCCAGTCGGGGTGTTTGCTCAGCAAGCCATCAAAAGGCTGCAGCGCGCCGCCGCTGGCCGCTTCCAGGGACTGAGCGAAGGCCTGCCGGGCTTCAGGCTCACGGTTATGCGCAAGCAGCAGTTCGGTTTTCTGTGTCAGGGCCATCACACTGAGTAATTGCCGACCGGTTTGCTGACCATGCTCGAGCAACGCATTCAATCGTCCCTCGGCCAGCATCGGCTGCGCCTGAATGACCTCCAGCAAGGCCTGTTGCAATTCGATATGCAGCGGCAGTTGCGGATGGAACTCCGGTGGGGCGGCCGGCTGTTCGCCGTTGTAGGTCTGGCCCAGCCGCGCCAGCCAGGCTTCCGCCAGATCGGTACGCCCCTGAGCCAGCCAGAGCTCGCATTTGACCAGGGTGATCATCGCCAGATAGTAGATCGGCGGTACGTCCCAGATGTGCATCAGCCGTTCGGCTTCGGCGAGTTCGGCAAACGCCTTGGCATATTCGCCGCTGCTGCCTTCGAGCCTGGCGATCACGCAATGGCCGATCAGAACGCTGATATCGCGACAGGCGCGGGCTTCAGTCAACCCCGCCTGCAAGCGCAGCCGCGCCGTCTGCGGTTGCAGACGCAGGGCCAGCAGGAACCCCTCGTACAAGGTCAGCCGGGCGCGTACGGCATAGAGCCGTTGCGACGACAATCCTTGCAGGCGTTGCAGCCCCTGGTGGACTTCATCCAGCGAACGCAGGATCTCCCCTCGCGCCTGCAATACCCGGGCTCGATCGTAATGGGCCAACGCTTCGAACAATGGATTGCCCACCCGTTGCGCCAGCTCCAGAGAATCACGGTTCAGACCGCGGGCCCGCCATAAGTCGCCGTCGGCAATGGCCAGGTTGGACAGGGTTGAAAGGCACATCAGGCGCTGGCCGTAACGCTTGGACGGAAGACTCTCCAGCGCTTCGGTGCAATACAGCAGCGTCAACTCGCGATTGCCGCGACCTCGGGCGATGATGCCGCTCAAGGCCAGCCATTGCGCCAGCATGGACTTCTGCGCGGTGGCCGATGGCGCCGGCAGGAAGCGGCTCAGGTGGCTGGCCAGCTCCTCGGCGGCATCCAGCTGACAGGCCAGCCCCAGCGCCCAGCTGTAGAGCACGATCAAACGGGGCGTGCTGATCAACAGGCTGTCGGGCAAATCCATTTTCCAGCGCAGCAACATGCCGACATTCTGTTCTGCCAGCAGTTGTTCTTCGGAAAGGTTCTGTACCAGATTGGCCGCCACGTCCAGATGCCCGGCGCGCAACGCCTGCTCTACCGCTTCATCGAGCAGGCCCTGGGCATTGAACCAGCGACAGGCGCGCAGGTGCAGGCTGGCCGCCGGCACCATTGCCTGACGGGTAGGCCGGGTGCGCAGCAGGTCGGAAAACAGATGGTGATAACGATACCAGTGACCGTGTTCGTCCAGCGGCACCAGGAACACTTGATGCGCGAGCAGAAAACCCAGGATCTCGGCACTGTCATGCGCCTCGCGGACAGCGTCGCACAGCTCGCTGCAAAAACGCTCCTGAGGCGCTGTGTCATACAGAAATGACTGCACCTCGGCGGGCAGACAATCGATGACCTCTTCGAGCAGGTAATCGCGAATCAGCCCTTCCCCGCCATGCAAGGACTGGGGCAATGCGCCTTCGGAGCCGGCTTCGGAAGCCGCCAGTAACCAGAAACGCAAGCCAGCGACCCAGCCCTCGCTGCGCTGGATCAGGCTCTCCAGCGCTTCGCCGCGCAAGGACGTGCTGTGTCGGTCGAGCAGGGTCAAGGCTTCGTCGTGGGTCAGACGCAGATCCTGCTCATGCAACTCGAGCAATTGCCGTGACAGGCGCAGGCGTGCCAGATGCCAGTCCGGACGCTGGCGACTGGTGACCATCACCAGCAAGCCGTCAGGAAGATGATTGAGGAAAAATTGCAGGCAACGATCGAGCACCGGGCCCTGGGCCAGATGGTAGTCATCGAGTACCAGCAGCAGTGGCGCCGTCGGCAACAAATGCACGGCCAACTCGTCGAGCAAACCGTCCAGCCATTCTTCGAAGGCAAACGGCTGATGCCGCTGACGCATTTTCAACAGGCCCAGGGACTGCCTGCCCAACTGCGGAAAAAAGTCCTGGAGGCCTTCGAGCAACCGTTCTAGAAAACGCCCGGGATCGTTATCTCGCGGACTCAACCCCAGCCACAGGCTTTGCCAGTGAGCTGGCAGCCCCTGGCAGAACTCGACTGCCAGCGAACTCTTGCCGAACCCCGCCGGTGCGCTGACCAGCAACAGCCTGCCACCGAGGCCGGCACTCAGGCGTTCGCACAAACGAGGTCGCAGCACGTGCCCGTCAGGCAGCGGTGGCCGAAAGAAACGACCGTCCAGTGTCGCGACGGCAGCGCTTGCAGGGCCCGGGAGTGGGGACAAATCAGTCATGGCCGGCTCTTGTTTGAAATGCTGTTGGCGGCGTTGCAGATGTCCGCAGCCTAGCGGTAAACGAAGAGGTATTGAAGGTTATTGCTACAAATGGCTACAAAAAGTCTACGTGCAAAAAAAAGCCCCGAACCAGTCGGGGCTTTTTTCGAGGATGCGGCCTCTGTTCAGTTCAGGTTAACGAACCCCGGCCTGACGCAATGCCGCCGGAGTGAAGTCGCTGGTGGTGGCAGTGAAACCGAAGTTATACGCCGATTTCTCTTCGTTCTTCATACCCAGTGCCAGGTAACGGCCAGACTGCAGGTCGTACAGGGTTTCCAGGGTGTACCACGGCACTTGAACGTTGTAGTAGTTCTGGGCGTGAGCTTCGGCTACACGCCAGAGTTGATTGCGACCGTCGTAGTGATCGATCACCGCCGCTTGCCAGGTGTCTTCGTCGATGTAGAAGTCACGCTTGGCGTAGATGTGACGCTGACCTTCCTTCAGGGTTGCGACCACGTGCCAGACCCGACGCAGCTCGTAACGAGCCAGGTCCTGGTTGATGTGACCGGCCTTGATAATGTCGGCGTACTTCAGCTTCGGATCGTCGAGCTTGTAGCTGTCGGAGGCGATGTACATCTCTTTCTTGCCTTCGAGTTTCCAGTCGTAGCGATCCGGCGCACCGTTGTACATGTCCAGGTTATCGGAGGTACGCAGGCCGTCCGCTGCGGTACCCGGCCCGTCATAGGACACTTGCGGCGCACGACGCACACGACGCTGACCGGCGTTGTAGACCCACGCCGAACGTGGTTCCGCCACCTGGTCGAGGGTTTCGTGCACCAGCAGCACACCACCGGCCAGACGTGCCGGCGCGGTCACTTCCTGCTTGAAGTAGAACAGGATGTTGCCCGGGTTTGCCGGATCGAAATCTTTCATCTTGTCGCGGAATACGAACTGGTCCTGGAAGTACACCAGGCTGAACGAGCCGTTCGGCTGCGGGGTGGCCTGGGTCACCAGACGGGTCACGCTGCCCCCGCGATAGCGAGTGATGTGGTTCCAGATCACCTCGACACCGCTCTTTGGAATCGGGAACGGTACGGCTGTCTCGAAGTTTTTCAGCCCGTTGCCGCCGGATACCAGCTCCGTGGCAGTGGCGTTTTTCTTGATGGCAGCGAACACGTCATCCGGCACGGTCGCGCCGCGATGGGACGGGTAGACCGGCATCTTGAAGGTTTCCGGGTAGCGCTTGAACATCGCGTACTGGCCCGGAGCAAGCTTGTCCTTGTACTGGTCGACGTTCTGCGCCGTGATGGTGAACAGCGGCTTTTCACTGGCGTACGGGTCGGACAGGAAACCCTTGCTGTCGACAGCGCCAGCGTTTTTCGGCAACGGCTTCCAGGCCGGAATCGAACCGTCGGCATTGCCGGCCATCTCGGCGCCCATCGGCGTCAGGCTCTTGCCCAGCTTGTCCGCTTCGGCCGCAGGGACCGCTGCCATGACGCTGGTCGCCAGCAGCGTTAGCCCCAGAAATCCAGCGTGGAACAGACTCTTTGTTGTTTTCATAGGTGTGTTCGTCCTGAAAATGCAGTGCTTAGAAGTTCACGCCGAAGCTGAGCGCAACGAAGTCGCGGTCATCCACGGTGGTGTACTTGCCGTCAAAGAAGTTGGTGTAGGCCAGGGACGCGGTGTAGGTGTTCTGGTACTCGGCATCGAGACCCAGGCTGACCGCTTTGCGACCTTCCTCGAAGTTGCCGCCAGGGCCTGGCGAGTAACCGCTCACGTCATGGGACCAGGCAATGTTCGGCTTGAGGTTCACACCGGCGAATACGCTGTTGTAGTCCCAGATGGCACGAGCGCGATAACCCCAGGAGTCTGTCGTGGTGAAGCCATCGTTTTCACAGTAGCGATTGACGTTGTTTTGCGGTCCGGCTGCTCCCAGGGTGCTGGCGTTCAATGCCTGGCACTGACCGCCCGGCAATGGGCCCGGGCCGTAGCTCGGGTCACGACCGTAACGCGCTTTCGACGTGCTTTCCAGGCCACCGACGTGAGTCCAGCCCACCTCGCCTACTACCGTCAGGCGCTCGGCACCCATCACTTGGTCGAAGAAGTGCGTGAAGGTTGTCTGCAGCTGGCTCACTTCCTTGCGGCGGTAGCCATGCTGATCTTCCCCTGGACGACCTTGCAGCACGGAAACGTTAGGGTTCAGTGGCGTCAGGCCGGAAAAGAGGATGTCGGTGGTGTTGAGCTGTACCGGTGCGTTCGGACGGTAGCTGAATTCACCACTCCACGCAGTACCGGTAGGCAATGTGGTGGAGAAGCTCAGGCCATAAAGACGAATATCTTCCGGGTATTCGACGAAGTAGCTGGAGTTGGCCGCTACCACCAATGGCAGGGTCTGCGCCGCCAGCCCGTTCGGGCCACCCACGATGCCACCCACAGCGCCCGGCGGAATGCCCGCGCCAATCAGTGCGCCGCCCAGTGCACCACCCAGTGCCTGAGCGTTATAAGCGCTCGCAGGAGCACCCTTGCCACTGAAAATCGGCGCACGGCTGTGGTAGTTCATGAAATAGGCACCGAATTCGGTGTCCAGCGGCTCGAACATGTACTTGAAGGACACGCCGAACTGGCCGCTGTCACGCGCATCGCGGTCCGGACCACGCTTGACAATGGCGCCTTCGTCCGGGTTACCCCAGCTCACGCCCCTGGCAGCCAGCGTATTGATGACAGCGTTACGCGCCCCGGGCGGCAATGCCCCCAGTGAGCTGTTGATCCCGTTACGGGTCCGCAGCACGGCCAGGTTATTGTCGCAGCCATCCGAAATCACGTCCGGTTGCGAGAAGAACGTGCCGCAGTTGTCGGTAACGGTCTGGTCCCATTCCAGTTGATAGAACGCTTCGGTCGAGAGGTTCTCGGTCAGGCTCTGGGACACGTAGAACATGTTGACCGGGATCAGGCCTTCCTTGATCTCGGCACCTGGACGGCGAAACGCGGACACGTCGATCGGGTTGATCGAGTTGATGCCGCCGCCGATGAAGGTACTTTCACCCCAGCTCACTACCTGCTTGCCCAGACGCACGGAACCCGGCTGATCGGCAATCGAGTAGTTGTGGTAGACGAAGGCGTCGAGGATCTGCGCGCCGGAGGACTTGGCGCCTTCCTTGCGGTTGCTGTCGCTGATGTCCTTGAACGGACGGTCTTCATCCTTGAGTTCGAAGTCATACCAGTATTTGCCCCGGACGAAAACGCCGGTGTCGCCATATTTCAATTCAAGATCATGGATGCCTTTGAAGATCTTCGAGAAGGTTTCCCCGCTCTTGAAGTTCAAGTGACCGTCATCAGAGGTCTGGGACAGGCCACGACCGCCGTTGTTGACGCCGATGAGATTCTTGTTGGCGCTCTCGGTAGACCAACTGGCACCAATCGACAGGGATGAGTCGAACTGACCTTCGATTTCACCAACGTTGAAACTGACGCCGAATGCGGGCCCGGCGAGCGAAGAGGCAAGACTGACTGCCAGGGGCAGTTTAGCCCGGCGCCAGAACTGGTTTACTGATGTCATCGACGCTACTCCATGTGCATTATTGTTATGGCAGTGAGTACTTTTAAAAACGCTGTGGTTGACCGGGAGCCAAAGCTTCCCGAAGTCACTCCAAAGTTGCATCGCCCCGTTTTGTGCGTGTGCCCCGTTCTTAAAAATCCTTGAGCGGACTATAGCCAGCAGGTAGTACTGCTTGATCCCTCTAAAGTGTGATTTGCAGCTGCCAGCCACTCTGGAACAGTCCTTTCGCCAGACCGACACCTGTCGGCACGGGAAGGATGGCTGAAAATTCGGATTTGACAAGCCAAGCGCTTGCTTGGTGGGACTGGCGTGCCTTTTCGGGCACGCCGGAAGACGCTTAAAGCGTCGAGAGGAAGGTGCTGTTGTTGGCTTGCCACTCGGTGATGTCGACGCGAATGCGCTTCTTGTCGAGCTTGCCGACGCTGGTCTTGGGAATTTCAGTAACAAGGGCGATCTGGCTCGGGATGGCCCACTTGCTCAGGTGCCCCAACTCCACAAACGGCTTGAGGTGTTCCTTGAGTTCTTTCGCCCCGATTGCATGGCCTTCGCGGATCACCAGCAAGGCAAACGGGCGCTCGCCCCACTGCGGATCGGCAATGCCCACCACTGCTACTTCGCGTACCGCTGCGTGGCGACTGATCAAATCTTCGAGGTCCAGGGAGGAAATCCATTCGCCGCCGGTCTTGATCACGTCCTTGATCCGGTCGCGAATATCGATCACGCCCATGCTGTCCAGCGTTGCCACGTCTCCGGTGTGCAGCCAGCCGCCGGCCCAGAGCTCGGCGCCCTTCTGCGGCTCATTGAAATAACCTTCGGTGAGCCACGGCGCGCGCAGCACCAGCTCGCCCTGGGTCTCGCCATCGGCGGGCAGGAAGTTGCCGTCGGTGTCGACGATCGCCGCCTCCACCAAGGGCCCCGGTACACCGGCCTTGATTCGATACGTGGTGCGTTCGTCTTCGGTACCGGCCATCAACTCATCGTTGAGGTGCGCACACGAGACCAGCGGCCCGGTTTCCGACATGCCGTAAGCGGCGGTCAGCTGAATGCCCTTGGCCTTGGCGGCGTCGTACAACGCACGATTCAACGCACTGCCGCCGATCACGATTTTCCAGCCAGCGAAATCCGTGCCTTGCGCAGCCTTGGCGTTGAGGACCATTTGCAGGATGGTCGGAACGCAGTGCGAAAAGGTGACCTTTTCCTTGCGCCACAGCTCCACCAGGTATTCCGGATCGTAGCGCCCCGGATAAACCTGCTTGAGCCCGAGCATCGTCGCCACATACGGCAACCCCCAGGCATGCACATGGAACATCGGGGTGATCGGCATGTACACGTCGTTGGTGCCCAGCAGCCGCACGCTGTCGATAGCGCCCATGATGGTCGACACGCCCATGGTGTGCAGCACCAGTTGCCGGTGGGTGAAATACACACCCTTGGGATTGCCGGTGGTGCCGGTGGTGTAGAACGTGGTTGCGACCGAATTCTCGTCGAAGTCCTGGAAGTCGTACTGCGTGCTCGCGGCCGCCAGCAATTGCTCGTACTCGCCGACGAGGTTCGGCAAGTCGGCGGTTTTTTCCGGGAGATCGGTCAGCAGCAGGGTTTTCTCGACGGTGGTCAGGTGCCCGGCAATCGCGTTGTACAACCCCACGAACTCACTGTTGACCAGCACGAAGCGGTCCTCGGCGTGGTTCATGGTGTAGAGGATCTGTTCCGGCGACAGGCGCACGTTGATGGTGTGGATCACCGCGCCGATCATCGGGATGGCAAACATGCATTCCAGATAACGATGGCTGTCCCAGTCCATCACCGCCACGGTATCGCCGGCCTTGACGCCGGCTGCCGTCAGTACGTTGGCCAGGCGTGCGACCCGTTCGATCAGGGTCGGATAGGTGTAGCGCAACTGATCGCGGTAGATGATCTCGCGGGTTTTCTCATAGCGCGCGCCAGACATCAGCAGCCGTTTGATCAGCAATGGATACTGGTAAGCGCCTTCGGCTGGGGGGATAACGCGAGTCTGCAACATAAGAATCCCTTTTCTGACTGCACGGTCGTGACTGAAAGTAAGCACTCTAGTGCCCTTCCATGACAACCAAATCAGCCGAAGGAATGATTTGCAACATTCAGCAAATGCTAGCGTTGCGCCAGCATCGAACCGCAATCCAGACCTGTAGGAGCCGGCTTGCTGGCGATAGAAACGCCAAGGTCTATCTGACAGACCGCGGCGATGTCATCGCCAGCAAACCGGCTCCTACAAAGATCAATGCATTTCTGTGAACGCGAGCTTCACGCCGATGGCGATCAGCACCGCGCCCATGGTCCGGTCGAACCAGTGGCCCATGCGGGCGAAACCGGCGCGCACGCGTTGCTGACTGAACAGCATCGCCACCAGGCAGAACCAGACGGCGGTTGCCACGGCGAGGTAAATCCCGTAACCCGCCTGCACGGCCAGCGGTGTGTGCGGATTGATCACCACGGTGAACAACGACAGGAAGAACAGTGTGGCTTTGGGGTTCAGACCGTTGGTCACGAAACCCGAGGTGAAGGCGCCGCGAGCCGTGCGCTCGCCGGCTTCCTTGTGCAGGTCATCAGCCACCGGTTTGGCCGGTTGTGCACGCAGGGCCTTGAAGCCGATGTACAACAGGTAAGCGGCGGCCGCCCATTTCAAGGCGTTGAACAGCATGATCGGCTGGGACACGATCAGGCCGATGCCGAGCAGCGAATAACCGACATGCAGGAAAATCGCCGTGCCGACGCCCAGCGCGGTCCACGTGCCGGCGCGACGACCGTGGGTCACACTCTCACGCACCACCACGGCAAAGTCCGGGCCGGGGCTGGCCACGGCCAGCAAATGGATGAGGGCAACGGTCAAGAACTCTGTCCAGTACATGAAGGCTCCTTTGGGGCTGAACGGTCGAATTGAAACTTACAGGCTGACATCCCCCCTGTGGGAGCGGGCTTGCTCGCGAAAGCGGTGTGTCAGTTAACAATGATGCTGGCTGACGCATCGCTTTCGCGAGCAAGCCCGCTCCCACAGGTTCGGCGCCTGGCCTGGCTATGAGTAACCATTTGTTTCTATCTGGTAGGCTCGGCAGATTACGCCTTCAATTCAATGCACAAAAGGTACAGTTGATGACGAACCCTCGCCGCGCCGTTTTCCTCGACCATCCCTCGCTGGACCTCGGCGATCTGGACCTCAGTCCATTGCGTGATTGCTTCGACGATTTGCAGCTGTTCGCGCAGACCATGCCCGAACAGGTCATCGACCGTCTCAAAGGCGCGACCGTCGCCATCAGTAACAAAATCCTGATCGACGCCGCAGCCATTGCCGCCAGCCCCGAGCTGAAGCTGATCCTGATCACCGCCACCGGCACCAACAACGTCGATCTCGCTGCCGCCCGCGCCCACGGCGTTACCGTCTGCAACTGCCAGGGTTACGGCACGCCGTCGGTGGCGCAGCACACGATCATGTTGCTGCTCAACCTGGCGACGCGCCTAGCCGATTATCAGAAAGCGGTCGGCGAAGGTCGCTGGCAGCAAGCGAAACAGTTCTGCCTGCTGGACTACCCGATCGTCGAACTGGAAGGCAAAACCCTCGGCTTGCTCGGTCACGGCGAGCTGGGTGGCGCGGTCGCACGGCTGGCCGAAGCCTTCGGCATGCGCGTGTTGCTCGGGCAGATTCCGGGGCGCCCTGCCCGGCCGGATCGTTTGCCGCTAAATGAATTGCTGCCGCAGATTGATGCACTGACCCTGCACTGCCCGTTAAACGAACACACTCGTCACTTCATCGGCGCCCGGGAACTGGCGTCGATGAAACCGGGCGCTTTCGTGGTCAACACCGCCCGTGGTGGCTTGATCGACGAACAGGCTCTGGCCGATGCCTTGCGCAACGGCCACCTGGGCGGGGCCGCCACCGACGTGCTGAGCGTCGAACCGCCAACCGCCGGCAACCCGCTACTCGCCGCCGACATTCCACGTTTGATCGTCACACCGCACAACGCCTGGGGCAGTCGCGAGGCGCGGCAGCGGATCGTTGGCCAATTGACCGAAAACGCACAGGGATACTTCAGCGGTAAGGCACTGCGGGTCGTCAGTTGATAAACTGCGGCACTTTTTTTCACAGGAGCAGAGTATGGATCCGCGCAGTGAAGTACTGCTTCGTCAGGCCGAGTTATTCCAGGGTTCGGTGTTGCTGGCCGGTTTGCCCGCCGATGATTTGCTCGGGCGCCTGCCCGACGCCCATGGCTGGTGCTGGCACGCCGGCGACCAGGCTGCGCTGGACGCTCGTTTCTCCGAGCGCAGCCACTTCGGCGTGACCGCGCCCGAGCGCGAGTTCGACACTGCGGTGGTGTTTCTGCCCAAGTCCAAGGACCTTACCGACTACATCCTCAACGCCCTCGCCTCACGCCTGGCCGGTCGCGAGCTGTATCTGGTGGGTGAAAAACGCAGCGGTATCGAAGGCGCAGCCAAACAACTGAACCCGTTCGGCAAACCACGCAAGCTCGACAGCGCGCGTCACTGCCAGCTCTGGCAGGTCACAGTGGCCGATGCGCCAGCGGCCAAATCGTTGGAAAGCCTGGCTCAGACCTATGAGTTGCCGCTGGCCGAAGGTCCGCTGAAAGTCATCAGCCTGCCGGGCGTGTTCAGCCACGGTCGCCTGGATCGCGGCAGTGCGTTGCTGCTGGAGCATCTCGACAAATTGCCAAGCGGCCATTTACTGGATTTCGGCTGTGGCGCGGGTGTATTGGGTGCAGCGGTCAAGCGTCGTTATCCGCACAATCAGGTCACGCTGCTCGACGTGGATGCGTTTGCCGCCGCCAGCAGTCGCTTGACCCTGGCTGCCAACGGTCTGGAAGCCGAGGTGATTACCGGTGATGGCATCGATGCGGCGCCGATGGGTTTGAGTGCGATCCTGAGCAATCCGCCGTTCCATGTCGGTGTACACACCGACTATTTCGCTACCGAGAACTTGCTGCGAAAAGCGGCCAAACATCTGGAAAACGGTGGCGAACTGCGCCTGGTTGCGAACAGTTTCCTGAAGTATCAGCCACTGATCGAAGAGCACCTTGGCGTGTGTGCGATCAAGGCTGAAGGACAGGGCTTCAGAATTTATCGAGCCAAGCGCGGTTAGAAATTTGTTCTTGCCCAATCGGATTTGGCTAGGCAGAATCCGCTCCGTCCTAGGGGAGTAGTCTCCCACGAGCGCCATGCTCGTCCGGCATACGTCAACATACTTGGTCCTCAGACCATGGCGTATGCGACCCAAGCGTCCGCATCAGACGGATCGCCAGGGTTTGACAAGACCTATGACACGAACACCTTACCCGGGGCGGGAAGGCTGTACGTGTCATAGCCGTGTCGACCCGCCCCTTAGGAAAACCCTGATGCTGGATTCACTTCTCGTTCCCACCGCAATCGTTGCCTTGGCCGAAATCGGCGACAAGACGCAACTGCTCGCGCTCATTCTCGCTGCCCGCTTTCGCAAACCATGGCCGATCATCGCCGGCATCGTCGCCGCCACCCTGGCCAACCACGCTGCAGCCGGTGCGGTAGGCGCCTGGGTCGGAAGTTTCTTCTCGGATGCGATGTTGCACTGGATTCTCGCCGCGAGCTTCACCGCGACGGCGTTGTGGACCCTGGTGCCGGACAAGATGGATGAGGATGAAGCCAGCACCGCCCGCAAGTTCGGGCCGTTCCTGACGACGCTGATTGCGTTCTTCCTCGCGGAAATCGGCGACAAGACTCAGATCGCGACCGTGATGCTTGCCGCGCAATATCCGGAATTGTGGCTGGTGATCATCGGCACCACCTTGGGCATGTTGATTGCCAACGTGCCAGTGGTGTTGGCAGGTAACTTTGCGGCGGACAAACTGCCCCTGACGTTGATCCGTCGCCTGGCGGCGTCGGCGTTCTTCGTCCTGGCGATTGTCGCGGTGTACAAGGCGATGCAGAGCAGTGGGTGGGTTTAAAGCGGTAAGTCAGTAACTCCGCGTAATCGTTCATCGCGGGCAAGCCCGCTCCCACAGGTTTTCGGTCGATCACATCATTTGTGTACGGCACAAAATTTGTGGGAGCGGGCTTGCCCGCGAAGGCGTCAGCGGATTCAACGCATACCTATCAGGATTTAGGCGCTTTCTCGTACAGAGGCATCACCTTCGGAATCGCTGCCTGCAACGAAGCAATCCGACTGGACGACGCCGGGTGAGTGCTCATGAACTCCGGCGGCGAACCTTCCGAGGCTTTGCTCATCTTGTTCCACAGGGTGATCGCGGCGTTCGGGTTGTAACCGGCGCGAGCTGCCAGCTCCAGGCCGATCAGGTCAGCCTCGTTTTCGTTGGAGCGGCTGTTGGGCAAGGTCATGCCATAGTTGGCCACCGTGTCCGCCAGCGCCAGGCTATCCTGGCCCAGACCGAACAAGGCGCCGGCGCCCTGCTTGGCCATCTCGATGCCGTAGGCCTTGGACATCGCCTCACGACCGTGCTCGCGCAAGGCGTGGGCGATTTCATGACCCATGATTGCGGCGATTTCATCGTCGGTCAGTTTCAGACTGTCAATCAGCCCGGTGTAGAAAATGATCTTGCCGCCGGGCCCGCAGTTGGCATTAAGTTCGTCGCTCTTGATCAGGTTGACTTCCCATTTCCACTGGGCCGAATCAGGACGGAAAATCGGCGCCTGGGCAATCAGCCGATTGGCGATCGTCTGGATGCGCTTGGCATCGTTGCTGGTCTTGTCCAGCACACCTTTGGTGGTCGCCTCGCCAACCGTCTTTTGGTAAGACTGGGCGTACATCTGATTGACCTGGTCCGTGGACAACATGCTGAACATGTACTGCTTGCGCTCCACGCCAACGGCGCCGCCACTGGTGGTGTTGACGGACTGACAACCGGCGAGCAACAGACCCGCGCTCAGAGCACACAAAACCAATCGCTTGTTCATCAAAAAACTCCATGAAAACATGCCGGGTATCCTAGGCGGGGAAATGTATCGGCGCCAGATACAACAGACATTCAGACGCATATTTCAGATAAAGCTCCCATCGCCGTAGGAAAAAATTCACATTGCCTCCCCGCCGCGGCCTGTAACGGTCCGTAATGATTCATTTGCGACCTCCACCACTCCAAAACTGCCATTTCACCCTGCCTCGCTCATGGCCCTCGAACCCCCTGCCGATACAGCACCGCAGATGTCCTCTTGCGTGCGGAGCACCCATGAAATTCAAGTCGATTCAGTTTTCCGTGGCGGCCCTCGCCGGTGCCATCGTTCTCAGCGTAGTCGCCGCGCTGGTGCTATACGCCCTGTTTTCCGGTGCCCGGACCCAAGAAATGGTTCAAGAGCGGACCCAGACGCAATTCGAGCAAGTCATCGAACAGCGCCTGACGTCCCTGGCGCAAACCCAGGTCAGCCAGATCCAGCGCGAACTTGAAGCGCCCCTGCTGATTGCCGGCGGACTGGTGCGGGTCAACGCCCTGATCGGCACGCCGGGTGCAGACGGCCAACCACAGTTGAGCCTGAGCCGTGAGCAATTGATCAGCCTGATCAAGGAAAACGTCGCCAAAAACCCGAAAATCCTCGGCACTTACATCGGCTGGGAAAAAGACGCACTCGACCACAACGATGCGGCCTACGTCGGCACCAAGGTGGTAGGGATCGACGCCAGCAACGGCCGCTTCCTGCCATGGTGGTTCCGCAACGAAGACGGCACGCTGGGCCTGGACAAACTGGTGGACGTCGACGACCAGAAAACCCTGTCCACCGGCGTGCGCGCCAGCGAGTACTACCTGTGCTCGAAAGAAACAAAAAAATCCTGTGTGATCGATCCGGCGCCCTACAAGGTCGGCGACAAGATCGTCATGCTCGCCTCCTTTATCGAACCGATCATGCTCGACGGCGCCTTCCAGGGCATCGTCGGCGCCGACCTGTCGGTGAACTTCATCCAGGAAATGCTCCTGGGCGCGAACCAGAAGCTGTACAACGGCTCGGGTGTCATGGCGCTGATCGGCGGCAACGGCCGGATCGTGGCCTACACCAAAGACCCGAGCAAATTCGGCGAGAAGGTCAGCGACATCCTCGACAGCCAACAGATCGCCAACATGGCCAATCTCAAGCGCGGCGAAGTCACTTACACCGTCGACAAGGCCCAAGGCCGGATCGAATTGTATCTGCCATTCGGCATCGGCCAGACCGACGCGCGCTGGACCCTGATGCTGCAACTGCCGCTTAACGCAGTGATGGCCGACCTGCAAAAACTCCAGGCCGACCTCGACACACAGCGCAAATCCGACACCTTCGGCATGGCCATGGTAGGCCTGCTGATTGCCGGCATCGGCTTGCTGGTAATCTGGCTGGTGGGCCATGGCATTGCCCGGCCGCTTAAACAGATGGTCGCCATGCTCGACGACATTGCCAAAGGCGAAGGCGACCTGACGCGCCGCCTGACCAGTGATCGCGCCGACGAATTGGGCTCGATCGCCAAAGGCTTCAATACCTTCCTCGCCAAGTTGCAGGCGATGATCACTCAGGTCGTGACGTCGGTGCAGAGCGTCAGCGATTCGTCGGAACACACCGCTGACATCGCCATTCGCACCAATATTGGCGTGCAGAAACAAATGGTCGAGATCGATCAGGTTGCCACGGCGGTGCATGAAATGACCGCCACGGCCCAAGACGTGGCGCGCAACGCGACCCAGGCAGCGCAAGCGGCCAGCCATGCGGATCAGGCGGCGGCGCAGGGCAAACAGATCGTGCGCGACACCTCGAATTCGATCGGTGTGCTGGCGGTGGAAATCGGCAAGGCTGTGGGCGTGGTGCAAAACCTGGCCAAGGACAGCGAGAACATCAACGCGATCCTCACGGCCATTCGCGGGATTGCCGAGCAGACCAACCTGCTGGCCTTGAACGCGGCCATCGAAGCGGCACGCGCCGGCGAACAGGGCCGTGGCTTTGCAGTGGTGGCGGATGAAGTGCGCAACCTGGCGCAGAAAACCCAGCAGGCCACCGAAGAAATCCAGACCATGATCCAGCAGCTGCAACAAGGCACGCGCGATGTGGTGCGGGTGATGGAGGACAGCCAGAACCGTACCGATGAAAGCGTGCAACATGCGGCGAAAGCGGCTGAAGCGCTGGATGCGATCACTCAGGCGGTGTCGGTGATCAACGACATGAACACGCAGATTGCCAGCGCGGCCGAAGAGCAGAGCGCGGTGGCGGATGACATCAACCGTAACGTGATCAACATCGGACAGGTGGCCAATGAAGTGGCCGGTGGCGCGGATGAGTCCAGTGCGGCGAGTGCGGACCTGACCAAGCTGGCGGAACAGCAGCGGCGGTTGATCAATCAGTTCAAGGTGTGATCCAGAGGCCCCATCGCGAGCAAGCCCGCTCCCACAGTTGATCGCATTCGATTGTGGGAGCGGGCTTGCTCGCGAAGGGGCCGGTACAAACAACGCATCAACCGGGGGTCAAACACTCTGGCCCATTCAACTTCGGATCATTCACCAGATTCGCCAACACCCGCTCGCGCAACGCAGCGGGCTCACTGGCCAGCAACCCCTGCAACACATGCAAAGGCGTCTCGGGATCAAGCCATGCCTGCTGCCCCGCCGCATCCAGAATCAACGGCCGACGCTGACTCGCCGCCGGTTGCGTGATCACTGCCGTGCTCAACCACACCTGCTCCTGCACCGGATACGCTTCCCAGATCGCCGCAAAATACAGCGTCGAGCCCTCCCCCGGCGTCAGCCAGTAAGGCCGCTTGCGCGTCGTGCCGCGCCACTCGTAAAAACCGTTGGCCGGCAGCAGGCACCGGCGCTCGCGCAGAGCCTGACGGAACATCGGTTGCTCAGCCACGGTTTCGGCCCGGGCATGGGCCGGCGTGCGGGACAGATCGGTCAGCCACGGCGGCGTCAAACCCCAGCGCGCGCGGGCCAACTCTCGCTGGCTGTCGGCACCGGCACGCAGCATCAATACCGAATCGTTTGGGGAAATATTCCACTGGGCCTGCTGGTCGGCGGGAAAGCCAGGCAGGGCCGCGAAGGCGGGGTTCCAGCGAAACAGGGCATAACGTCCACACATGGGGCAACACGACTCTTGATAAAACGAACGTCAGCCTAACAGACCAGCGTGCCGGGAAAGCTGTCCGGTTGTTCATCGCCGGGCATTGGCAGCGCTGCATTGTACGCGGTGATCAACTCGCGGGCGTATTCGGCCTGGTCGTTATCCACCGCCAACCCGAGCAAGCCGAAAATCGGCAATTCGCCCGTGCCGCCCACCAGATCCCGGCCCACCAGATGCGCTTCGATGCCCTCGCTGGCCAGCATGCCTTGCAGCAACTCGCCCTCCATCAGGTTTTCCGGCTCGTAGATTCGCTGCATGGACGCCCTCACTCATTCTCGCTGAACACTTCGAGATGCCATTCCTCTCCATGAACCTGCAACACAAACGTAATGGGCCGACAACACACCTGACAGTCCTCGATATAGGTCTGATCGCCTGCTGATAAATCCACAGTCGTCTCGACCTCTTCACCACAATACGGACATTCGTAGCGCTCGGTTTCCAGCATCGCGGTCTCCCGGGTGACTTGTGCGTATAATCGCCGGTCTATTTGCAGGGCTATTTTTGTCTGGCTACCTTTTCAGACCGTGCCCCGTTGGTTTTCGATCAAAACCTTTACTTACCCTAGCCGTTTCTAAC
>Ga0255334_1000711_pt1 | contig 21466 bp, 20 predicted proteins | sample EtOH5_35cm_T3_12_FD_202080 | JGI IMG/M metagenome (GOLD analysis project Ga0255334, IMG submission 202080) | Sandy soil microbial communities from University of British Columbia, Vancouver, Canada - EtOH5_35cm_T3_129 | ecosystem: Engineered > Artificial ecosystem > Sand microcosm > Unclassified ...
CCGATGCACAGCGGTTGGCTGTGCGTGCGGACCAGACGTTGCGGCAAACGATAGCGCAACCAGCCCCGGGTGCAGGCGAGAATTTCAACATCTTCGCGCTCCAGACCCACTTCTTCGTTCAACTCGCGGTACAAGGCGTCTTCCGGCGTCTCCTGGGGATTGATACCACCCTGTGGAAACTGCCAGGCATCTTGATTGATACGGCGAGCCCATAGCACCTGTCCGGCATCATTCGTGAGAATGATCCCGACATTGGGGCGGAAACCATCGGGGTCGATCACGGCAACAACCTCGCAAACGCATGTCGCCGCATTGTTCCACAAAGGTTGTGAAGGCAGCAACGAGCCGGCCTACCTTATGTGCACTCTTGTGAAAAGTCCGTATTCTGGAGGCCTTTCTACAGACTTTTCAGCGAGTAACTGCAATGCGCCTGGCTTTATTCGACTTGGACAACACGCTTTTGGGCGGTGACAGTGACCACGCCTGGGGCGATTACCTGTGCGAACGCGGCTTCCTCGACGCCGTCGCCTACAAGGCACGCAACGATGAGTTCTATCAGGATTACCTGGCCGGCAAGCTCGATAACGATGCCTACCTGAACTTTTGCCTGGAAGTCCTCGGCCGCACCGAAATGGCCACGCTGGATCAATGGCACCTCGATTACATGCGCGATTGCATCGAGCCGATCGTGCTGCCCAAGGGGCTCGAACTGCTGGCCAAGCACCGCGAGGCGGGTGACAAACTGGTCATCATCACCGCCACCAACCGCTTCGTCACCGGGCCGATTGCCCAGCGACTGGGCGTCGAAACCCTGATTGCCACCGAGTGCGAGATGGTCGATGGCCGCTACACCGGGCGCAGCACCGACGTGCCGTGCTTCCGTGAAGGCAAGGTGACGCGGCTTAATCGTTGGCTGGAAGAAAGCGGGCATTCGCTGGAAGACAGTTACTTCTATAGCGACTCGATGAATGATTTTCCGTTGTTGGAACAGGTGGCGAATCCGGTGGCGGTTGATCCGGACCCGAACTTGCGCGCCGAAGCCGAGAAGCGTGGCTGGCCGGTCATTAGTCTGCGCGATTGATCACGGCATCCTGCAGGAGCCGGCTTGCTGGCGATCGGATCGACGCGGTTGTTCAGTTACACCGCGTTATCGTTGATCGCCAGCAAGCCGGCTCCTACACAGGCTTCGCGCCCATCAGTCCCGCAATGGCGACAAAACAAACAAAACTGAACAGTGCCAGCGCAAAGGTGAACTTGCCGTTGCCTCCCGGCGCCTTGCGCAACTTGTTCAACCGCACCAGCAACCAGAACCACGCCAACGCCGCCACGGTGTAGAGCACACTCGACGCCAGCAACCACGTCTGCCCCAACGGCCAGCCCACCAGGTGCACCATCCACCAGCCGGTGAACGGCATGCTCAGCAGTGCCAGCCCCATCAACAGCCAGATGAACACGCGAGGCCTTTGCAAAGTGCGGCTTGCCGCCGTCGCGTCGCCCGTACGCCGGGTCCGCCAGACCCAGATCCCCAGGCCCAACGCACACACCAGCAACACCACCGTCGCGACCATGTGCGCCACTTTCAGGGCGGTTAACGTTTCCATTGTTCGATTTCCTTATGACCTGCCCATCAGCGTAGCCGCTCAGCCAAGAAACAGCTGATAGGCCGGATTGTCGCTTTCGTCCCAGTACGGGTAGCCGATTTCTTCCAGCGCCGCCGGCACCAGATGACGCTCCTCGTGTGGTACTTGCAGCCCTGCGACCACACGACCATCCGCCGCGCCATGGTTGCGGTAGTGGAACATCGAAATGTTCCAGCGTCCGCCGAGCTTGCTGAGGAAGTTGAACAGTGCGCCCGGCCGCTCCGGAAATTCAAAGCGCAGCACCACTTCATCAACCACTTGGGCCGCGCGGCCACCGACCATGTGCCGGATGTGCAACTTGGCCAGTTCGTTATCGGTCAGGTCCAGCACCGGGAAACCCTGCTCGGTCAGGCTGGCAAGCAACGCGCTGCGCGGATCGTTTTCCGGGTGCGTCTGCACACCGACGAAGATGTGCGCTTCGCTGCCGGTGTTGTAGCGATAGTTGAATTCGGTGATCTGACGCTTGCCGATGGCTTCGCAGAACGCCTTGAAGCTGCCCGGCTTCTCCGGGATGGTCACCGCGATGATGGCTTCGCGGCCCTCGCCCAGCTCGGCGCGTTCGGCGACGTGACGCAAACGGTCGAAGTTGACGTTGGCGCCGGAATCGATGGCCACGAAGGTGTGGCCTGTGACGGCATGCTGCTCGACGTATTTTTTGATCCCGGCCACGCCCAGAGCACCGGCAGGTTCAGTGATCGAGCGGGTATCGTCGTAGATATCCTTGATGGCCGCGCAGATCTCGTCGGTGCTGACCGTGATCACTTCATCGACATAGTCTTTGCAGATGTCGAAGGTGTGCTGTCCGATCTGAGCGACCGCGACGCCGTCGGCGAAGATGCCCACGGTCGGCAGCACCACGCGCTCGCCGGCGGCCATGGCGGCTTGCAGGCAATTGGAATCGTCCGGCTCGACGCCGATGATTTTGATTTCCGGGCGCAGGTATTTCACGTAAGCCGCGATACCGGCGATCAGCCCGCCACCGCCCACCGGAACGAAGATCGCATCCAGACGCCCGGGGTGCTGGCGCAAAATCTCCATGGCCACCGTGCCCTGCCCGGCAATGGTGTGGGGATCGTCGTACGGATGAATGTAGACGTAGCCTTTTTCGTCGACCAGTTTCAGCGAGTAGGCCAGGGCTTCCGGGAACGAATCCCCGTGCAGCACCACTTTGCCGCCGCGGGAACGCACACCTTCGACTTTGATCTCGGGAGTGGTCTTGGGCATGACGATAGTGGCCTTCACACCCAGCACTTTCGCCGCCAGGGCCAGGCCCTGCGCGTGATTGCCCGCCGAAGCGGTCACTACGCCACGAGCGCGCTCTTCATCGCTCAGCTGCGTGAGCTTGTTGTAGGCGCCGCGAATCTTGAACGAGAACACCGGCTGCAGGTCTTCGCGCTTGAGCAAAATACTGTTGCCCAGCCGCTCGGAGAGCTGGCGGGCAGTCTGCAATGGGGTTTCTACGGCAACGTCATAAACGCGCGAGGTGAGGATCTTTTTGACGTACTGTTCAAGCATCGGAAAGCATCACTGAGCGGGTTGGGCAGGGCCATGGAGTCTAACCCGGCTTTCGCCTGAGCGACCACACTAAACAGGTGGTTTTAAGGCCTGATGCAATACCTGTGGCGAGGGAGCTTGCCCCCGTTCGGCTGCGAAGCAGTCGTAAAATCTGTTTATGCGGTCTCTCTGAAAGAATGCTGGGGAGCGCTTCGCGCTCCAACGGGGGCAAGCCCCCTCGCCACAGGCCCTCCTCACCACCATTCGACACTCAGGCAATGACCTTCCCCGCCCCGACGCCTATAATGCCGGCCTTCGTCCCCCCCTTGCCCGCTTTCGGAGCCCGCATGACCCAGGATCAACTCAAACAGGCAGTGGCTCAGGCCGCCGTCGACTTCATCCTCCCGAAACTCGACGACAAGAGCATCATCGGGGTCGGCACTGGCTCCACTGCCAACTGCTTCATCGACGCGTTGGCCCAGCACAAGGGCGCATTCGATGGTGCCGTCGCCAGCTCCGAAGCCACCGCCGCGCGCCTCAAGGGCCATGGCATTCCGGTGTATGAGCTGAATACAGTCAGCGACCTGGAGTTCTACGTAGACGGCGCCGACGAAAGCGACGAACACCTGAACCTGATCAAGGGCGGCGGCGCAGCCCTGACCCGCGAGAAGATCGTCGCGGCCGTGGCCAAGACCTTCATCTGCATCGCCGACGCCAGCAAACTGGTGCCGGTGCTCGGCGCGTTCCCGCTACCGGTGGAAGTGATCCCGATGGCCCGCAGCCACGTGGCCCGCGAACTGGTAAAGCTCGGCGGCGACCCGGTTTACCGTGAAGGCGTGTTGACCGATAACGGCAACATCATTCTGGATGTGTTCAACATGCAGATCACCAACCCGGTGGAGCTGGAGACGCAGATCAACGCGATCGTCGGCGTTGTGACCAATGGTTTGTTTGCAGCGCGTCCGGCGGACTTGCTGTTGCTGGGCACCAGCGAAGGCGTGAAGACCCTGCGCGCCCAGTAAGAAAACGCATCCCCCCTGTAGGAGCCGGCTTGATCTGGCGATGAGGACGTAACATTCAACATCCATGTTGGCTGTTAAATCGCTATCGCCAGCAAGCCGGCTCCTACAGGTAGCGCTCCTAATTCAGGGTTGTGCAGGTTTCTTGAAGACGTAGAACAGGTTCGGTTCGCTCACCAGGTACATCGTACCGTCGTCATCCATGGCGATCCCTTCCGCTTGCGGCACCGTCTTCTGCAACCCCTGACGCCCTTTGTTCAATGACATGGTGCTCAGTGGTCGCCCATCCACGTCCAGCTCCAGAATCAGTCGTGACTCATCGGACAGCGCCAGCAAATGGCCGCTGCGCTCATCGTATTGCAGGCTCGACAAGTCTCTGACAAACATTCCGGCATCGCGCTTGGGGTTGTTGACCACGTGCACCGCGTAGGATTTCTCCGGGTTGTAATGCGGGAAACCCTGCACTTCATAGATCAGCATCGGGTCGCGCTCCTTGGCGACAAACAGGCGTTTGCCCACCGAATCGTAGGCCAGGCCTTCAAAGCCCTTGTTGCCGCTCATGTGCACGCCCAGCGTCATCTGCTCGGCTTCCGCCGCATCGAGGAACGTGGTGTCCTTCTCCAGATGAATCTTGATCAGCCGTTGCTGGCGCTCGTCAGTGATCACATACGTGTCGGCGCTGATGAACTCCACCGCTTCCGGATCACCGAAGCCGACCAACGCGACACGCCTGATGATCTGCCCTTCCAGCGACAGCTCAATCAGTTCGGAGTTTTTGTTGGTGACGGTGAACAGGCTTTTGCGCACCGGATCGAAGGTCAGCGCCGACACATCGTCGTCGAGGCCTTCGATGACCCGGCCCTCGACGGTGACCTGATAGTGACCCAGGCCGATGGACTGCTCGCTCTCCGGCTGCCAAAACGTGTGCAGATTGAACCAGGTGCGCTCGAACAGCCGCAGGTACTGGCCGACCGCAACCAGCATGATCAGCGCAATCACCAACAGAATCAGCATCAGGGGTTTGGGACGGGCAAGTCGGCGCATTCAGGCGGGCTCGGAATCAGGACGGGTGGATGAAATACCACGGCAGTCTGAATTGAAGCTTAATGGCCATTGGCCGGAGCCTACAACTGAGCGTCGCGTTTCCTGCAAATCTTCTGCAGGAGCCGGCTTGCTGGCGATGGCATCACCGCGGTGAGTCGGTCACACCGAGGTGGTGCCATCGCCAGCAAGCCGGCTCCTACAGGCTCAATGTTGCTTTTCGAAACGATAGAACAGGTTCGGTTCGCTCACCATGTACAGCGTTCCGGCGTCGTCCATGGTCACGCCTTCGGCACGGGGAATGGTCTTTTTCAGACCGTTGAAGCCGCCCAGCAAGGTCATGAAGCTCACCTGCTCGCCCTTCTCGTCCAGCTCCAGCAACAGATGGGAGTCGGCGGACAATACCAGCGTGTGCCGGGTGCGCGGGTCAATGGCCAGGGCCGACAGGTTGCGGATGTCCAGTTCGTCATTGGCCAGCTTCTGCTTGTCGCCGGCGAGCGTCTGACCGTCGTTGCTTTTCCAGGTGAACAGCGCCGGCGGACGCTCCTCACCCAGCAGCATTTGCTGGTTGCGCGCATCCCAGACAACCGATTCAAACGCTTTGTTCTGGTCTTTCGACGGACCGAGGTCGTACTTCGGGAAGTTGGCGATGTTCAGCTCGCGGGTATCGGCATCGACCTTGACGATGGTGAGCACATGCTCACGCTCATCGACGATGGCCAGCAGACCGTTGCCCATGACCGTTACCGCCTCCGGATTGCTCCAGCCCACCAGCGGCATTTTGCGCAGCACATCGCCCTGCAGGGTCAGCTCGACCAGGAACGGGTTCTTGCCCATCACCGAGAACAGGGTTTTGGTTTGAGGGTCGTAGGCCAGGTCGGATGCTTCGTCCTTTTCCATCCCCGGCAATGGCTTGGCATCGATCACCGCGCGGTAGTCCGGGAGCCAGATACTTTCCTGGCGTTCGGCCGGGCTTTCGAAGCGCTCCAGCACCCAGAGCACACCGCGATCATCCCAATGCATCGCAAACGCAAGGCCATATGCAGCGGCCACGGCCAGCAACAGCCAGTAATACCAGCGCATGAAAAAGCGCGGGCGACGGGCTGTTTTAAGCGTGGGTAGCGGTTGGGTGGCCATCAGGGGATGCGTTCCAGAAATTCAGGCTAAGGGTAATAGCACAATTGGGACCGGCTCAGACGCCAGAAACCCTGGAATTATCCAGACAAGATGTGAAAAAAACGGCAAATGGCGGGATTGCCCTGCATGAGTGCCGCTTTGCATGAGGCAGAACACAATTCCCTGTAGGAGCCGGCTTACTGGCGATGGCGGTGCAACATTCGATATAGATGTTGAATGTGACGCTGCAATCGCCAGCAAGCCGGCTCCTACAAGGTTGCGTTGTGTCAGCGGACGCTGCTGGTGAAGCTGCTGGCGCCTGGCAATTCGATGACCAGCTCGTCACCGACATTCAACGGACCCACGCCAACCGGCGTGCCCGTGAGGATCACATCACCGGCCTGCAGCGAGAAGCAGCCGGCCATGTGCTGGATCATCGGCACGATCGGGTTGAGCATCGCGCTGCTGTTGCCATCCTGGCGGACTTCGCCGTTGATGGTCAGGCGAATGCCGATGTCAGTCAGGTCGGCAAAGGTACTGCCGGACACGAACGGAGCGATCACTGCCGCACCGTCGAAGGACTTGGCGATTTCCCATGGCAGGCCTTTGGACTTCAGCTCGGCCTGCTTGTCACGCAAGGTCAGGTCCAGGGCCGGGGCAAAACCGGAGATCGCGTCGAGCACTTCTTCACGGCTCGGTTTGGTCGACAAAGGCTTGCCGATCAACACAGCGATTTCCGCTTCGTAATGCACCGAGCCACGCTCGGTCGGAATGCTGAAACCACCTTCCAGCGGCACGACGCAACTGCCAGGCTTGATGAACAGCAGGGGCTCCGTTGGCACCGGGTTGTCCAGTTCCTTGGCGTGTTCGGCGTAGTTACGGCCAATGCACACCACTTTTCCCAGCGGGAAGTGAATACGCGTACCGTCGACATACTGGTGCTGATAGCTCATGGACCGACTCCTGGTTCGTAGCTCTTGAATTCAAACGTCAAACAGCGAAAATCTTGCCCGGGTTCATGATGCCGTTCGGGTCGAACACCGCTTTGACGGCTTTCATGTACTCGATCTCAACCGGCGAGCGACTGTAGGTCAAGTAATCACGCTTGGTCATGCCCACGCCGTGCTCGGCAGAAATCGAACCGTTGTATTTCTCGACGGTTTCGAACACCCACTTGTTGACGGTCGCGCACTTGGCGAAGAACTCGTCCTTGCTCAGGTTTTCCGGCTTGAGGATGTTCAAATGCAAGTTGCCATCGCCGATATGACCGAACCAGACGATTTCGAAGTCCGGGTAGTGTTCGCCGACGATCGCATCGATTTCCTTCAGGAACGCCGGGACTTTCGACACAGTGACCGAAATGTCGTTTTTGTACGGCGTCCAGTGGGAGATGGTTTCGGAAATGTATTCGCGCAGTTTCCAGAGGTTTTGCAGCTGGGTTTCGCTCTGGCTCATCACGCCATCCAGCACCCAGCCCTGCTCCACGCAATGTTCGAAGGTTTCCAGCGCGTGATTGGCCACATCTTCAGTGGTCGCTTCGAATTCCAGCAGCGCATAGAACGGGCAATCGGTTTCGAACGGTGCCGGCACGTCGCCGCGCCCCATGACTTTGGCCAGAGCCTTGTCGGAGAAAAATTCGAATGCAGTCAGGTCGAGCTTGCTCTGGAAGGCGTGCAACACCGGCATGATCGAGTCGAAATCGGCGGTGCCGAGCACCATCGCAGTGAGGTTTTTCGGAGCACGGTCCAGACGCATGGTCGCTTCAACCACAAAACCGAGCGTGCCTTCCGCGCCGATGAACAGCTGACGCAGGTCGTAGCCGGTGGCGTTCTTGATCAGATCGCGGTTCAGCTCCAGCAGGTCGCCCTTGCCGGTGACCACTTTCATGCCGGCGACCCAGTTGCGGGTCATGCCGTAGCGAATGACCTTGATTCCGCCGGCATTGGTGCCGATATTGCCGCCAATCTGGCTCGAACCTGCGGACGCGAAGTCCACCGGGTAATACAGGCCTTTTTCCTCGGCGACGTTCTGCAGATGGTCGGTGACCACACCCGGCTGGCACACCGCCGTGCGGTCGGTCAGGTTCACGTCGAGAATCTGGTTCATGTAGTCGAAGGACACGACCACTTCGCCATTCGCTGCGACTGCCGCAGCGGACAGCCCCGTACGCCCGCCGGACGGCACCAGCGCCACCTTGTGTTTATTGGCCCAAAGGACGATGGCCTGGACCTGTTCGGTGGTCTTGGGAAACACGATGGCCGTCGGGGCCGGGGCGAAATGCTTGGTCCAATCCTTGCCGTAAGCATTCAGGGAGTCGGCATCAGTCAGTACCTTGCCAGGCTCAACCAGGGTCTTCAGCTCATCAATCAGCGCAGGAATGGTCATCGACAGAACTCTCGAACAATTCATGGTCATCCTGAGAACGCTTCACGTCGCAGGAATGAGTGTTTAGCGGGGTGCATATGCTAGCATACCGACCCCGCAGCATAGTGCCGAAAGGCAATTCTGCGGCGACGGCTTTCTTGCCGTCCGGGTCAGCGTCTGCTGGCTATTTCCTGCCATTTTTCTCCGGGATACAGGTTTACGCAGATGAGCAAGACTTCTCTCGATAAGAGCAAGATCAAGTTCCTTCTTCTCGAAGGCGTCCACCAATCGGCTGTCGACGTCCTCAAGTCGGCGGGCTACACCAGCATCGAGTACCTCACTGGTTCTCTGCCGGAAGCCCAGCTGAAGGAAAAGATCGCTGATGCTCACTTCATCGGCATTCGCTCCCGCACTCAACTGACCGAAGAGATCTTCGATCACGCGAAGAAGCTCGTGGCGGTAGGGTGTTTCTGCATCGGCACCAACCAGGTTGACCTGAACGCTGCCCGCGAGCGCGGTATCGCGGTGTTCAACGCTCCGTACTCCAACACTCGCTCCGTTGCCGAGCTGGTGCTGGCCGAAGCGATCCTGTTGCTGCGCGGCATCCCTGAGAAAAACGCTTCCTGCCACCGTGGCGGCTGGATCAAGAGCGCGGCCAACTCCTTCGAAATCCGTGGCAAGAAGCTCGGCATCGTCGGTTACGGCTCGATCGGTACGCAATTGTCGGTTCTGGCTGAAGGCCTGGGCATGCAGGTGTATTTCTACGACACCGTGACCAAGCTGCCACTGGGCAACGCGACCCAGGTCGGCAACCTGCACGAGCTGCTGGGCATGTCCGACATCGTCACCCTGCACGTTCCGGAAACCGCTGCCACCCAGTGGATGATCGGCGAGAAGGAAATCCGCGCCATCAAGAAGGGCGGCATCCTGATCAACGCCGCGCGCGGCACCGTGGTCGAGCTGCAAGCCCTCGCGGACGCGATCAAGGACAAGCACCTGATCGGCGCGGCCATCGACGTATTCCCGGTGGAGCCACGCTCCAACGACGAAGAGTTCGAAAGCCCGCTGCGTGGCCTGGACAACGTGATCCTGACCCCGCACATCGGTGGTTCCACCGCAGAGGCGCAAGCCAACATCGGTCTGGAAGTGGCAGAAAAACTGGTCAAGTACAGCGACAACGGTACTTCGGTATCGTCCGTTAACTTCCCGGAAGTGGCCCTGCCGGCTCACCCTGGCAAGCACCGTCCGGTCAGTTCCTGCAGACCAACGAGAAAGTCGGCTACGTGGTAATCGACGTCGACGCCGAGTACTCGGACCTGGCGCAAGAGAAGCTGCAGCACATCAACGGCACCATTCGTTGCCGCGTGTTGTTCTGATCGCGACTTGAGCGACAAAAAAAGGAGACCTTCAGGTCTCCTTTTTCGTGGGCGCTACTAACGTTACTTAACGTTGACGGTGATTTTCTCAGAGACGATCGGCGGATCGAAGGCCATATGGTTCATGTCGCCCAACTCCAACTGCAAGGTGTGCTTGCCAGGCGTCAGCGTCAGCTCGGTCTCTGTCTGCGCCTTGCCGAAGTGAACGTGATTGGCATCGGCAGGGATGACTGCCCCTGCTGGGACTACATCCTTGGCATCGACCAGCAAATGGTGGTGGCCAGTATTCTTGGTGGTATCGCCCGCTGGCGCCAACGCAACGTTTTCAACAGCGAATTTGATTTTGAAAGTTTGCGGAACAGTCCCACCATCTTTAGGAGAAACGATGGACACTTCAGCACCCTTGGGTGCCGGCGTAGCCGCACTGGCCAGCACCGAAACGCCCATCAGCAGGCCAGCCAATGCAGTACGTGACATAAAGGTTTTCATTCTCTTCTCCAGTTTTTTCGTAAAATCCGCGCGGCCATGACAACTTCACGGCCATTCGTTGTCGAAGGTTCTCGACAACCATAGCAAAGCGAGCCTGAACCAGCGCATCGCGATAAATGTATTCAAAGGAGTGACCATGCGCTTTCTGCCTGGCCTGATCTGCCTGCTACCCCTTCTGAGCCCTTTAGCTCATGCCGAACTGATTGACGATGTAAACGACCGCGGTGAATTGCGCATTGCCCTTGAGGCTAATACACCGCCCTTCAATTTCAAGGACGACGGCCAGCTCTCCGGGTTCGAAGTCGAACTGGGCCAACTGCTGGCCAATGAACTGGATGTGCGGGCCGACTTTGTCGTTACCGATTCCAGCGATCTGTTGGCCGGCGTCGAAAGCGGCAAGTACGACGTCGCCATCAATCACATAGCAGTGACCCCGGAACTCGAGGATCGTTTCGACTTCAGCGAACCTTACATTCACACCAGTTCGCAATTGATCGCACAGAAAGAAGAGCCGCGTTCGATCCTGCTGGTGCAGTCGCTGACGGAAGAAAAACCGAAAACCGCCTCGACTGTGAGCCTGGCGATTCCGTTTCAGAAGGGTAACCCGGCGTTCCACGCAAGCCTGGAAAACGCCTTGCAGCGGATCAAGGCGGATGGGCGGATGGCGGCGCTGGAGAAAAAGTGGTTTGCGGCAGATACGGGCGAAGAGCCGAAGCCCTGAGTCCACCGACGATCCCTTGCAGGAGCCGGCTTGCTGGCGATAGCGGCGTAACAGTCAATGTAAATGTTGAATGTTAAACAGCTATCGCCAGCAAGCCGGCTCCTACAGAGGTTTGTGTGGGGCGTTAGGTTTGCAGTGCGGCCGCTGCTTCAGCCAGCTCCAGCTCGCTGAAGACTTGCACGCCATGGCGCTTGAGCAACGCGGCGGTGACGCCTTCCCCGCTGACTTTCACGCCGCTGAACGTGCCGTCATAGGTCAACAGGTTGCCGCACGACGGGCTGTTGGCCTTGAGCACGGCGATGCGGATGCCGTATTTCTGCACCAGCTCCAGCGCCTGATAAGCCCCCGAAAGAAACTGCGCACTGACATCTTCACCTTCGGTGGTGATGACCAACGCCTGCCCCTCCAGCACCTCACCACCCTGCCCGCCCGGAATCTCCGCCGCCGCCCGTGGCGTCGGCAAACCGCCGGCGACCTCAGGGCACAACGGCACGACGCGACCTTCGTCGAGCCACTGCTGAAGCTGATCGAACGGCCCGCTGGCCCCGCCGTCGTAACGTACGCGGTGGCCGAGCAGGCAGCGACTTACCAGGATTTTCTGCATGATCAGAACGGCTCGTTGCCACGACGCCGGAACCAGCCGGTCAATGACAGGCGATCGCGGGTCGCGGGCAGGACTTCGTGGGGCACCTCGCCCGACAGGAACACCACCAGGCATCCGCCGGTAGGCACCACATCGTGTTCGACGCCATCTTTCAGGTACATGCGCAACTGACCGCCGTGTTCCGGCAACCAGCCGTCGTTGAGATAGACCACCGCCGAGACCATGCGCCGGTCATCATCGCGGAAGCGGTCGACATGCTTGAGGTAGAAAGCTCCGGGCGGGTACATCGCAAAATGGCTTTCGAAATCTTCCAGGCCCAGATACAAGCCGCGATTCATGGCTTCGCGCAGGCTGTCCATCAACTGCAGATAGCTGTCGCAAGCCAACGCCTGACCGGGCTCGATCCACTGGATCCTGTCGCCGCGAATCCCCTCGCGAATCTCCGATGTCGGCCCGCGGCCCACGGCGGCCGGGGCCAATTCACCCTCGGCGGCACGTTTATGGCACTCAGCCGCCAGCGCTCGGGTCAGATCCAGAGGCAGGAATATATTCTGCTGCGACCAGCCGCGTTCAGCCAGGTCGTCGACGATACGTAACAGCAGCGGGTGATCAGAGGGTATTTGCATGCCGCGCATAGTATTCCTGTGCCCGAAAATCCGACAGAGCCGTGCAGCGGCTTGATACGAATTCTCGACAAGTCCGTATGCCACACGGAGAATAGTCGCCTGCTGACAGGAGTCCCTATGCGCCGTTTGCTTTTCTCACTGCTGATGTTCTGCGTTTTGCCCGCCTGGGCAGACGGCCACGACCAGTTGTACAAGGTCGCCGGCTGGCCAGAACAGCGCGCGCATTTCAGCGATGCCCTCTCAGCCGCTCAACAGCGTTACCAGAACAGCCTGCCGCCCGCCGTGTTTCAGGCGCTGGTGAACAACAGCAATCAGCGTTTTGCCCCGCAGGCCGTGGACCAGCGCGCCGAAGCGCAATTGCGCAAAACCCTCGCTGATCCGAAGCCTGCACTGACCTTCTTCCAGTCGCCGCTGGGCAAGAAAATCGTGGCCGCCGAGTTGCTGGCGACCCGTCGGGACCAGTTGGCGAAGAACGCCAAAGGCCTGCCGAAGATTCAGGCCAGCGACAGCCGCATGCTGATCATCGGTCACCTCGCCCAGGCCTTGCCCGCGCGCGAGGCCGGCGCGGAAGTCAGCCTGGCGATTGCCGGTGTTGCGGCCGACAGCCTGAGCTCGATGATCCCCGGCCTGCTTGGTGGCGGTCAGGCGCAGGGGATGTTGAACGGTCAGCGTCAGCGCTTGATGGAGCAGATCGGCAGCGACCTCAACAACACGTTGCTGTATGTCTATCGCGATCTGTCGGATGACGAGCTGGAAGAGTTCGCCACGTTTGCCGAGTCGGCTGAAGGCAAGGCTTATTACCAGGCGGCGTTGGCGGCGATTCGGGCGGGGTTGGCGGTAGGGCAGAATCCTTCGGACCTCAGTCAGTAATTTCGGCGTCTGCAAGGGGCCGTTCGCGAGCAAGCCCGCTCCCACATTGGACCGTCTTCCCCCCAACAACTCGGTCTACTGTGGGAGCGGGCTTGCTCGCGAAGAGGCCGGAACAATCACTAAAGATTCCGCCCCTTGATCCGCTTGCTCAAAAACCCGAAATACTCCCCCCGCAACGCCACTGTCTCATTCGCCAAATGATGCCGCGCCTCAGGCAACATCAATACCTGTGGCCGATCGAACTTGGCTTTCAACACCTCAAGGTTGTGCTCCCAATCCACCGTCATGTCTGCCTGCCCTTGCACGATCAGCGGCTGGCGCCTGCTGCCTGGCGCTGCCTCGATGCGCTTGATCCAGCGCGCCAGCGCGCCAACCCAGGCCGTCGGCAGGCGCAGCGGCTGCAACGGGTCGGCTTGCAGGAATGGCAGGAAATCCGGATCGTTGGAGTTCTCGCTGAAACGCCGGGCGATGGCTTTGACGAAAGGTTTGAGCAGGTAATAACTGAGTTGCGACCACCCCCAGGCCCGCGGCCTCACCAGTGGCGACAACAGGATCACCTGGCCCTGGGCCGGGCTGCTCGCGCCTTCATTGAGCACATGATCGATCACGATGGCGCCACCGGTGCTCTGCCCGCACAGGTGCCACGGTTGCGGCAGATCGAGGGATTTTGCTTCGGCAAACAGCCCTTGCAGCGTGTCCTGATACTCGGCGAAATCCTTGATGCTCGCCCGTTCGCCACTGGACAGGCCGTGCCCCGGCAAGTCACAGGCAATCACCGCAAAGCCCTGATCCAGGGCCCACTCGATCACATGCCGGTACAGCCCGGTGTGGTCGTAGAAACCGTGGAACACAAACAGCGTCGCTTTCGCCCGCTCTGGCCACCAGAGCTGGCTGACCAGCTCATAACCATCCACTTCGAAACGTCCCAGGCCACCGCGCAACTGACGCCCCGGAAAATCCAGGCCGTAGAACCGCCGGTACGCCTGCGCCTCCACGGACAGCGGCTGCCACTCGGCCAAAGGCCGCAGGCCGGCGCGCAGGTGATCAGGGTCGAAAGTGGCGGACATGGGCGATTCCAGAGCACGAAGCAGACTTTATAAGCCTGCGATATTCATCTGTCGCGGCAAGCATGGCAAGCTGGGCGACCTTCGAGGATCGATACCCATGCGTTCGCCCTACCGCACCCCACTGCTTGCCAGCCTGATCGCGCTCGTGTGTGCCGGTGTTTTGTGGGCGGCTTACGACTGGTTTCAAGGGCGTTACCTGCGCGCGTTCAGCGAACACACCGCGGTATTTTCCGGCGACCCGTTGCGTCTGCCCGACAACCTTGCCGGCCCCGGCGCCATCCGCTTCGTGCACTTCTGGGACCCGGCCTGCCCGTGCAACGTCGGCAATCAGCAACACCTGAGCGAACTGGTCGAGCAGTATGTGCCGCAAGGCGTCGAGTTCTATTCGGTGCAAAAGCCCGGCAGCCAAGGCCAGTTGCCCCGTACCTTGAGCAGCCTGAAAACCATCACCGTCCTCCCAGGCTCCGAACAGATCCCGGCCAGCCCGGCCGTGGCGATCTGGGATCGCAGCGGCAAACTCGCCTACTTCGGCCCCTACAGCGAAGGCCTGACCTGCAATTCGAACAACAGCTTTATCGAGCCGATCCTGCAAGCGTTAAACGCCGGTCGCGAGGTGAATGCCACGCACACCCTGGCGGTCGGGTGTTACTGCCCATGGCCTGTCGATACAAAGAAGTAGCGACAGACCAGACAACAAGAATCCCTCCTACGGGTGATGGGCCGATTCGGCAGGTCGTGTTAAACAGTGACGCCAGGGAATTGCTGCCACTCATAACAAGAACAAGGAATCACCATGAAACGCCTCCTGACTGCGCTCGTCCTGCTGATTGTCGTGCTCGCCGCAGGTGCCGGCTGGTACGTCTACAGCAAGCAACCGACACGCCAGGGCATGGTTGAGTTGCAACACCTGCAAGGCTCCGTCACCGTGCGTTACGACGAGCGCGGCATCCCGCACATCCGCGCCGAAAACGAAACCGACCTGTACCGTGCCCTCGGCTATGTGCACGCCCAGGACCGGCTGTTTCAGATGGAAGTCCTTCGTCGCCTCGCCCGCGGTGAACTGGCCGAAGTGCTGGGCCCGAAACTGCTCGACACCGACAAACTGATGCGCAGCCTGCGCATTCGCGAACGCGCCGAAACCTACTTCGCCAATCTGGACAAACAGTCCCCGACATTCATTGCCATGCAGGCCTATCTGGACGGCATCAACCAGTATCAGGACAGCCATGCAAAACCCGCCGAGTTCGATGCGCTGGGTATTTCAAAGCGCCCGTTCACCGCTCAGGACACCATCAGCATCGCCGGTTACATGGCCTACAGTTTTGCCGCGGCGTTTCGCACCGAACCCTTGCTGACTTACGTGCGCGACCAGTTGGGTGCCGACTACCTGAACGTCTTCGAGCTCGACTGGCAGCCCAAAGGCGTGCTGGCGAACCGCAGCGCCGCCGTACCGCCCCTCGCCAGCGCCGACTGGAAAGACCTCAATGCCCTCGCCCGCCTGAGCGAGCAGGCACTGGCCGACAACGGCTTGCCGCAGTTCGAGGGGAGCAACGCCTGGGTGGTCTCGGGCAACCGCACCAAAAGCGGCAAGCCGCTGCTGGCGGGTGACCCGCATATCCGCTTTTCCGCGCCGTCGGTGTGGTACGAAGCGCAGCTCTCGGCGCCGGGCTTCGAGCTCTATGGTCACTATCAGGCGTTGATGCCATTCGCCTCGCTGGGGATGAACCGCGACTTCGGCTGGAGCATCACCATGTTCCAGAACGACGACCTCGACCTGATCGCCGAGAAGGTCAACCCGGACAACCCCAATCAGGTCTGGTATCGCGGCAAATGGGTGGACATGGTCACCAGTGAGCAGCAGATCGCGGTCAAGGGTCAGGCGCCAGTGAAATGGGTGTTGCGCCAGTCACCCCACGGGCCGATCGTCAACGATGCGCTGGGCAACAGCGTCGGCAAAACGCCGATCGCCATGTGGTGGGGGTTTCTCGAAAGCCAGAATCCGATCCTCGAAGGCTTCTACCAGCTCAACCGTGCCGACACCCTGGCCAAGGCGCGCAGTGCCGCCGCCAAGATTCAGGCTCCGGGCCTGAACATCGTGTGGGCCAATGCCAAGGGCGACATCGGCTGGTGGGCCGCGGCGCAATTGCCGAAACGTCCGGCCGGTGTGCGGCCGTGGTTCATCCTCGACGGCAGCAGCGCCGAAGCGGACAAGGATGGTTTCTACCCGTTCAGCGCCAACCCGCAGGAAGAGAACCCGGCGCGAGGCTACATCGTCTCGGCCAACTTCCAGCCTGTGTCTCCTACGGGCATGGAGATTCCCGGTTACTACAACCTCGCGGATCGGGGTCAGCAGCTCAATCGCCAGCTCGGCGACAAAACCGTCAAGTGGGATCTGGAGACCAGCCAGAAGTTGCAGTTAGGCACCACCACTGCGTACGGCCCACGCTTGCTGGCGCCGTTGTTGCCGGTCCTGCGTGAAGTGGTGAGCGATCCCGCCGAACTCAAACTGGTGGAACAACTGGCTCAGTGGAAAGGCGATTACCCGCTGGATTCCACCAGCGCCACGCTGTTCAACCAGTTCCTGTTCAACCTCGCGGACGCATCGATGCACGATGAGTTGGGCAACGACTTTTTCGAAACGCTGCTCTCGACCCGGGTGATCGACGCTGCGCTGCCGCGTCTGGCGGCGAACGCTGAATCGCCGTGGTGGGACAACCGCAACTCCCTCGGCAAGGAAACCCGTGCCGACACGGTGAAGGTGGCGTGGCAAGCGAGCATTGCTCATCTCAAGACCACGCTGGGTGCGGATGTCGCGCAATGGCAGTGGGGCAAGGCGCACACGCTGACCCATGGTCACCCGCTGGGGCAGCAGAAGCCGCTGGACCGGATTTTCAATGTCGGGCCATTCGCGGCGCCCGGTACCCATGAAGTGCCGAACAACCTTTCGGCAAAAATCGGCCCGGCGCCATGGCCGGTCACTTACGGGCCATCGACCCGGCGCCTGATCGATTTCGCCGACCCGGCACACAGCCTGACCGTCAACCCCGTGGGTCAAAGTGGCGTGCCGTTTGACCGGCACTATGAAGATCAGGCTGAGGCGTATGTCGAAGGGGTGTACTTCCAGGCGCACCTCAATGATGAAGAGGTGACGGCGAACACGCGGAGTACGTTGAAGCTGTTGCCGGCGCGGTAGATTTTTGTTCGCCGGGCTGACGCCATCGTGAGCAAGCCCGCTCCCACATTAGACCGCCATCCAATGTGGGAGCGGCTTGCTCGCGAAGAGGCCCTGACAGACAACATCACTGTCAGCTCAAACCATCGCCGAAAAATTCAACCTGAACTGCTGCGGCGTCACCCCCAACCGGCGATTGAACACGCTGCGCATATGCTGGGCATCGCGAAACCCGCACTGGTACGCCACGGTTTTCAGCGGTGCGACGGTGCTTTCCAGCATCACCCGCGCCGCATCCACCCTCGCCCGCTCGACAAATTCCGCCGGGGTGACTTTCGCCTCTTTGGCAAACACCCGGGAAAAGTTGCGCGCGCTCATGTTGGCCGCATTGGCCAGGTCGGCGATGGTCAGGTCGCCGGTCAGGTTGGCCAGCACGTAATGCTGAACCATCGCCACCGCCGACGTCGGTTCGGCATGGGGCGTCAGGAATGGGCTGAACTGTGACTGCCCGCCCGAGCGCTGCGTGAACACCACCAGCCGCTTGGCGACACTCAGCGCGACTTCCGGCCCGTGATCCCGGGCCAGCAGGTACAACGACAGATCGATTCCCGCCGTGACGCCGGCCGAGGTGTACAGCTCGCCATCCTGCACGTACAGGCGATCAGGCTCGACCTGAGTCGAAGGACACAATGCCGCGAGCGCCGCTGCATCGCCCCAATGAGTCGTCACCGTTCGCCCCTCGAGCAGCCCGGCGCGAGCGAGCATGAACGCGCCGTTGCAGATCGAGCCGAAGCGTTGCGCCAGGGCGCTGGCATCCCGCAGCCAGGCATTGAAGGCGGCGCCGAAATCCATGAACGGCAACTGTGGCCCTCCGGCCACCAGCAACAAGTCGTACGCGTCCAGCGCCTCGCTGAAATGCCGATGGGCGTTGAGCGACAAACCGTTGGAACACGGCATCATCCCGCGTTCGACGCCAATCACCTCCAGCCGATAGTGATCCTCCGGCGCCAGGAAGCGATTAGCCTCGGAAAACACATCCATGGGGCCGGTGACGTCCAGGGACTGAACGCCGGCGAAGACCACGATGGCAACGGTTTTACTCATGTCAGGACTCGCTCTCAATGGCTCTGGATGCACACACTGCAGGAGCCGGCTTGCTGACGATCGCGGTGTGCCTGTCCACGTCAATGTTGAATGTTAAGCCGCTATCGCCAGCAAGCCGGCTCCTACAGGTTTTGCGCAGGACGTGAATCCATGCGAAAGACTCCAACCGTAGCCAATCCGTGCCCAACAAGCGAGGCTGGCGCGATATGCATGCTCATTGGCAAGGATCGCAGCCATGGATCGATTGTCCGGTTCTGGCTGCCGGAACAGACTTGTTCCATCAGCGCCGCCACGGCGTTCCCCACGAGGACAGCACCATGAGCAGCACCATCGCCGGCATCAAAATCCCGGACAGCGCGTTGGCCCGGGCCACCACGGAATACATTCGCGACGTCGAATCCGACCTGCTTTATCACCACTCGCGCCGGGTGTTTCTGTTCGGTGCGTTGAGCGGTGAACGCAAGCAACTGGCCTACAACCCCGAGCTGTTGTATGTCGGCGCCATGTTCCATGACCTGGGCCTGGTGGAAGGCCATCGCACGGACGACAAACGCTTCGAAGTCGATAGCGCCAACGCCGCCAAAGCGTTCCTCAAGCCTTACGGGTTGAGCGATGACGACATCGAGCAAGTGTGGCTGTCGATTGCCCTGCACACCACACCGGGCGTGCCGCAACACCTGCGTCCTAACGTGGCGCTGGTGACCGCGGGTGTAGAAATGGATGTGCTGGGTATCGACTACGCGGCGTTCCCCACCGTGCAGCGCGAAGCGGTGGTGCATGCGCATCCACGGGGTGAAGGGTTCAAGGAGTGCATCCTGTGTGCATTCGCCAACGGCTTCAAACACAAGCCGGCTACCACGTTCGGTACGGTGAATGCGGACGTGCTGGTGGACAGCGAGCCAGGGTTCAAGCCGATGAACTTTGTCGAGATCATCCGCAAATCACCTTGGGTGGCATAGATCCTTGTAGGAGCCGGCTTGCTGGCGATGGTGTGTCAGCGACGTTGATGTCGACTGACACTCCATCGCCAGCAAGCCGGCTCCTACAGTAGATCGGGTTGGCCACGCGATTGTGGCCAACAATCAGGCAGCTTCCGGCGCCTGCTGTGCGCGACGCACGTCCGGTTGCTTCCACGAGTCGGCCGCGCTTTCTTCGATGGCCTGCTGAATCGCACGCTTGCGCGCTTCTTCGGCACGGCGGCTGAAGAACCAGACCAGGAAGGTCATCAGCGACACCGCCAGCAGTATCAGACTGGCCACGGCGTTGATCTCGGGTTTGACCCCCAGACGCACCGCCGAGAACACTTCCATCGGCAAGGTCGTCGACCCAGGCCCCGACACGAAGCTCGCCAGCACCAGGTCATCCAGCGACAGGGCGAACGACATCATGCCGCCCGCACCCAACGATGGCGCGATCATCGGAATGGTGATCAGGAAGAACACCTTCCACGGCCGCGCCCCCAGGTCCATGGCCGCCTCTTCGATGGACAGGTCCAGTTCACGCAAGCGCGCCGATACGACCACCGCCACATACGCCGCACAGAACGTCGTGTGGGCGATCCAGATGGTGACGATGCCACGTTCCTGTGGCCAACCGATCATCTGCGCCATGGCCACGAACAGCAGCAACAGCGACAGACCGGTGATCACTTCTGGCATCACCAACGGCGCGGTGACCAGGCCACCGAACAGCGTGCGGCCCTTGAAGTGGGTGATGCGGGTCAGGACGAACGCGGCCAACGTACCCAGCGCCACCGCTGCCACCGCCGTGTAGCAGGCGATTTCCAGCGAGCGCACCACCGAGCCCATCAGTTGCGTGTTGTCCATCAACCCGACGTACCACTTGATCGACCAGCCGCCCCACACCGTCACCAGTTTCGAGGCGTTGAACGAGTAGATCACCAGGATCAGCATCGGCGCGTAGATGAACAGCAAACCGGCTACAAGCATGAAACTCGAGAAACGGAAGCGCTTCATTCCTTGCCCTCCATTTCTTTGGCCTGGCTACGGTTGAACAGGATGATCGGCACGATAAGGATCGCCAGCATCACCACCGCCAGCGCAGATGCCACCGGCCAGTCACGGTTGTTGAAGAATTCTTGCCACAGCACTTTACCGATCATCAGCGTCTCAGGACCGCCGAGCAGTTCCGGAATCACGAACTCGCCCACCACCGGAATGAACACCAGCATGCAGCCAGCGATGATGCCGTTCTTGGACAGCGGAATGGTGATCTTCCAGAAGCTGTTGAAGGTGCTCGAACCGAGGTCGGACGCGGCTTCCAGCAGGCTGTTGTCGTGCTTCACCAGGTTGGCGTAGAGCGGCAGGATCATGAACGGCAGGTACGAATAAACCACGCCGATATAAACCGCCAGGTTGGTGTTGAGGATCTGCAGCGGTTCGTCGATCCAGCCCATGGTCATCAGGAAACCATTGAGCAGGCCGTTGTTGCTGAGGATGCCCATCCACGCGTAGACGCGGATCAGGATTGCGGTCCAGGTCGGCATCATGATCAGCAGCACCAGCACCGTTTGCAGCTCTTTGCGGGCACTGGCGATGGCGTAGGCCATCGGGTAGCCGATCAGCAGGCAGAGGATGGTGCTGAACAACGCCATCTTCAGCGAGCCAAGGTAGGCTGCGATGTACAACTCATCGTCGCCGAGCATCGCGTAGTTGCCGAGGTTGAGCAGCACCTGGAGCTTCTGGTCGATGAAGCTGTAGATCTCGGTGTACGGCGGAATGGCCACGTCGGCTTCGGCGAAGC
>Ga0255334_1000712_pt1 | contig 21464 bp, 20 predicted proteins | sample EtOH5_35cm_T3_12_FD_202080 | JGI IMG/M metagenome (GOLD analysis project Ga0255334, IMG submission 202080) | Sandy soil microbial communities from University of British Columbia, Vancouver, Canada - EtOH5_35cm_T3_129 | ecosystem: Engineered > Artificial ecosystem > Sand microcosm > Unclassified ...
ATCCGCGTGATCATGGCCAGCGCCAGGCCGAAGATTCGGGTGCGCGCCTGCATGTGTTTGGGCATGCGGCTGACCAGGATCGAAATCATGATGATGTTATCGATACCCAGGACGATTTCCAGGGCGGTCAGGGTAAAGAAGGCAACCCAGATTTCAGGGTTGGTCAGCCATTCCATGTGTATTCCTTTGAGCGAGTGTTAAACCAGAACGGGCCCGGGCTTCGAACAACAAAGCCTGGACCCGTTGTGGTGAGTCTTGGGCTTATAGAGTGCTGAACAGCGGAAAAATCCCCATCAGCAATGCGGCGACCAGTATGCACATGCACACCAGCACTGCCCACTTCAGGGTGAAGCGCTGATGGTCACCGAAGTCGATACCGGCCAGGGCCACCAACAAATAGGTCGATGGTACCAGCGGGCTCAGCAAGTGGACGGGCTGACCGACGATCGAGGCACGTGCCATTTCAACCGCGGTTATACCGTAATGACTAGCGGCTTCGGCAAGTACTGGTAACACGCCGTAATAAAATGCGTCATTCGACATGAAGAACGTGAACGGCATGCTCACCAGCGCGGTGATCACGGCCAGGTACGGGCCGAGGAAATCCGGGATGACCGCCAACAGGCTCTTCGACATCGCATCGACCATGCCGGTGCCCGTCAGGATACCGGTGAAGATGCCTGCCGCGAAGATCAAACCGACCACCGCCAGCACACTGCCGGCGTGGGCCGCGACGCGATCCTTCTGCTGTTGCAGGCAAGGATAGTTGACGATCATCGCAATACTGAACGCCACCATGAACAGCACCGGCAGCGGCAACAGGCCAGCAATCAGAGTGCACATCAGGGCGAACGTCAGGGCACCGTTGAACCAGATCAGCTTCGGACGACGGGCGTCAGGGAACTGCGAAACGCTGATTTCGCTGTGATCGATCTCATCGCCCACCAGGTGCAGCTCACCCAGACGCGCACGTTCACGTTTGCCGTAGAAATAAGCGATGGCCAGGATGGCCACGACACCGGCCGCCATCGCCGGGATCATCGGTACGAAGATCGCCGACGGGTCCACGTGCAGCGCACTGGCCGCACGGGCGGTCGGGCCACCCCATGGCGTCATGTTCATCACGCCACCGGCGAGGATGATCAGGCCGGCCATGATCCGCGGGCTCATGCCGATGCGGCTGTAGAGCGGCAGCATGGCGGCCACGCAGATCATGTAAGTGGTCGCGCCGTCACCATCGAGGGAGACGACGAGCGCCAGTACGGCGGTGCCGACCGAAACTTTCAACGGGTCGCCCTTGACCAGTTTGAGAATCTTGCGCACGGCCGGGTCGAACAGGCCGGAATCGATCATCAGGGCGAAGTAGAGGATGGCAAACATCAGCATCACGCCGGTCGGCGCAAGCTTGGTGATGCCTTCGAGCATCATCGGGCCGATCTTCGGCGCAAAACCACCGAACAGGGCAAAGACGATAGGAATGATGATCAGGGCGATCAGCGCAGACAGGCGCTTGGTCATGATCAGGAACATGAACGTGATGACCATGGCGAAGCCAAGGAAAGTCAGCATGGGAATACTCCAGGCGTAGCGCGGCTAGGGAATGGGCGAACCGGGTGGGGTCAGCGCAGAACGGAAAGCACGAGGCGTACGGGCGGAGTTGCAGCGAAGCGGCGGGTAGCAAAGGACATCAGGGTCACCATTGTTGTTGTTAAATGGGCTGTGCGAGCGATAAAACACTGGCATTGGCCGACCGGTCTGTTGCCGGCAGTGGGGGCGATCCTAATCGGGGAAGCTTTCACCCAGCTTTCGCCGATGAAAGCATTGACGGGATGTACAACCGGTCGTCGGACCGGGGCAGGAAGGGAAACCGGGTTGAGGCCATCGCGAGCAAGCCCGCTCCCACAGTAATCAGCGTCGTACACAAAAGTGTTTTCACATCGCAAACCCTGTGGGAGCGGGCTTGCTCGCGAAGGCGTCGGTACAGACGCATGAGGAGGGAAAGTAATGAGCGAACTTCACACAGGAGGCTGCCACTGCGGACATCTGCGCTATCAATTCCGCGGGCCGCTGCACGACATCGCCCACTGTCACTGCTCGATCTGCCGACGAGTCAGCGGCGGAATCGTCACCACCTGGATCACCGTACCCGCCTCCACCTTCCAATGGGCGAAAGGCACACCGGCGCAGTACGCCTCGTCATCCAGCTGCATACGCTATTTCTGCCCAAACTGTGGGGCACAGATCGCGCTGATAACCCGCCTCAGCCCGCAGAGTATCGACCTGACCATCGCCACCCTCGATCATCCCGAGCAGGCGCCGGCCGAACGACACATCTGGACGGACAACCGTCTGCCGTGGCTGCATCTGGACGAGCACCTGCCGGGTGAAGCCGAAGAAACCCTGTGATCAAAAAATAGACAGGTCCAGTGGCCGGATCGCGCCCATCCAGATCGCATGTTCCGTGTGGTCAAGCAGATCGTCGCCGGTGTCCGGGTGCAAGAACACCACCAGCCCCATGCGGTTGAGGGCCAGCCACGGCAACACGTCGCCGATGAGTTCCGGCCCGAATGCCAACTGGCAGCTCCAGTCCGGGTGCGGCCCCACCGGACGTTCGTGCACGCGGCCCATTTTCAGCGGGAACAGCTGCGCGGCTTGCTCACACAACGTGCGCGCCTGATCAATGCTGGCGGCGTCGAAATACACATGGGCGTGATAGCCCTTGATCTGTTGCATCTGAATCCCTCTAAACCCGGTCGAACCCTCACCGACTCCCACAGGTCACACGTCATATAGGTAGGAGAGTGCGGAGTCCAGCCATGAAAAATGCCGAAACCCCAGTGGTCAAAGTGGTGCTGTATGGTGCCATGAGTAGCCTGGGCAGTGCGTTGATGGCTGAAATGCTGCGACGCCAACATGAAGTGATCGCGATTCTCGATGACCTGACGGCGCTGGCGCCGCGCCCCGGTTTGCGCGCCAAGACCGGTGATCTGTTTGACGCCGAGCGGGTAAAACAAAGCGTGGCGGGCTGTTCGGCCGTCATCTGTCTTCTAGACGCACCAGGGTTGCCGTTCAACAGTGAGCACATAGAAAAAACCATCGTGCCGGGCCCGGTCGAACAAGTACTGGCCGTCGATGCGCTGATTGGTGGCATGCAGGCCGCGGGCATTGCCAGACTGTTTGTGGTGGGCGATTTCGAGGTACTGGACGATCCGGACATCGAGGATCAACTGCAATACCACGCGGCCGAAGAAATCCGCGAGGCTTTGCAAAGCAGCGCATTGCACTGGACGCTGGTGAATGCGCCACGCGGCGTCGCAGGGCTGACCATCGAGCATTTCAGTCAGGTCAGCAGCAGCCTGGAACCGGGGCTGGCCGAGCCGCTTCAGCGGTTGAGCCGCGTTGCTGCGGGGATTGCCGATGAACTGCGGTTGAATCTGCACGTTGGCGAACATGTGAATTTCGTCGCAACTTCGGAGCAGTCATAAAGATCGCAGCCTTCGGCAGCTCCTACTGTGGAATGCGTTTCCCCTGTAGAAGCTGCCGAAGGCGGCGATCTTTTTGCATTCACACCGCAATCGAAGGCAAAGGCAGGCCATTGAGCGATTGCGCGCTGCTGGCCTGTTCCGCCATTAACCAGTCCACAAACTGTTGAATCAATGCCCCGCGCCGTTTGCGCTGGGGCAAGACCACGTAATAACCCTGCCGGGACATCACCGTATCGGCAATCGGGCGACACAACAAACCTTGCGCGAGCAAGTTATCCACAAGGTGTCGCCAGCCAATCGCCACCCCTTGGCCGCCAATCGCCGCTTGAATCAACAAGGTGTAATTGTCGAAACGCAATTGCCCGGGCGCTGGCGCCGACGTGATCCCCAACTCGCGAAACACGCCGCTCCAGTCGAACCAGTTGCTGCTGTTTTCGCCGCGCAGGTGCAGCAGCGGAAATTCCAGCAGCGACTGTGCAGGCAAGGGCAGGGCACGATCCTTCAGCAGCAGCGGACTGCATACTGGAAACACTTCTTCGCTGAACAGCCAGTGGCTTTCGCCCTGCTTGAATCGGCCATCGCCAAACAGCACGGCCACATCAATATCGGTGCGCAACATGTTGAGGCTGCGCTCGCTGGTCACCAGGCTGACGTCCACTTGCGGATTGGCGGCGTGAAAGCGATGCAGACGGGGCATCAGCCAATAGGCAGCGAAGGCGAAATCGGTGGCGACCTGCAACACCTCATGCTGATGCTGTGCACTGATAGCGCTCAACCCTGCGTCGATATTCTGTAAACCGAGCTGAACTTGCTCAAAAAGTATCGACCCGGCCTCAGTCAATTCAATGCCGCGATAAATGCGATCGAACAGCCGGGTGGCGAGCTGATCTTCCAGCCGTTTGATCTGCTGACTGATTGCCGGTTGCGTGGTGCCAAGCTCAACCGCCGCCGCGGTGAAGCTGCGCTTGCGCGCCGCTGCTTCGAAGGCACGGAGCAGATCAAGGGACAAATCACCCAGAGCGTCATACATAAGCTGTGCTTATCCTAGTCATTGCCTGGCAGGGGCTTTACCACAAAGTGCATGGGCTACATGCTCGATCGCAGCACTCTCGCATAAATATTCACTATGGAATGCCGCGATCACATGAAGCGCAAGAATATTCTTTTCATCATGGCCGATCAGATGGCCGCGCCAATGTTGCCGTTCTACGGTCCTTCGCCGATCAAACTCCCCAATCTCAGCCGCCTCGCCGCTGAAGGCGTGGTGTTCGACGCTGCTTATTGCAACAGCCCACTGTGCGCGCCGTCGCGTTTTACCCTGGTCAGCGGTCAGTTGCCGAGCAAGATCGGCGCTTATGACAACGCGGCGGATTTCCCTGCCGATGTACCGACCTACGCCCACTACCTGCGGCGTCTCGGTTACCGCACCGCGCTGTCCGGCAAGATGCATTTCTGTGGTCCGGACCAACTCCACGGTTACGAAGAACGCCTGACCAGCGACATTTACCCGGCCGACTACGGTTGGGCGGTGAACTGGGACGAACCGGACGTACGTCCGACCTGGTATCACAATATGTCGTCGGTGCTGCAAGCCGGGCCGTGCGTGCGTACCAATCAGCTGGATTTCGACGAAGAGGTGGTGTTCAAGGCCCAGCAATACCTGTTCGATCACATCCGTGAGGATGGCGATCAGCCGTTCTGCCTGACCGTGTCGATGACTCACCCACACGATCCGTACACAATTCCCAAGGCTTTTTGGGATATGTACGACGATGCCGACATCCCGTTGCCGCAAACGCCGGCGCAAACCGAGCTCGACCCGCACTCACAGCGTTTGCTCAAGGTTTACGACCTGTGGGACAAACCGCTGCCTGTGGATAAGATCCGCGATGCGCGCCGCGCTTACTTCGGTGCTTGCAGCTATATCGACAGCAACGTCGGCAAACTCCTGCAAACACTCGAAGAAACTGGGCTGATCAACGACACGATCATCGTCTTCTCCGGCGACCACGGCGACATGCTCGGCGAGCGCGGGCTCTGGTACAAAATGCACTGGTTTGAAATGGCTGCACGAGTCCCCCTGTTGATAAGTGCTCCGGGACAGTTCGGCGCAGGCCGGGTCAGCGCAGCGGTTTCCACCGCCGACCTGTTGCCGACGTTTGTCGAGTTGGCCGGCGGCTCGCTGGAGCCAGGCCTGCCACTGGACGGCCGCTCGCTGGTCTCGCACCTGCAAGGGCAGGGCGGTCACGACGAAGTCTTCGGCGAGTACATGGCCGAAGGCACCATCAGCCCGTTGATGATGATTCGTCGCGGCGCCTACAAATTCATCTACAGCGAAGACGACCCGTGCCTACTCTTCGACGTACACAATGACCCGCGTGAACAGGAAGAACTCAGCCATTCGCCGCAACATCGGCCCCTGTTCGAGGAATTTCTGGCCGAAGCACGGGCCAAATGGAACATCCCGGCGATACACCAACAGGTGCTCGCGAGCCAGCGTCGTCGGCGATTCGTCGCCGATGCGCTGACCATCGGCAAGCTGAAGAGCTGGGATCACCAGCCGCTGGTGGACGCCAGTCAGCAGTACATGCGCAACCACATCGACCTCGACGACCTGGAGCGCAAAGCACGTTATCCACAACCCTGCCAAAACCAATAATGTTAAGGGGAAGTCCATGCAAAAGTTATCCACAGTACTGACGGTCGGGCTGCTGGCTCTGGGCAGTGCGTCGGCATATGCCGATCAGAGCTGCGAGACGGTGAAAATGGCCGACCCTGGCTGGAGCGACATCGCCGCAACCAACGCCATCACCGGGTTTCTGCTGGACGGCATGGGCTACAAGCCCAAAATCGACACCCTCGCGGTGCCGATTACCTTTGGCGGTTTGAAGGATGGCCAGGTCGACGTGTTTCTCGGCAACTGGATGCCGGCGCAGCAGGGTTTCTATGACAAGTTCGTCGCCACCGGCGACGTCACGCAACTGGCGAAGAACCTCGACGGCACCGAATTTACCCTGGCCGTCCCGGATTACGTGTGGGACGCGGGTGTGCATAACTTTGCCGACCTGAACAAGTTCGCCGACAAGTTCGACAAGAAAATCTACGGCATCGGCTCCGGCGCGCCGGCGAACATTTCGCTGCAAGAGATCATCAAGAAGAACGACTTCGACATGGGCCAGTGGAAACTGGTGGAGTCCAGCGAGCAGGCGATGCTGGCCGAAGTGTCCCGCGCGGTGAAGAAACAGAAGTTCGTGACCTTCCTCGGCTGGACGCCGCACCCGATGAACGTGCAGCTGAAAATGCATTACCTGAAAGGCGGCGAGAAATACTTCGGCGACACCGGCAGCGTTCACACGCTGACCCGCAAAGGTTATGCACAGGCCTGCCCGAACGTCGGCAAGCTGCTCACCAACCTGAGTTTCACCCAGGAGATGGAGAACAGCATCATGGCGGACGTGGTGAACAAGAAGGTCAGCAATGCGGACGCCGCCAAGGCGTGGATCAAGGCTAATCCGGCGGTGCTGGATAAATGGCTGGATGGTGTGAAGACCGTGGACGGGAAGGATGCGTTGCCGGCCGTGAAAGCCAAGCTCTAACTCCTTACCTGTAGGAGCCGGCTTGCTGGCGATAGCGGCACATCAGTCAACATTGATGGCGCCTGATACACCGCTATCGCCAGCAAGACGGCTCCTACAGGTTCTGGTGCTGTTACCCTTGCGCAAAATTCCAGACCGAGAGGACCCATGGCCCTTCCCAGCCGCCATTCACTCTTTCCCTTCCTCACGTGGTTGCCCCGGCAAACCCGCGCCAGCGTCGGTCGTGATCTGATTGTCGGTCTCAGCGGCGCCATTCTTGCGTTGCCGCAATCCATTGCCTACGCGCTGATCGCCGGTCTCCCACCGGAATACGGCTTGTACGCGGCGATCATCCCGGTGCTGATTGCCTGCCTGTGGGGATCATCGTGGCATCTGATCTGCGGTCCTACGGCGGCCATTTCGATTGTCCTGTACGCGAGCGTCAGTCCTCTGGCCGTTCCTGCGTCCAAGGACTACATCACGCTGATCCTGCTTCTGACGCTCCTTGCCGGCATATTCCAGTGGCTACTGGGTTTGCTGCGATTTGGCGCGCTGGTGAATTTCGTTTCGCATTCGGTGGTGCTCGGTTTCACGCTTGGCGCCGCCGTGGTGATTGCCATCGGTCAAATGCCCAACCTGCTGGGGCTGGATTTGCCCAACCAGGCCACGGCGCTGGACAGTTTTACGATGCTGTTCAGGCATCTCGGCGAGGTAGACCAACCTTCGCTGGTGTTGGGCCTGGCGACTGTCGCGGTCGGGGTGACGCTGAAACTGCTATTGCCGCGCTGGCCAACGCTGTTGATCACCCTGGTCCTGAGCGGATGGCTGGTGTGGCTCTGGCCATCAATGTTTGGTCACGTGCAGTTGGTCAGCGCGTTTGTCGGGCGCCTGCCGCCCTTCAGCCCGTTGCCGCTGGACCTGGATCTGATCCTGCGTCTGTTGCCCAGCGCCGTGGCGGTCGGGATGCTGGGGCTGGTGACGAGTCTGTCGATTGCCCGCTCCCTGTCGGCGCGCTCACAGCAGTTGCTCGATGCGAATCAGGAAGTTCGCGCCCAGGGCTTGTCGAACATTGTCGGTGCGTTTTTTTCCGGTTCGCTGTCAGCCGGATCCTTCACCCGCTCGGGACTGAGCTACGAAGCGGGTGCCTGTTCGCCGCTGGCGGGGGTTTTTTCGGCGTTGTGGGTGGCGTTGTTCGCAATCTTTGGCGCCCATCTGATTGCGCACATCCCTATCCCGGCCATGGCCGGCAGCATTCTGTTGATCGCCTGGGGATTGGTCGACCATCGCGGCATTCGCGCGTTGCTGCGGGTCAGCCGCGCCGAGTTCGTGGTGATGGCGCTGACCTGTGTCGCCACGCTGTTGCTGGAGTTGCAGACTGCGATCTATGCCGGGGTGCTGGCTTCGCTGTTCTTCTATTTGAAACGCACGTCGCAACCGCGGGTGCAGCACTGGCGCGACGGTGATGAAGACATCCTGCGGGTCGGCGGTTCGATCTTCTTCGGCGCCAGCCATTACCTGCAAGCGCGCCTGCAACGGATGCACGGCGCGCGCGTGGTGATCGAGGCGCAGCACATCAACTTCATCGACTATTCAGGTGTGGAAATGCTGCACCAGGAAGCGCGACGGCTGCGCAAGCAGGACCGCAGCCTGACCTTGCGCGGGGCCCGGCCGCCGGTGGTGGAGGAATTGAGGAAGCTGGAAGGTGCGGAGAAATGCCCGATCCGTTTCGAGGATTGAAACACACCAATCTCCGGACAATGACCGTGATTACGGCACACAGACCGGCTGCAGGAGCCGGCTTGCTGGCGATTCAACGATAACGCGGTGTACCTGATACACCGCGGTGCCCCCATCGCCAGCAAGCCGGTTCCTACAGGGCCAGTTGGCGGCGCAGTTCGGCCAACACCGGCGCCGTGTCCGGGCGCACGCCGCGCCACAGGAAGAAGGCTTCTGCCGCTTGTTCAGCGAGCATCCCCAGGCCATCCATCGACACTGCTGCGCCGTGCTCCGTAGCCCAGCGGCAGAACGAGGTTGGCTCCTTGCCGTACATCATGTCGTAGCAAACGGTCTTGCCCGGCTCGATCAAACTGCTGGCAATCGGCGGTACATCGCCTGTCAGGCTGGCGGACGTCGCGTTGATGATCAGGTCCACCGGCTCTTGCAGCCAATCGAAGCCACTGGCCGACACCGGCCCCAGATCCGCGAACAACTCCGCCAGCAACTCGGCTTTATCCACCGTGCGGTTGGCGATGATCACCGAGGCCGGCTGCTCGGCCAGCAGCGGCTCAAGCGCGCCGCGCACGGCGCCACCGGCACCGAGCAGCAAGATGCGTTTGCCCTTGAGACTGAATCCGGCATTGACCGTCAGATCCCTTACCAGCCCGGCGCCATCGGTGTTGTCGCCCAGCAACGTGCCATCGGCGAGTTTGCTCAGGGTGTTCACCGCACCGGCGCGCTGCGCTCGTGCCGTCAAACTGTGCGCCAGACGAAACGCTTCTTCCTTGAACGGCACCGTCACGTTCGCCCCGCGACCTTCAAGGAAAAACTCCCGGGCAAAGTCGGAAAAATCGTCGAGCGGTGCCAGCGAAGCGCTGTAGTCCAGTTGCTGAGCGGTCTGCTCGGCGAACAGACGATGGATCAATGGCGACTTGCTGTGGCCAATCGGGTTACCGAATACGACGTAACGGTCCATCAGGAGTCCTCGTTCAGGCCTTGGCCAACCAATCGCGATCTTGCAGGAAGTACTCGGTCAGGCGCGCTTCTTCGCTGCCCGGCTCGGCTTTCCAGTCATAGCTCCAGCGAACTTGCGGCGGCAGTGACATGAGGATCGATTCGGTACGCCCGCCCGACTGCAGGCCGAACAGGGTGCCGCGGTCGTAAACCAGGTTGAACTCGACGTACCGGCCACGACGGAACTCCTGGAATTCGCGCTGCTTGGCGGTGAACGCGTCGTTCTTGCGACGCTGCACGATCGGCAAGTAGGCGTCGATGTAGGCGTCACCAATGGCGCGCATGAAGGCGAAGCTGGTGTCGAAGTCCCACTCGTTCAAGTCATCGAAGAACAGACCGCCGATGCCACGCGGCTCGTGACGATGCTTGATGTGGAAGTAGCTGTCGCACCAGGCTTTGTAGCGCGAGTAGACGTCCGGGCCGAATGGCGCGCAGGCCTGCTCGGCGACGCGGTGCCAGTGCACGCAGTCTTCTTCATTGCCGTAATACGGAGTCAGGTCGAAGCCGCCACCGAACCACCAGACAGGATCTTCACCTTCTTTTTCAGCGATGAAGAAGCGCACGTTGGCGTGGGAAGTCGGCACATGGGGGTTGTGCGGGTGAATCACCAGCGACACGCCCAGGGCCTCGAAGCCACGACCGGCCAGTTCCGGCCGATGGGCGCTGGCGGACGGTGGGAGACCGCTGCCGAAGACGTGGGAAAAGTTAACGCCGCCCTTTTCGATGACAGCACCGTTCTCGATCACTCGCGTGCGACCGCCACCGCCGGCAGGCCGGGTCCAGGCGTCTTCAACGAACTGCGTGCCGCCGTCTTCGGCTTCCAGGGCAGCACAAATGCGGTCTTGCAGGTCGAGCAGGTAGGCTTTTACGGCCTCGGTGCGGGTCGTCATGTCATCACCTTGAATCGGGCAAAACTACGCAGCGCTCCCTCGGAGCAGGGCCGGCGCAAATGGGCGCGTAGCATAACATCGCTGATGGGCCTGCCGCAGTTGACGGGGATCAAGCTTAGGAGTCCGATAGAGGGCTTGGCGCTACTAATCCAAAAGCTAAGACCTATGGAGAGTTCTGATGGCAAAGCGTATCCAGTTCCGCACCCATGGCGGTCCCGAAGTGCTCGAGTATGTGGATTACCAGCCCGCCGAGCCCGGCCCGCAGCAAGTCCGCGTCACCAACAAGGCCATCGGTCTGAACTTCATCGACACTTACTTCCGCAGTGGCCTCTATGCGCCACCCGCCTTGCCGTCGGGCGTGGGTTCGGAAGGTGCGGGCGTGGTCGAGGCGGTGGGCAGCGAAGTCACCCGCTTCAAGGTCGGCGACCGCGTGGCCTATGGCAGCGGTCCGTTGGGTGCCTACAGCGAGGTTCACGTGTTGCCGGAGGCCAATCTGGTGCACTTGCCGGACGCTATCAGCTTCGAACAGGCGGCCGGGGTAATGCTCAAAGGCCTGACCGTGCAGTACTTGCTGCGTCAGACTTATGAACTCAAGGGCGGCGAAACCATTTTGTTTCACGCCGCTGCCGGCGGTGTCGGCTCCCTGGCCTGCCAATGGGCCAAAGCCTTGGGCGTGAAGTTGATCGGCACGGTCAGCTCGCCGGAGAAAGCCGCGTTGGCGAAGGCCAACGGTGCCTGGGCGACCATCGACTACAGCCATGAAAATGTCGCACAACGCGTGCTGGAATTGACTGACGGCAAAAAGGTCCCGGTGGTGTACGACGGCGTCGGTAAAGACACCTGGCTGACTTCGCTGGATAGCACGGCGCCTCGGGGCCTGGTGGTGAGTTTTGGTAATGCGTCGGGTGCCGTGGATGGGGTGAACCTGGGGATTTTGTCGGCGAAAGGTTCGTTGTACGTGACCCGGCCGACGCTGGCGACCTACGCCAACAACGCCGAGAACCTGCAGCGGATGGCGGATGAGCTGTTCGAAATGATCATCAGCGGGAAGTTGAAGGTGGAGATCAGCCAGAAGTATTCGTTGGCTGACGCGGCGAAGGCCCAGACCGAGTTGTCGGCTCGGCGTACCACGGGTTCGACGGTGTTACTGCCTTAAAGATTTGTGGCGTCTGTAAGGGCCTCTTCGCGAGCAAGCCCGCTCCCACAGGTACGGGGTCGATCACAAAATATGTAAACGACCGAAATCCTGTGGGAGCGGGCTTGCTCGCGATGGCCGCACCGCGGTCTCAATCCGGGCGGATGACGTTCCCGGTCGCCAGATCCCGAATCACGCTCGGATTCTTGCGCCCTCCGAGGTTGCCGCCCAGGATCAGATCCAACTGCCCACGGAAATACCGCTCCACGCGAATCCGCGTCCGCGCCGCCGGCCGGCCCTGCGGGTTGGCCGAGGTCGAAACCAGCGGCCCGACTACCGCGCACAAATCCCGCACCAACGGGTGATCGCTGACCCGCAATGCGACCGTCTCGTGCACACCCGTGATCCACTGCGGCAGCAAATTCTGATGCGGCACCAGCCAGGTATTCGGCCCCGGCCAGGTACTGGCCATGCGATCCATCCACAGTTCAGGGAAGTCTTCGAAGAGAAAATCGAACTGGCGAATGTTGTCGGCGACCAGAATCAGGCCCTTTTCTACCGACCGGCCCTTGAGCATCAGCAGACGCTCTACCGCTTCTTCGTCCCACGGGTCGCAACCCAGGCCCCAGACCGCCTCGGTTGGATAGGCAATCACCGCCCCTGCGCGAATGGCTTGCGCGGCTTGTTGCACACGCCAACTGTTGACCATGAAAAACTCTCCGGAATAAGGCTCTGCGCAGTTTACCGATCTTCCTTATAAAACCTAGCTCACCCGCGCAAACCAGCGCCCGCTTTCGCAAACCGCCCGGCCGTCCATTTCCAGCTCCGTCAACGCCGCCAGCACTTTCGGCAGCGCCCAGCCGCTGCTGCCTGCCAACGCTTCACTGGTGTGCGGCGCCGCATGCAGCAGCATCAGCAGCGGATGCGTTACCGAGGGCGTCTCGATGGACAACGGCAACTGTTGCCAGCCGCGCAAGGCTTCGAGGATATGCTCGATGGTTTCCACCAATACCGCACCGTCACGGATCAGCTGATGACAGCCTCGGGCACCGGGATGGTGAATCGACCCCGGAATGGCATACACCTCACGACCTTGCTCCGCCGCCAGCCTCGCGGTGATCAGTGAACCACTGGCGACACTGGCCTCCACCACCAGCACGCCGAGGGACAAACCGCTGATGATCCGGTTGCGCCGGGGAAAGTTGCTGGCGGTGGGCCCCGTGTCCAACGGGAACTCGGAAAGCACCGCACTGCCCGATGCGATCATGGCGTCCGCCAGCCTCCGGTTGCGCTGTGGATAAAACTTTTCAAGTCCCGTGCCAAGTACACCGACCGTTCGCCCGCCCACGTCCAGAGCGGCTTGATGCGCGGCGGCATCGATGCCCAGCGCCAGACCGCTGGTGATGACAAAACCGGCGCTGGCCAGACTGCGGGAGAACGCGGCAGCGGTGTCCATGCCCGGTCGGGAGGCGCGACGACTGCCGACCATCGCCAGCTGCGGCTTTTCCAGAATCCCCGGATCGCCCGCCACGAACAACAGCGGCGGTGCGTCGCTGATCTCCGCCAACAATGCCGGGTAGTCAGGCTGGTCCCACATCAGTAAATGCTGGCCCGGACGCTCTAGCCAGGCCAGTGCGTGGCTTGCGCCATCGCGAATTTCGCTCGAGCGCCTGGCCTCCGAACAGGCGAGCGGCAAACCCAATGCACGCCAGGCACTGGCCGGGGCGCTGATGGCTTTGGACGCCGAGCCAAAGGCCTCAAGCAACTTCCTGAAACGCGCCGGGCCGAGTTCCGGCAAACGATGCAGGCGTAAACGAGCTTCCAGTTCCGCAGGGGAAACCGGTGTAACAGCAGACAGCGACATGGATCATCCTTGATCGTTATGAGCCCCGTTCAAACGGGAATAAGCTGTGGATAACTCTGTTGGTAACTTGTGGAGCCTGCTTACGGATTTCGCACCTTGTCCATCACCGCCAACGAGCGCGATGCGTTAAGCACCAGCCCGTAGCTGAGCTTGTCGTAAGTGCGGAAAACCATCAGCAAACCGGCGCGTTCATCAGGGATCTTCAGCGGTTGGCCGGTGATCCGGTCACGCACGGTTTCGCCGGTTTTCATCACCACCAGTACGTTGCCTTCGGCCAGGCCATCACGCTGCCCCTTGTTCAGCGTGACAACATCCATCGCGCCAATCTGAGTGACCCCGCGCGGCACGTCGATGATCAGCCCGTTTATGTCGGTGGTTGGCGCGCTGGGCATGAATGTTGAGTTGATCGATCGCTCTTCACTGCTGAACAAACGGTCGCCAAGACGCACTTCCTGAGTCGTGCGCTGCAGGGCGAGGGTGGCGACATCGCCTTCAGTGGCCACAATTTCGCCGCCGCCAATGTCGTCCGCGTTGATCCCCAGAAACTCTTTGCTGTCGGGGTCGGTGTAGACCTTGCCCTGGCGAAAGATGCCGTAAACCGGCTGGCTCGGATCGAATTGACCACGGGCGAAGATGCGGTCACCGGTGCCGCTGAGCACCCGTTCGGCATCGCCGGCGACGATATAAGGCGCCCGGTCGAAATCCTCGACCTTATCGACGATTCGGTTGCTCAGCAGGAAGCTGTTGATCGCTTGCAGCGGAATACTCGGGATGGCATCCGCCACCGGCGAGCTGCGCACCCGTGGCGAAAGCTTGATAGTGCCCCTGGATGCCCCGCGATTGAGCGTCAGACGCGGCTGGCCATTGACGTAGACCAGCGACAGCACATCGCCGGGGTAGATGAGATTGGGGTTCTGGATCTGCGGATTGGCCTGCCAGAGCTCAGGCCATTTCCACGGCTCACGGAGGTATTTTCCAGAGATGTCCCAGAGTGTGTCACCCGAGACAACCGTGTATTGCTGTGGAAAACCTTCCCTGAGTTGCACTTGCCCGTGCGCCAAACCGGCCGAGGCCAGAAGGAGCAAGGCGAGTAGTGATTTCCTCATGCGGTGAATCCCTTTATTATATGCGTTCGCGTGAAACGCCAGAGCCCTCGTGGCTCGCTTCCGGTTCTTAAAGAAAAGGAAGCTACGCTTCACAACGGTAGCCTGCATCTCCGGACCTGCCAGGCCATCGACCCGACTTTACCTCACACGTGCAGCAATCAAGCTTATGGCCATTTTAGACATCCTCGAATTTCCCGACTCGCGTCTGCGCACTATCGCCAAACCTGTGGCCGTAGTGGACGACGAAGTGCGTCAGTTGGTCGATGATATGTTTGAAACAATGTATGAAGCGCCAGGCATCGGCCTCGCCGCGACCCAGGTCAACGTGCACAAACGTATCGTCGTGATGGACCTCTCCGAAGACCGCAGCGAACCGCGGGTGTTCATCAACCCCGAGTTCGAACCCCTGACCGATGAGATGGAGCAATACCAGGAAGGCTGTCTCTCGGTGCCGGGCTTCTACGAAAATGTCGATCGCCCACAGAAGGTCAGGGTCAAGGCCCTGGACCGCGACGGCCAGCCTTACGAACTGATCGCCGAAGGCCTGCTCGCCGTGTGCATCCAACACGAATGCGACCACCTCAACGGCAAATTGTTCGTCGACTACCTGTCGAACCTCAAACGCGACCGAATCAAGAAGAAACTGGAAAAGCTCCATCGCCAGAACGCTTGATGCCCTTCTTTCAAAGGCTTGCTGCGGCAAGCCTTTTTCTTTTCAGAGATTGCTCCCATGACTGAGCCACTGCGCATCGTCTTTGCCGGCACCCCGGAATTCGCCGCCGAACACCTCAAGGCCCTGCTCGACAGCCCTTACGAGGTCGTCGCGGTCTACACCCAGCCGGACCGTCCGGCGGGTCGCGGGCAAAAGTTGATGCCGAGCCCGGTCAAGCAGTTGGCACTGGAAAACAACATCCCGGTGCTGCAACCGCCGACCCTGCGCAACGAAAACGCTCAGGCTGAACTGGCCGCGCTGAAGCCGGATTTACTGGTGGTGGTCGCCTACGGCCTGATCCTGCCGCAGGTGGTGCTGGATATTCCGCGTCTGGGCTGCATCAACAGCCACGCCTCGTTGCTGCCACGCTGGCGCGGAGCGGCACCGATCCAGCGTGCCGTCGAAGCTGGCGACAGCGAAAGCGGTGTGACTGTGATGCGCATGGAACTTGGCCTCGACACCGGGCCGATGCTGCTGAAAGTCACCACGCCGATCAGCGCTGAAGACACCGGCGGCAGCCTTCATGACCGTCTGGCGGAAATCGGTCCACCGGCGGTGATTCAGGCGATTGCCGGCCTCGCTGCCGGAACCCTGGAAGGCGAAGTGCAGGATGACAGCCTCGCCACCTATGCGCACAAACTGAACAAGGACGAAGCGCGAATCGACTGGAGCCGCCCGGCCATTGAGCTGGAACGTCTGGTCCGCGCCTTCAATCCATGGCCGATCACCCACAGCACGTTGAATGGCGAAGCGCTGAAAGTGCTGGCCGCGAGCCTCGCCGAAGGGCAGGGCGCACCGGGGGAAATCCTCGGCGCCAGCAAGGACGGCCTGATCGTCGCCTGCGGTGAGCAGGCACTGTGCCTGACCCGCCTGCAATTGCCCGGCGGCAAGGCGCTGAACTTCAGCGATTTGTTCAACAGCCGTCGTGAGAAATTTGCCGCCGGCACCGTGCTCGGTCAAACGGCGGACGCTCAATGAATCCACGTCTGGCCGCCGCCAAGGCACTGGCTGCAGTTCTCAACGGAAAAGCCTCGCTCAACAGTTCGCTGCCGACCCAAATGGACAAGGTTGAAGACCGTGATCGCGGTTTCACCCAGGACCTGGCGTTCGGCACCGCGCGCTGGCAGCCGCGTTTGTCGGCACTCGCGGCCAAGTTGCTGCAGAAGCCGTTCAAGGCTGCCGACGCCGATGTCGAGGCGCTGTTGCTGGTCGGTCTTTACCAACTGCTTTACACCCGCGTCCCGGCCCACGCCGCCATCGGCGAAACCGTGGGTTGCGCCGACAAGCTGAAAAAGCCCTGGGCGAAGGCCTTGCTCAATGCCGTGTTGCGCCGCGCACAGCGTGAAAGCGAAACGCTGCTGGCTGAGCTGGAACATGACCCGGTGGTGCGCACGGCGCATCCGCGTTGGCTGCAAAAATCCCTGAAAGCGTTCTGGCCGCAGCAGTGGGAAGCCATTTGCGCGGCGAACAACGCACATCCGCCGATGATTCTGCGGGTCAACCGTCGCCATCACACTCGCGATGCGTACTTGAGCCTGCTGACCGAAGCGGGCATCGCCGCCACACCGTGTGTCTACAGTCAGGATGGCATCATTCTCGACACCGCTGCCGATGTGCGCAGTTTGCCGGGCTTCGCAGAAGGCTGGATCAGCGTGCAGGACGAAGCGGCACAACTGGCCGCCGACTTGCTGGACCTGGCGCCAGGCCAACGGGTGCTCGACGCCTGCTGCGCACCGGGCGGCAAGACCTGCCACATCCTTGAAGCCGAGCCTGCATTGGCCGGCGTCGTTGCCGTAGACCTGGAAGCCAAGCGTCTGGTGCGCGTGCGGGAAAACCTCGCACGCCTGGGTCTGAGCGCCGAACTGATCGCCGCCGACGGCCGCGACACTGCCACCTGGTGGGACGGCAAACCGTTCCAGCGCATCCTCCTCGATGCACCTTGCTCGGCCACCGGTGTGATCCGTCGTCACCCGGATATCAAGCTGACTCGCCAACCGGATGACATCGCCGCACTTGCAGTGCTGCAAGGTGAATTGCTTGATGCCATGTGGATAACGCTGGAGGTCGGCGGGATTCTGCTCTACGCCACCTGCTCCACGTTGCCGACCGAGAACACCGAAGTCATCGAAGCCTTCCTCGCCCGCACACCGGGCGCTCGTGAGCTGGACCTCGCCACAACGGCCGGCATCAAGCAGCCCCATGGTCGCCAGTTGCTGGCCCAGGAAGGCGGCCACGACGGGTTCTACTACGCCAAACTGATCAAGATCACCGCCGCGCGCGGTTAACCGGTTTAAGGGAGTGACTGGATGAAAATTATCATCCTCGGCGCAGGGCAGGTCGGCGGTTCGCTGGCGGAACACTTGGCCAGCGAGGCCAACGACATCACCGTGGTCGACACCGACGGCGAACGCCTGCGCGACCTCGGCGATCGGCTGGACATCCGCACCGTGCATGGCCGCGGCTCGCTGCCGACGGTGCTGCGCCAAGCCGGCGCGGACGATGCCGACATGCTGGTGGCGGTGACCAACAGTGACGAAACCAACATGGTGGCCTGTCAGGTTGCTCATACCCTGTTTCACACACCGACCAAAATCGCTCGGGTCCGCGAAGCGGCATACCTGACGCGCTCCGAGCTGTTCGATAACGAAGCGATTCCGGTGGACGTGCTGATCAGCCCGGAACAAGTGGTCACCAACTACATCAAGCGCCTGATCCAGCATCCGGGCGCATTGCAGGTGATCGACTTCGCCGAAGGCAAAGCACAATTGGTCGCGGTGAAGGCGTATTACGGCGGACCGCTGGTGGGCCAGCAACTTCGTCAGTTGCGCGAGCACATGCCGAACGTCGAAACCCGCGTTGCCGCGATTTTCCGCCGTGACCGGCCGATCCTGCCCCAGGGCGATACGGTGATCGAAGCGGACGACGAAGTGTTTTTCATCGCCGCCAAGGCGAACATTCGCGCAGTGATGAGCGAAATGCGCCGCCTCGACGAGAGCTACAAGCGCATCGTTATCGCCGGTGGCGGGCAGATCGGCGAGCGTCTGGCCGAGGCCATCGAAAGCCGCTATCAGGTGAAAATCATCGAGATGAACCCGGCTCGGTGCCGCCATCTCTCGGACACTCTGGACAGCACCGTGGTGTTGCAGGGCAGCGCCTCCGACCGCGACTTGCTGATGGAAGAGAACATCGCCGATGCCGACATCTTCCTGGCCCTGACCAACGACGACGAAGCCAACATCATGTCGTCGCTGCTGGCCAAGCGACTGGGCGCGAAGAAGGTGATGACCATCATCAACAACCCGGCCTACGTCGATCTGATTCAGGGCGGCGACATCGACATCGCCATCAGCCCGCAACTGGCAACCATCGGCACGTTGCTGGCTCATGTACGGCGTGGCGATATCGTCAGCGTGCACTCACTGCGCCGTGGCGCGGCGGAGGCCATCGAGGCGATTGCCCATGGCGATGCGAAGTCGAGCAAGGTGATTGGCAAGGCCATTGAGAACATCGGTTTGCCACCGGGCACCACGATCGGGGCAATCATTCGTGACGAAGAAGTGATTATTGCCCACGATGACACGGTGATCGCGGCGGGTGACCATGTGATTCTATTCCTTGTGGATAAAAAGCATATTCGGGATGTGGAGAAGTTGTTCCATGTCGGCCTTAGCTTCTTTTAAACCGTTGGATCGCTATCGCCAGCAAGCCGGCTCCTCCAAAGGGTGGCGGTTACCCTGCAGGAGCCGGCTTGCTGGCGATGCGATGTCGATTACGCCACCCATTCGGAAATTTTCCCCATGATCGAATCCCTGGAAAAAATGCTCGCCAAGGGTGTGGATAACTCACTGCTGCGCTTCGGCCTGGGCAAGGGCTACCTGGATCTTGGGGAAAACGCCAAGGCCGCCGAACATTTCCAGCGTTGCGTCGAGTTCGATCCGAAGTATTCAGCGGCGTGGAAGCTGTTGGGCAAGGCGCAGCTGGCGCTGGCGGACTATCCGGCCGCGCGTCAGGCATGGGAACAGGGTCTGGAAGCCGCCCGCGCTCATGGCGACAAGCAGGCAGAGAAAGAAATGACGGTATTTCTGAAAAAGCTTGAGCGTCAGGCGCCCTGATTAGAGATAGCGCAGGCCAATACCGTCGGCATCCACCAACACCACTTCCATGCGCACCCGCGGCGCGCCTGTGGGTAAATCCTGGACCTGACCGTACACCACGGCGCCTTCAGGCAACGCAGACAAGCCCGGATGCTTGACGTAGACACCCGTGGTCGAGAGGTTGCGGGTCTGGCCGAGGCATTCGCCAAAGCTTTCATGACTGATCTTGATGCGAAACGATTTGCGGTGTTCGGACATCTTCTGCGCCCTTTCTTGATCAGTTGTGGATAACTTGAACCTGCAGGAGCGAAACTTGCTTCGCTCCTGCAGGTTCAAGTTATCCACAGATCATGCCAATCCACTCAGTACCAGCGTTCTTCACCCGGCGGCCGCTTCTTGAAACGTTTCATGCTCCACATGTACTGGCTCGGATAAGCCCGCACATAGCGTTCGACCACCTTGCTCATGGCCGCGCAGGACGTTTCGGTATCGGTGCTGTACATGGCCTCTGGCGCGGCTTCGAGGATCACTTTGTAACCCGAACCATCCGGCAGGCGCAGGGCATGCAGGAACACGCCGACCGCTTTGCCGCCGGCTAGCATGTTCGGTACAAACTTGCTGGTCAGCGCCTGAGTGGCGAAGAACGGCACGAAGATCCCGGCGGATTCTGCCGGTTCCGGGTCAGCGGGAATCCCCACTGCACCACCTTTGCGCACTTCCTTGATGACGCTGAGAATGCCTTCCTTGGTCGACGCAGCAACCTTGTTACCCAGTTGCACGCGCTGCTTGCGCAGCAATTCATCCACCGCTTTCAACTTTGGCGGACGATAAAAAATGATCGGTTTGCACTGGCTGCAATAGAAGTGGTTCAACACTTCCCAGTTGCCCAGGTGGCTGGTAATGCCGACGACACCTTTGCCGGAAGCGAGGGCGTCCTTCAAGACGTCGAGCCCTTCGACTTCGCGAACCAGATCAATGGAACGCTGCGCCGGCCAGATCCACGCGCACGCACTTTCGGTCAACGACTTGCCGATGTCTTTCAGGCTCTGGCCGACCAGGCGCTCGCGCTCGGCAGGGTCCATCTCGGGAAAACACTTGGCCAGATTGATCCGTACCACATCGCGGGAACGGTTAGGGGTTTTCCACATCACCCAGCCGATGGCCGAGCCAACCGCTTGCACTGCTCGCCAAGGAAGCAGGGCAAACAGCCGCAGAGCGCCTACCAGCAAGGCGCCTTTCAACTTATCCACAGGTCACTCCTGATCTTGTGCTGTGCGCGAGGCGGCTATTCTAACCGCCGATCGACAAGGTCGCGTAGCGATCGCAATCCCGGGTGTGGTCCATGACCATCCCCGAGGCCTGCATCAACGCGTAGCAAATGGTCGGGCCGACGAAGGTGAAGCCGGCTTTTTTCAGGCCTTTGCTCATCTCCACAGCGACCGGCGTGACCGCCGGCACTTCGGTGCGATCCTTGAAATGATTGATAACCGGTTGGCCACCCACGAAGGACCAGAGAAACACCACCGGGTCCTCCAGCGCCAGCCAAGCCTGGGCATTGCGCCTGGCCGCATTGAGTTTGAGGCGATTGCGAATGATGCCGGGATCGAGCATCAATTCATCGATTTCAGCGTCGCTCATCTGCGCCACGCGCTGTACGTCGAAGCCGAACAACACCTCGCGATATCGCTCACGTTTACGCAACACGGTGATCCAGGAGAGGCCGGCCTGGAACCCTTCGAGCAAAAGCAACTCGAACAATCCCTGCGCATCGCGTAGCGGCGTGCCCCACTCCTGGTCGTGATAAGCCATGTACAACGGATCTTCGGAACACCAAAAGCAGCGTGGCATAAGGCTCCAGGGGGCGTACAACGCG
>Ga0255334_1000713_pt1 | contig 21462 bp, 16 predicted proteins | sample EtOH5_35cm_T3_12_FD_202080 | JGI IMG/M metagenome (GOLD analysis project Ga0255334, IMG submission 202080) | Sandy soil microbial communities from University of British Columbia, Vancouver, Canada - EtOH5_35cm_T3_129 | ecosystem: Engineered > Artificial ecosystem > Sand microcosm > Unclassified ...
CCGGTTCCGACGCCCGGCACGTTCCCCGTCCCACCCGCTCCCGACACCGAACCCGGAAGCTCGACCCGAGCTCGGCAGCTGGGACTGCCGAGCTCGGGTGGAACTGCCGTGCTCGGCGAGAGAGTTCGGTTGTGGGTCAGGTCGGGGTGGTTGCGGCGGAGCGGCGGGCGGCACGACGAGCGGCACTGCGCTCCGTCGCACGCTCGACCACCGTGTACAGCACCGGCACGAGGACGAGGGTGAGCAACGTCGACGTGAACAGCCCGCCGATCACCACGATCGCCAACGGCCTGGAGATGAACACCCCGCCACCGGTCAGGCCGAGCGCCATCGGCGTCAGCGCGCCGATCGCCGCCGCGGCGGTCATGATGATCGGCCGCAGTCGCTTGCGCGCACCCTCCCGCACGGCCTCGTCGAGCGGCCGCCCGTCCTTCCGGTACTTGTTGACCAGGTCGATCAGCACGATCGCGTTGGTCACCACGATCCCGACGAGCATCAGCACGCCGATGAGCGCGGGGACGCCGAGCGGCGTGCCCGTCAGCAGCAGGCCGATCAGCGCGCCGGTCGCCGCGAACGGCACCGAGACCAGCAGCAGCAGCGGCTGGAGCAGCGAGCCGAACGTCGCGACCATGATCACGTAGACGATCGCGACCGCGACGAGCAGCGCGAGGGTCAGGTCCGCGAACGCCTGCTCCTGCTCGGCGGCGACGCCGCCGATCGCCACGCTCGCCCCGGCCGGCACCTCGATGGAGTCGATCGCCGACTGGAGTCGCTGCCGCAGGCCGCCGAGGTCCTGGTCGGCAGGCGTCGCGGAGATCGTCGCCGCGCGGTGGCCGTCGATCCGCGTGACGGAGGTCGGCACGTCGACCGTCTCGATGGTGGCCACCGCGGTGAGCGGGACCAGCCCGGTGGCGCTCGGAACCACCATCCGGGCGAGCTCGTCGACGGTCCGCGGCGCCGCCGCCGCGACGACGGTGACGTCCACCGGCCCGTCACCGAGGTCCACCTGGCCGATCGGCCGCGGCGACATGACCGTCGCGATCGTCCCGGCGACGGCCGTCTCGGACAGGCCCGCCGCCGCGGCCTTGGCGCGGTCGACGGTGATCCGGACCGTCGGCTGCGCCTGCGCCAGGTTGTTGGCCACGTCCGTGGTGCCCTCGGTACCTGCCACGGCGCTGTGCACCTGCGCGGCGACATCGGCGAGCACCGCCGGGTCATCGGCCTGCACCACGACGTCGACGGTCGACACGCCGAACGCCGCTTCCGCACCCGCCACCGCGAACTCGCGGTCCGCGGGGAGCGCGGCGCGCACCGCCTCGCGCACCTCCGCTGCGTCGGCCTCGTCGTCCAGCGTCAGCGCGAACGAGGCCCGCGGCGTGCCCGACCCGCCGAGGAACGCGGCGATGCCGTCCGCCGAGCCGACCGTCGACTGCACGGTGGCCACGCCCTCGACCTCCGCCAGCACGCCCTCGACCTCGCGGGCCGCCGCGTCCTGCGCCTGGAGCGAGGTGCCGGGCGCGAACGCCTCGGTCACGGTCATCGTGTCCTGGCCGGAGTCACCGAGGAAGTTGGTCTCCAGCCGCGGCACCAGCGCGAGCGTACCGGCGAACACCACGACGGCCGCCAGCAGCGTCCACACGGGGTGGCCGATCACGCCGCGCAGGGTGGTGAGGTAGCCGCGCTGCATCCAGCCCGCCCGCTCGTGCTCCTCGGCGAGGGCCCGCGCGCCGGAGGCGGGCGTCGTCCGCGCGGGCTCGGCAGCCGCGGGCTCGTCGTACGACGAAGAAGCGGCAACCGCGCGCTCGTCGTGCGCAACCGACGCGGAACCCGCCTTCGGCGCCGGGAGGAACCAGTACGCGAGCACCGGGACCACGGTGAGCGCGACGAACAGCGAGGCGATCATCGCGATCGCCACGGTGATCGCGAACGGCCGGAAGAGCTCGCCGACCATTCCCCCCACCAACGCGATCGGCACGAACACCGCGACCGTGGTCGCCGTCGAGGCGGTGATCGCGCCACCGACCTCGCGCACCGAGGTGAGGATCGCGTCCTTCTTGCGCTCGCCGTACGACAGGTGCCGGTTGATGTTCTCGATGACGACGATCGAGTCGTCGACCACGCGCCCGATGGCAACCGTCATGGCGCCGAGCGTCAGGATGTTGAGCGAGTAGCCGCCGGCACGCAGCGCGATGAACGTCACGAGCAGCGACAGCGGGATCGAGATCGCGGAGACGAGCGTCGAGCTGATCGACACGAGGAACACGAGGATGACGATCACGGCGAACGCGAGGCCGAGCAGGCCCTCGGTGCCCAGACCGCTGATCGACTCGGAGATGAACGGCGCCTGGTCGAACACGACGGTCATCGTCAGGTCGTCGCCCAGCTCGGCCTGGAGCTCGGCCACCGCGTCCTGGACGGCGTGCGAGACCTCGACCGTGTTGCCCTGCGGCGTCTTGGTGATCGCGACCGCGAGCGCCGGGTTGCCGTCCACCCGGGAGAACGAGGTGGCGGGGACGGGGGCGAGGACCACGTCCGCGACGTCGCCGAGAGTGACGACCTGTGCCGCCGCCGGCTCGCCGGGCGCGAGGAAGCCGCCCGTCGCCCCGGTGGTGGGCGCCGACGTCAGCACCGGCAGCGCGCGCAGCTCGTCGACGGACGCGATCGCGGACCCTGCCTGGACCGAGAGCGTGCGGTCGCCGTCGGTGGCGGTGCCCGCCGGCAGCACCACGCCGTTGGCGCGCAGCACGCCGGAGACGTCGGCCGGCGTCAGGCCCGCCATGCCGAGGCGCGCGGGGTCGAGCGTCACGGTGACGCGCTCGTCGGCGATGCCGGAGACGGCGACGTCCCGCACGCCGGCGGTGCGTTCGAGCCGCGGGACCACGGTGGTGGTCACCGTCTCGGCGAGCGCGGCGTCGTCCGTCCCGCCGGACAGGGCGAGCTGGAGCACGGGCAGGTCGTCGAGCGAGCCGGTGAACACCTCGGGCTCGACGCCGGACGGCAGCGAGGCGCGTGCCACGGCGGCCTGCAGGTCGGACGCGGCCTTGTCGAGGTCGATGCCGTAGCGCAGCTCGACGGTGATGGTCGAGACACTCGTCGCCGAGGTCGAGGTGACCCGCTCGATGTCCCCGACCGCCCGCACCGCCTGCTCGATCGGCTCGGTGACCTGCTGCTCGATCAGCTGCGGCGACGCGCCCGGATTCACCGTGACGACCACCGCGGCGGGGATCTGCAGCGACGGGATCAGCTCCTGCTTGAGCGAGCCGAGGCTGGTCACGCCGAACACGGCGATCACGACGGTGACGAGCGCGACCACCGAGCGGTGCGCGAGGGACAGCCGGGTGAGGCGGTGCATGGGGCTCCGGTGCTCGGCCGGCTGTCGCCGGCAGGACGGGCTGGGGTGTTGCGAGGGTCGCACGTCAGAACGACAGTGTCTCCCCGGCGGTTCCACCCCTCGGTCCGGGATCACCCGGGCGCTCCGTGGCGTTGGCCGACACCTTCGCGTGGCCTGTCGGCTACGGTGCGTGTCACAGGAGAAGGGAACGGCGATGTTGCGGTACCTGCCGGTCATCATCTGGTTGGGCATGCTCGTGTACTGTCTGGTCGACGTGGCGCAGGCCGACGAGTCCCGGGTCCGGAGCCTGCAGAAGCCGATCTGGATCCTCCTGGTCGTCCTCCTGCCGATCGCCGGCGGGATCGCCTGGCTGGTCGCCGGCCGGCCCGCGGCCGCCGGCGCGGGGCGCGCCGGGACCCCCCGGCGCCCGGGCCAGACCCTCGGGCCGGACGACGACCCCGACTTCCTCTCCGGCCTCGGCCGGCCCGACCCCCGGCGCGAGCGCGCGCTGCGGGAGTGGGAGGAGCAGCAGCGCCGTCGGCGCGATGGCGACCCCGGCCCGGACGCCGACCCGCCACCCGCCTGACCTCGCCCCTCCCCACCCCCATCCCCGCCGGGCGCATCGTTCGCCGCCGAACGCGTACGTCCCGGCACCTGGAACGTACGCGCCGGGGCACGAACGATGCGCTCGGCGAGGTGGGGCGCGGGACGCTTCGCCGAGCCGGACGGCAACGGTCTCGCGCTCCAGTCGCCGCCATGGGCCTGACGCGGTGCCCCCGCCGGGGCTCGAACCCGGACTGGGCCGGTTTTAAGCCGGCTGCCTCTGCCGGTTGGGCTACGGGGGCGCGGCCATCCTTCCACCGCGCCGTCCCCGCGAGTTCGGTGCTCCGCTGCCACGTCGGTGGAGCAATGCACCGAACTGGCGTCGAAGCACCGATCTGGGCGCGCGCTCCACGTCCGGCCTCGCTGGGCCTTGCCCAACCACCTGCGGAGGCGGTGCCCGGCCAGCGGGGACGGCCGGCGACCGGAACTCCGCGCGCGGGTCCTCCAGCGAGCCGAACGCCACGGCCTCGCGGCGGAACAGCAGCGACCACGCCCAGCCCGCCATGATCCGGACCTTCCGGTTCCCGTCGGCATCGCGAACGCGTGGTGCGCGCGGTGCAGCACCCATGCGAGGAAGCCGCACACCTTGGACCGCCATGTGCGCCACGCACCATGCCGAGCGAGGCGACCGTACCGATGTTCCGGTGCCGGTGGGCCCGTCGGCGGCGCAGCGACGCCACGACGTTGCGCGGGTCGATCGACCCTGCCGCCACCTCCGGGAGGAACGGTGCGTCGGTCGTGTACGGGCGGTGGTGGGCGCCTCGGACACGCTCCCACGGTATGTCGGGACCATAGTCCCGCGCCGCCTGGGCCTCATGACGTTCTTCACATCACGTCGATCCCCGCCGAACGTGTGACGCATGTGGCTGGAGTGAGTGGTGTGACGTCCCATCCGGCACAGGGGTCACACCAGTCACAAGTGCGGCGGGGTTCGACTGCGCCGGTGCCTGCGGCGGCGTCCCGTGACGAGGTGGCTGGCGGGTCGGGCTAGGGGGCCGGGGGTGTGGTGGGAGGCGACGGGGGTGTCGTGGGATTGTCGGACGGGGACGGCGTGATGCCGGTGCTCGCGCCGGGCGTCGGCGCGGCGCTGGGCGGCGCGGTCTCGTCGTCCGCCTGCTCCTCCGCCCCCGGCACGACGATCGCCGGCGCCTTCGCGAACGGGAGCGGCGGGACCGCGGGGTCCGCGTCGAGCAAGCCCCAGCGGCCCGTCGTCCCGTCGAACGCGAACTGCGCGCTCGGACCCCCGAGCAGCGGGTAGACGTTCCAGCGGGGCTGCCCGAACTGGTCGGTCGCCGGCAGCCACGACCACGGCTGGCCGACGCCGTAGAGGAAGTACTCCCCCTGGCCGTCCTCGCCGAGCGTGCGGACGGGGCGGCCACGGTCGTCGAAGATCTGCACGTTCTCCAGCGGGTTGCCCTCGGCGTCGTAGACGTAGAGGTTGCTGACCTGCATCCCGTCGACCACCACCCCCTCGGCGAGGTACGGCTCCGGGTACGTCTCGTAGATGTAGTCGGGGCCGGTGTCCGCGCCGGCGACCATCGGCAGCACGAGAACCGCCGCGGCGGCGCTGACGAAGACGGCGACCGGCTGGAGACGAGCGGGCGCCCGCCACGTGCCGCGGCCCCACTGGACGCTGACCACCACGAGCGCGACGAGCGCCACGAACCGGAAGCCGGAGCTCGGCATGATGCTCTCCGGGGACCCGCCGAACGCCCACAGGGCGAACCGGTAGATCACCCAGCCGCGCAGCACCCACCACAGGGGCCGCAGCACGACGAGGAAGTCCTCGACCGGCGGCCACCAGCGGGTGGCGCGCAGGCTCGTCAGGAGCCGTGACGCCCGCCGGCGCAGGGCGCGGACCGGGTGGCGCAGCCACTCCCGGCGCTTCCGGCCCGCCACCACCGGGGCCGCGGGCTCGATCCCCGCCGCCGTCCGCAGCTCGGCGGCGTACTCCTCGGGCGTGCCGAACTGCGCCACCGGGTCGGTGCCGGCGGCGTCGGCCAGCGCCTCGGCGAGGTCCGCCTCGAGCCCGTCCGTCAGGTCCTCCACCAGCTCGGGACTCAGTCCGGCGAGCGCGCGGCGCACCGCGGCGGCGTAGTCGGCGACGTCCATCGTGTCCGAGGTCACGGTCATGCCACCTTCTCCGTCCCGAGCAGGCTCGCCATCGCGTCGGCGAACTCCCGCCAGTCCTTGCGCTGCGTGTCGAGCATCGCCCGGCCCTGCGCGTTGATGCCGTAGTACTTACGGTGCGGGCCCTCGTCGGAAGGCACGACGTAGCTCGTCAGGGCGCCGGCGGCGTAGAGCCGGCGCAGCGTGCCGTACACGGAGGCGTCGCCGACCTCGGCGATCCCCGCGGCGCGCAGGCGGCGCACGACGTCGTAGCCGTAGCCGTCCTCGTCGGCCACGACGGCGAGCACCGCGAGGTCGAGCACGCCCTTGAGAAGCTGTGTGGTGTCCATACCGTCCTCCGCTCGTCCTACGCTCCGGACACTACCGCACGAACCACACTACCGCGGACACCAACACGCCCATCCCGCCGCACAGCAACCCGTCACCGATGTCTCGATGCAGAACCGTCACCCATTCCCTAAGACATCACACCGCCGCACTTGTGACAGGTGGTGACGCATGGGACTCCCCGGCAGTCACACGCGTTCACTTCAGTACCAAGTGCGGCGGGATCCGACGGCGGCGAGGTCGACCACCAGGGGCGGCCTGCGGGGGTCGGTCCGCGGGTCAGCGGGAGGCGAGGCGGTCGACGAGCGACCAGGCGATGCCGTCGAGGATGTCGTGCTCGCTGGTCACCACCGTGTCGAGCCGGCGCCCGGCGCCGGCCACGGCGTCGCGCACGCGCACCACCACGTCGTGCCAGACGAGCGCGCCCGCGCCGATCACGTCCACGCGCCCGGGATGCATGAACCCCAGCTCGGCGCGCCACGCCCGGGGGCGGTGCAGCAGGTCGTCACAGGCCGCGAGGACCTCGTCGACCCCCAGCTCGGCGCCGTCGATCCGCGGGCGCTCGTAGGCCGGCAGGCCGAGGGCGTGCGCGGTGATCGTCGTGACGGTCCCCGCGAGCCCGACGAGCGTCACCGTCTCCCCCAGCGGGACCGCGGCCGCGGCGGCGTCGAGCGCCGCGGCGACGTCCGCGTGGGCGGCCGCGACCTCGGGGGCCGTCGGAGGGTCGGAGTGCAGGTGCCGCTCGGTCAGCCGCACCGAGCCGACGTCGATCGACAGGGCCGCGCGCGGCACCGTCTCGCCGAGCACCAGCTCGGTGGACCCGCCCCCGAGGTCGACCACGAGGAACGGCCCGGCACGCCGCGAGCCGAGCACGCCCACCGCCCCGCGGAAGGACAGCGCAGCCTCCTCGTCGCCGCTGACCACCTCGGGGTCCACGCCGATCGCCGCGCGCACACCCGCCGCGAACTCGTCCCGGTTGCGCGCGTCCCGCGTCGCCGACGTCGCGACGAACCGCACCGCGTCCACCCCGAGCTGCTCGCACGTCGCCGCGTAGCGGCGGGTCTGGTCCAGGGTCCGCTCGAGGGCGTCCGGCGCGAGCACGCCGGTGCGGTCGACCCCCTGCCCCAGCCGGACGATCACGGCCTCGCGCGACACCTCGTCGAGCCGGTCACCGGCGACGTCGGCCACGAGGAGCCGGATGGTGTTCGTCCCGCAGTCGATGGCAGCCACGCGCGTCACCGCGACATCCTGCCATCCGCCGGAGCTAGCAGCGGCAGCGGTCCGGCCGCCACTCCTCGGCGATCAGGGCGAGCGTCCCGTCGCCGATCGGGTTGACCCCGGGTCCCGCCGCGAGCGCGTGCGCGACGAGCACGTGCAGGCACTTGACGCGGTCCGGCATCCCGCCGGCGGAGATCCCCCCGATCTCCGGCACGTGGCCCAGCGCCTCGCGATCGGCCAGGTAGGCGCGGTGCGCGCGTTCGTGACCGGCCCTCAGGTCGTCGTCGGACGCAAGACGCCCGGTCAGCTGCTTCATGACCCCCGTCGCCTCGAGGGCGCTCACCGCCGCGACCGCGGGCGGGCAGGTCAGGTAGTAGACGGTGGGGAACGGGGTGCCGTCGTCGAGCCGCGGCGCTGTCATCGCGACGGTGGGCCGGCCGCACACGCAGCGCGCGGCGACGCGCACCACGCCGCGCGCGGGGCGCCCGAGCTGCTCCGCGAGCACCTCGAGATCCTGGGCGGCGACCGTCACCGCGCCATTGTCCCCTGCCGGCTCAGGGGGTCGTGGCCGCGGGCTCGTCGTCCGCCGGATGGTCCGCCGACCGCACCGACTCCCACACCGCGACGTACCACGGGGGCGGCGGCGCCTGGACGACGTCCGGCTCGACCGCCTCCGCGGGTTCCTCGCCCGGCACCGTCTCCGGGTCCACCACCCGCCACGCGGTCTCCCCCGGCATGACGAACGACAGCCGCTCGCGCGCCTGCGCCGCGACGTATGCCGGGTCGTCCCAGCGGGCGAGGTCGGCGGCGAGGTCGTCGTTCTGCTGCCGCACGGCGGCGACCTGCGCGCGCAGCGCGTCGACGGCGGCGCGCTCGGAGAGGTAGGAGTGCAGCGTCGGGTAGACGAGCACGAACGCCAGCAGCGTGACGACGCCCAGCACCATCGCGCGCGCGCTGATCAGCCTGGGGGTCCTGGCGCGGACGCGCTCGACGCCGGTCCCGCCGCGGCCCGGGCCCTGGCGCCGCGGCCCGGCGGGCGGCGCCGGCGACTGGGGCCGGGCGCCCGCCTGCCGCGCGGCCGGTGCGGTCCCGGTGGTCGCGGGCCTCGGCGCCGGCGGCCTGGGCGCGGCCGGCTTGCCCGACGAAGGCGCAGCAGCCCCCGCCTTCGTCGGCCCCTGCACGCCTGACGAAGGCGGCGCGGGCCTCGCCGGCCGGGGCGCGCCGGGGCGCATCCCGAGGCCGGGTGACGGCGGGCGATGGGGTGACACGCGGTCGATTCTGCCCGCGCCCACCGCGATCCCTGGGGACCCCGATCCGCCCCGCCGTGTCCCGCCCCTCCAGTCGAACCCCGCCGCAGTTGTGACGGGTGTCGTCGGGAGTGACATGCGCGGCGTCCCATGCGTCGACATGCGTCACACGTGCGGCGGGGTTGGACGACGCCGGACGGGCACGGCTCCAGAACGGCTCCGGACGCGGCGAGGGCCGGCCCCCCTGGTCGGGGAACCGGCCCTCGCCGACCCGACGGGTCAGGCCTGCTTGAAGCGCGGGAAGGACGAGCGGCCGGCGTAGACCGCCGCGTCGTCCAGCTCCTCCTCGATGCGCAGCAGCTGGTTGTACTTGTTGATGCGCTCGCCGCGGGCGGGGGCGCCGGTCTTGATCTGGCCGGCGTTGGAGGCGACCGACAGGTCGGCGATCGTCGTGTCCTCGGTCTCGCCGGAGCGGTGCGAGGTCACGGTGCGCAAGCCGTTGCGGTGGGCCAGCTCGATCGCGTCGAGCGTCTCGGTGACGGTGCCGATCTGGTTGAGCTTGACCAGCAGCGCGTTCGCGGCCTTGGTCTCGATGCCCCGGCCGAGGCGCGTCGGGTTGGTGACGAACAGGTCGTCGCCGACGATCTGCACCTTGTCGCCGACCTTCGCGACGAGCGCCGACCAGTCGGCCCACTCGTCCTCGGACAGCGGGTCCTCGATGGAGACCAGCGGGTAGGACGCGATGAGCTGCTCGTAGTACTCGATCAGCTCGGCACCCGAGAGCGACTTGCCCTCGAACGCGTACGTGCCGTCGGAGAAGAACTCGGTCGCGGCGACGTCCAGCGCCAGCGCGACGTCCTTGCCGGGCACGTAGCCGGCCTTCTCGATCGCGACGACGATCAGGTCCAGCGCGTCGCGGTTGGACGGCAGGTTGGGGGCGAAGCCACCCTCGTCGCCCAGGCCTGTGGCCAGGCCCTTGCCCTTCAGCACCGACTTCAGCGAGTGGTACACCTCGACGCCGGCGCGCAGCGCCTCCTTGTAGGAGGGCAGGCCGATCGGCGCGACCATGAACTCCTGGATGTCCACGTTCGAGTCTGCGTGCGACCCGCCGTTGAGGATGTTCATCATCGGCACCGGCAGCAGATGCGCGTTGGGGCCGCCGAGGTAGCGGAACAGCGGGAGGTCGGCCGAGTCGGCCGCGGCCTTCGCCACGGCGATCGAGACGCCGAGGATCGCGTTGGCGCCGAGCTTGCCCTTGTTGGGGGTGCCGTCCAGGTCGATCAGCGCCTGGTCGACGACGCGCTGCTCGGTCGCCTCGTAGCCGATCAGCTCCGGGGCGATCTCGTCGATCACGGCGGACACCGCACCCTCGACGCCCTTGCCCTGGTAGCGGCCGGAGTCGCCGTCGCGGCGCTCCACCGCCTCGAACGCGCCGGTGGAGGCGCCCGAGGGGACTGCCGCGCGGGCGATGGTGCCGTCGTCGAGTGCCACCTCGACCTCGACGGTGGGGTTGCCGCGCGAGTCGAGGATCTCGCGGGCTCCGACGGCCTCGATGCTGGCCATGGGTGCTCCTTCGAACGGTCTGGTGGGCTTGCGACCCCACCCTAGTGCCGGCCGCTGCGGCCGGCGGAGGACCGCCGTGGGACCTCCGGCCGGGTGGCCTCCTCGAGGAGCTCGAGCACGTGGCGGTACTCCTCGCCCGTCGCCCGCGTCATCCCGAGCTCACACGTGCGGTTGCAGGACGCGTGGGCGTCGCCGTCCAGCGTGGCGACGGACGCCGCCTCGCGCGCCGTGGCGGACGCCGTCAGCTCGGGGTGCAGCATGCCGCGGTCGCCCGCGAACGCGCAGCAGCCCCAGTCGTCCGGCACGCGGACCTCGTCGGCCACCGCGGCGGCGACCTTCTCCAGCGCGGGGTCGAGCCCCATCCGCGTCGACGAGCACGTGGGGTGGACCACCAGTCGACCCAGCCGCGCAGCGCCCGAAAGGTCGGGCAGGCGCGGCAGCACGCGGTCCGCGACGAACGCGACGGCGTCGATGATCGTCAGCGGTGCGCGACAATCGTCCTCCAGCGCGTGGACGATCCCCTCGGTGCAGGACGCGGCGTCGCAGATCACCGGCAGCGCGCCGTCCCGCGTCGCCGCCCGCAGCGCCTTCAGCGTGCGGTCGCGCATCACGGCGAGGCCGGACGCGAGACCCTTGGACGACCACGGTGTGCCGCAGCACAGCGAGTCGACGCCCTCGGGCACCAGCAGCGTGACACCCGCCCGCCGGCACAGCTCCTCCACCGCGGCCTGGACACCGGCTCCGCCGTCCGCCGGGCCGAACATCGCGTTGACGCACGCCGGCAGGTACACCGCCTCCGGCTCGGCCGTGGGCGCGGGCCGGGCGCGACGCCGACCGCCGCGCGGCAGCTCGGGCGAGTGCAGCGGGACGTTGTCCTCGCCGAGCACGGCGCGCGCCGCGACGTTGGCGACCTTGACGAGCGGCTCGGGCACCGCCCCGGCGACGTCCAGCGCCAGGCCGGCCACCGTCGTCGTGCCCGCCCAGTGCTTCGCGGCCAGGCCCCACGCCACGTCCGCGGCGTTGTTGGCGCCCTCGCGGCGCAGCCGCTTGACCAGCGCGCCGGTGTCGATCGTCACCGGGCACGCCGTCTGGCACATGCCGTCGACGGCGCACGTGTGCACGCTCGAGTAGTCGTGGTCCGCTTCGATCGAGCGGGCCAGGGCCTCGTCGCCCGCACGACGAGCGCGCGCGATCTCCCGGCGCGCGACGATCCGCTGGCGCGGCGTCAGCGTCAGGTCCTTGCTGGGGCACACCGGCTCGCAGTACCCGCACTCGACGCAGCGGTCGACCTCCTCCTCGACCCGCGGGCTCGTCTTGATGTGCCGCAGGTGCGCGTCGGGGTCGTCGTCCAGGATGACGCCGGGGTTGAGCACGCCGTGCGGGTCGCACAGCACCTTGACCTGGCGCATCACGTCGTAGAGCTCGTCGCCGTACTGCCGGCGCACGAACGGCGCCATCACCCGGCCCGTGCCGTGCTCCGCCTTGAGCGAGCCGTCCTCCGACAGGATGAGGTCGACGATGTCCTCGGTGAACGCCCGGTACCGGGCCACCTCCTGCGACGAGGCGAAGCCGTCCGTGATCATGAAGTGGACGTTGCCGTCCTTGGCGTGGCCGAAGATCACCGAGTCCTTGTAGCCGTGCCGCTCGCACGTCCGGGTGATCTGCGTGCAGGTGCGCGCGAGCGCCTCGACCGGGACCACGACGTCCTCGAGCAAGGCCGTCGTCCCGCTCGGCCGCGCGCCGGCGACGGCCGTGTACAGGCCCTTGCGCAGCTTCCACAGGTCCGCCCGCTCGAGGGGGTCCGCGGTGAACCGCGCCGGCGCGGCGCCGGCGAGGCCGCGCAGCACGCGGTCGCCGTCCGCCCTCAGGGCGTCCAGGCCCTCGTCGTCCGCCGCCTGATACTCGACGAGCAGCGCCGCCTGCGTGTCCACGTGCAGGTCCATCACCTGCTGAGGCGTGCCGGGCAGCCCCTGGCCCACGCGCAGCGAGATCGCGTCGAGCAGCTCGAGGGTCGCGGCGCCGGTCTCGACGAGCGCCGGCAGGGCGTCGTTGGCCGCCGCCAGGTCGTCGAACACGACGAACGCCGTGGCCACCTTGGGCAGCACCGGCACCGTGCGGAACACGGCCTCGGCGATGAACCCGAGCGTGCCCTCGGAGCCGACGAGCAGGTGGGCGAGGATGTCGACGGGCCGGTCGAAGTCGAGGAACGAGTTGAGCCCGTACCCCATCGTGTTCTTCATCGAGAACTGGTGGCGGACCGTGCGCACCGACTGCGCGTCGCCGCGCACGCGGTCCCGCAGCCGAGCCAGCCCGCGGTAGAGCTCGGGCTCGGTCAGCCGCAGCTTCTCGTCGGCGTCCGGCGCCCCCGTGTCCACGACCGTGCCGCTCGGCAGCACCACCGTCAGCGACTCGATGGTCCGGTACGTGTTCGCGGTGGTGCCGCACGTCATCCCGGAGGAGTTGTTCGCGACGACGCCGCCGATGGTGCAGGCGACCTCGCTCGCCGGGTCGGGGCCGAGCTTGCGGCCGCGGCGCGCGAGCCGGGCGTTGACCTCGCGGACCGTGACGCCAGGCTGCACCCGGACCCGCGCGCCGCCCTCGAGCACCTCGACGTCGCGGAACCCGCGCCGCACGTCGAGGAGGATCCCCTCGCCCGCGCCCTGTCCCGACAGGCTCGTGCCGCCCGAGCGCAGCGTCACCGGCGTCCGGTGACGGGCGCCAACCCCCAGCACCCGGCCGACCTCGGCGCCGTCGCGCGCCACCACCGAGGCCTGCGGGACCAGCAGGAAGTGCGACGCGTCGTGCGCGTGGGTCAGCAGGTCGATCGGCCGCGTCCGCACCTGCGCGGACTCGGATACCGCCGCACGCAGGTCGGCGAGCAGGGCTGCGGACGCGGTCACGGAACCATCCACCCCAGGACCGGCGTCGACAGGGGAACGATCAGGACGGCGACAGGCGCGACCACCGGCAGCGCCGGCATCGGCGACGCGTCGGGGGACGGAGACAGGTCCTCCTGGAGCATCGGCTTCTCCCCCTCGAGAACGGCCAGGTCGGGACACGCGCGAAGGACGGACGTCCAGCCGAGTGTCTAGCAAGTACTCTTGTCAGTCAAGTACACCGGAAACTCGATTGCCGGAATGCTGGCGGCCTCGACCGAGGAAGGTGCTCACGATGGCCCGTGTGGACGGCGTGACGTCCATCGTCGACGCGATCGCCCACGACCTGCGTCGCCAGCTGTTCAGCGGGGCGCTCTCGAACGACGAGCCGCTGACCGAGGCCGGGGTCGCGGAGGTGTACGAGGTGGCGCGGCCCACGGCGAAGGCCGCCATCGAGAAGCTCGTCTCGGAGGGCCTCCTCGTGCGGGGCGCACACCGCAGCGCCCGGGTTCCCGTCCTCGACGCCGCCGACGCGCGGGACATCTACCGCACGCGGGCGGACGTCGAGGGGATCGTGCTGCGGCGCCTCGCCGCCCAGCGGACCGTGCCCGACGAGGCCCGGCGGGCGAACGCCGAGATCGCCGCCCTCGGCGACGCCTCAGCCCTGGGCGTCGTCGATCCCGACATGCGGTTCCACACCGGCCTCGTCGACGCGATGGGGTCCATCCGGACGAGCCGCGCCTACGGCAGCCTGGTCAGCGAGGTGCGCCTGTGCATGGCGCAGGTGCAGGGCAACTCGCTGCTGAGCACGGCGCTGATCCACGCCGAGCACGCGCGGCTCCTCGAGCTGATCGAAGCCGGTGACGGCGACGGCGTCGTCGCCCTGCTCGAGCGGCACCTGGCGCGGGCGCGCGAGCGGCTCGTCGGCGTGCTCGGCGGCACGCCCGGCCCCGAGGCGTCCTGGAGCGACGACCCCGCCGAGGCGCTGCGGGCCTGACCTCACGCCTCACGCACGACGTCCGAGGAAGGTGACGCCGGGGCGTCACCTTCCTCGGACGTCGTGGTGGGTGAGCCACTACAGGTGGGTGAGGATCTCCTCGACCTTGACCTTGGCGTCCCCGAACAGCATCGCGCTGTTCTCGCGGTAGAACAGCGGGTTCGGCACGCCGGCGTAGCCGGTGGCCATCGACCGCTTGAACACGACGACCTGGGCGGCCTTCCACACCTCGAGCACGGGCATGCCCGCGATCGGCGAGCCCGGGTCCTCCAGCGCGGCCGGGTTGACCGTGTCGTTGGCGCCGATGACGAGGACGACGTCCGTCTCCGGGAAGTCCCCGTTGATCTCGTCCATCTCCAGGACGATGTCGTACGGCACCTTCGCCTCGGCGAGCAGCACGTTCATGTGCCCCGGCAGGCGGCCGGCCACCGGGTGGACGCCGAACCGCACCTGGACCCCCTGCGCGCGCAGCCGCGTGGTCAGCTCCGCCACGGGGTACTGCGCCTTGGCGACGGCCATCCCGTATCCGGGCGCGATGATCACGGAGCGCGCGTTCTTGAGCATCTCCGCGGCATCGGCGGCGGACACCTCGCGGTGCTCGCCGCCGACCTCGGCGGCGACCTTCCCGCCCTCGTTGCCGAAGCCGCCGAGGATCACGGAGAGGAACTTGCGGTTCATCGCCTTGCACATCAGGTACGAGAGGATCGCACCGGAGGAGCCCACCAGGGCGCCGGTGACGATCAGCAGGTTGTTGCCGAGCATGAAGCCCGCGGCGGCCGCCGCCCACCCGGAGTACGAGTTGAGCATCGACACGACGACGGGCATGTCGCCGCCGCCGATCGCCGCCACCAGGTGCAGGCCCAGAGCGAGGGCGACGAGCGTCATCAGCGCCAGCGGCCAGATCGACTGCGAGGCGACGAACCAGCCCAGCAGCGCGAACGAGACGACGAGCGCGCCGAGGTTCAGCCAGTTCCGGCCAGGCAGCGTGAGCGGGTTGCTCTTGATCTTCGCCGACAGCTTGAGGTACGCGATGATCGAGCCGGTGAACGTCACCGCACCGATGAGCACGCCGAGGAACACCTCGACGAGGTGCGCGCCACCGGCCCCCTCCTCGGTGAGGAACGAGTTGTAGCCGATGAGGACGGCCGCGGCGCCGACGAAGCTGTGCAGCATCGCGATGAGCTCGGGCATCTGCGTCATCTCGACCGTGCGCGCCCGCCAGGTGCCGACCGCGGCCCCGAACACGAGCACGAGCACGATGAGCAGAGCAGTCACCCAGATCGTGCGCTCCGACTGGTCGAGCGCCAGCACGATCGTCGCGACGATCGCGACGCCCATGCCGACCATCCCGAGGATGTTGCCCCGGCGGGCGTTCTCCTGCTTGGACAGGCCCGCCAGCGAGAGGATGAACAGGACGGCCGCTACGAGGTAGGCGGCCTGGGCCACCGTGGTGAAGGTGATGTCCACCAGGTCACGCATCCTTCCGGAACATGCCGAGCATCCGGTACGTGACCAGGAAGCCTCCGAAGACGTTGATCGCCGCGATCGCGGCAGACACCACCGCGAGGATGGTCACCAGCAGGTTGTCGTTGCCGATCTGCAGCAGCGAGCCGACGAGGATGATCCCGGAGATCGCGTTCGTCTGGCTCATCAGCGGCGTGTGCAGAGAGTGGCTGACGTTGGAGATGACGTAGTAGCCGACGAACACGGCGAGCATGAACACCGTGAAGGTCCCGAGCGTCTCGACGTGCGTGAACGGCAGCAGGACCGCCAGGATCGCGCCGGAGACGATCATCAGCCATCGGTTGCGCTTGGCCCTCGCCGTCTTCGCCGCGGCCTCGTCGGCCGTCTTCTGCTCCGGGGTCCGGGTGTCCGACGAAGCCGCGGGCGCAGCGGCCGGCGCCGCCGACACCGAGATCGTCGGGGGTGGCCACAGCACCTCCCCGCCCCTCGACACGGTCATGCCGCGCTGCACCGGGTCCTCGAGGTCGAGGACCAGCACGCCGTCCTTGCCCGGGGTGAGCAGCTTCATCAGGTTGACGACGTTGGTGCCGAACAGCTGCGAGCTCTGCTGCGGCAGCCGGCTGGTCAGGTCGGTGTAGCCGACGATCGTCACGCCGTTGTCGGTGACGATCTTCTCCCCGGGCACCGTCAGCTCGCAGTTGCCGCCGCCGGAGGCCGCCAGGTCGACGATCACCGAGCCCGGCCTCATGTTCTTCACCATGTCGGCGGTGATCGTCCGGACCGCGGTGCCGCGCACCAGCGCGGTGGTGACGACGATGTCCGCCTTGCTCGACTCCTCGGCGTACAGCGCGAGCGTCGCCTTCTCCTGCGCGTCGGACAGTGCCGCGGCGTAGCCGGTCGCCGACTTCTCCTGCATCGCCTCCGCGGAGGCGGTGACGAACTTCGCGCCCATCGACTCGACCTGCTCGCCGGCCTCCGGCCGCACGTCGAAGCCGCGCACCTGCGCTCCGAGCGACACCGCCGCGCCGATCGCGGCGAGGCCCGCGACACCGGCGCCGATGACGAACACCGTCGCCGGCGGCGTCTTGCCCGCCGCTGTCACCTGGCCGGTGAACATCCCGCCGTACTCTTCGGCGGCCTCGATCACCGCCCGGTAGCCGGCGACGTTCGACATGCTCGACAGCACGTCGAGCGCCTGCGCCCGGGAGATGCGCGGCACGGCGTCGAGCGCCAGCGCGGTGAGACCCTGTCTCGCCAGCTTGTCGGCGAGGTCCGCGCGCGAGTGCGGCTGCAGCTGGGCGACGAGGGTCGCGCCCTTCTTCAGCCGCGCGACGTCGTCGTCGGCCGGCGCGTTGACCGCGGTGACGATGTCGGCGCCCCACGCCGCCGCCGCGTCGCCGATCGTCGCCCCCTCCGCCTCGAACGCCGCGTCGCCGAAGTTCGCGCCCGCGCCGGCGCCGGACTGGACGACGACGTCGTAGCCGAGCTTCTTGAGCTGGGCGACCGTCTTCGGAGTGGCGGCGACCAGCCGCTCCCCAGGACGGGTCTCCTTGGGCACACCGATGAGCATCAGCGACTCCTCGTCTGGGTGCGCCTAGCGACGCAACGAACTGGAACAGCGGGCCGGACGGGCGACGATGCCCCGGCCGGGACGGCCATGGAACAGCGTCGTAGTCCGCGATCCATGGGATGACGGACTTAGGGCCTACTGTCCACGACCTTGGACCCAGAATCGAATCCGCTCGCCGCGCCGGCGCACGCCCCCGGGCCCGCCGGGCGGCCGGGTCCGGTGGACTCAGAACGACGTGATGACGCTGCGGGCGATGGCGCCCTTCTCCAGCTCCGTGTAGGCGTCGTTGATCCCCGCGAGCGGGATCTCGCGGGAGATCAGGTCGTCGAGGTCGAACCGCCCGTCGAGGTAGAGGCGGGCGTACATCGGGATGTCGTGCCGGATGTCGGTCGAGCCCATCATCACGCCCTGCACCCGCTTCTGCTGCATGAGCAGGTCGACGAGCGGGTCGAGCTCCAACCTCGTGCCCGGCCTCCAGATGCCGATGAGGTAGACGCCGCCACCGGTGAGCTCGCGGACCGTCGCCGCGGCGTCGGTCACCGAGGAGTCCACCGTGTCGGTCGCGCCGAACTTCGTGGCCAGAGGGAACTTCGCCGGCTGCCGGTCGATGCCGATGATCCGCTCCGCCCCGGCGAGCCGGGCCCCGTTGACGACGTTGAGGCCAACGCCGCCGAGGCCGACGACGGCGACGGTGTCCCCCGGCTTCACCCCCGCCGTGTTGATCGCGGCACCGGCGCCCGTGATCACGCCGCAGCCGAGGAGGGGCGCCTGCGGCCACGGGACGCCGTCCGGCAGCTTCGCCAGCTGGTTCTCGTGGATCAGCGCGCGCTCGGCGAAGCCGCCCATCCCGGACATCTGGACCACGGGCCGGCCGCCGGCCGTGATGCGCGGCGGGTCGGCGGGCCCCGCGCAGGGTCTCCTCCGGATGCCGGCACTGGTACGGCCTGCCGGCGCGACAGGCCGTGCAGTGGCCGCACACCTGGATGAGGGATCCGACCACGCGGTCGCCGACCGCGAACTCGGCGGCGTCCGGGCCCACCTCGGCGACGGCACCGGCGACCTCGTGCCCGAGCACCTGCGGGAGCGGCGACCCGAAGTTGTTCTGCGCCATGTGCAGGTCGGAGTGGCACAGGCCACTCGCCTTGACGTCGACCACCACCTCGGGGCGGCGAGCTCGACGTCCTCGATGTCGAACGTGCCGTCGAACGCGTGCAGCACTGCTGCCTTCGGGGCTTCTCCTCTCCACCGCCGACCCCGGCCGGTGCGGTGCTCCGTCACCAGCCGGGTGTCGCGGTTCTGCCGTCGTCAGGCGACGACGGCCTCCTCGGTGGTGGCGCCGTAGCGGGCGTGCACCCCGACGGGCAGGGTGATCGGCTTGTGGTTGCAGAACTCGCGGACGCCCTCGTAGCCCATCTCGCGGCCGTACCCCGAGTCCTTCACCCCACCGAACGGCATGTCGTTGGCGATGGCGTACGGCTGGTTGATGCCGACGCAGCCGGTGTCGATGCGCTTGGCGACCTCGACGGCCCTGCCGATGTCGCGGCTCCACACGGAGCCGGCCAGGCCGTACCGCGAGTCGTTGGCGAGGGCGAGGGCGGCCTCGACGTCCGGGACGCGGAAGATCATCGGCACGGGGCCGAAGATCTCCTCGTAGTACACCGGGTTGTCCTTCGTGACGTTGGTGAGGACGGTCGGCCGCACGAACGCCCCGGTGGTCGGGACGGGATCGCCCACCTCGGTGGCCGTGGCGCCGGCGGCGACCGCCCTGGCGATCTGCGCCTTGACCGTGTCGGCCTGCGCCTGCGAGGACAACGGTGCGACGGTTGTCGTCGGCTCGAAGGGGTCGCCGGGGTGCAGGTAGGCGAGGGACTTCATGTAGCGGTCGACGAACTCGTCATACAGCGGGTCGACGACGATCATCCGCTTGGCGGAGACGCAGATCTGGCCGCCGACCCAGAACCGTCCGGTGACGGCGCACTGGAGGGTGAGGCTGATGTCGGCGTCCGGCAGGACGACGAACGGGTCCGACCCGCCGAGCTCGAGCACCGTCTTGCGCAGTGCCTTGCCGGCCTGCGCGGCGACGAGGGAGCCCGCCTCGGCGCTGCCGGTCAGGGTGACGGCGCGCACCCGCGGGTCGGCGATGATGCGGGAGACCTGGTCGTGGGTGGCGTAGAGGTTCTGCCACACGCCGTCCGGCAGGCCGGCGTCGTGCAGCAGCGCGACGATCGCGGCCGCGCACTGCGGCACGATCGAGGCGTGCTTGAGGATGACGACGTTGCCGCCGAGCGCGGCCGGCGCGAACCCGCGGATCGCCTGGTACAGCGGCACGTTCCAGGGCTCGACGGAGAAGACGATGCCCTGGGGCTGGTAGACCGTCATGATCTCCTGGTCGGCGCCGGCGACGGCGATCGGCGCCGGCCGCAGGATGTCCTCGCCGTGCTCGGCGAGCCAGGACAGCATGCTGGGGACGATGTCGTGGGCCTCGTTGAGCGACTCGGGGTAGAGCTTGCCCATCTCGAGGGTGTCGAGCCGGGCGAGCTCTTCGGCGCGCTCGACGGCGAGCTTCGCGGCGCGCGCGAAGATCTCACAGCGCTCGCGCACCGACGTGCGGCTCCACGTCGCGAAGGCCGCCTGGGCCTTGTCGAGGGCGGCGTCGATCTCGGCGTCGGTCGCGTCCGGGAACGACTTGACCAACTGGTTGTTGAACGGGTTCACCGTGGCATACGGCATGGTGGCGCTCCTGTGAGTGGTTGCTGGACTCGTGCCTGGTCGGCTCCCCGGGCATTGCTGCGCGCAGCTACGCACCCGCCCGTGGGGCCGGACCCGTGGGGCGTGACGTGCGAGGATCGACCGTCGTCGTCGAGGCGGCCGCCTGTTCGAGCGACTCGTCGCCGAGCCATCGCAGTCACGTCCATGCAACACCGGATAGATCGGTGCCGATATACCGTCACCGTAACACCGGGCCCAGGGACCGCAACGCGCGCCGCCCGACGCCGCCGCTCCCGCCGGCAACCCGACCGCGCCGCTACGACCCGAGGATCTCGTCCAGGTTCTCGATGAGGTCCTCGACCCAGGCGATCTTGGCGTCGAAGTCCGCGAGGAGGAACCGGTTCTCGTGGGCGTACAGGGCGACGTACCGCCGCTGGGCCCGGCCGCCGAGACCGAGGTAGTCGATGGCGAGCTGGGTCGTCTCCTGCTGCATCCGCAGTCGGTCCGCCCGCAGCTGCGCCAGGACCTGCTCGAGATAGGCGCGGATCTCGGCGTCGTCGAGGTGGGCCATGAAGTTCAGGCGCAGCAGGAGATCCCGGAACGCGGTCATCGAGTATCCGGGCTGCAGCGGCTCGCGCAGCCGGGCGTGCAGGTACTCCAGGCCGGCCGGCGTGATCGTGTACATCTTCCGGTCCTGCTTGCCGACGAGCTCGGCGACCTCGAAGGTCACCAGGCCTTCGTCGGCGAGCTGCTGGAGGGTCGGGTAGATCTGGCTGAGCGAGATCGTGAAGAAGAAGCTCGTCACGCGGCGGATGATCGAGCGCAGCTGGTAGCCGGACACGCCGGGGTGCAGCGCCACCAGGGCGAGCAGCACGTCCCTCGTCCGCACGCCGGTCAGCCCCTCTCCTGGGCGCGCGGCGCCACCGCCGACAGCTGCGCCCCCAGCCCCGTGGCGGGGGACGCTCCGCAGCGGGCGGCACGGGCAGCCCGCGACGCGATCTTCTGCGCCCTCGCCAGCCCCGGCAGCGAGCCGGGGATCCCGTCGAGCGCGGACGCCCGGCCCTTCTCGGCCTTCTTGATCGCGTCCCACCGCGCGTACAGCCGTTCCGCGGGGGTGTCGGCGCCGGCGAACACGTGCGGGTGTCGGTGCACCAGCTTCGCGACGAGGTCGCGCGCGACGCCGTCGACCGTGAACGCGTCCTCGGGGTGCTCCTGCGCCAGCCGGGCGTGGAACACCACCCCGGCGTCGACGGCCTCGGCCGGCTCGTGCGCCTCCTCCAGGAGGTACGGCACGAGGGAGGCGTGCGTCTGCTCCGCGTCCCAGGGGCACCCGCCCGGAGATCGGAGGCGGTCCATGACCGCCAGCAGCTCGCCGAGCGGGTCCACCGTCACTGCTGCGGCGTCACCGCGCCGACGATCCACTCCGG
>Ga0255334_1000715_pt1 | contig 21441 bp, 16 predicted proteins | sample EtOH5_35cm_T3_12_FD_202080 | JGI IMG/M metagenome (GOLD analysis project Ga0255334, IMG submission 202080) | Sandy soil microbial communities from University of British Columbia, Vancouver, Canada - EtOH5_35cm_T3_129 | ecosystem: Engineered > Artificial ecosystem > Sand microcosm > Unclassified ...
TCAAAGAAACCTACGGCGTGCCGGTTGAAGAAATCGTCGAAGGCATCAAGCACGGCGTGCGCAAGGTCAACATCGACACCGACCTGCGCCTGGCGTCCACCGGTGCGATGCGTCGCCTGATGGCCACCAACCCGAGCGAGTTTGATCCGCGTAAGTTCTTTGGCGCGACTGTGACTGCCATGCGTGATGTGTGTATCGCACGTTATGAAGCGTTTGGTACGGCGGGTAATGCTTCGAAGATCAAGCCGATCTCGTTGGAAGGGATGTATCAGCGTTATTTGAAGGGTGAGTTGAACGCTAAGGTTAACTAAGCCGTAAGCGTTATTACCGGTATTAAAAAACCCGCAGCGATGCGGGTTTTTTGTGGGCGGAACGTTTTGCATAAGATGCGCCGACAGGTAACATTTTTATCCTGAATATTTATGGCTGACATTCTCTGTTTTATATGTTTTGCGCTCACCCAATCCGACCAAGCCCTACTTGTTGAGAGTACGAAATGCCGGTAGCTTCAGTGAAACTTCGGGTCCCATTCAGAGTGTTAAAGTCGGAAGTTGTAAGTGTCCAGTTTTCTGTGTTTCCACCCACCATCCCGCTGAGCGTAATAGTTGTGTAGTTTGCCCAGATGCTCTGCGTCCCGTTGATTGTTCCGGTTTTTCCATTAACATTGGCGGTCGCGTTAACCGGACCTGCATAATCATCACTGCTATGGACTGTCAAATAGACGTGATTTTCGGCAAGCGCACCATAAAAAGTTCCTACTAAAGCGCCCATACTTTATATCCTTATGATGTTGGAGATCGCAAAAATGAAAAAGGAACAGGGCCGGATTTACTTATTTGCCTTGTTCTTTTTTTTTGTGTTTCGTGCATAAGGTTAGTTCTGTGAGGGTGCACGGTCACCTGTAATAAGTGACAGTTCTTAATATCTTTTTGCTATAGAAAGTCAGATTTTTTTGCGGAAAAAGTGAGGGGAAAGGGGCAGATTTATTTAATCGTCCCCTTATCCTTAAAAAGCCTGATGCTCAGCTATTTACGGGTTATCGAACCCGCGTTGCTCAATCACCCGAAACACATCGCTTACATCCTGGACCATGATCCGGGCGATGTTGGTGACGGTGTTGATGTCGTTCTCGGCGTAGTCCGGCAGGCTGGTGCAGGCCATAAGGTTGAGGTATTTGAGAACGGCGTTGAGGCGTTCGCTGACGCAGTTGTGGAGTTCGCGGAGTGGAGCGTCACTGTCGATGAGCAGGACGGGGTAGTCGGTGGCGAATTGGGACATGGGGGTGAAGCGGCGAGGCGGTTGTTGATTGCTCATGGAAAATCCTTAACTCAAGAAAGAATTCGCCACTGTTTGCTGCGAAACAAATTGGGTGGCAGCTGTGCGCGGGTTCGCAGACCGAGGAGTTAAGACCCGGCAGACCCGAAAGTCTCCCACGCACAGCCGCCATAAAGAACGAGTACGGGCAAACGCTGCCCGTGTCGTATTTTGACGGTTGTGGTTCTAACTCGGTAGGGCTGCGAAACCCTATCGCCGACTGCTGTCAGCGACGGGGCGAACTATAAGCGGCGACTTTGGTGGCTGCAACCGGGGTGTAGGAGCGCGCACGGGCATTGTGGCGAGGGAGCTTGCTCCCGTTCGGCAGCGTAGCTGTCGTAAAACCGAGCACTACGGTGTGTCTGAGGAAATTGCATAGCAGGGTTTGGGGCTCTTCGCATCCCGGCGGGAGCAAGCTCCCTCGCCACGGTCGGAGGAGTCCTACGAATTTTGCAGACGCTGGGGTTTGTAGCCGCTGCCGAGATGGAGTTGTTCTTCGGAGCGTCCCGAGCTGCATTCCTTTGCTGCGCGTGGGAAACGATCAGGGTGAGGGGGATTACCTATCGTGATCAATATCCAGCTTGCTGAACGTCACTTGCCCGCCTTCGCTGGTGTACCCGGTGTTGTCCTGCACATAAACCCCGGCCTTGAAGTACAGCGGCTTGACGCTCCAGGTCTTGCTGATGTCGGTGTCCCACTGGTAGCCCGCCGCACTGATGCCCAGCGCGCCGCCCGGGCTCAGGTGGATGAGGTAGGAAAACTCCCGATCCAGTTTCACTCCGGTAGCGATGGTGATTATCCGGGCAGTATCGTCATCAGGGTGCATACGAACCTTGGCGACGAGGTTGCCCGACTGGGTGCTGGTCGAGTACTGATACTCGAGCTTCACCATCGGTTTCTGGCTTTCATAGGCGTGGATCTGGCCGATGACGATCTTCCCCGAACTCGGTACCTGATTCACCGCCAGGGTGGCGCGCAGGGTGTTGTCGGCGTCCGGGTAGAGCCAGTTTTTCAGCGTGCCATTGCTGTAGGTTTCGCGAAGTTCGGTGCGGGGATACTTTGCATTATCAGTTGTAGAACCGGTGACCGGGGACCAGAAAAACAGCGTGCCGGTGTCGGAGTGGAAGTATTGGTCCTTGAAGCCATCCACCAGTTTTGACGTTTCAACGGTGTACGGCGGACTGCCGACGGGAACGCTGAGGTTCCAGGTTGCGAGATCGATCATAGACAAAAGCTTCCACGGTTTTTTTACTGCACGTACGTTCCAGAAGCTCTGGCACGCGCCTTGGGGGCAATCCTTATAATCGCAGAAGTTCAATTTGTTAATGCGTAAATGACAAACGGGTGGCGTCAAAATCCTGTTAAAAGGCCATCTTTCCCGGTTTCAGGGGGCTGTGGCGCCGACCGTTAGTCGGCAAATGGACGCTTTAGTTAAATGATGGCGTACTGATAGCTTCTGCTTTTGCGGAACCCGGTCTAGAGTGAGGGCTTAGTATTTGTCCGGTTTTCACGAGAAACCGGCCTGACGTCCCGCATAAGAGAAGCAGCATGGAATGCGCGCAACCCACGCCAGCTGAAGGCAACTCAATTCTTTTAATCGTCGATGATTACCCTGAAAACCTGATCAGCATGCGCGCGTTGTTGCAGCGCCAGGACTGGCAGGTCATGACCGCCGCCTCGGGCTTCGAGGCGCTCAGTCTGTTACTCGAACACGATGTCGACCTGGTGCTGCTGGATGTGCAGATGCCGGGCATGGACGGTTTTGAAGTGGCACGCCTGATGCGCGGCAGCCAACGAACCCGCCTCACGCCGATCATTTTCCTTACCGCCAACGAACAGTCCCAGGACGCCGTGATCAAGGGCTATGCCAGCGGTGCGGTGGATTACCTGTTCAAACCGTTCGACCCGCAAATTCTCAAGCCCAAAGTCCAGGCCCTGCTTGAGCATCAGCGCAATCGCCGTGCGTTGCAGCGCCTGAGCCACGATCTGGAGGTCGCACGCGCATTTAATGCCTCGGTGCTCGACAATGCCGCCGAAGGCATCCTGGTGGTCGGTGAGGACGGTCTGATCCGCTTTGCCAATCCGGCGATGTCGCGACTGCTCAATGCCACGGTGCAAGACCTGCAAGGCAAAGAGTTTCTGGATTTCCTGCAGAAGCCGCACATTCCGATCTGGGCCGACTCCGAGTTGTTCGCCGGTTACAAACGCGGTGAAACCCTGCGCCTGCACGATGCATTGCTGCGTACGGCGCCCGGTCAGCAGGTGCCCGTGGCGCTGTCCTGCGCACCGTTGCCCAGCGAACAACAGGCGATGGTGGTGACGGTGCTGGACATGTCGGTGGTGCGCCATCTGCATCAGCAACTGGAGTTCCAGGCCGTCACTGACCCCTTGACCGGGCTGCTCAATCGTCGCGGCTTTTACCAGACGGCGGAAAACCTGCTGCTGCGTGGCGAACGCTCCGAGAGTGCCTGGGTGCTGCTGTATCTGGACCTCGACGGCTTCAAACGGGTTAATGATTCCCTCGGTCACGATGCCGGCGACCGGGTGCTGCGGTGGGTGTCCGAGCAGTTGAAGGCCTGTTTGCGGCCCTTCGACATTCTGGCGCGCATGGGCGGTGATGAGTTCACGGCGTTGCTGGATCTGGAATTCCCCGAGCAAGCGGCAAAGATTGCCGAGAAGCTGATTGAGCGGGTGTCGATCTGTCAGCAGATCGATGGTCTGGATATCGCGTTGGGCGCCAGCATCGGCATTGCGACGTACCCCGATTGCGGTTCCAATCTCGACGGCTTGCTGCGTGCGTCGGACATCGCCATGTACGAAGCCAAGCGCGCCGGTCGTCAGCAATATCGTTTCTACGATCACGAAATGAACGGCCGGGCACGCTCGCGGCTGATGCTCGAAGAAAGTGTGCACGCGGCGATCGAGAACCGTGATTTCAATTTGGTGTATCAACCTCAGGTGGCCATTGCCAGCGGGCAGATTCGCGGGTTCGAAGCGCTGATCCGCTGGCAGCACCCGAGCGTCGGCGATGTACCACCGGGACTGTTTTTGCCATTGCTGGAAGAGGCGCGGTTGATCAGCCGCCTGGGCAGCTGGATCTATCAACAAGGGGCGAGCCAGCGAAAAGCCTGGGAAACCTTGTTTGCCGACGACCTGGTGCTGGGCGTCAGTTTGAGCAATACACAATTCGGCATGCCCAATCTGGTCACCGAGTTGCGCCAGTTACTGGAGCGCCATGGTTTACAGGCGCACCATCTGGAAGTCGAGGTCACTGAAGAGGCTCTGATGCAAAACCCCGAGGAAACCCGTAAACAGCTGCGCCTGCTGCGTAACCTGGGTGTGCGAGTGGCCCTGGATGACTTTGGTTCCGGGCCGTGTTCGCTGTCTCACCTGCGGGATCTGGAGTTGGACACGCTCAAGTTCGACCGGCATTTGATTGCCCGGCTTTTGGAGTCTTCACGTGATGCGGCGCTGGTGCGCAATGTGATCGAGCTGTGCAAGGAGTACGGGATGCTGGTGATTGCCGAGGGGGTGGAAACCGCTGCGCAGTATCGGTGGCTGCAAGCCAATGGTTGCGAGTACGTGCAAGGGTTTCTGGTCGCACGTCCGATGATGGCCGAGGATGTCGGCGACTTTGTGCGGCCGTTCGACTGGAACACGCTGGCCGGCTGAATTCGCTACACTGGCGACCTTTTCGTGAATCGTGTTACCGCCCCAATGACCGCGTTGAAATACCTCCAGGCCTATCCTGCAGCACTGCAGGACCAAGTGCGCCAGCTGATCGCCGACGGTCGGCTGGGCGACTACCTGAGCCAGCGTTACCCGGAAAAACACCGGGTACAGAGCGACAAGGCGTTGTACACCTATACGCTGGACCTCAAGCAGGAATACCTGCGTAACGCCCCGGCCATCGATAAGGTGTTGTTCGACAACCGCCTGGACCTGACCCACCGCGCCCTCGGATTGCACACCGCGATATCCCGGGTGCAAGGCGGCAAGCTCAAGGCCAAGAAAGAAATTCGTGTCGCTTCATTGTTCAAGGATGCACCTGCCGAGTTTCTGAAAATGATCGTGGTGCATGAACTGGCACACTTCAAAGAGTCGGATCACAACAAGGCGTTCTACAAGCTTTGCGAACATATGTTGCCGGGGTATCACCAGGTGGAGTTCGATGTGCGGGTGTACCTGACGTGGCGGGATATGCAGTAGAAATCAAAATATCGCAGCCGGGAGTGTTTAGATGGATGTAAGCAAGACCAAGAGCAGCTTCTATCGTCGGTTGTACGTGGCGTACCTGATTGATAGCGGGTTGGCCAGTAGCGTCCCGGCGCTGACCGAAGTGACCGGCATGCCCCGGCGCACGGCTCAGGACACTATCGCGGCATTGGCGGATCTGGACATTGTGTGCGAGTTCCAGCAGGAAGAAGGCGCGCGCAATCATGCCGGGCGTTATCGGATTCGCGAGTGGGGGGCGATAGATCGGGGGTGGATCGAGCGCAATCTTCGGCAGATCAAAGCGGTGCTGGAATATCCCTGAACCCTCGACTCTGATCGTTCCCACGCTCTGCGTGGGAATGCTTCAATGGACGCTCTGCGTCCGCTACGGCAGGGACGCGGAGCGTCCCGGGCTGCATTCCCACGCAGAGCGTGGGAACGATCATTACGGACGGCGCATCCCGATATGCGGAATGTCATCCTCAAGAAATTCCTCGCCCGCCACTACAAAACCGTACCGTCCGTAATACCCCTGCAAATGCGCCTGTGCCGAGAGATAGATCGGTACTTCAGGCCAGCGCTTTTCAGCCTGTTTCAACGCCTGTGCCATCAACTCATGCCCAAGCCCGATGCCGCGCGCTTGAGGGGCAATGATCACCCGCCCGATGACCACGTCACCACCCTGTAACTCCGGGTCGAGCAACCGCAGGTACGCCACCAGCCGATCCCCGTCCCACGCCATTAAATGGCAGGTGTCACCTTCCAGATCCTGGCCGTCGACGTCCTGATAGACGCATTTCTGCTCAACGACAAACACCTCTGCACGCAGCTGCAGAATGGCGTACAGCTGTTCTTTACCCAGATCGCTGTGGTGTTTGCAGACCCAATCGATTGTCATCTTCACACTCCTTGAACATCGTCGCTCCGATACTAAGCGCCCAGGCGAAAGATGTCTTTATGGCAGAGAAATCTGTGATAAGGGCCAAAATGCCATCATTCATTTCGCGCGGCCTTGTCTTGTTTGTGTAATCTGGGATGAAGCGCTGTGCAGTGGCTTCGATGAGCTAATGTGAGTACCTGGGTTTGGCAGTATGGGGGCCTTGGAGTTTTGGCTGAAAACACGTCGGGCGTCTCGCCCGCTAAGGATTTTCTAGCATGCCGCGATTGCATCGAGCTTTTGCTTTGATTGGATTGCTGTTGCTGACTCAAAGCGCGGCAGCGGAAAAGCTGCGCTTGGTAGCCGATGCCTGGCCGCCCTTTACTGACTCCACGCTGGTCAACGGTGGGTTGGCCACGGACATCGTCAGCACAGCTCTGGCCCGGGCCGGTTATGCCAGTGACTTTGAACAAGTGCCATGGGCGCGGGCCTTGCTGGGGGTTGGCGAGGGTCGATACGACGTGCTGGTCAACGCCTGGTACACCGACGATCGTACGAAGCTTGGCCAGTTTTCTGGCGAATACCTGCTCAACCGGGTGCGCTTTCTCAAGCGCAAAGACACACCAATCGAATACGACAACCTGCAACAACTGCATACCTACCCAATAGCGGTGGTTCGTGGTTACGCCTACTCGCCAGCGTTCGATGACGACGTATCGCTGCAGAAAGTCCCGGTGCACAACTTCTCCATGGCTGTGCGCATGGTCGCCGCCGACCGGGTCAAGTTGACGCTGGAAGACGAATACGTCGCGCGTTACTTCCTGGCCCGGGAATCAACCAAGGTGCGCAATGCCGTGGAGTTTTTGCCCAAGGCATTGAGCGAGAACAGCCTGCACATCCTGGTCAGCCTGAAGAACCCCAGGCATGAACAGATCGTCGCCGGTTTCGACCGCGAGATCGCGGCGATGAAAGTGGATGGGAGTTATCAGCAGTTGATGAAGCAGCATGGGATGTGAGTTTTGTGGTGTGGGTGATGGCCCCTTCGCGAGCAAGCCCGCTCCCACATTAGATCTCTGTCGTACACAAAATCTGTACCCACAGCAGATCAAATGTGGGAGCGAGCCTGCTCGCGATGAGGCCGGCTCAGCCACCGCAGATCTCAATCCTCGCTCGTTTCCTTGATGAGGTGCGCCGCCAACGTGCGCAATGGCCCAAGCTGACGGCAGATCAACGCCAACTGCGTCTGCACCAACCGCTGCCCTTCATCGATTTCATCCGGCATCTGCTCAAGGTCATTGGCCAGTGCTTCTTCCTCATCGCTCTGAATCGCAATCGGCAGTTTGCTCGCCAACCCTTGGGCAATTTCATCGATGCTGGCGGCCAGTCTCACCCCGGCACCGTCGATCAAATGCTCGCGCACGTCGGGCGGTAGCTGGGTTTCCCGGTGTGCGCCCAGTCCGGACAAATAACTGAGCAAGGTGTGTGACAGCACCAGGAAGCGGAACCCGACATCCGCTTCCTTACGGAAATGCCCCGGTTCCATCAGCATGTTGGCGAGCGTCGTCGACAGTGCCGCGTCGGCGTTGTGCGCATTGCGTCGGGCCAGGCGATACGCCAGGTCGTCGCTTTTGCCGGCGGCGTATTGCTGCATGATCTGGCGCAGGTAAATGCTGTTGCACGTGAGGGTGTTGGCCAGCACTTTGTTCAGGCGTCGGCCCTGCCAGTCCGGCAGGAACAGGAACACGGCGAGTCCGGCGATCAGGCTGCCCAGCAAGGTATCGAACAGCCGTGGCAGGAACAGCCCGTAACCATCCCCGACCTGGTTGAAGCAGAACAACACCATCAAGGTGATCGCGGCCGTCGCCAGGGTGTAGCGGGTGGTGCGGTTGATAAAGAACACCACCCCGGCGGCGATCGCGAAGCAGGATTGGATCAAGGGGTTCGGAAACAGATCGAACAGCGCCCAGGCCAAGGTCAGGCCGATGGCGGTGCCGATGATCCGCTGGCCGAGTTTGCGGCGGGTGGCGCCGTAGTTCGGTTGGCAGACAAACAGCGTGGTGAGGATGATCCAGTAACCCTGAGACGGGTGGATCAAATGCACCATCCCGTAGCCGATGCTCAAGGCCAGGGGCAAACGCAGTGCGTGACGGAACAGCAATGACGTTGGTGTCAGCTGCGTGCGTAACCGAATCCACACATCTTTGAGGTTACGGGGCGAACGGTCGAGCAGGCTGCTGTCGGTGGCGTCCGCCAGTGCATCGGGGTTACTGGCATCGCTGAGCAAACGATCGAGCGTGCCGAGGTTGGCCGCCAGTGCCCGCAACGAACGCAACAGTCCGCGCCACGCCGGGTTGCTCTGGATGCGCAGGTGTTCGAGGGAGGCGTGCAGGTCGCTCAGGGCTTCAGCGAAGCTGGCGTCATAGATGAACGGCTGGCGCATCTGGATCGACTCGGCCAGCGCCCGGCAGGCCTTGCCTTGCTGGCGCAGCAGGCGCTGGCAGCGGAACATCACGTCGCTGTGAAAGAAGGCATCGGCGAGGGCGTTGTAAGGGTAGTGCGAGGAACTGGCGCGCTCGTGAATGTCCTGAGCGAGGAAGTACAGCTTCAGGTAACGGCTGAGTTTCGAGCCCGGCCGACCGTTGCCGACCCGATGCAGGATGATTTCCTTGGCGGCGTTCAGTGCGGCCACGACACGGCCGTTTTGCTGCGCCAGTTCCAGTCGACGCGCTTCCACGTCCATCTGGCGGATCGGCTCGAACAGCGACGATTTCAGCTTCAGGTAAAAACCCAGTTCGCGGAACAATCGCGCCAGGCTTTGTTGCACCGGCTGATTGGAAAACATCGCCTGCCACAGCACCGAGAGCAAACCGTACCACGCGGCACCGGCCACCAGCAGCACCGGCTCGTGCCAGAAATCGATGACTTCGCCGCCGCGCTGGTCCACACCGATCATGGTGTAGACCGACAGAATCAACGTCGCCGAGGCAATCGCGCCATAGCGTTCACCCAAGGCGCCGAGCATGGTCAGGCCGAAACTGGCCAGGGCCAGGGCGATGACAAAAACGACGGGGTAGGGGAAGAGCAGTTCGACGGAGAGGGCGGCGACGCTGAAGCACACGAGCGTCACGGCCAGTGCGTTAAGGCGGCCTTGCCAACTGTCGTCGGTCTCGGCCAGGGCGCTGGCGATGATCCCGAGGAACAGCGGGATCAGCAGCCCCATTTCGTCCTTGTACCAACACAGCGCCATGCTGCCGGTCAGGGCGATGAACACCCGTACGCTGTAGCTGAATTTATCCAGCGCCCAGAGGCGACGCAGAGACTGACTAAAGGGGGTCGATGACATGAAATGCGAGGGCCTTCCGAGGCGATGACGCTAAATTGAGCCAGTAATGACGCCGGCGCAATGGCGCCGATCACATCTGACAGCAAAATCTGTTCCTTACTGCTGGAGGTGTCAGGTCTGCTTTTAACCTGTGGCGAGGGGATTTAGCGAAACGTCGCACCGCCCCGTTCGGCTGCGAAGCAGTCGTAAATCTGCGAGCGAGGTCTGCCTGACGTAACGCGTTTGCCGATTTGGGGCCGCTTCGCAGCCGAACGGGGCGGTGCGACGTTTCGATAAATCCCCTCGCCACAAAAGCCCCATCCCATATTGATGCGGGTCAGGCGTATTGCGCAGCAGCGTAGCCGGAGGCCCAGGCCCACTGGAAGTTGAAACCACCCAGATGCCCGGTGACGTCGAGCACTTCGCCGATGAAATACAGGCCGGGGCTTTTCAGCGATTCCATGGTCTTGGACGACACCTCGTTGGTATCGACGCCGCCCAATGTCACTTCAGCGGTGCGATAGCCTTCAGTGCCGGCCGGCACCACTTTCCAGCTCGCCAGTTTTTCGGCGATGTCGGCGATTTCCGCGTGGGTGTACTGCTTCATTGGTTTGGAGACGAACCAGTTATCCGCCAGCAGGTTGGCCATCTTCTTGGTGAAGATTTCCCCCAGCAGGGTTTTCAGCTCGCTGTTCGGACGTTCGGCTTGCTGCTGTTGCAGCCAGCTCGGCACGTCGTGGTCCGGCATCAGATTGATCTCAACCGTATCGCCGGATTCCCAGAACGAAGAAATCTGCAAAATCGCCGGACCACTGAGGCCGCGGTGAGTGAACAGGATGTTCTCGCGGAAACTCTGGTCGTTGCAGCTCACCAGGCAATCCACCGACGTACCGGACAGCTCGGTGCACAGCTCTTTGAGCTGATCGGTGATGGTGAACGGCACCAGCCCGGCGCGGGTCGGCAGCAAGTCGTGGCCGAACTGCTTGGCCACCTGATAGCCGAAACCGGTGGCGCCCAGTGTCGGGATCGACAAGCCGCCCGTGGCGATCACCAGGGATTCGCAGGTGATCTGATCGAGGGTGGTTTGCAGCAGGTAGCCGCTTTCCATTTTCTCGATGTGCTGGATCGAGGTGTCCAGGTGCAGGCTGACGCCGACCTGATTGCACTCCTCGAGCAGCATCTCAAGGATGTCGCTGGATTTGTTATCGCAGAACAACTGGCCGAGTTTCTTCTCGTGGTACAGCACGCCGTGTTTGGCGACCATGCCGATGAAATCCCACTGGGTGTAGCGCGCCAGGGCGGATTTGCAGAAGTGTTCGTTCTGCGAGAGGAAATTGCTCGGTTCGGTGTACATGTTGGTGAAATTACAGCGGCCACCGCCCGACATCAGGATTTTCTTGCCGGCCTTGTTCGCGTGGTCGAGCAACATCACCTTGCGCCCGCGCCCGGCGGCGGTCAGCGCACACATCAAACCTGCGGCGCCAGCGCCAATGATCACGACTTCGGTAGAGCGCAAAACGGTGTCCTCTTGATGTGTCGCCACAAAACAAACTGTGGGAGCGAGCCTGCTCGCGATGAGGCCTGCACATTCAACATGGATGTTGTTTGACAGTCTGCCATCGCGAGCAGGCTCGCTCCCACAGGGAAATACAGTGTCCTTACAAGATACGAACGCGCAGCGAACGGCCTTTGATCTTGCCGTCATTCAGGCGCTGCAAGGCTTGCTTGGCGATCCCGCGTTCCACCGCCACATAGGCCTGGAAGTCGAAAATCGCGATCTTGCCAACCTGAGCGCCCGGAATACCTGCATCGCCAGTCAGCGCGCCCAGAATGTCACCCGGACGCACCTTGTCTTTACGGCCAGCGCCAATGACCAGCGTGCTCATCACCGGCAGCAGCGGTGCGCCGCCCTGGGATTTGAGGTTGTCCAGCTGATCCCAGCTCAACGGCGACTTCTGCAGTAGCTCGATGGCTTGGGCGCGGTGCGCTTCGGACGGTGCGACCAGGCTGATCGCAATCCCTTTCTCACCGGCGCGACCCGTACGGCCAACACGGTGGATGTGGATTTCCGAATCACGGGCCAGTTCGACGTTGATCACCATGTCCAGCGCATCGATGTCCAGACCGCGAGCGGCGACGTCGGTAGCAACCAGAACCGAGGTACTGCGGTTGGCGAACATGGCGAGCACCTGGTCGCGGTCACGCTGTTCCAGATCGCCATGCAGGCCGACGGCGGAGATGCCTTTGGAGGTCAGGTGATCGACGGTTTCCTGAACCTGCTGCTTGGTGAAGCAGAAGGCGACACACGATGCCGGACGATGATGCGCGAGGACTTTGACTACGGCGTCCATGCGCTCTTCCGGGGAAATCTCGTAGAAACGCTGCTCGATCTGCGTGTCGTCGTGGAACGCCTCGGCCTTCACGATCTGAGGCGTGCGCATGAATTTCGCCGCCAACTGCTTGATACCCGTCGGGTACGTGGCGGAGAACAGCAGGGTCTGGCGACGCGCTGGGGTCTGGGCAATGATTTCTTCGATGGAGTCGTAGAAACCCATGTCGAGCATGCGGTCGGCTTCGTCGAGGATCAGCGTGTTCAGGCCATGGAGCACCAGCGAACCTTTGCGCAAATGCTGCTGAAGGCGGCCGGGGGTGCCGACGATGATGTGCGCGCCATGCTCCAGAGAACCAATCTGCGGGCCGAAGGACACGCCGCCACACAGGGTCAGGACCTTGATGTTGTCTTCGGCACGGGCCAGGCGACGGATTTCCTTGGCAACCTGGTCGGCCAGTTCGCGAGTCGGGCAGATGACCAGCGCCTGGCAACCGAAGAAGCGCGGATTGATCGGGTTCAGCAGGCCGATACCGAAGGCGGCGGTCTTGCCGCTGCCGGTCTTGGCCTGGGCGATCAGGTCCATCCCCTTGAGGATCACCGGCAAGCTTTGCGCCTGGATCGGCGTCATCTCGGCATAACCCAAAGAGTCGAGGTTAGCCAGCATGGCGGCGGACAGCGGCAAAGTATTAAAAGCGGTGGCGATGGTGGTCACGGGACTGGCCTGCAAAACAAAATGTCGCGCAGTGTACCAGCCCCCGGCCACTTACCTCGAAAGTTCTGGACGAACGCAAACCTGTGGCCAGGGGATTTATCTGTGGTGAGAGGGATTTATCTGTGGTGAGGGGATTTATCTGTGGTGAGAGGGATTTATCTGTGGTGAGAGGATTTATCTGTGGCGAGGGGATTTATCCCCGTTGGGTTGCGTAGCAACCCTGATAAGGTTGATGCAATTAGTCTGACCCACCGAGGCGGCAGATCTAAGGGGCGCTGCGCACCCCAACGGGGATAAATCCCCTCGCCACAGATGAATCTGCATTGCCCTGTTCAGTGTTCGATGTGCTCTTCCGGACGCTTGACGCGCCGTCCGTCTTCCTTTGAGAGCTGAGAAAAGATCGTTGCGGCCAGCATTGCCATGATCCCGACCGTCACAAAGGTCAGCTGGAACGCGCCCAAAACCGTGTCCACGCCATCGTTGCCGATCTCCGCGGTGAACCCGCCGAGCAAGGCGCCGGCACAGGCAACACCAAGGCTCAGGGACAATTGCGCGACCACCGACAGCAGACTGTTGCCGCTACTGGCGCTGGCGTCGTCGAGGTCAATCAGGGTGACGGTGTTCATTGCGGTGAACTGCAAGGAGTTGATCGCCCCCAGAATCGATAGCATCACCAACAGCAACCAGTACGGCGTTTGCTCGCTGACCAGCCCCATGCTCGCCAACATCAGCCCCAGCGCTAACGTATTGCCGGTGAGCACGATGCGATAGCCCAAACGTTCGATCAGCGGTCGCGCCACCGACTTGGCGACCATCGCTGCCGCCGCCAGCGGCAGCATGCTCATCCCGGCCTGGGACGGCGAATAACCCAGCGCCACTTGCAGCAGCAACGGCACGAGAAACGGCAGGGCGCCGCTGCCCAGACGGGCGAACAGGTTGCCGAGGATGCCCACGGCAAACGTCCGGGTCTTGAACAATGACGGCGCGAACAGCGGATTATCAATGTGTCCGGCCCGCAGCCAGTACGCCGCCAGACAGGCCATGCCGGCGAACAGCAGTAACATCACCCGCAAGTGCGGCAGGTGCAGTTCGCCGAGGCCTTCCATGGCGATCGTGATCAGCACCATCGCCGCGCCGAACAGTAAAAAGCCCAGGCTGTCGAAGCGGGTGCGTTCAGTGCCGCGTAGGTCGGGGATGAATTTCCACACGGCGTAACAACCGACGGCGCCGACCGGCAGGTTGATCAGGAAGATCCAGTGCCAGGTCAGGTATTCCACCATCCAGCCGCCCATGGTCGGGCCGATCAACGGGCCGAGCAGGCCGGGAATGGTAATGAAACCCATGATTCGCACCAGCTCCGAACGCGGGTAGGCGCGCAACACCACAAGTCGCCCGACCGGCAACATCAGCGCACCGCCCAGGCCTTGAATCACCCGTGCGCCAATCAGCAGGCTCAGGGTGTTCGACAGTGCACAGAGCAACGAGCCGAGGCTGAACAGCAGGATCGCGCTGAAGAAGATTTTCCTGGTACCGAAACGGTCGGCGATCCAGCCTGAGGCAGGGATCAGCAAGGCGACGGTGAGCATGTAGGCGATGATCACGCCCTGCATGCGCAAGGGGTCTTCGGCCAGGTCTCGGGCCATGGCGGGCAGGGCGGTGTTGAGGATGGTCCCGTCGAGGGATTGCATGAAGAACGCGATGGCGACAACCCACGGCACCCAGCGGGCGGTGACAGCGTCGAGAGGCGGGCGGTTGGGCATGGGACCTCTTGTGGGTCGAAGTTAATGCAAGGACATGGCGGGCACTGACCTGTGGCGAGGGGATTTATCCCCGTTGGGCTGCGCAGCGGCCCCAAATTGGTAAACGCGGTTTGCCAGACAGACCGCATTTGCCGGATTTACGACTGCTTCGCAGCCGAACGGGGATAAATCCCCTCGCCACAGGATCCCCTGTGTACAGGGGTTTTGTGTTTACAACGTAAGGGTTAGTCGGCTGACCAGCGCCCCCGGCAACAACGCTGACGCTGTGGCCCGCTGGCTGTAAGTGCTCGCCGACAGTAGCAACTCGCGCTCCTCGGTCAATGCTTCCAGCTGCGATCCCAACAAACTGTAGGCACTGTCATCAAACCGCATGGTGCTCACCGGCGCCTGAATCTCGCCGTTCTCGACCCAGAAGGTCGCAAACCGCGTCATGCCGGTCAGGCGTGCCGCCGGCTGATCGGAATAGTTCAGGTACCACAGGTTGCTGATGTACAAGCCCGTGCCCAATTGCTTGAGAATCTCTGCGTCAGGCAATGTACCGGCGGCCATGTTCACGGCGCTTGGCATTTCACCACCGCTGGCGCCGTTGGCGGTCAGGCCGTACTCGGCCGCACTGCGTGAGCTGACCATCTGCGCGCCAGCCTTGCCGTTGACGATCAACCCCAGATCGCTGCGCGGATAACCTTCGCCGGAGAATGCCGGGCTCAACGAACCACTGACCTTTTCATCCACCGATACCAACGGGCTGAACGCACTGTCGCCGGCGTAAAGCTTCTGCAACGGGCTGTTTTTGCTGGCAATCGACTGCGCCGAGAAACCGCCCCAGCCCAGCATGTCCATGATTTCTCCCAGGGCTGCCGGTGCCAGATAGGCGCGATACTGACCCGGCGCCAGGGTGTGTTGCGGTCTGCCCAGAAACGCCAACTGCTCGCGTGCCTGCGCAAAGCGCTTGGCAAAACCGTCGCTGTTCCAGTCGTGCCCGGCGTAACTGGCTTTCACCGCTTGGCCGTTCTCATGGACCAGACTGAAATCAAAGTTGAAGCTGTTGGCCTGGTGCCAGCCGAGCGCGCCCGAAGAACTGGCGAAACCGCGACTGATCGGGCCGGCGGCGTAGAAACCCACCAGGTCCAGCCCTTCGGCGGCCTGGGTGATTTCGGCGACCACTTGCTCGGAGTCCGGCAGCGGATGCTCCTGCACATTCTTGCTCTGCCAGCCGTTGTGGTTGAGCAGCAGGTACGGATCCTGCGGCAGCAACGGCAAGGTTTCGCGCAGCTGTTGCAGACCTTCGGCCAGGCGCTGCATATCGACGGCGGCATCACCCGACAGCGTGATGTTCAGGTCGGCGTGGCGCCCCTCGTTGATCAGTTTGAAGCCGACGCTCGCCTGCTGCACCTGCCCGGCCTGACGGACCTTGGCGTGGTTGAAGCGCACGAAGGCCGAGGATTCGGCGGCGTAGCTGAGGGTGAATTGTTCCGGCTCGCGAATCGCATCGCGCACCCAGTTGACCAAGACTTTGAATGACTCGGCCTGATTTTTCGACGTACTCATCAGGCATCTCCCCCAAACACATCAACGTTGCTGAATACACAGGCCGGCGAGGCATGGCCGACGCGGATCACCTGGTTCGGTTCGCCTTTGCCGCAGTTCGGCGTGCCCAGGACCTTGACGGAGTTGGCATCGCCGACGGCGCTGAGGCTTTTCCAGAACTGCGCGGAAATCGCCCGGTAGTTCGGGTTCTTGACCACGCCTTTGAGTTCGCCGTTTTCGATCAACTGGCCCCATTCACAGCCGAACTGGAACTTGTTGCGGGCATCGTCGATGGACCAGGACCGGTTGGTGCTCATCAAGATGCCGTGCTCGATGTTGCCGATCATCTGCTCCAGCGGTTGATCGCCGGCCTCGATGTTCAGATTGGCCATGCGATCGATCGGCGGACGGTTCCAGCTGCAGGCGCGGCTGTTGGCCACGCCCTCCATGCCCGCGCGAAACTGCGACAGCGCGCCGCCCAATGGGCGCAGCAGCAAGCCTTCTTTAATCAGGAATTGTTTGCTAGCGGCAGTACCGTCGTCGTCATGACCATAGCTGGCGAGCTGCTCGGGGATGTCCGGGTCGAAGGTCACGTTGAGCAGTTTGGAGCCGTATTGCAGGCTGCCAAAGTCTTCGGCCTTGACGAAACTGGTGCCGGCGTAATTGCGCTCGTCACCGAGGATGCGGTCCAGTTCCAGCGGGTGACCGATGGACTCGTGGATCTGCAGCATCATCTGGTCCGGCATCAACAGCAGGTCACGCGGGCCTTTCGGGGTGTTCGGCGCCAGCAGCAATTGCAGCGCCTGATCGGCGATTTTCGGACCGGCGCCGACCAGGCCGCAACGGCTGATCACATCAAAACCGCCCTGTTGACCGAAGTTCTCGCGGCCCAGGGTTCGGGTCTGGCTGTCGTTGCCGTCGTAGGCGGTGACTTCCAGGCTCGGGTAGACGAACCGCTGGGCCTGGCGCAGTTCGGCGCCGGCGTTGCTGAGGTAGATCTGCTCGACGTTAGTGATGCCGATGCTCACTTCCCAGTTCACCAGTCGCTCGTCCTTGGGCACGGCGGCGGATTCGGCGCCGAGCAGTTGGTAGCAATCGCTCAGGGACGGGAAGGGCTGGTCGAGGTTCGGCGAAAAGTAGTCGGCGCGGTCGCTGGAGACTCCTTGCGCGCTCAGGTCGAGCAGGGCGTGGGGCTTGAGTCGGCGGGCTTGTTGCTCGGCCTTCTCCAGTGCGGCTTGCAGGCCTTGTTGCGACAGGTCGTTGGTCGCGGCGTAGGCTTCGACGCCGTTGACCCGAACGGTCAGCATCGCGCCTTCGTCACGGCTCAGGCTCGGAGGTTTGGCGACATTCTTGCGCACTGACAGGTACTGACCGGACTCGCGCACATAACGCAGCGAAAAGAATTCAGCGCCCGTGCGCAAGGCAGCGAAGCGCTGCTTGAGCTGGGGATGGAAATCGAACATTCGGGAACCTCCTTGGTATGGAGTGGCGGTGTATCGATGTCGCGAGGGGGGTGAAACGTTTGCGTGGCGCTAGATTAGGCCTGCGTGGGGGGTAGGATCAAGCTTGGAGAGGTGTAGGAAAGGATTACCGAGAGCTGTGTGGTGTTTGTCAGGGCCCCATCGCGAGCAGGCTCGCTCCCACATGGGTTTTTGGGTTGATCGCACATATGCAATCCATCCCGAAACCTGTGGGAGCGAGCCTGCTCGCGATTGGCCGCGCCGCCGTCTGAATGTCTTACTGCGCGGTCAGGCTCACATCCCGCAACGGCTTGCCACGCACCGGCGCATCGCCAGCCACGAAATAGGCAGCCTTGCTACGCGGCAACGGCTTGCGACCACGGATCTTGTCGGCGATTTTCTCGGCGATCATGATCGTCGGCGCGTTCAGGTTGCCGGTGGTGATGATCGGCATGATCGAGGCATCGACCACACGCAGGCTCTGCATGCCGTGCACACGACCTTCAGCGTCAACCACGGCCATGTCGTCGGTGCCCATCTTGCACGAGCAGGACGGGTGGAACGCGGTTTCGGCGTGTTCGCGGATGAACTTGTCGAGCTGCTCATCGGTTTGCACGTCGATGCCCGGGCTGATTTCGCGGCCACGGAAAGCGTCCAGTGCAGGCTGTTGCATGATTTCACGGGTCAGGCGGATGCCGTCGCGGAATTCCTGCCAGTCCTGCTCGGTGGCCATGTAGTTGAACAGGATGCTCGGGTACTCGCGCGGGTCTTTGGACTTGGCCTGGACCCGACCACGGCTCGGCGAACGCATGGAACCCATGTGCGCCTGGAAACCGTGCTCTTTCACACCGTTGCTGCCGTTGTAGTTAATCGCGACCGGCAGGAAGTGGTACTGGATGTTCGGCCATTCGAATTCCGGACGGGTGCGGATGAAACCGCCGGCTTCGAACTGGTTGCTGGCGCCGATACCGGTGCCGTTGAACAGCCACTCGGCACCGATGGCCGGTTGGTTGTGCAGGAGCAGCGATGGGTACAGCGAAACCGGCTGGGTGCAGGCGTATTGCAGGTACAACTCGAGGTGATCCTGCAGGTTTTCGCCGACGCCTGGCAGGTCGTGGACCACCGGGATGTCGAGCTTGTTCAGCAGTTCGGCCGGGCCGACGCCGGAACGTTGCAGAATCTGCGGCGAAGCGATGGCGCCGGAGCACAGCAGCACTTCTTTGCGGGCGCGGACTTCAACGCGCTCTTCAGCGGCGCCGATCAGGTAACGCACGCCGACGGCACGCTTGCCTTCGAACAGGATCTTGTCGGTCAGGGCATGAGTGACGATGGTCAGGGTCGAGCGCTTCTTGGCGACGTCCAGGTAACCGCGAGCGGTGCTGGCGCGACGGCCCTTCGGCGTCACGGTGCGGTCCATCGGGCCGAAGCCTTCTTGCTGGTAACCGTTCAGGTCTTCGGTGCGCGGGTAACCGGCTTGCACGCCGGCTTCAACCATGGCGTGGAACAGCGGGTTGTTGCCGGCTTTCGGCGTGGTCACGCTGACCGGGCCGTCTCCGCCGTGGTAGTCGTTCGGGCCGATGTCGCGGGTTTCGGCCTTGCGGAAATACGGCAGGCAGTTCAGGTAATCCCAGTCTTCCAGGCCTGGCAGTTTGGCCCAGTTGTCGTAGTCCATCGCGTTGCCGCGGATGTAGCACATGCCGTTGATCAGCGAAGAGCCGCCCAGGCCCTTGCCGCGACCGCATTCCATCCGGCGACCGTCCATGTGTGGCTCTGGATCGGTTTCGTACGCCCAGTTGTAGCGACGACCTTGCAGCGGGAACGCCAAGGCCGCTGGCATTTGCGTGCGGAAATCCATCCGGTAATCCGGGCCGCCTGCTTCGAGCAGCAGGACGGTGACGCCTTCGTCTTCAGTCAGACGGGTCGCCAGGGTGTTACCGGCCGAGCCGGCACCGATGATGATGTAATCGAATTCTTGGGACATTGAATGCACCCTCTTTGAAGTTGGTCAGGTCAGGCCTAGGCGAGTGCTGCGCACTCGATTCGCGGGCAAGCCCGCTCCCACAAGGATCGGGGCTGCCACAGATTTGGCGAACGCCACTAAACCTGTGGGAGCGGGCTTGCCCGCGAAGAGGCCCTCGCAGGCAATACAAGACTCGGGTCTTAGAACACCGAGGCGTAATCGCCCAGCTCAACCTGTACCGATTTGATGCGCGTGAAGTTGTTCAGCGAGCTGATGCCGTTCTCACGGCCAACACCCGACTGCTTGTAACCACCGACCGGCATCTTCGCGTCGGACTCGCCCCAGGCGTTGATCCAGCAGATACCGGCTTCCAGTTGATGAATCACGCGGTGAGCGCGGTTCAGGTCCTTGGTAACGACGCCCGCGGCCAGGCCGAAGTCTGTGTCGTTGGCACGACGGATCACTTCTTCTTCGGTTTCGTAAGTCAGGATCGCCATCACCGGGCCGAAGATCTCTTCGCGAACGATGGTCATCTCGTCGGTGCAATCGGTGAACACGGTCGGTGCTACGAACGCGCCTTTGGCGAATTCGCCGTCGGTCAGACGGCCGCCGCCGCACAGCACGCGAGCGCCTTCTTCTTTGCCTTTGGCGATGTAGCCCAGCACGCTTTCCATGTGGGCGAAGCTGACCAGCGGGCCGAAGTTGGTGTTTTCGTCTTCCGGATTGCCGACGCGGATGCGCGCAACGCGCTCAGCGATCTTGGCTTCGAAAGCGGCTTTCAGGTGGCTCGGTACGAACACGCGAGTACCGTTGGTGCAGACCTGGCCGGAGCTGTAGAAGTTGGCCATCATCGCGGTGTCGGCGGCGCGATCGAGGTCGGCATCGTCGAAAATGATCAGCGGGGATTTGCCGCCCAGTTCCATGGTCACGTCTTTCAACGACGAAGCAGAAGCGCTGGCCATGACCTTCTTGCCGGTGTCGGTGCCGCCGGTGAAGGAGATTTTTTCGATGCGCGGGTGCTCGGTCAACCAGGTGCCGACTTCACGGCCGCTGCCGGTCAATACGTTGAACACGCCGGCTGGCAGGCCTGCCTCGGTGTAGATCTCGGCCAGTTTCAGCGTGGTCAGGGAAGTGACTTCGCTTGGCTTGAAGATCATCGCGTTACCGGCCGCCAGGGCAGGAGCGGATTTCCACAGGGCGATCTGGATCGGGTAGTTCCACGCGCCGATGCCGGCCACGACGCCCAGCGGCTCGCGACGGGTGTAAACGAACGAAGTGGTGCGCAGCGGGATCTGCTCGCCTTCGATGGCTGGGACCAGGCCTGCGTAGTATTCCAGCACGTCGGCGCCGGTAACGATGTCGACATACTTGGTTTCGGAGAACGACTTGCCGGTGTCCAGGGTTTCCAGGGCGGCCAGTTCATCGTTGCGCTCGCGCAGGATGTCAACGGCGCGACGCAGGATGCGCGAACGCTCCATGGCAGTCATTGCAGCCCAGATTTTCTGGCCCTTTTCGGCGCTGACTACGGCGCGCTCAACGTCTTCCTTGGTCGCACGCTGTACTTTTGCGAGGACTTCACCGTTAGCCGGGTTGATGGCTTCGAAAGTGGCGTCGCTGCTGGCGTCGGAGTAACCGCCATCGATGTAGAGTTTTTGCAGTTCGAAACGGGCCATAGTGTCCTCGCAAGTGCATAAGTGGTTGGCGTTGACCACTGGGCGTGCCGTGTAGCGCTGGCACGCTGGTCAGTGGCGGTTCAGGGGTTGAGCGTTTTATGTGTGCTCTAACTCACCTGCTTGGCCAGTTGGAAATCCATGTATTCGTAAGCGATCCGGTGCGCCTGTTCCGTGTCGAAAGCATCTCCCGACAGCGCGCCGCGCAACCACAAACCGTCAATCAACGCCGCCAGGCCCCGGGCTGCACTGCGCGCATCATCGAGCGGCAATACGCGGCGGAACTGGCAGC
>Ga0255334_1000716_pt1 | contig 21436 bp, 19 predicted proteins | sample EtOH5_35cm_T3_12_FD_202080 | JGI IMG/M metagenome (GOLD analysis project Ga0255334, IMG submission 202080) | Sandy soil microbial communities from University of British Columbia, Vancouver, Canada - EtOH5_35cm_T3_129 | ecosystem: Engineered > Artificial ecosystem > Sand microcosm > Unclassified ...
AACCGGTCAGCGCGCTGGATGTCTCGGTGCAGGCCGAGGTTCTGGCCTTGCTCGCGGAAATCCGTGAGCGGGAAAAGCTGACGATGTTGTTCATCACCCATGATCTGCGCGTCGCCGCCCAGGTCTGCGACCGCATCGCGGTGATGCAGCGCGGCGCCATCGTCGAACAAGGCCCGGTCGGCCAGGTTTTTGCGAACCCCAGCCATCCCTACACCCAGCAGCTGCTGGACAGCATTCCGGGCCGCGCCTGGACGCCGCCCGATCTTGGAGAAGCTGCATGAGCATCGACACCGGCGCCCGTCGCGCCATTCTGGAGGCCATTGCCTCGCTGCGCACGGAAAGCACGGAGACGCTGGCACGGCTGGTGCGCTGCCCCTCGACGCTGGGCAACGAGGCCTCGGCGCTGAATGAGATGGAGCGGGTGTATCGTGGGCTGGGCCTCGATCCTTTCCGCGTGCCGACCGATCCCGTGGCCTTGGCGGACCATCCGGGTTTCTCGCCGCCGCTGATCTCCTACGAAGGCCGCGACAATGTCGTCGCCGTGCACAAGCCACGGGAGACGAAGGGCCGTTCCCTGACCCTGCAAGGCCATGTCGATGTGGTGCCGGAGGGGGCCGCGGATATCTGGGTGACGCCGCCCTACGAGCCCTCGATCCGCGACGGGCGCATGTATGGGCGCGGCGCCGGCGACATGAAGGCCGGCATCATCGCCTATTGCATGGCCTTCAAGGCGCTGGCCGTCGCAGGTCTGCAACCCGCCGCCGAGGTGCAGATGCAATCGGTGATCGAGGAGGAATGCAGCGGCAATGGCGCGCTGGCCTGCATGGTCGCGATGCCCAAGCCCGATGCCGTCATCATCCCCGAACCCGGCCCCGGCCTGCCCGCGCTCTATTCCGCCGAGGTCGGCGTGGTCTGGGCCTGGGTCACCGTCACCGGCCGCCCGGCGCATGTGCGCGACATCAAGGCCGGCGTGAATGCGATCGAGGCCGCCATGGCCGTCGCCGCCCGCTTCAAATCCTATGAGGACGAGCAGAACCGCGGCGAGAAAATCCACGCCTCCTTCCGCGGCGTGAACCATCCGGTCAACGTCAACATCGGCACGCTGGAAGGCGGAGAGTGGAACAGCAGCGTTCCGACGCGGGCAAAACTCGGCATGCGGGTCGGGGTGATGATGGGCAACACCGCCGCCAATGTTCGCGCTGACATCGAGAAGATCGTCGAGGATGCCCGCCGCGACGAAGCCACCGCCGGCGCAAAATTCAAGCTGGAGTTCAAGGGCTTTATGGCCGACCCCTGCGTCTTCGACATGGAAGCCGAGATCGTGCGCCTCGCCACCCGCACCTTCCGGGATGTCGCGGGCACGGAGCTGCGCCACTACCCGGCGACCGGTCTGACCGATGGGCGTTTCTTCCAGCTCTACCAGAAGACCCCCGTGGCCTGCTTCGGCCCCGACGCCCAGGAAATCCATGGCATCGACGAAAGCGTCGGGCTGGACAGCATCCACGACATCACCGCCACCATCGCCCTGACCATGGCCGAATGGTGCGGGCTGGAGTCCCGCGCATGAACCTGCCTCTCTCGGGTGACCGGCTCTGGGCCGATCTGATGGAGATGGCGAAGATCGGCGGCACGCCCAAGGGCGGCTGCAACCGCCAGGCGCTGACCGATCTGGATGCCGAGGGGCGCAAGCTGCTCGAAAGCTGGTGTGCGGCGATCGGGCTGACGCTCAGCGTCGATCGCTTCGGCAACATGGGTTTTTGGCGCCCCGGCCGCGATCCGTCACGCAAGCCGGTGGCGATCGGCAGCCACCTGGATACCCAGCCCACGGGCGGAAAATTCGACGGCGTGCTGGGCGTGCTCACCGGCCTCGAAGTTTTGCGTGCCTTGCATGAGGCGGGCGTGGAGACCGAGGCGCCCCTGCTGCTGATCAACTGGACCAATGAGGAAGGTGCGCGCTTCTCGCCCCCCATGATGGGCAGCGGCGCCGCCATGGGCCTGTTCTCCGCGGCGGAAACCCTGGCGCGCACCGATGGCCAGGGCTTCACCTTCGGCGGCGAACTGGCCCGCATCGGCTATGCCGGCACCGAGGAACTGCCGGACTTCGACGCATACTTCGAAGTCCATATCGAACAGGGCCCGGTGCTGGAGCGCGAAAACCTGTCGGTCGGCGTCGTCACCCATGCGCTGTGCCAGGCCTGGTATGAGGTGACCGTGCATGGCGAGGATGCGCATGGCGGCAGCGCCATGGCCGGCCGCCGCGACGCCATGGTGGGGGCCGCCGAGCTCATCGCCGCCATCGAAGGCATCGCGCTGACCACCCTGACCCCGGCGGGCGAGCCCGGGCGCGCCACTGTCGGCCGGCTGCTGGTCACCCCCGACAGCCGCAACGTGGTCCCCTCGAAGATCTGGTTCAGCGTCGACATGCGCCATTCGGATGAGGAAGCCCTGGCCGCCATGGGCGTCGCGCTGCGGGCCGAGGGCGCGGCCATCGCCGCCCGCCGCCATCTGGAAGTCGAGGTCGAGGATTTCTGGTTTTCCCCCCTCGTGCAGTTCGATCCCGTGCTGGTCGGGCATGTCCGCGATGCCGCGCGGCGCCTGGGCATCCCCCATCGCGACATGCCGACAGCGATCGGCCATGACGCCGTCTATGTCGCGCGGAAAAAACCGGCGACCATGATCTTCACCCCCTGCCACGGGGGCATCAGCCACAATGAGGCCGAAAGCATCACCCAGGGCTGGGCGGAAGCCGCGCTGCGGGTGCTGGCCGAGGCCGTGATCGCCGCAGCAGGACCGAAATGAAAATAGGCATCGCCGGCTTTCTGCACGAAAGCCATTCCTTCGCGCCCCGGGTCACCACCTGGGCGGATTTCGTCACCCCCGGCTCCTGGCCGCCGGTGCAGCGGCCGGCGACGCTGCTGGATGCCCTGCGCGGCACCGCGGTGCCCGCCGCCGGCGCCATCGCGACCGCCGAGGCCGCCGGTGTCACTTTGGTCCCGCTCAGCTGGGCCATGGCCAACCCCGCCGGGCCGGTGACGGAGGAAGCCTTCGAGCGCATCGCATCCCTGATCTGCGCCGATCTGCAGGCGGCACTGCCACTGGACGGGCTGTATCTGGACCTGCATGGCGCGGCCATGGCCGAAGGCTTTCCGGATGCCGAGGGCGAGTTGATGCGCCGCATCCGCGCCATCACCGGCCCGGAACTGCCGATCACCGCGAGCCTCGACCCGCATTGCAACCTGACCGCGGCGATGGTGGCGCGCGCCGACGGGCTGTCACCCTTCCGCACCTATCCGCATGTGGACATGAAGGAAGCCGGCGGCCGCGCCATGACGCTGCTGCTGGCCCGCATTGCGCGCCAGAAACCCTTCGCCCGTGCCTTCCGCCAGCTCGACTATTGGATCCCGCTGTCGGGGCAATGCACGCTGGTCTCGCCCATGGCCGATGCCATGGCGGAACGCGCGCGGCTGGCGCCGGGTGTGGCCGCGCTGGAACTGTGCTTCGGCTTTCCCTATGCCGATTTCGCCGATTGCGGCGCGGCGATCTGCGCCTATGCCGAAGACCAGGCCGGCGCCGATGCCGCCGCCGATGCGCTGCTCGGCTGGCTCGTTGCGCATGAGACGGATTTCGTGCTCGACGTGGTCCCGGCCGCCAAGGGCGTCGCCCAGGCGCTGAAACTCGCGGCCGCCGCCTCTCGCCCGGTGCTGCTGGCCGATACCCAGGACAATCCGGGCGGCGGCGGCCATGGCGACACCACCGGGCTGCTGGCCGAGCTGGTGCGGCAGCAAGCCCGCGGCGCCGTGCTGGCGCTGATCAACGACGACCTCGCCGCCGGCGCCTGCCATGCGGCGGGGGAAGGCGCCTCGGTCGCGCTCAGCCTCGGCGGGCGCAGCGACGGCGTGCCCTTCGCCTGCACGGCCCGCGTGCTGCGGCTATCGGATGGCAGCTTCCTATGCACCGGGCCGATGGCGGGCGGGAACATGGCCAATCTCGGCCCCACCGCGCTGGTCGAGGTGGAAGGCGGCGTTCGCGTCATCATCGTCAGCCGCAAGATGCAGGCCTATGACCAGGCCATATTGCGCCACCTCGGCATCGAGCCGGCCGAGGTGCCGATCATCGGCCTCAAATCCTCGGTGCATTTCCGCGCCGATTTCCAGCCGATCGCCGAGGCGGTGATCATCGTCACCGCACCGGGGCCGGTGGTGGCCGATCCTTCCTCGCTGCCCTTCCGGAATTTGCGGCCGGGGCTGCGCCTGTCGCCGCGGGCCGGCTGATGCTGGCCTATGCCACCGTGGGCGTGCGGGACTTCGACCGCGCGCTGGTCTTCTATGATGCGCTGCTGGGCGCGCTCGGCCATGTCCGCACCGGCACGTTTCCGGAGGATGGCTGGGCGGGCTGGGGCAGCGTGGTCGGCGGCCGCGGGCAATTCTACATCGCCCGCCCCTTCGACGGGCAGCCGCCCTCGGTCGGCAATGGCAGCATGACGGCCTTTGCCGCCGCCTTCCGCATCCAGGTCCAGGCCGCCCATGCCGCGGGGCTGGCGGCCGGCGGCAGCGATGAAGGTGCACCCGGCCCGCGCCCGCACTATGGCACCGACTTCTACGGTGCATATCTGCGTGATCCCGAAGGCAACAAGCTGGCGGTGGTGCTACGGTAGCAGGCGTGATCCAACGCCTGCTGATCTTGCCCGGGGACCTCGATACCCTCGCCTCCGAAGCCCGTGCCGAGGGGTTTCGCGCGCTGGACGTGCTGGCCGAGGAATTCTCCACCGGCACCAACCGCTTCGACGGTCCCGGCGAGGCGCTGTTCGGCGCCCGCACCGCCGGCCGCCTGGTCGGGATCGGCGGCGTGACCCGCGACCCCTATGCGCCCGATGCCGCGCGGGTGCGCCGCCTCTATGTCGCGCAATCGGCGCGGGAACAGGGGATCGGCCGCGCGCTGCTCGCCGCCATCATCGCCGAGGCCAGGCTGCATTTTTCGCTGCTGCGGGTGCGATCGCCGGATGATGCGGCGGGCTTCTACCTCGCCGCCGGGTTTTCGGCTTTGGCCGAACCGCGCGGCGCCAGCCATGTGATGGTCCTGGCCTGATCACTTCGGCTTGCGGCCGCGGCCCTTCTTCTTGGGGTCCCAGCCGCCGCCGCCCGGGCCCATCGGCGTAGGCTTCCAGGGCGTGCTGTCCTGCAGCGACCGGCCGGCGAGATTCGGCATCATCCCCAGTTCCAACGCTTCCAGCCGCTTGATCTCGTCGCGCAGCCGGGCGGCGGTCTCGAACTCCAGATCGGCGGCGGCGGCGCGCATCTTCTTTTCCAGATCCGCGATGCCGGCGCGAAGATCCTTGCCGACGAAATTCGCGCTGGCATCGCCTTCGCTCGCCGGGACGGTGACGTAGTCCTGCTCATAGACCGATTGCAGCACGTCGGAGATGTCGCGCTTGATGCTGATCGGCGTGATGCCGTGTTCGGTGTTGTAGGCGATCTGCTTGGCGCGGCGGCGGTCGGTCTCCTCCAGCGCGCGGCGCATGCTGTCGGTCATCACATCGGCATAGAGGATCACCCGCCCATCCGCATTGCGCGCCGCCCGGCCGATGGTCTGGATCAGCGAGGTGACGCTGCGCAAGAAGCCTTCCTTGTCGGCATCCAGGATCGCCACGCGCTCGCATTCGGGGATGTCCAGCCCCTCGCGCAGCAAATTGATGCCGACCAGCACGTCGAAGACGCCGCGGCGCAGGTCGCGGATGATCTCGATGCGTTCCAGCGTGTCGATGTCCGAATGCAGGTAGCGCACTTTGACGCCTGCCTCGGTCATGTATTCGGTCAGATCCTCGGCCATGCGCTTGGTCAGCACGGTGACCAGCACGCGCCCGCCGCGCGCCGCGACCGTGCGGCATTCGGCGAGAAGATCGTCGACCTGGCCCTCGACCGGGCGGATGTCATAGAGCGGATCGACCAGCCCGGTCGGGCGGATGATCTGTTCGGCGAAACTGCCGCCGGTGCGCTCCATTTCCCAGGGGCCGGGGGTGGCGCTGACGAAGAGGGTGTCGGGGCGAAACCGCTCCCATTCCTCGAATTTCAGCGGCCGGTTGTCGATACAGGAGGGCAGGCGGAAGCCGAAGTCGCTGAGGATGGATTTGCGGGAATAGTCGCCCTTGTACATGCCGCCGACCTGCGGGACCGTGACATGGCTCTCGTCCACGATCAGCAGCGCATTGTCGGGCAGGTATTCGAACAGGGTCGGTGGCGGATCGCCGGGGCGGCGGCCGGACAGGTAGCGGCTGTAGTTCTCGATGCCTTTGCAGGAACCGGTGGTCTCCATCATCTCGATGTCGAAGGTGGTGCGCTGTTCCAGGCGCTGCGCCTCCAGCAGCTTGCCCTCGGCGTAGAGCTGGGCGAGGCGTTCCTTCAGCTCGCGCTTGATGTCGCCGAGGGCCTGCAACAGCGTCGGCCGCGGCGTGACATAATGGCTGTTGGCGTAGATCGCGATCGAATCCAGCTCGCCCGCCACCTCCCCGGTCAGCGGGTCGAATTCGCGCAAGGACTCGACCTCGTCGCCGAACAGCGAGATGCGCCAGGCGCGATCCTCCATCTGCGCCGGCCAGAGGTCCACATTCTCGCCCCGCACACGAAACGTGCCGCGTTCGAAGCTGGTGTCGTTGCGGCGGTACTGCTGTTCGATCAGCCCCTTCACCAGCCGGTCGCGGTCGATGCTGCCGCCACGCTCCAGCTTGATGGTCATGTTGGAATAGGTTTCGACCGAGCCGATGCCGTAGATGCAGCTGACCGAGGCGACGATGACCACATCGTTCCGTTCCAACAGGGCCTGGGTCGCGCCATGCCGCATCCGGTCGATCTGTTCGTTGATCTGGCTGTCTTTTTCGATATAGGTGTCGGTCCGCGGCACATAGGCCTCGGGCTGGTAGTAATCGTAGTAGGAGACGAAGTATTCCACGGCATTGTCCGGGAAGAAGGACTTCATCTCCCCATAGAGCTGCGCCGCCAGGGTCTTGTTGGGCGCGAGGATCAGGGTCGGCCGCTGCACCGCCTCGATCACCTTGGCCATGGTGAAGGTCTTGCCGGAGCCGGTGACGCCGAGCAGCACCTGGTCGCGCTCGCCCTGCTGCACGCCCGCGACCAGGTCGCGGATCGCGGCGGGCTGGTCGCCGGCGGGCTCATAGGGGCTGGAGACCTTCAGCGCCTTGGTGAAGGGCGGGGTCGGCCGCGGCGGCGGCATGAACAAGGCGGGGGCGACGATCTGGTCCATGGGCGCGAATGTGGGCCGCCGCGGGCCGCGCCGCCAGGGTCTCTTGCGATCCAGAAAACATAAAGATATGTTGATGTCATGCCGGTCCCGCGCGAGCGGGCCAAGCCGCGCAAGCGGACCAAGAGGGAACACCGTCCAAGTCGGTGGCTGCCCCAGCAACTGTCGGCGGCGAGCCGCCGGCCCTGTCGCCCCTGAACCGGGGCGGGTCACTGCGCGGGCGACCGCGCGGGAAGGCCAGGGCCGGCGGCGATGACCCGCGAGCCAGGAGACCTGCCGGCATCGGCGACCCGCCACGCGCGACGTTCCGCGCGCGGGCAGCGCCGTCACCTGTCGGCCGGGCTGGGTGCACCGGGCGTTGGAGTCGTCCGCGCCATGACCATCGCCGCCAATCTTGGCTTTCCCCGCATCGGCCCCCGCCGGGAGCTGAAGACCGCCCTGGAAGCCTTCTGGGCCGGCCGCAGCACCGAAGCCGAGCTGCTCGCCACCGCCGCCGCCCTGCGCGCCGGCAGCCGCGCGCTGCAACAGGGCTCGGGGATCAACCACTGCCCCTCGGGCGATTTCGCGCTCTACGACCATGTGCTGGAAACCGCCTGCGCCTTTGCCGCGGTGCCGCAGGGCTATGGCTGGGCGGGGGAGGGGCCGGTGTCGCTGGCCAGCATGTTCGCCTTGGCCCGTGGCGCCCGCGGGTCGCAGGCCGAGGCCGCCGCCGGCATCCCCGCCGATGCCGTGGCGCTGGAAATGACCAAGTGGTTCGACACCAACTACCACTATCTGGTCCCGCGCCTGTCCCGCGCGACCCGCTTGCGGCTGCTGCACAACCGCTGGGCCGATGCGGTGCGGGAGGGGTTGGCCTCCGGCACCCGCACCCGGCCGGTGCTGCTTGGGCCGATCTCCTTCCTGCTGCTGTCCAAGGCCGAGGACGGCACCCGCCCGCTGGACCTGCTGCCCGCATTGCTGCCGGCCTATGCCGAGGCGCTGCGCGGCATCGCCGAGGCCGGCGCTGCCTGGGTGCAGATCGACGAGCCCTGCCTGGTCACCGACCTGCCCGCCGGTGCCGCCGAGGCCTATCGCCTGGCCTATGCCGCATTGGCCGATGCGGCGCCGGGGCTGAAGCTGCTGGTTGCGAGCTATTTCGGCGGCCTCGGCGACAATCTTGCCATCGCCGCCGGTTTGCCGGTGGCGGGGCTGCATGTCGATCTGGTGCGGGCGCCGGAACAACTCGCGCCGGTGCTGGCGGCCTGGTCGGCGGATCGCTGGCTCTCCCTCGGCGTGGTCGATGGGCGGAATGTCTGGCGCAGCGACCTGCGCGCGGCGCTGGGGCTGTTGCGGCAGGCGGCGGGGCGGCGGCTGATGGTGGCCCCCTCCTGCTCGCTGCTGCATGTGCCGCATGCGCTGAAGCTGGAGACCGGGCTGGACCCCGCGCTCGCGCGCCGTCTCGCCTTTGCCCAGGAAAAACTGGCCGAGGTCGCCCTGCTCGCCCGCGGGATCGACGAGGGCGAGGCCGCCATCGCCCCCGCCTTGCAGGAGAGCGATGCGGTGATCGCCGCGGCGCGGGAGGCGGCGCAAAACCCCGACGTCGCCGCCCGCCTCGCGGCGGTGACACCGGAGATGGAGCAGCGCCGCAGCCCCTATCCGACCCGCGCCATCGCCCAGCGCCGGCGGCTGGGCCTGCCGAAGCTGCCGGTGACCAGCATCGGCTCCTTCCCGCAGACCGCGGAGGTGCGGGCGCTGCGCTCCAACCTCGCGCGCGGCATCCTGACCCAGGCGGTGCATGACACCGAGATGGCGCGGCTGACCGCCGAGGCCGTGGCCTGGCAGGAGGAGATCGGCGTGGACGTGCCCGTCCATGGCGAATTCGAACGCAACGACATGGTGAAGTATTTTGGCGAACAGCTCGCGGGCTATGCCTTCACCCGCCATGGCTGGGTGCAGTCCTATGGCAGCCGCTGCGTCGCGCCGCCGATCATCTGGGGCGATGTGTTCCGCCCCGCGCCGATGACCCTGCGCTGGACCGTCTTCGCGCAGTCCCTGACGACGCGGCCGATGAAGGGGATGCTGACGGGGCCGGTGACGATGCTCGCCTGGTCTTTTGCGCGGACCGATATCCCGCGCGAAACCATCTGCCGCCAGATCGCCCTGGCGATCCGCGACGAGGTCGCGGATCTGGAGGCCGCGGGCATCCCGATCATCCAGATCGACGAACCCGCCTTCCGCGAAGGCCTGCCGCTGCGCCGGGCCGATCGTCCCGCCTATCTGCGCTGGGCGGTCGATTGCTTCCGCCTGGCCGCGGCGGTGGTGCGCGACGACACCCAGATCCACACCCACATGTGCTATTCGGAGTTCAACGACATCATCGGCGAGATCGCGGCCATGGATGCCGATGTCATCTCGATCGAGACGGCGCGCAGCGACATGGAACTGCTCGGCGCCTTCGAGGGCTTTGCCTATCCGAACGAGATCGGACCCGGCGTCTGGGACATCCACAGCCCCCGGGTGCCGGATACCGCGGAAATGGTGGGGCTGCTGCGCCAAGCGGCCCGACGGATCGATCCCGACCGGCTCTGGGTGAACCCCGACTGCGGCTGCAAGACCCGTGGCTGGGCGGAGGTCCGGCCGGCCATGGCCAATCTGGTCGCGGCGGCGCGGGTGCTGCGGGCGGAGCTGGCCTGAGTCGGCTGGCCTGAGGGATCAGACCTGCGATCGCGCGAGCTCGGTCAGCCGCGCGATCGCAGCCTCCAGCATCCGGCGCTCCTCGGGGTCCAGCGCACCGAGGAACAATTCGTCGCGCGCCCGCGCCGCCGCCATCAACCCGTCGTAGAGGGTCTTCCCGGCGGGGGAGAGGCGCAGCGCGACCTCCCGCGCATCCGCTCCGCCCGCCTCGCGCAACACCAGCCCGCGCTTGACCAGGGCGGAGATGGTGCGGCTGGCCTGGGCCTTGTCCAGCCCCGATTGCCGCGACAGATCCTTCAGCGCCATTGGCGAGAAGCCGCCGAGCAGCGCCAGCGTCCGCCACTCCATCAGCGACACGCCAAATTCCCGCCGGTAGCGGGAGGCCGCACCGCGTGACAGTGCATTGGCGAGCCGATGCACGCGATAGGAAAGGAGGTCCTTGATCGTCGCCGCGGTCATGCGTGGCCCTGCTGGGTCAGGGCAGGGACCTGGCGTGGGGTCACGGGGCGATCATCCGCTTCAGCGCCAGCAGCATCTCCGACGGCATCAAGGTGCTTTCCACGGCAAGGCGATGCGCCTCGGCCGCCAGCGCCTCGGGCGGCACCACGCGGGCGGCGAGGCCGAGGTGCCGCGCCTCTTCCGGCAGCATCGGCCGGCTGGTCGCCAGCAGGTCGAAGGCGACCGCGCGCGGCACGCGGGCGATCAGCGGCGGCGCGACCTGGGTGGGGGCGATCCGGTGTTTCGCCTCCGGCCAGACCAGCGTGGCATCGGCGGCCATTACCATCATGTCGCAGGCCAGGGCCAGTGCCGCCCCGGCCCCGACCGCGCTGCCGTGGACGGCGGCGATCACCGGCAGGGGCAGGGTCGCGGGCAGGTCGAACAGACGGAGCATCAAGGCCGTGCGGGTCGCCTTCTGCGCCTCGGTCGCGGGTTCGGCCATCTCGGCCAGATCGCCGCCGGCGCTGAACACCACGCCATTGCCGGCCAGCACCACGGCGCGGATCTCAGCATCCGCGGCGGCGGCCTCCAGGGCGTCGCAGATCGCGGCCATGGTCGCGCTGTTCAGGGCATTGCGCTTGCGCGGACGGTCCAGGGTGATGCGGCGGATGCCGTCCTGGTCGGAAATGGCGACGGTCATGCGAAAGCGATCATGCGAAAAAAGCCTTGTGCGGGCCGTCTCGGCCTCGGGGCGGCGGCGCCTGAGGATCTCGGCGGCGGGGGCGGTCGTCGGTCGGACCGGCGGTCTGGCCGGCTGCCAGTTTGCGCCATGCGGCGTCTCCGTCCAGGGCCGTGGATTTCAGGGGCGGCCGGCGCCATCGGGTCGGTGCGGGCGCGGTCGGTGGCACAGGCCGCCGGATCACGCAGCAGACGCTGATGCGGGGTGCGGAAGCGCGGCCGAGGCGCCCGCCGCTCAGCCCGCGGTGTCGGCGCGGGCCGTGGTGATCCGGACCGGCGGCGCCAAGGGCCGCGGCTGCGCCAAGGCGCTGGGAGCCCGACCACGATGCGGTTCCGGCGCGGCACGCGTCGGGATCACCCGGGGGGCTGCGGCAGGACGCCCTGCCGCCTGGGCGGGGCTCGAGGTCCGCGACTGGCGTAGCGTCGGCACACGCGCCGCCTGCGTCGTCCGCGCAGCGCGGGCAGGGGGGCGGCGGGTCACGACCTGGCTGGCGGGCACCGAGCGATGCGCCGGGGTGGCAACCCGTGGCGGCGCCGCGGCCGCGGCCCGCGCGACCAGCGAGGCCTGCCGGGCGGGCGTCGGCACCGCATGGGCGACCGCGACGCCGGAGCGCAGGAAACCCTGGTCGAGCAAGGCGGCCATGTGCTGGTCGCGCTCGAGCCAGCTGGTGCCGCCGAACACCGCGCCGACCAGCCGCACGCCGTCGCGTTCCGCGCTGGTCACGATGTTGAAGCCGCTGGCGCCGATGTAGCCTGTCTTGATGCCGTCGGCGCCTTCATAGGAATCAAGCATGCGGTTGTGGTTGCGCAGCCGCACCCCCGACACCCGCGCCTGCAGCGTCGAGAAATAATGGTAATGCTGCGGAAAATCGGCGAAGAGCCGGCGCCCCAGCAGGGCCATGTCGCGCGCGGTCGTCACCTGATCCGGATCCGGCAGGCCCGAGGCGTTGCGGAAGAACGTGTGCTGCAAGCCCAGCGCGCGGGCGCGCAGCGTCATCGCCTGGGCAAAACGCGCCTCGGTCCCGCCCAGGGTCTCGCCGAACAGGGAGGCGACGTCATTGGCGCTCTTGGTGACGAGGGAGAGGATGCCCTGTTCCACTGTCAGCGTCGTGCCGGGCCGCAGACCGAGCTTGGAGGGCGGCATCGCCGCCGCCGCCTCGGTCATGGCGATCCGCTCGTCCAGCCGGAGCCTGCCGTCGCGCACGGCCTCGAACACCATGTAGAGCGTCATCATCTTGGTCAGCGAGGCGGGGTGCCGCGGCTCGTCGGCATTGATCGAGATCAGTACCTCGCCGCTGCGGAGGTTCTGGACGAAGCTGCTGTAGCGGTCGCTGCCGATCTGCGCATGGCCGGGCGCCGCCGCCAGGGTGAGGAACAGGCCGGCGAAGGCCAGGCGCCAGAACAGGGCCGCGATGCTTGCGCGCGTCATGCCAATTCGCCACCCCCAGGCGACGCCCACCCCCTGCGGACGCCCTTCAGCCCGCGCAAGCTAGGCAATGGGGAAGGGAATGTCATCCAGAACTTATACGGAACATCCGCCTGATTCAATGCATTGTAGGCATTTACTGCCGGCCCGCATGCGCCCGTTTCCTGACTTGGGCCGATTCAGGACTTTGCTGCACTGCAAAAAACTGCTTGATTTCGCCAAGCGGCAGCGACATATCGGCCTCGTGCTGCGGTGCAGCAAAGAACTGGCTGGCGCACGGGTTCGGGCCATGTCGGCTGAGCCCAAAACAGGTGACGGAGAATCCCCATGGCTGAGACCAAGACCCAGGTTGAGAAGGTTGCCCGTATCGCGAATGAAGCGACCACCGCAGGCGTCGCCGAGAGCAAGAAGATGGTCGAGGAAGGCAGCGCCCGCGCCCAGAAGCTGATGGCCGACGGTGCCACCCAGGCCCGCGCCGCGATGGAGCAGGGCGTCGCCCAGGCGACCAAATCCGCCGAAGGCATGATGAAGGCCGCCCAGGAAGCCATGGAATTCAGCCGTGGCAACCTCGAAGCCATGACCCGCGCGACGCAGGTCTACATGGTTGGCGTGCAGGACCTCGGCAAGCAGACCTTCGCGATGCTGCAGGGCCTGGCCGATCATGCGGTCGAGGGCGCCAAGGCGCTCGCGGCGGTGAAGTCGCTGAAGGAAGCCACCGACGTGCAGACCGCCTTCGCCAAGGCCGGCATGGAGCGCGCGATGAGCGAGAGCGCCAAGCTGCAGGAAGCCTCGATCAAGCTGGTCGAATCCTCCTCCGCCCCGATCGCCGCTCGCGTGTCCGTGGCCTTCGAGAAGGCCTCCAAGCCCCTCGCGGCCTGAGGTGCGGCTGGCCCTTTTCGAAGGGCCGGCCTTGCCCGATACCGGCGCCGGCCGCGGGCATTGCCCCGCGGCCGGCGCCGATTTTTTTGGGCTCCGCCTGGCCGCGATCGGCCGGAATCCTGGCCAAATTGCCGAGTTTCGGGCGCCGCCGCGGTGGCCGGGCGCAAACGGCCCTTCACTGGAGGGGGGGCGTGCCGATATGATGCGCATTGCGGTGCCGTCGTGGACGGCATTCGCGCCCGTCCGGATGGCCGGCGGGATGATTCCTGCATTGAAGGGCCGGATGACGGCCCCGACGAAAGCCGACACCAGGGCGATGACCGACCACCAGATGCCTAGCACCCTTCGCGGCCCCGGCGCCGGCATCGCCGCCGATATTCGGGCGACCGGCCCCGGCGAGACGCCGCCCGGCGGCGGCCAGAACAATGGCGGCGACGGCGTCAACACCGGTGTCGTGGTCCGCACCCGGCCGAAGACGCGCAAGCCGGCAATGTACAAGGTGCTGATGCTGAACGACGACTACACGCCGATGGAATTCGTCGTGCATGTCCTTGAACGCTTCTTTCAGAAGAACCGCGACGAAGCAACGCGCATCATGCTGCACGTGCATCGCCGCGGCGTCGGCGTCTGCGGCGTCTTCACCTATGAGGTCGCGGAGACGAAGGTGACCCAGGTGATGGATCTGGCCCGCCAGAACCAGCATCCTCTGCAATGCACGATCGAGAAAGAATGAGGCGGCGAGCGTGAACCCGCCAGACCTGCCTCTGCACCGGAATTGATCAGCACGATGCTGCCGCGACCGGCCGCTGCCTCTCGCGGTTACACCTTGCGGTCATTGATTGGCACCCACCCCGCAATCTAGGCCTAACATTCGCCGCGGAAGGTGCCAACATGTAGTCGACACGACACGGGGTCCGCGGTGGGACAACCCCCCCTGCGGCCCCATCTGGGGAGCCTGCCGATGCTGTCCCGCAACCTCGAACAGACGCTCCACCGGGCGCTTGGCCTCGCGAACGACCGCAAACATGAATATGCCACGCTAGAACATCTGCTTCTCGCCCTCGCCGAAGACACCGATGCGACCACCGTCCTGCGCGCCTGCGGCGTGGACGTGGACCGGCTGAAGCGCGACCTCGGCGAATTCCTCGACAAGGACCTGGCCGGGCTGGTGTCCGACCGCGGCGCCGAGCCGAAGCCGACCGCCGGCTTCCAGCGCGTGGTGCAGCGCGCCGCCATCCATGTGCAGTCCAGCGGCAAGGATGAGGTGACGGGGGCCAATGTGCTCGTCGCCTTGTTCTCCGAACGGGAGAGCCATGCCGTCTATTTCCTGCAGCTGCAGGACATGACGCGGTTGGATGCGGTGAACTTCATCAGCCATGGCATCGCCAAATCGCCCGGCCGCAGCCAGGCCCGCCCGCCGACCGGTTCGAAGGAAGGCGGCGCCGGTGCCGAGGAGCCGGAGGAGAAGGAACGCCCCGCCCGCGGCAAGGCCCAGGACGCGCTGACCAACTACTGCGTGAACCTGAACAAGAAGGCGCTGGCCGGGAAGATCGATCCGCTGATCGGGCGCGACCCGGAAATCGAGCGCACGATCCAGATCCTCTGCCGCCGCACCAAGAACAACCCGCTTTATGTGGGCGATCCGGGCGTGGGCAAGACCGCGATCGCCGAGGGCCTGGCCAAGCGCATCATCGAGGGCGATGTGCCGGAGGTGCTGGCCAAGTCGACGATCTATGCCCTCGACATGGGCAGCCTGCTCGCCGGCACCCGCTACCGCGGCGATTTCGAGGAGCGGCTGAAAGCGGTGGTGAACGAGCTGGAGGCCCAGCCAGGCTCCATCCTGTTCATCGACGAGATCCATACGGTGATCGGTGCCGGCGCGACCTCGGGCGGGGCCATGGATGCCTCCAACCTGCTCAAGCCCGCGCTGGCCCAGGGCACGCTGCGCTGCATCGGCAGCACCACCTACAAGGAATACCGCCAGCACTTCGAGAAGGACCGCGCGCTGGTCCGCCGCTTCCAGAAGATCGACGTCAACGAACCCTCGGTCGAGGACGCGGTAAAAATCCTGCAGGGGCTGAAGGCGAATTACGAGAAGCACCACAAGGTCCGCTACACGCCCGAGGCGATCCGCGCCGCGGTCGAGCTGTCGGCCAAGTACATCCATGACCGCAAGCTGCCGGACAAGGCGATCGATGTGATCGACGAGGTCGGCGCCTCGCGCATGCTGCTGCCGGAGAACAAGCGGCGGAAGATCGTCACGCTCAAGGATGTCGAGGACATCGTCGCCAAGATCGCCCGTATCCCGCCCAAGGCGGTGTCCACGGACGACAAGGAGACCTTGCGGACCCTGGAACGCGATCTGAAGTCGATGGTCTTCGGCCAGGACCGCGCGATCGATGCCTTGTCGGCGGCAATCAAGCTGTCCCGCGCCGGGCTGCGCGACATGGAAAAGCCGATCGGCAACTATCTGTTCAGCGGCCCCACCGGCGTCGGCAAGACCGAAGTCGCCAAGCAGCTGGCCAAGGTGCTGGGGATCGAGCTGATCCGCTTCGACATGTCCGAATACATGGAGCGGCACAGCATCTCCCGGCTGATCGGCGCGCCGCCGGGCTATGTCGGCTTCGACCAGGGCGGGCTGTTGACCGATGGCATCGACCAGCATCCCCATGCGGTGCTGCTGCTGGATGAGATCGAGAAGGCCCACCAGGACCTCTACAACATCCTGTTGCAGGTCATGGATCATGGGAAGCTGACCGACCACAACGGCAAGACGGTCGATTTCCGCAACGTGGTGCTGATCATGACCACCAATGCGGGGGCGGCGGACATGGCCAAGCCGACCATCGGCTTTGGTCGCGAGACCAGGACGGGCGAGGATGAGGATGCGATCAAGCGCATGTTCACCCCCGAATTCCGCAACCGGCTGGATGCCGTGGTGCCCTTCGCCGCGCTGTCTCAGGAAGTCGTAGGCCGGGTCGTGGACAAGTTCGTGATGCAGCTGGAAGCCCAGCTCGCGGACCGCAACGTGACCATCGAACTGTCCTCGGCCGCCCGCGAATGGCTGGCGGAACGCGGCTATGATCCGCTCTATGGCGCCCGGCCGTTGGCCCGGGTGATCCAGGAGACGATCAAGAAGCCGCTGGCCGAGGAGTTGCTGTTCGGCCGCCTGGTGAAGGGCGGTTCGGTGAAGGTGCAGCTGAAGGATGGCGCCCTTGCCTTCGACTATACCGAGGCGCCGGCGCCGGCTCTGCCGAAGCCTGAGGCGGGCCCGGACGGCGATTCGGAAAAGGAACCGGAAGCCGTCGAATAACCGTCTTCCTTCCCCCATATGAAGAAGGCGCGGTCCGCAATGGCCGCGCCTTTTTTATGGGAGAACCTCGCGCGCGAATTGATCGCGCTGGCGGTGGCGGCGACCACGCGCTGCGACGGCTGCCTGGATGCGCATGTCGCCAAGGCGCTGGCCGCTGGCGTGACCAACGCGGAGATGGCCGAGGCGCTGGGCGTGGCGATCACGCTGAACGCCGGGGTGGCGCTGACCTATTCCCTGCATGCGCTGGACCGCCCCGACCAGACCGCCGCCTGAACAAAAAAGGGGGCGGCACCACTGCCGCCCCCCTCTTCCGGACCGGCCCGGTCAGGCCTTGTCGACGGCGTTCTTCACGGCGTCCTTGGCTTTGCCGACCGCCTGCTGGGCTTCGCCCTTGCGCTCCTGCACGAAGCCGTCGGCCTGCATTTCCTTGTCGCCGGTCATCTTGCCGACGCCCTGCTTCACCTTGCCAACGGCTTCGTTGGTCATGCCCTTGGCCTTGTCACCGGTGCTGGTCATGGAGTGTCTCCGTTCTGATTTCTGCCCGGCGCGAAAGGCGCCGGATCATCGAAGAAACGTCGTGGCCCGGGTGAAGGTTTCCGCAGGACCTCAGGCCTGGGTGGCCAGGGCTTCCTCGCGATAGGCATCCAGAACCCGCAAGCCACCGCCCGGGGTCTCGACATACCAGAAGGTCCAGCCGTTGCAGGAGGGGGCCTCCTGCACCGCCGCCCCCACGGCGTGGATCGAGCCATTGGCGGCACCGCAGCGCAGGGTGCCGTCCACCCCAACCTCGGCCGACCAGCGGCGTTGGCGGTCGCTCAGCCGCGATCCCGGCGGCACCAGCCCGCGTTCGACCAACACGCCGAAGGCCAGGCGGGGCTGTTCGCGTTTGGACGGCAGGGCGAGGGCCGCACTCTCCGGCAGCGGCACCACGGCGGCGATGCGGGCGCGGGCGGCCTCGGCATAGGCAGGGTCGCGTTCGATGCCGATGAAGCGCCGCCCCATGCGCCGCGCCACCGCCCCGGTGGTGCCGGTGCCGAGGAAGGGGTCCAGGATGATCTCCCCGGCATTGGTGCTGGAGAGGATCACCCGGTGCAGCAGCGCCTCCGGCTTCTGGGTCGGGTGCAACTTGTCGCCAGCGGCGTCGCGCAGACGTTCATGCCCGGTGCAGAGCGGGATGTACCAGTCGCTGCGCATCTGGGTGTCGTCGTTCAGCGTCTTCATCGCCTGGTAGTTGAAGCGGTACTTGCTGGCGGGGTCGCGCGCCGCCCAGACCAGCGTCTCATGCGCATTGGTGAAGCGCCGGCCCCGAAAGTTCGGCATCGGATTGGCCTTGCGCCAGATCACGTCATTCAGGATCCAGAAGCCCAGATCCTGCAGCGCGGCGCCGAGGCGGAAGACGTTGTGATAGGCGCCCATCACCCAGATGGTGCCGTCCCGCCGCAGCACCCGGCGGCATTCGGTCAGCCAGGCGCGGGTGAAGGCGTCATAGGAGGGCAGGTCGGCAAAACGGTCCCAATCGTCGTCCACCCCATCCACCAGGCTGTCGTCGGGGCGGCGCAAGGTGCCCTTCAACTGCAGATTGTAGGGTGGGTCGGCGAAGATGGCGTGGACGGAGGCCGGCGGCAGCCGGCGCAGAACCTCGAGACTGTCGCCGCAAAGCACCTCGTCCAGCGGCAAATCGAGCAAGGTCCCCACGCACAGCCCTTTTCGCGAATCGGCGGCTTGACCATGAGTCTCCCGAGTCGCGGCGTCAAGCGGCGGCGTAGGCGGCCTCGACCGGGGCAAAGCCGCGGCGGTGGTGGGGGCAGGGGCCCATCTCGGCCAGCATGGCGCGGTGCAGGGCCGTGGCGTAGCCCTGGTGGGAGTCAAAGCCATAGCCCGGCCAGCGCGGATGCAGCCGCGCCATGCAGCGGTCCCGCGTGACCTTGGCCAGGATCGAAGCCGCGGCGATCGACAGGCTGATGCCATCCCCGCCGACCAGGCAGCGCAGCGGCAGGGTCAGGCGCGGCGGCTGGTTGCCATCCACCAGCACGAGGCCCGGCACCACCGCGAGGCGCGCGACCGCCCGCGCCATGGCCAGATGCGTGGCGCCCAGGATGTTGCGCCGTCCGATCTCGGCGACCGAGGCGGCGGCGATCGCGAAATGCAGCAGCCCCGCCGTCGCCGCCGCGCGCAGCGCGTCATGCGCTGCCTGCCGGGCCTTGGCGTTCAACAGCTTGCTGTCGTCGATCATCTCGGCCAGCGCCGGCGGCGGGCAGGCCAGGAACACCACGGCGGCGGCCAGCACCGGCCCAGCGAGCGGACCGCGCCCGGCCTCATCCACCCCGGCGACCAGCCCGCCGGCCGCGGCCTCATGCAGGAAATCGGGGGGCATCAGGCGACCACCTCGGGCTGCGGGATGAAGCCGAAGTGGTCGGAGATATCCACGATCACCTCGTCGCGCACCACCAGCAGCAGCCGGTCGCCATGTGCCGCGATCCAGCGCGGCAGCCAGGGCGCAAAACCCAGGCCGCGCAATTCCAGCGGCCCGACCTCATCCAGCACCACGGTCGTCACGGCGGGATCGGCGAAGGCGCTCTCCATGCGTTCGGCCGCCCAGAAGAAGGCGCCGGTGCGAAACCGAAAACGGCCGACGCGCTGCACGGTCTCCTCGGGCGCCTCGGCGCTGGCATCCATGGGCACGGCGGCCAGGTCGCGCAGGTCGCGGAACCAGCGCGTGGCGCCTTCCTGGGAGCTGACGATGCCGCCCAGGCTCGGCTGGCTCGCGGCCCGGGTCATCAGGCGCGTGGTCTTGCCGGAATGCACCGGGCCGGTGAGCACGGCGACGCTGGGGCTGGACTCGGTCGGCATGGCGACAGTGTGCGGCGCAGCACGGCCGGATACCAGCGGTTACCGCAGCCCGAGGCGTCCCAGCGCGGCCAGCGCCGTGTAAAGCCCCGCCACATGGGTGGCATGGCCGATGCCGCGGCCTTGCGCCATCTCGGCCAGGACATCGGTCACCGGCAGCAGCAGCAGGCTCAGCGTCTCGCCAGGTTCCAGATGCGGGGCCGCGACGGCGCTGGCGCCCAGGGCCAGCACGGTATGGATGCGGTTGCTGAATTTGGCGGGTTCGGGCGAACGCGCGGCAATATGGCGGCCGGTGGGGGCGGAAAACCCGGTTTCCTCGCGCAATTCGCGTAAGCCCGCGGTGACGGCATCCTCGCCGGGGTCGATGGCCCCGCCGGGGAGTTCCGTGACCCAGGCGCCGAGGCCCTGGCGCCATTGCCGCACCAGCACCAGCCGGTCGTCATCGGTCAGCGCCACGACATGCACCCAATCGGCATGGTGCTGGACGTAATAGGGGTCCAGCACCGCGCCATCCGGCGCCCGGCAGCGCTGCGCGCGCAGGTCCAGCCAGCGGTCCCGCACGATGGTCTGTTCCGAGAGCAGGTCCCAGCCCGGCCCGTCCACACGCATCCCGTCGGTGCTCACTCGGCGGCCTGGGCATAGGCCTCGAGCGGGGCGCAGGTGCAGATCAGGTTGCGGTCGCCATAGACATTGTCGACGCGCTTCACCGGCGGCCAGTATTTCTGGGCCCGGACATAGGGCAGGGGGAAGGCGGCTTCCTCCCGCGTATAGCCATGCGGCCAGCCGGTCGCGGTGACGTCCTCGGCCGTGTGCGGGGCGTGCTTCAGCGGGTTGTCGGCGCGGTCCAGGCTGCCGGCCTCGATGCGGGCGATCTCGGCGCGGATGGCGATCATGGCGTCGCAGAAGCGGTCGAGCTCGGCCAGCGGCTCGCTTTCCGTGGGCTCGATCATCAAGGTGCCGGTGACCGGCCAGGACATGGTGGGGGCGTGGAAGCCGTAGTCCTGCAGGCGCTTGGCGATATCCTCGACCATCACGCCGGCCGTGGCCTGGAAGCCGCGGCAGTCCAGGATGCATTCATGCGCCACCATCCCCTGCCTGCCCCGGTAGAGCACAGGGTAATGCGGGGCCAGCCGCGCCGCCACATAATTGGCCGAGAGGATGGCGACCGAAGTGGCCTGGCGCAGCCCCTCCGGCCCCATCATGCGGATATAGGCATAGGGGATCGGCAGGATCGCTGCCGAACCGAAGGGCGCGGCCGAAACCGGCCCATACCCCGTGGCGGGGCCGCCGGCGGCCAGCAGCGGATGGTTGGGCAGATGCGGGGCGAGGTGTGCGGCCACCCCGATCGGCCCCACCCCCGGCCCGCCGCCGCCATGCGGGATGCAGAAGGTCTTGTGCAGGTTCAGATGGCAGACATCGGCGCCGATCGCGGCGGGGCTGGTCAGCCCGACCTGCGCATTCATGTTGGCGCCATCCATGTAGACCTGCCCGCCGTGCTGGTGGACGATGGCGCACACCTCCGCGATCCCGTCCTCGAAGACCCCGTGGGTGGAGGGGTAGGTCACCATCAGCGCGGCGAGGTTCTTCGCGTTCGCCTCGGCCTGGGTCCGCAGGTCCAGCAGATCGATGTTCCCCTTGGAGTCGGTCTTGACCACCACCACCTTCATCCCCGCCATCACCGCGCTGGCCGGGTTGGTGCCGTGCGCCGACTGGGGGATCAGACACACGGTGCGATGCGATTCGCCCCGGGCCCGGTGGTAGGCCCGGATCACCAGCAATCCGGCGAACTCTCCCTGGGATCCGGCATTGGGCTGCAGCGACACCCGGGAGAACCCGGTGATCTCGGCCAGCCAGGCTTCGAGATCGGAAAA
>Ga0255334_1000718_pt1 | contig 21408 bp, 19 predicted proteins | sample EtOH5_35cm_T3_12_FD_202080 | JGI IMG/M metagenome (GOLD analysis project Ga0255334, IMG submission 202080) | Sandy soil microbial communities from University of British Columbia, Vancouver, Canada - EtOH5_35cm_T3_129 | ecosystem: Engineered > Artificial ecosystem > Sand microcosm > Unclassified ...
CAGGCGCTGGTGATGCTGGCTCGCAAGCTTGCTCGGGTGGTATTCGCCTTGCTGAAAGGGCAAAGCGAATATCAGCCAAAAGCCAGTTGAGGGCTTTCCCTCAACCATAGAATCTCCCACAGTAGTTCTGTGGTGTGAGCACTCTCTATGCCACACCAACAATTCCCTGTGGGAGCGAGCCTGCTCGCGATGAGGCCCTGGCAGGCGCCGTATCTCTCCAATCTTGGCCAAACCAGTCACGCAACTTGATAGCTTTGACCATTGTCCCGCGCCCCGCGCAGAGCGAGTATTTCCTTGTTAATCGAGGTTCCCCCAGCCTAATAAAAATACAAAGGGTTTCTGGCAATGCGCGATTACTTGTCTGCTACATCACAGTTCAATTATCAGCACACCGTCGACGCCGCACTCGCGGGCGATTTGTCTGCCCTCAACGCCTGTGTCGAGTGTTGCGACCGGCATGCCTTGCCGGGGCGTATCGCGCTGTTCTGGGAAGGTCGCGATGGCGCCAGCGCGACCTACACCTTCAGCGACTTGCGGGACAAAGCCGCGCGGTTAGCCAATTTCCTGCTGGCCCAGGGCGTGAAAAAAGGCGACAAGGTGGCCGGTCTCCTGCCACGTAACATCGAATTGCTGATCACCGTATTCGCCACCTGGCGCATCGGCGCGGTCTATCAGCCGCTGTTCACGGCATTCGGCCCGAAAGCCATCGAACACCGCCTCAGCTCCTCGGGCGCCAAAGTGGTGGTCACCGACGCGGGCAATCGCTCCAAACTCTCGGAAGTCGCCGACTGCCCGACCATCGTCACCGTCGCCGGTCCCAAAGGCCAAGGCATCGTCCGCGGCGATTACAGCTTCTGGGCCGAACTGGCCAATTATTCTGCTGAGTGCGAGCCGGTCTTGCTGACGGGTGAAGACCCGTTCCTGCTGATGTTCACCTCGGGCACCACTGGCCCATCGAAAGCGCTGTCCGTTCCGCTCAAGGCCATCGTCGCCTTCAAGAGCTACACCCGTGACGCCGTGGACTTGCGCCCTGAAGACGCCTTCTGGAACGTCGCCGATCCGGGTTGGGCCTACGGCATCTATTTCGGTGTTACCGGGCCGATGGCCATGGGGCATCCGATCACCTTTTACGATGGCCCGTTCTCCCTCGAAAGCACCTGCCGGGTGATCAACAAATACGGGATCACCAACCTCACCGGTTCGCCGACGGCCTATCGCCTGTTGATCGCGGGTGGCGACGAGTTCGCCCGCTCGATCAAGGGCAAGCTGCGCATCATCAGCAGTGCCGGCGAGCCGCTGAACCCGGAAGTGATTCGTTGGTTCGCCGACAACCTCGATGTGGTCATCCACGACCACTATGGCCAGACCGAACTGGGCATGGTGCTGTGCAATCACCATGGCCTGGAGCATCCGATCCACATGGGCGCCGCCGGTTTCGCCTCGCCGGGGCATCGCATCGTGGTGCTGGATGACGAGTACAAAGAACTCGGCGTCGGTCAGCCGGGCATTCTGGCCATCGATCGTACCCAGTCGCCAATGTGCTGGTTCGCCGGTTACGAAGGCGCACCGACCAAGGCCTTCGTCGGCAACTATTACCTGAGCGGCGACACTGTCGAGTGGAACCCGGACCGCAGCATCAGCTTCGTCGGTCGCAGCGACGACGTGATCACCACCTCCGGCTACCGGGTCGGCCCGTTCGACGTGGAAAGCGCATTGATCGAACACCCTGCAGTGGTCGAAGCGGCGGTGGTCGGCAAGCCCGATCCGGAACGCACCGAACTGGTCAAAGCCTTTGTCGTGCTCAGCCCGCAATACCGCGCTGCGCCGGAACTGGCCGAAGAATTGCGCCAACACGTACGCAAGCGGCTGGCCGCGCACTCGTACCCGCGTGAAATCGAATTTGTCAGCGAATTGCCGAAAACCCCTAGCGGCAAATTGCAGCGCTTTATCTTGCGCAACCAGGAAATCGCCAAGGCTCAAGAGGCCGCCGCGAAGAACGTTTCAGCTTGAATCCAAGGAAACAATGATGCAGATCGAAAACAAGGTTTTTCTCGTCACCGGCGGTGCGTCGGGCCTCGGTGCGGCCACGGCTGAAATGCTGGTCGCGGCCGGCGCCAAAGTGATGCTGGTGGACATGAACGCCGAAGCTGTTGCGGCCCAGGCTGAACGTCTCGGTGCGCAAAGCGTGGTGGCGGACATCAGCAACGAAGCCGCGGCTGAAGCCGCTGTGCAGGCGACGGTCAAAGCCTTCGGCGGCCTCAATGGTCTGGTCAACTGCGCCGGTATCGTGCGCGGTGAGAAGATCCTCGGCAAGAATGGCCCGCACCTGTTGGCCAATTTCAGCCAGGTGATCAACGTCAACCTGATCGGCAGTTTCAACATGCTGCGCCTGGCCGCTGCGGCGATTGCCGAAACCGAAGCCGATGCTGACGGCGAGCGCGGCGTGATCATCAACACCGCCTCGGCTGCCGCCTATGACGGCCAGATCGGCCAGGCCGCGTATGCCGCCTCCAAAGGCGCGATCGTCAGCCTGACCTTGCCCGCCGCCCGTGAACTGGCGCGCTTTGGCATCCGCGTGATGACCATCGCCCCGGGCATTTTCGAAACCCCGATGATGGCCGGCATGACCCCGGAAGTCCGCGCCTCCCTGGCGGCTGGCGTGCCGTTTCCGCCACGTTTGGGCAAACCGAGCGAGTATGCCGGGCTGGTCAGGCATATCATTGAAAACAGCATGCTTAATGGCGAGGTGATCCGTCTCGACGGCGCCTTGCGCATGGCCGCCAAATAAGGAGGATTTGTCATGACTATTTCCAACGATCCCATTGTTATCGTCAGCGCCGTCCGCACCCCGATGGGCGGTTTTCAGGGCGAACTGAAAAGCCTGACTGCACCGCAACTCGGTGCTGCGGCAATTCGCGCTGCCGTCGAGCGCGCCGGTGTGGCGCCAGACTCGGTTGAAGAAGTGCTGTTCGGTTGCGTCCTCTCTGCCGGTCTCGGCCAAGCCCCGGCGCGCCAGGCTGCATTGGGCGCAGGGCTGGATAAATCGACCCGCTGTACCACCCTGAACAAAATGTGCGGTTCGGGCATGGAAGCGGCCATTCTGGCCCACGACATGCTGGTGGCCGGCAGCGCCGATGTGGTTGTCGCCGGCGGCATGGAAAGCATGTCCAACGCGCCGTATCTGCTGGACCGCGCCCGTAGCGGTTACCGCATGGGCCACGGTCGCGTCCTTGACCACATGTTCCTCGACGGCCTGGAAGACGCTTACGACAAGGGTCGCCTGATGGGCACCTACGCCGAGGATTGCGCTGAAACCAACGGTTTCACCCGTGAAGCCCAGGACGCGTTTGCCATTGCCTCGACCACCCGCGCACAGCAGGCGATCAACGACGGCAGTTTCAAAGACGAGATCGTGCCGCTCACCGTGACCGTCGGCAAAGAGCAGGTGCTGATCAGCAATGACGAACAGCCACCGAAAGCCAAACTGGACAAGATCGCCTCCTTGAAACCGGCGTTCCGCGACGGCGGCACGGTGACGGCGGCGAACTCCAGCTCGATCTCCGATGGTGCTGCGGCACTGGTGTTGATGCGCCGTTCCGAAGCTGAAAAGCGCGGCCTGAAACCACTGGCAGTGATTCACGGCCACGCGGCGTTTGCCGACACTCCGGGCCTGTTCCCGGTGGCACCGGTGGGCGCGATCGAGAAGCTGATGAAAAAAACCGGCTGGTCCCTGGACGACGTCGATCTGGTCGAAGTCAACGAAGCTTTCGCCGTGGTCAGTCTGGTGACCATGACCAAACTGGAAATCCCCCACGAGAAGATCAACGTTCACGGCGGCGCTTGCGCCCTCGGTCACCCGATCGGTGCGTCCGGCGCGCGGATCCTTGTGACCTTGCTCTCGGCCCTGCGCCAGAAAGGCCTGAAACGCGGCGTTGCAGCGATCTGCATCGGCGGCGGTGAAGCCACGGCCATGGCCGTTGAATGCCTTTACTAGGCCAACCTCACCCCTGTGGGAGCCAGCCTGCTGGCGATGGCTGTGTGTCATAAAAATAGACATTGGCTGACACGATGCTATCGCCAGCAGGCTGGCTCCCACAGGGTCTGCGTCGTAACTGGATTGAAGGATTCACCATGATTCCCAATGACGAACAACTGCAAATCAGCGACGCGGCCCGGCAGTTTGCCCAGGAACGGCTGAAACCGTTCGCCGCCGAATGGGACCGCGAGCATCGCTTCCCCAAGGAAGCCATCGGCGAGATGGCGGAACTGGGCTTCTTCGGCATGTTGGTGCCGGAAGAGTGGGGCGGTTGCGACACCGGCTACCTGGCCTACGCCATGGCCCTGGAAGAAATCGCGGCCGGCGACGGCGCCTGCTCGACCATCATGAGCGTGCACAACTCGGTGGGTTGCGTGCCGATTCTCAAGTACGGCAACGACGACCAGAAAGAACGCTTCCTCAAACCGTTGGCCAGCGGCTCGATGCTCGGGGCTTTTGCCCTGACCGAACCGCAGGCCGGCTCCGACGCCAGCGGCTTGAAAACCCGTGCCCGTCTGGAAGGCGATCACTACGTGTTGAACGGCTGCAAGCAGTTCATCACCTCCGGGCAGAACGCCGGGGTGGTGATCGTGTTCGCCGTGACTGACCCGAGTGCCGGCAAGCGTGGCATCACGGCGCTGATCGTGCCGACCGATTCGCCGGGCTACAAAGTTGCACGGGTCGAAGACAAACTCGGCCAGCACGCCTCCGACACCTGCCAGATCCTGTTCGAAGACGTGAAGGTGCCGGTGGCCAACCGCTTGGGCGAGGAGGGCGAAGGTTATCGAATCGCCTTGGCCAACCTCGAAGGCGGCCGTGTCGGCATCGCTTCGCAATCGGTGGGCATGGCCCGCGCTGCGTTCGAAGCAGCCCGCGACTATGCCCGCGAGCGTGAAAGCTTTGGCAAGCCGATCATCGAACATCAAGCGGTCGCGTTCCGCCTGGCGGACATGGCGACCCAAATCGCTGTGGCTCGGCAGATGGTGCATTACGCGGCGGCGCTGCGTGACAGCGGTAAACCGGCCTTGGTCGAAGCGTCCATGGCCAAGCTGTTCGCCTCGGAAATGGCCGAAAAAGTCTGCTCCTCGGCGTTGCAAACCCTCGGTGGTTACGGTTACTTGAACGATTTCCCGCTGGAGCGGATCTACCGCGACGTGCGCGTTTGCCAGATCTACGAAGGCACCAGCGATATTCAGCGCATGGTTATTTCGCGCAATCTTTGAGAAGGAAGCTACTTGTGAACTACGAAACGATTTTGTTGGAAACCCACGGTCGCGTTGGCCTGATCACCCTGAACCGCCCGCAAGCGTTGAATGCGTTGAACGCGCAGATCGTCAGCGAGCTGAACCACGCCCTCGATGGCCTGGAAGCCGATTCGAACATCGGCTGCATCGTGCTCACCGGCTCGAAAAAAGCCTTCGCGGCCGGCGCCGACATCAAGGAAATGGCCGAGCTGACCTACCCGCAGATCTACCTCGACGACCTGTTCAGCGACAGCGATCGCGTGGCTAACCGCCGCAAGCCGATCATTGCTGCCGTCAACGGTTTCGCCTTAGGCGGTGGGTGTGAACTGGCGCTGATGTGCGACTTCATCCTGGCCGGCGACAACGCCAAGTTCGGTCAGCCGGAAATCAACCTCGGCGTACTGCCGGGCATGGGCGGCACCCAGCGCCTGACCCGCGCGGTGGGCAAGGCCAAGGCTATGGAAATGTGCCTCAGCGGTCGCTTGATCGATGCGGTGGAAGCGGAGCGTTGCGGGATTGTCGCGCGGATTGTTCCGGCTGATGAGTTGCTGGAAGAAGCGTTGAAAGTCGCGGCGCTGATTGCCAAGAAGTCGTTGCCGATTGCAATGATGATCAAGGAAAGCGTCAACCGCGCGTTTGAAGTGAGCCTGTCGGAAGGTGTGCGCTTTGAACGTCGGGTGTTCCATGCGGCGTTTGCGACGCAGGATCAGAAGGAAGGGATGGCGGCGTTTATTGCCAAGCGTGAGGCGGAGTTCAAAGGTAAGTGATATTGCGGGGTGGCTTTTAGATCCACCCCTCACCCCAGCCCTCTCCCCAGAGGGGAGAGGGGGAAAGGGAGCCGATTTTCAAGCTATTCAAACTTGAGTTCGGCTCGGAATTGCAGGTCGCAGAATTTCTACAAAACAACTCGGTCAGTCCCCTCGCCCCTCTGGGGAGAGGGTTAGGGTGAGGGGTGGATTTCAAGACCACCCCCAATTCCAGCCATCACACTAAGTAATGCTTCAACTCCCGAGCAATCACCATCCGTTGTATCTCGCTCGACCCTTCATAAATCTGCGTAATCCGCGCATCCCGGTAGTAACGCTCCACCGGGTAATCCTCCAGATACCCATACCCGCCATGAATCTGCATCGCCGACGAACACACTTTCTCGGCCATCTCCGACGCAAACAATTTGGCCTGTGAAGCCTCCGACAGACACGGCTTGCCGGCACTGCGCAACCGCGCGGCATGCAGGATCAGCAGTCGTGCCGCGTTCAACCGGGTGTGCATGTCGGCCAGCATGTTGGCAATGCTCTGGTGCTCGATGATCGGCTTGTTGAACTGCACCCGATCCCGCGAGTAGGCCAGCGCTGCTTCAAACGCCGCGCGGGCAATGCCCAACGCCTGCGCCGCAATACCGATGCGGCCGCCTTCGAGGTTCGACAGGGCAATCGCCAGTCCTTTGCCGCGCTCACCCAGTAGATTGGCTTCTGGGATCGTGCAGTTGCTCAGGGTCACTGCGCAGGTATCGGACGCTCGAATACCCATTTTGTGTTCGGTGCGATCAACGATGAAACCGGCGGTATCGGTCGGCACCAGGAACGCCGAGATGCCGCGCTTGCCCAGGTCCGGATCGGTCACCGCAAACACGATGGCCAGTTTTGCCCGTTTGCCGTTGCTGACGAATTGCTTGGCGCCGTTGATCACCCACTGGCCGTCGCGCAGTTCGGCGCGGGTGCGCAGGTTGTGGGCTTCGGAGCCGGCCTGGGGTTCGGTCAGGCAGAAGCAGCCGATGGCCTGACCGCTGGCCAGATCCGGCAGCCAGGTCTGTTTCTGTTCTTCAGTGCCGTAGTTGAGGACCGGACCGCAACCTACGGAGTTGTGAATGCTCATCAGTGCACCAGTGGCGCCGTCACCGGCCGAAATCTCTTCCACGGCCAAGGCGTAAGCGACGTAGTCGACATAGGTGCCGCCCCATTCCTCGGGCACCACCATGCCCAGCAGGCCTAGTTCGCCCATCTTCGCCACCAGACCGTCATCGATCCAGCCAGCCTTTTCCCAAGCCTGGGCGTGGGGGGCGATTTCGCCGCGGGCAAAGTCCCGGGCCATGTCGCGGATCATGACTTGCTCTTCGCTCAATTCGATATCGTGCATGGCTCAGCTCCCGCTTTGGTCAAAACCGCTGAAGAAACTCGCGACGTGCTCGGCGTCCAGCGCCTGCAAGGTCGGCGGGTTCCAGCGCGGTTTCTTGTCTTTGTCGATCAGCAAGGCGCGCACGCCTTCGATCAGGTCGCCGCGCTCGAACCACTGACGGTCCAGATGCAGCTCAAGGGCGAAGCAGTCTTCCAGACTCAGGTGCCGACCACGACGGAGCATTTCCAGGGTCACGCCCATGGCCAGCGGTGAACGGCTTTCCAGCAGGTCGGCGGTGGTCGTGGCCCATTCGTGGCTGTCGGCGACCGTTACTTCACGCAGTTGCTCAACAATACTCGGCACATCGGGCAGGGCGAAGAAGTGATCGATGGCCGGGCGCAACGCGCTCAATGGCGCGTCGGGTAGCTGTTGCACCGCAAGTTTCGCCAGCAGACCTTGAAGGTCCTTCAATGGTGTTTCGTGCCATTCGAGCTGGTCGAGTTGCTCGTCGAGGGTACCCAGCTTGTCGCTTTCCAGGTACCAATCGGCCAGGCCGCAATAGAGCGCATCGGCCGCACGGATCTGTACGCCGCTGACGCCGAGGTAAATCCCCAGTTCACCGGGAACGCGCGGAAGGAAATGGCTGCCACCGACATCCGGGAAATAACCGATCGCCACTTCCGGCATCGCCAGACGGCTTTTCTCGGTGACCACCCGCAAGTCAGCACCTTGCACCAGGCCCATGCCGCCACCCAGGACAAAACCGTCCATCAGGGCGAGCACAGGCTTGCGGTAATGGTGAATCGCGAGGTCAAGGGCGTATTCCTCGACGAAGAAATCTTCGTGCAGCGTGTCGCCGTTCTTGAAGCTGTCGTACAGCGAGCGAATATCACCGCCGGCACAGAACGCCTTCTCGCCAGCACCGCGCAACACCACGGCGTGTACGTGCGGATCCAGTGCCCAGGCGTCGAGCTGACGCTGCAGGTTGCGCACCATGTCCAGGGTAATGGCGTTGAGGCCGGCGGGGCGATTGAGGGTCAGGTGACCGATGTGGTTGCGGACCTCGGCCAGCACGTCGTTTTGCGTGGCATCCATGGACGAAGTCCGCGGAGAAGAAACCTGAGCAGTCATCACTAACTCCCTGCTTTTATTGTTCTTTATAGAGAAGCTCGCGCGCGAGCGATGCTGGATCGTAACAGTGCAAATTTGTGATGTACAACCGGCATATGTGCAGGTCTTGCCTGCATTTTTGTAATGCCGGTGTGGAATTCCTCTGCGAAAACGGCCGCGGGCCGGGCTCACGACAGATTCGGCTGTCAAAACAGCCTTATCAGCGCAATCCGGGTGTCTGCAACGGCCCGTACGACACCTGCACCCGCTCATCTGTTGGCATTCTGGCCTCGGGTTTGAAGCCGTCTGTGTCGAGGGTTTCAGGCCGGGTGCCGCTGAGTGCGGCCCACCGTGCAAAACAATAAGAACGCTGTTGCGGTGTTAGCCGCATCGACTCTCTGTTCCTGCCCATAAAGGTGGCCTGGTTAGCCTGGCCGCGATAATTCCAAACAAATCGGGATTCAAGAAGATGAAGACTAGATGGCTGAGCTTGTCGGTACTCGCATTGCTGTGCTGCACCACCGGCGCCAGTGCCAAGGAATGGAAAGAGCTGCGATTCGGCGTCAACCCGAGCTACCCGCCTTTTGAGTCCACCACCGCCGATGGCGGCGTGCAGGGTTTTGGCGTGGATTTGGGCAACGCGATCTGCGCCGAACTGAAGGTGAAATGCGTGTGGGTCAGCAATGACTTCGACGGGCTGATTCCGGCGCTCAAGGCGGGCAAGTTCGATGCCATCGAATCGTCGATGACCGTGACCGATGCGCGCAAAAAACAGATCGACTTCACCGATCGCCTGTATGCCGGGCCGACCGCCATCGTCACTCGCAAGGATTCCGGGCTGTTGCCCACCGCCGAGTCGCTGCAGGGCAAGACCATCGGTTACATGCAGGGCACGATTCAGGAAACCTACGCCAAGGCCAAACTGGCACCCGGCGGCGTGAAACTGCGGGCCTATCAGAATCAGGATCAGGTCTACGCCGACCTGGTATTTGGCCGTCTCGACGCCTCGATCCAGGACAAGATGCAGGCGCAAATGAGCTTTTTGACCTCACCGCAAGGCGCTGACTTCAAGAACAGTGAAGGCATCAGCGACCCGTTGGTCCCGTCCGACATCGCCATCGGCGTGCGCAAGGACAACGAAGAACTCAAAGGCATGCTCAATACCGCCATCAAGGCCCTGCATGACAAGGGTATCTACGCACAGATCCAGCAGAAACACTTCGGCGATCTGGACCTCTACAACTACTGATCCTCGCGCCCCGAAGGCTGCGTCTGGTAACAGGCGCAGCGCTTGAGCGCGGGCGCATCAAGACAGGTGATTGACGTGAACTTCTTCCTGAATCTGATCGGGGTCGATCTCTCGGCCCTGCAAGGCTATGGCCCTTTGTTGCTGCACGGCACCTGGGTCACGCTGAAATTGTCAGCGCTCTCTCTGCTGGTGAGTATGGCGCTGGGCCTGCTCGGCGCAGCGGCGAAACTGTCGCCGCTGAAGCTGTTGAACCTGCCGGCAACCTTCTACACGACGCTGATTCGCGGGGTGCCGGACCTGGTGCTGATGCTGCTGATTTTCTACAGCCTGCAAGGCTGGCTGAGCAGCCTGACCGAAGCCATGGACTGGCCCTACATGGAAATCGATCCGTTCGTGGCCGGGGTCATCACCCTCGGTTTTATCTACGGCGCGTATTTCACCGAGACCTTTCGCGGGGCGATTCTGAGCGTGCCGCGCGGCCAGCAGGAGGCCGCCGCGTGCTTTGGTCTGAACCGCTGGCAGCGATTCCGCTTTGTGGTGTTCCCGCAGATGATGCGTTTCGCTTTGCCGAGCCTGGGCAATAACTGGCTGGTGCTGCTCAAGGCCACGGCGCTGGTGTCGATCATCGGTTTGTCGGACCTGGTCAAAGTCGCGCAGGAAGCGGGTAAAAGCACCTTCAATATGCTCGATTTCCTGCTGCTGGCAGCGGCGCTGTATTTGCTGATCACCAGCGCTTCGAACTACGTTTTGCGCGTGTTGGAACGGCGCTATAACCAGGGTGTGCGGGGGATGGCACGATGATCGAGTTGATTGCCGAATACTGGAAACCCTTTCTGTTCAGCGACGGCTACAGCCTCACCGGGTTGGCCATGACCTTGTGGCTGCTGGTGGCGAGCATTGTGATGGGGTTCTTCCTGTCGCTGCCATTGGCGATCATGCGCACCTCGCGCTGGGGCCTGCTGCGCTGGCCGGTTCAGCTGTTCACTTATGTGTTTCGCGGCACGCCGCTGTATATCCAGTTGCTGATTTGCTACAGCGGGATCTACGGCATCGCGGTGGTGCGCTCGCAACCGCTGCTCGAAGCTTTTTTTCGCGATGCGATGAATTGCACCTTGCTCGCGTTCACGCTCAACACTTGCGCCTACACCGTGGAAATCTTCGCCGGGGCGATTCGCAGCATTCCCTACGGTGAAATCGAGGCCGCACACGCCTATGGCTTGAGCGGTTGGCGCCTGTACCTGCGGCTGATTCTGCCTTCGGCGTTGCGCCGGGCACTGCCGTATTACAGCAACGAAGTGATCCTGATGTTGCACGCGACCTCAGTGGCGTTCACCGCCACCATTCCCGACATCCTCAAAATCGCCCGGGACGCCAATGCCGCGACCTTCATGACCTTCCAGGCGTTCGGCATTGCCGGCCTGCTGTACCTCGCGCTGTCGTTCGGCCTGGTCGGCGCCTTCCGCCTGGCAGAGAAGCGCTGGCTGAGTTTTCTCGGCCCGACTCACTGAATCCCATTTTCTGTCCAGAGCGGTGCCGCCAGGCGCGCCGCTCCAGGAGTGCTGACATGTACAAACTCACGGTTGAAAATCTGTATAAACGTTTTGGTGACAACGAAGTGCTCAAGGGCGTCTCGTTGAATGCACGGGCAGGCGATGTGGTGAGCATGATCGGCGCCAGCGGTTCGGGTAAAAGCACGATGCTGCGCTGCATCAACTTTCTGGAGCGCGCGGACGAAGGCGCCATTGAACTGGACGGCGAGCGTGTCATCACGCGCCCGGGTGCCGGTGGCATGCGTGTCGCTCATCCGGCGCAATTGCAGCGTTTGCGCACGCGCCTGGCGATGGTGTTCCAGCATTTCAATCTGTGGAGCCATCTGACGGTACTGGAGAACATCGTGCTCGCGCCGTGTCGGGTGCTGGGGATCAGCCGCAAGGCCGCCGAAGAGAGTGCGCGGGCCTATCTGGACAAGGTCGGTCTGGCGCAACGAGTGGCCGATCAATACCCGGCATTTCTGTCCGGTGGGCAGCAACAGCGAGTGGCGATCGCGCGTGCCCTGGCGGTGGAACCGGAGATTCTGTTGTTCGACGAGCCGACTTCGGCACTCGATCCGGAATTGGTGGGCGAGGTGCTGAAGGTAATTCAGGCGCTGGCCGAAGAGGGCCGTACCATGTTGATGGTGACCCACGAGATGGGGTTTGCCCGGCAGGTTTCCAGCCAGGTGTTGTTCTTGCATCAGGGCAAGGTCGAGGAGCAGGGTGACGCTACGATCCTCGACCAGCCAAAAAGTGAACGTTTGCAGCAATTTCTATCGGGTCGTTTGAAGTGAGGCAAGACGTACATGGCGGATATCCGCGATCTGTCGATCGTGCTTGATCGTATCGATCAGGCAATCATCGAAGTGCTGCGCCACGAAGGGCGCATCACTTATCAAAAGCTTTCCGAGCGCGTGCACCTGACGCCCAGGCCGTGCCTGGAACGGGTGCGCAAGCTCGAACAGCTCGGGGTCATTCGTGGGTATGGCGCGATTCTCGATGAAAAGAAGCTGACACCAGGCTTGTCGTTGCTGGTGCTGGTTGCGTTGTCGAACCAGAGTGGGCGGGCGGCGCAAAAGGCGTTCGAAGCCAAGGTCCGCGCCTGTCCGCAGGTGCTGGAATGTCGGTTGATCAGCGGTGCGTTCGACTACAGCTTGCGCATGCGTTGCCGGGACATGGAGCACTATCGGGTGCTGACCGAAGTCTGGTTCGATGACCCGGATTTGCACATCGACAAGTTGGTCAGCCATCCGGAATTGGCGATGGTCAAGACCACGATGGAATAGGTTTGGCAGAACAAAAAAATCGCAGCTCCGGGCTGCGATTTTTTTTGTGTCCAGCTCCGCCGAATCGGCTGGGCCACACACGTTTTTCAGCCGTTTCCATCACGCCGCAGCCACTTATCAACCGGGTTTTCCAGCCTGCGAAACAGACAATGAGTACCTCTTAACCCTCATTGAATCTGTGCCCATGCAAACCACCAATACCGTTTTGATGATTCGCCCGACACGTTTCTCCTTCAATCAGGACACGGCGGCGAACAACCGTTTCCAGCAGCCGGCCGCCGTCAGCGAAGACGTGCAGCTCAAGGCCCTGCAAGAGTTCGATGGCTACGTTGCCGCGCTGCGTCACCACGGTGTCGAGGTCATGGTGCACAACGACCGCGAAGCGCCGCATACCCCGGATTCGATCTTCCCCAACAACTGGTGGAGCAGCCATCCCGACGGCACCTTGGTGCTGTACCCGATGCAGGGCCATAACCGGCGCCTGGAACGGGACAAAGGCGTGCTCGACTGGCTGCGGGACGAGTACCGGGTGGAACAGTTGCTGGACCTTTCCAGCCTCGAACAGCAGGAAGTGTTCCTTGAAGGCACCGGCAGCATGGTGCTGGATCGTCAGCAGCGGATTTGCTACGCCGGTTACTCCACCCGCACCCATGCCCGCGCCCTGGACCAGGTGGTCAGTCATTTGGGTTACGAGCTGTGTGCATTCAATGCGGTGGACCGTCAGGGCGTCGCGATTTACCACACCAACGTGATGATGAGTGTCGGCACGCGCCTGGCCGTGGCGTGCCTGGCCTCGGTCACGCACCCGGCCGAACGCCTGGCCCTGCGTAAACGCCTGGAGGACAGCGGCAAGCAGGTGATTGCCTTGAACTGGGCGCAGCTGGAATCTTTCGCCGGCAACATGCTGGAAGTCCACAACGCTGCGGGCGAACCCTTGCTGGTGATGTCGCGCACGGCCTGGCAATCGCTGGATGCCGCGCAGCGTCGCTTGATCGAAACCCACACCACGCCACTCCCCGTGAACATCGACACCATCGAGCGCATCGGCGGCGGCAGCGCGCGCTGCATGTTGGCCGAGGTCTTTCTGTCCAAACATCTGGCTACCCAGGAGCAAATGCGATGATCGTTCGTCCAGCCACACCGGCAGACCTGCCGGCACTGTTAGCCCTGGCCCATAGCGCCGGAACCGGTTTGACCACCTTGCCGGCCGACGCGGGGCGTTTGCGCCAGCGTCTGGAATGGGCGGCGAAAACCTTCGCCGGCGAAGCCGAGCGTGCCGATGCCGATTACCTGTTTGTGCTCGAGAATGACCAGCACGAAGCCATCGGCATTTGCGCACTGGCCGGTGCCGTCGGCCTGCGCGAGCCTTGGTACAACTATCGACTGGGCCTGTTTGTCGCGGCCTCGAAAAACCTCGGGATCAATCAGCAGCTGCCGACGTTGTTCCTCGGTAACGACATGACCGGTCACTCAGAGCTGTGTTCGCTGTTCCTGCATGCCGACCACCGCAGCGGCCTGAACGGGCGCTTGCTGTCCAAGGCGCGGTTCCTGTTTCTGGCGGAATTTCGTCAGCATTTCGGGGAGAAAGTCATCGCCGAGATGCGCGGTTACTCGGACGCAGAGGGCGTTTCACCGTTCTGGGAAGGCCTGGGTCGGCACTTCTTCAAGATGGACTTTGCCGATGCCGACTACCTGACCGGGCTGGGTAACAAGACGTTCATCGCCGAGCTGATGCCCAAGTTTCCGCTGCCGACCTGCCTGTTGCCGGAAGCGGCGCGAACCGTCATCGGTCGGGTTCACCCCAACACCGAACCGGCGCTGGGCATGCTCAAGGCTGAAGGATTCGAACACCGCGATTACATCGACATCTTCGACGGCGGCCCGCTGATCGAATGCGCCACCGGGGATATCCGCGCAGTGCGCGACAGTCAGGTGCTGCAACTGAGCATTGGCACACCGGGTGAGCAGGCGGCGACTTACCTGATTCATAACCGTCAATTTGCCGAGTGCCGGATTACCGCGGCACCGGCACGGGTGGCTGCCGGGACGTTGATAGTCGATGCAGCAACTGCGAAGAGTTTGGGGTTGAGTGCCGGGTCATCGGTGCGCGCAGTGAGTCTGGCGGTGCCAGCCCGACAATTGTCCGCAGCCTGATCAATCCCTCGCCAGAACGCGACCCCTAGCACCGGCCTTGTGGCGAGGGGATTTATCCCCGTTCGGCTGCGAAGCAGTCGTAAAACCTGAATGCACGGTCTATTTGATGCACCGCGTTGTCTGAATTCACGACTGCTTCGCAGCCGAACGGGGATAAATCCCCTCACCACAAGGTAACTACAAGGACCGTCGGCGCTGTCAGGTTCTGCCTCGAAGGACTTCACCAATGCTGCGGCGCCTGGCATGCAGCTCACTGGCATGGATCAACTGTTCAAGGTCTTCCGGGGTGACGTCGAAGAAGGCTTCCATGTCCGCCAGGGCCAGTTTCAGGTCCTGGGCGGTGATCGCCTGGCTGTCGGGGGCGGGCATCATCGGTGCCGGTTCAGCGGGACGTTTTGGGTAACGAATGCGCGTCAGGTTGTTGTAGGCCAGGGCGCTGAGCAACATGGTCGATCCGCTGAGCATCACCGGGCCGAGGGCTTTCCAGTCGAGGGCAATGGTCGCCGGGTCTGCCAATACCAACAGCAACGCCAAGGCCCCGGCCGGTGGGTGCAGGCAACGCAGCCAGCACATCAGAATCAGCGCCATGCCCGCCGCCAGGCAAGCGCTGCCAAGGGTTCGCCCGAGTACGTGAGCGACCAGCAGCGAAACCACTCCAGCGCTGAGGTAGCCGCCGAGAATCGACCAGGGCTGGGCGAGGGCGCCGGAGGACACGGCGAACAGCAGTACGGCCGATGCACCCAGCGGACCGATCAGGTGCTGCGCCACTGGCATGCCGAATACCTGGCTGCAGAGCCAGACGCTGAACATCGTGCCCAACGACATGCCGATCGCGGCGCGGCTCCATTCGGAGGGGCGGGTGTTGATGGCGGCGGGAAACCAGCGAGCGAACATGATTCAGACGATCCGTTGAAAAAAACCTAGGCAAAAAAAAGGCTTAGCTGGGATACCCAGAAAGCCCTTGAAGTTGTTCCAACTATTGGGGGAGGAACGGGCACAGTGTGCCGTTCAATCCTGATGCTGACAAATTCATATTAATGCAGTTTTAGTGCATTAATTTTGCTGTAATGCCACCCGGCGACCGCTCATGAAACACAGGAAACCGCCCATGGCGGTCAGCGCGCTCAAGGCATAAAACATCGTGGGCGCCGGGGTGTGCATCAGCAGGAAACCGCAAATCACCGGGCTCAAGGCTCCGCCAAGGGCCGCGAGGTTTTGCGCGCCGTAATAACTACCGCGCAGTTCTTCCGGGGCCAGGGTGTCGACGAAGAGGAATTCGGCGGGGTAAATGATCATTTCACCGAGGGTGAAGATGAACATGGCCACGCACCAGCTCACCAGGCTGTCGGCCAGGCTGAAACCGATCAATCCGACAATGAACAGGCTGGTACCGCCCGCGATCCAGTAACGCAATTGTTCGCGTTTGAGGAAACGGCCGATCTGGTATTGCAGCAGGATCACGCTGATCGCATTGCAGGCGAGCAGGGCGGCCATGGTTTCCAGTGCCCGTTTGGAGTCGTGGGTCACCAGCAGGTATTGCGACAGGTACAGGGTGAAACGGCCGTGAACCACGGTACTGAGCAGGCAGCCGCAGGTGAACATGATCAGCGTGCGGTCGTTTTTCAGGGTGACCAGGGTCTTGAGAAAACTCTGGGGCTGGCCGATTGCGGGTGTCTGGGTCGGGTCCTTCGGTATCCCGATCATCAGGAAAATACTGAAGAACGCGATGCCGCCAGCGATCAGGAACGGTGCAATCGGATACACCCCGGCAATCACCACGCCCAGCATCGGGCCAGTGGCGTAGCCGATGTTGGTCAAGGTGTAGCGCAGGGAAAACGCCTTGGCGCGCTGGCCTATGGGCAGGTTTTCGCTGAGGATCGCCTTCGAGCCGATCAGGAACAGCGCCGAGGCGGTTTCGGTGATCACCAGGGTGGCGGTGGTCAGGTAGAGGTTGTCGGCGAAGGTCAGCAGCACAAAGCCGATGGCGCTGGAGAGCATCGCCAGGATCAGTAGGCGGCGCTTTTCGAGACGGTCGATGATGTAACCGCCGTAGAGCGCGAGCAGGGTGGCGATGAACACTGCGATGCCCAGCAGCAGGCCGACATCCTGTTGGTTGAGGCCGAGTTTGTTGCTCAGGAACAACGTCAGCAGCGGGCTGGTGATGGCGCGGCTGACGACGATGGTCAGCGAAACGATCATCAACCGGCGGATAACGAGTGAGTAAGTGGCCACGGTGGTGCAAATATCCTTATTTAATGATCTCTGACTGATCGTTCCCACGCTCTGCGTGGGAATGCCTCAATGGACGCTCTGCGTCCGCTTCGGCAGGGACGCGGAGCGTCCCGGGCTGCATTCCCACGCGGAGCGTGGGAACGATCGACAACTCAATGGATTCCAATTCTTCAACCCGCCACAACTGCTCAAGCAGTTCCGCCGCTTGCTCCCGCGGCATCACCCGCACCGCCAGGCTGAAAAACTTCTCCTCCAGCGCCGCATCACTCAACGGATTGCCCGGCGCACCCAGTGGCGGGTCGACACACAGGCTCGCCTGCCGACCGTCCACGGTCCGCACGCTGACGACTGGCTCGCCATCCTCTGACAGTTGCGGGTCCACTTCAAGGCGGATGCGCGACATCCAGTGAGCAATCCTTGGATCGCCCCGTTGCTCATCGTCGTACGCCTCCAACCGGCAATGCCCCTGCACCAGCCGGGCCGCGAGGGCATACGGCAGGCTCATCTGCGCCGCCGCCAGCGTACCGACGTCGCGCCCGCCGCACATGTCCTGCAGAAACCCGCACAACGACACCTGAACGTCCTCGACCTGATCCGCGCTGACCTGCAGTTGATCCAGCAACAGCCCCAGCGCATCAATGGCTGAATGCGTTCCGCGGCACGCGGCATGAGGTTTGATCGAACAGCGAGCGAGTTTCCACACGACGCCCAGGTCGGCATCCAGCGCGTCAGGTTGTGCAGTCTCACTTGCCAACGTCTTGAGAAATCCGCCCCAGACATCATCGAATAATCGGGTCGGCCCGCTGATGCCTCGTTGGGCAAAACGCGCCGCCAGCAATCCACCCTCGGCGGCACGACCACTGTGAAGTTTTTTACTTTGCGAACCGTCGTGGATAAACGCCCATAACCCCCCACTGAAACTGCCGGCAATGCCCAGCGCCGAGACGGTTTGCCCGATATCCAGTCCGAGAATTCGCGCACTGGCCGCCGCCGCACCGAACACGCCGCAGGTGGCGGTGGAGTGCCAGCCGGCGCCGTTGTGGGCTGAGTAGCTGCCGCAGGCTTCGAGCACCCGACGGCCGATTTCGTAGCCGATTACCACAGCGGTGATCAACTCCCGGCCATTCACCGGTTTTCCAGACATCGACACCGCAGACATGACTGCCGGCAGCACCACCGCGCCGGAATGGTCGCAGCCCCCGGTGTCGTCCAGTTCCAGGGCATGGGCGGCGACACCATTGAGCATGGCGGCCTGAGCCGCGCCGGTGCGCTGATCGGTGCCCCAGATCAGCGTGCTCCCGGTTTCTCCGTCGAAGACCTGCCGTGCCTGCTTGGCTACCTCGCTGCCAGCCCCGGCCAGGGTCGCGCCGAAGGTGTCGAGTATGTGCCGCTTGGCTTGGGCCACCAGTGCGGGCGGCAAGTCTTCGAATCGGCTGTCGACGCAGAACTGCGCCAGTCGCTGCATCCGTTCACTCATGAAAGGTAATCCCGATAATGCCGCTCATACACGGCCGCTGGATGGTCCTCGGTCACCGGCAGCGCCGATTCAGCCCACCATTGAGCAACCTCGGCACCCGTGGCAACCCACACGTCATCGTGCTGTTGAATCCCCTCCAGCAACTCGCGCAACACGCCAATCCGCCCGGGCGTAGCAATGATCTCCGGGTGCAGCCGCAGCACATAACACAAACCAAACCGGTGAAACCCGGCGAAGTCCATTTGCAGGTTGCCCAGGGTGTGGCTGTAAGAAGCGATCCGCGATTGCGCCGGCGGCACGGCCGGGCTCAGGTTGAAAGCGAAGTAGGGTTCGTCTTCCAGTTCGTAGTGCAACGGCAACTCGATGACGTCGGGCGCCGTCGGATGAGCGAATGGCAAATCATCACCGCGCCACGACGATGACCAGCGAATGCCTTGATCCTTCAACGCCTCGATGAAACCCGGCGCACCGTTGCCGGCCGGGATGCGAAACCCCGTCGGGCGTTGGCCAGTCAGCGCGCTCAACGCCTCACAGCCTTTGGCAATCTCGGCGCTTTGCTCGGTGAGACTCAGGTTGTCGTAGTTCTGGTGGCGATAACCGGCGCAGGCGATCTCATGTCCACCGGCCTGGATTGCCCGAATATGCTCGGGGTTTTCCTCGGCGACGATACCGGGAATAAACCAGCTGCTGGAAACCCCCTGTTCGTCGAACAAACCGAGCAAACGGTCGACGCCGCGTTGGGTGCCATAGCGCCAGACCGACAGCGTCTTGTCGCGCCCGGCGACTTCCGGGGCCTGGGTGAGAATGCCGTGGATGTCGTTGTAATCGACGGTCAGAACCACGGCGCAGCGGTAGCCTTTGGGCCAGACAGTGAAATCAGCCATGGTGATGCTCCTTCAGCCACCACTGGGCGACATCGCGGCACGTGGCGAACCACACGTCATCGCGCTGGCGCATGTGTTCGAAGAGTTTTTCCAGCAGCAGGATGCGTCCTGGTTTGCCGGTGATCTTGGGGTGGAACAGGGTGGTCAGGCACAACCCTTCGTTCATCGCACCGTCGTATTCGCGGCACCAGTTATCGAGGGTCAGCGCGTAGCTGGCGGTGCGGTCCAGCCCGGAAGGAAAGTCCGGCGCGCGGGTGTAGGCGAGGGAGGCGTAATCGTCCATTTCCCAGCGACCGGGGATTTCCACCAGCGGTGTTTCGTGACCCGGCACTTTCACCAGGTACGGCCGGTCATCACCGCGCATGCTGCTGGAGTAGGTCACGCCGGCGTCCACCAGCATCGCCGGAGTTTCGGCCCGCCAGTCGCCGGACGGAGTGCGAAACCCTTCGGCGCGGATGTTCAAGTGCTTCCAGAACACCTCGCGGGATTTGTTCATCACGTCCTTTTGCTGTTCCAGCGTCAAGGCGTAAAAGGATTCGTGTTTGTAGCCGTGGTAGGCCACTTCATGCCCGCGCTCGACAATCGCCTGGCACTGTTTCGGCCAGTTCTCCACGACCCAGGCCGGGACGAAGAACGTCGTCGGGATTTGGTACTCATCGAGTACATCGAGGATACGGGGCAGGGCGCGGTAAGGGCCGTAACCACCAAAACCGAAGTACTCGGGCTTGCGCCAGATCGAGCCGTTGAGCATGGCATCGCCGGTCGGGCCGTCGAGGTCGAAAGCCAGGGCGAGGCAGGCTGTGTGCTGGTCGGGCCAGGTGGGTTGGGGTGAGGAGGACATGGGTGTGGCGCTCCGGTTGTTGATCGTTGGTGCGGTCAAAATCGACCCCTCACCCCAACCCTCTCCCCAGAGGGGAGAGGGAGCTGACCGAGGTGATCTCTCGAGTTACTGCGACCTGAAATATTGAGTCGAGCTCAGGTTCTGAAAAACATGAAGATCTGCTCCCTTTCCCCCTCTCCCCCCTGGGGAGAGGGTTGGGGTGAGGGGGCGATTTCGAACCAGATTACTTGCCGGCGTTGATGGTCACAGTCTTGATCGCACCCAACTCCAGGTCCCATTTCTTCAGGATCGTCTGGTAAGTGCCGTCATCCACCATGCTCTGCATCGCCACTTTCACCGCCTCACTCAGCTCAGGCTTTTTCTTGCTCACGCCCAGTCCGGTGAACTGCTTGGAGATCGGCAGGCCCACGGTTTTGTACATGTCCTTTTCCTGAGTCTTCAGGTAGGGCAAGGTTTCGCTGCCCTGCATGGCGGCGTCGATACGGCTCTGACGCAGTTGCGCGCGGGCATCGGCCGAGCCTTCGGTGCCGATCACGTTGATCGCAGGCTTGCCGGCGGCTTCGCAATTGGCCTTGCTCCACTCGGCGATTTCCGCCGGGAAGGTGGTGCGGCGGCTGGTGCCGACTTTCTTGCCGCACAAATCAATGATCTCGTTGAAATCCTTGTTCTTCTGCAAGGTGTAGAACTGCGGGCCGCTGGTGAAGTAGTCGACGAAGGTCACGCTGGCCTGACGTTCGGCGGTGTCGGTCATGCCCGACATCACCATGTCCACGCGGTCGGTGGTCAGCGCATTGATCATTTGCTCGAAGCCGGTTTCCTGCCATTTGATCTTCACGCCCAGACGTTCGGCCAGGGCATTGCCCAGGTCATAGTCGAGGCCGGTGAGGGTGTTGGTGGCCGGGTCCTTGAAGTCCATCGGCGGATAGTTCGGCATGATCGCGACCACGACCTCGCCTTTTTCTTTGATGCTGGCCGGTAGTTCGGCGGCCCAGGTGAAGCCGGAAGCCATAACGCCTGCGAGTACTGCTGGGATAACAATGTTCTTCATGGTCGTTCTCTTATGAGTGTTGTGAGCGCCAAAGGACGCTTAGGTTCGAACGGCAGAAATGAAGCTTTGGGTACGTGGGTTTTGCGGACTTATTAGTATTTCTTCGGGGCTTCCAGCCTCCACGATCTGCCCGCCGTCCATGAACACCATGCGGTTGGAAACTTCGCGAGCGAAGCCCAGTTCATGGGTGACGACGATCA
>Ga0255334_1000719_pt1 | contig 21391 bp, 19 predicted proteins | sample EtOH5_35cm_T3_12_FD_202080 | JGI IMG/M metagenome (GOLD analysis project Ga0255334, IMG submission 202080) | Sandy soil microbial communities from University of British Columbia, Vancouver, Canada - EtOH5_35cm_T3_129 | ecosystem: Engineered > Artificial ecosystem > Sand microcosm > Unclassified ...
TGCCGGAGTTGTTCCAGGGTGAGGGATTCCGTTCTTGTTTTCATAGAGGATTCATTCGAAAAACCCAGGGGAAATTCCTTCAATGGGATGCCTTAGCTCAAATGACCACTTTAGGCGATACGCCAGGGTGGGCGTGCTGTTGCGATAAGGAAAGACCATCGAGTAACCAACGCAACTCTCGTTGCGTGAGACAAAGGGGAGAAGGGCCTGCGGAGGGCCATTGAAACGTGCCTCGTTCCAAACGACGATAAGAAAGCCAAAAACCTGCATGATCCCACTGAAGGATCTTGAGCTTATCCCGTCTCATGTTACAAAACACAAACAATGCGGTGGAAAACGGATCAAGCGAAAACTGTTCCTGGACGATTGCGGCCAATCCGTCAATCGATTTGCGCAAATCCGTAGGTCCACAAGCTAGATACACCTGCGTAGTTCCCGTCAGATTTAGCATTCGGGGATCAGCGCGGCAACCACGTCACGAAGGAGTTGAGGCTCAAAGCCGGGACTTACCCCAATACGGGCGGAACCCACCTGTATCCATAACCGGTCAGGTTCCGTTGTCGGGGCAGGAACGGCTACACGGCGAAACATGGTAGCAGCTGATGCCGTAATCTGTTGTTGTTGAGCTTTGTACAGCCAATATTTTAACTGATGAATGGGCAGCTTTTGCTCGGCACACCATACTTTCATCGTTTGCCCACTTTCCTGATAAGACACGATTCGTTTTGCCCATAGTTGCTGTAGGGTAGCGCGGGCGAACGGATTTGTACTGCCGGGTGGGCAAAAGGAAAGCCAAAAATGGAGTTCAAGGGACAAGTTTGCCATTGTTGTTGAAAGTGCCTTGCTCAGCGAGGTCGAACGGACAGAATATTGCCGGTCTAAAGGGCTCTTAAGCCCGAATTGCGGAAATGGAGAGTACGGCTTGTCTTCCCGTATTTGCTTTAAGATCGGCATTCCGACAAAACCCTGATAGATCACATTTTGAATCCGGTTCTTCACGCGCTCCACATTTTCCGCATTCGCAATGTCTTCCATGTAAATGACCGCCACGCGATTGGTATCCAAAAACAAGACGTGTACGTTCTCACCGTTCATCCTCAAGGAAAAGCGGCTGAGAGCAGAACGAAAAAAGGACGCGCGGGGCGTCCTTCCAACAGGTAACTCTGCTGTTTTCTTTAGGCAAACTGTCTGGAGAGATTGGCCATCTCGATAGCGGCAGCGGCTGCCTCCCAGCCCTTGTTTCCTGCTTTGGTACCCGCCCGCTCAATGGCTTGCTCGATAGAATCCGTCGTCAGGACGCCAAAAATGACCGGGATGCCTGTCGAGAGCGAAAGCGAAGCGACTCCTTTGGCAACCTCGCTGCAGACGTAATCAAAGTGCGGCGTCGCGCCGCGGATGACCGCTCCCAGCGTCACAACGGCATCGTACCGGCCCGACTCCGCCATTTTCTTGGCGATGTGCGGAATTTCAAAGGCGCCCGGCACCCACGCGACGTCGATGTTCTCTTCTTCCACGCCATGGCGTTTCAGCGCGTCCAGCGAACCGCCTACCAGCTTGCTTACGATCAGCTCGTTGAAGCGTCCCGCTACGATGCCTACGCGCAGTCCTGTCCCTACCAAATGTCCTTCGAATGTTTTCATGTCTCTTCCCCTCCCTATCGATGTATGTGAAGCAAGTGACCCAGCTTTTCTTGTTTCGTCGCGAGGTACTTCCGGTTGTGCGGATGCTCCGGCATTTGAATCGGCACCCGTTCCTCGACTTTCAGGCCGTAGCCGTCCAGCCCGCGGATTTTCCGGGGATTGTTGGTCAAAAGCCGCATCCGGTACACGCCCAGATCGCGCAAAATTTGCGCGCCGATCCCGTAATCCCGCAGGTCGGCGGCAAAGCCCAGCTTTTCGTTGGCCTCTACCGTATCCAGGCCCTGCTCCTGCAGCTTGTAGGCGCGCAGCTTGTTGAGCAGGCCGATGCCGCGTCCCTCCTGCCGCATGTACAACAGCACTCCCCGTCCTTCCGCCTCGATCTGCGCAAGGGCCGCGTGCAGCTGCGGACCGCAATCGCAGCGGAGCGAACCGAGGACATCGCCCGTCAGGCACTCGGAATGGACGCGGACGAGAATTTGCTCGTCCGGCGTGATCTCGCCTTTGATCAGCGCGACATGTTCCTTGCCATCCAGCTCGTTCGAGTATCCGGCGATGCGAAAATCGCCGTAGGAGGTAGGCAGCTGCACCTCGATCTCTTTCTTGACCAGCGACTCTTTGGCCATCCGGTAACGGATCAGGTCAGCGATCGAAATCAGCTTGAGGTCGAACCGCTGCGCAATTTCCTCCAGCTGGGGCAGGCGCGCCATCGAGCCGTCCTCGTTCATGATCTCGCAGATGACTCCCGCAGGCGCGGCTCCTGCCAGCTGCGCCAAATCAACAGCTGCCTCGGTATGCCCCGCCCTGCGCAGAACGCCGCCCGGTCTCGCGATCAAGGGGAAGATGTGTCCGGGACGGCGGAAGTCATCGGCGCCGCTGCCCTCGTCCAGCATCGCAAAGACCGTGCGGGATCGCTCGTACGCGGAGATCCCGGTATGCGTGCTGCGTTCATCGACGGAGACGGTAAACGCGGTTCCCTGTTTGTCCGTATTGGTCTCCACCATCGGCTTTAGGCCCAGTTGCTCGGCCTTTTGCTCTGTCACCGGGACGCAGACCAGCCCGCGTCCGTGCGTAGCCATGAAATTGATCATCTCTGGTGTCGCTGCTTCGGCGAGGCACACGAAGTCGCCTTCATTCTCGCGATCCTCGTCGTCCACCACAATGACGACCTTGCCCTGGCGCAAATCCTCCAAGGCTGTCTCTATATTATCCAGCATGGTTTTCCCTCCTCATTTAGGCAAATCCGTTATCCTGCAAAAAGGCCAGACTCAATCGGGAGGGCTGCTCCGCCCTTTCCCCGGGAGCCGCTTCCCGCTTGCCCATCAGACGCTCCACGTACTTGCCGATGACATCCGCCTCCAGGTTCACCTTGTCTCCCGGCCTGCGATCCTGCAAGCTCGTCTGCGCCAGGGTGTGGGGGATGATCGACACCGAAAAGCCGGCGTGATCCACATCCACCACGGTCAGGCTGATCCCGTCGATGCAGATCGAGCCGCGCGGAATCACGTATTTCAACAGGGCAGGCTCTGCGGCGACACGAAACAGCACGGCATTGGCGTGCGGCTCGCGGGAGACGATCGTCCCCGTCCCATCCACGTGTCCGGAAACGATGTGTCCCCCGAATCGGTCGCCGAGGCGCATCGCCCGCTCCAGATTGACACGCTGCCCTTGTCTCAAATCGCGCAGGCTCGTCTTGTTCATCGTCTCGGGCATGACGTCTACGGTGAAGTGGCGGGACGTATAAGAGGTGACGGTGAGGCAAATGCCGTTTACTGCGATGCTGTCGCCGATTTGCACGCCCTCCAGCACACGCTCTGCCCGGATGGCGAGACGGCTCGCCTCTCTGCTGCCCGTCATGGCCTCCAGGATCCCTACTTCTTCCACCAGTCCAGTAAACATGTCCCTCTCACCTCGCGTTATTCTCTCTGCCCCCATTGCGGGTAGCCGATGATGCGTACATCCTGCTCGCTCACTCGCTCGATGGACAGGTCGGCAAGCGGTACCGCCTCATCCATCGTGGCAAAACCTGTCCCTCCGAACGGGGTAGGCGCCAGATGGCCCCCCGCCAGCTTGAGCGAGACGTAGCTGACGACTTTTTGAATGGCTCCCGCTCGCAGGAAGGAGCCGTTTACTTCCGCTCCCCCTTCCACCAGCAGGGAGGTGATGCCGAGCTCGCCCAGCCGCTCCAGGATGTCCGGCACCGCGAGCGGGGCGGCCAAGGCAATCAGCGTGACCCCATCGGCGGCAGCAAACGCCCGCCGTCGTTCCTCCGGTGCCTCCGGCGTCGTCACGATCCAGGTCGGCGCCGCCAGGTCCCGCACGACGCGGGCTTCGAGCGGCGTCCGCAGCTGACTGTCGAGAATGACCCGCACAGGCTGCCGGCCGTACAGCTCTCCGCTGGCTCGTGCCGTCAGCTGCGGGTCGTCCGCCAGCACGGTACCCACGCCGACCAGGATGGCATCATGCCTGCGGCGCAGCTCGTGCACCTCGCTTCGCGCCGCCTCTCCCGTGATCCAGCGGCTATGTCCCGTGGACGTGGCGATTTTCCCGTCCAGCGTGCTCGCGGTCTTCACCGTGACGAACGGGCGCTTCGTCTTCATGTAATGCCAAAACACTTCATTGAGCTTTTTCGCTTCCTGCGCGCATACGCCGACGGTCACTTCCACGCCGGCCGCCCGCAGCAGGGCGATTCCTTTTCCCGCCACCAGCGGATTTTCGTCCACAACCGCGACCACGACCCGGGAAATGCCCGCCGCCACGACGGCCTCTGCGCAGGGCGGCGTTTTCCCGTGATGGCTGCACGGCTCCAGCGTCACGTACAAGGTCGCCCCCTGCGCCTTTTCTCCTGCCATGCGCAGCGCGTGGACCTCGGCATGAGGCTCTCCCGCCTTCAGATGCGCGCCCATGCCTACCACCTGCCCGTCCCTGACGACGACAGCTCCGACCAGCGGATTGGGACTGGTCTGCCCCTGCGCCGCCCGCGCCAGCTCCAGCGCCAACGCCATGAAGCGTGTGTCCTGTTCCATCTCTCTCTCCTGTCTCCTTTAGATTCCAGCCCGTAGAAGCAAAAAGCCCCCGATTACCGCCGGTCGGGAATTGCCCCCTGCCCTGAAGATTGCTTCGCATGAAGTTGCCGCGGTTCTCGTGTTCCTCCCTGTGTGACCAATAAAAAATGCCCGTGAGTTTTCGTCTCAGGGCATTGATAAAAAAGCCTTTCGAACGCCGTTTTTTGCAAAAACAGCTGCGAGGCCATTCCAAAAACCTTCTCCCATCCGGACTGTACCGTCGGCCTTGGATTTTCACCAAGTCAGTCGCCATCCCAAAAGCAGACAGCGAGTCGCGGGCTCAGACGTGCGTTCGTCATTACCGCCGGTCGGGAATTGCACCCTACCCTGAAGGCTGGTATTCAGTTACATAGAGTATAGCACACTTTCGGACAAAACCGCCACTTTTATTGGCGAAAAGTGATGGGAACCTGTCAGCAGAAGGCCAGCAGTTCTCGCAGTCCGCTCACAGTCGCCGCAGGATAAACGCCGCGCTTTTTCATCTCGTGCGGCTTCCCCTGATAGGCAAGAAAGCGGACGGCGGCATCCTGCGCCGCCTTTCCATCAATCCACGAATCGCCGACCATTGTCCAGGCAGATACCGGCCATTCCGGATGCCGGCGCAAAATATAGTGGACGCCGGAGGGAGAGGGCTTCAGCTCGGCCATCTGCTCTCGCGCCACAATTTCCGCAAAATAATGGGCGATCCCGGTCTCCTGCAAGGCTTCCCTGGCAGCAGCGCGCGCGTTGTTGGTCAGGATGTAGAGCCGGCAGCGCTGCCGCAGCTCGTCCAGCACTTCTACGGCGTCCTTCTCCAGGACGGCTCCGTGCATCCCTTCCTTTTCCACTGCCGCGACGGTCGCCCACATCTCGTGCTCGATCAGCAGGCGGAAGATCGCGCGCTTCATTTCCGCGAAATCGATTCTGGACTTCAGCAAAGTGTTGTCCATGTCAAAGATGATACCTTTGTCAACGTGCCGACACATAGGTTCCACCTTCATTCCCGTCTGAACTGGCTTTGTTCATTCCATCCCGAAACAGCAGCAGACCGCACGGCTTCAGCCATGCGGTTCTGCAACGCGTCGCAGCGTTCATTTGCCTTGCTGGCTTACGGTTGGTCCGGCAGCTCTTGCCCCTCCGCGTTCTGCGGGATCTGCGCCCGCGGCACATCGGGCTTGCCTTCCGGGTTGTTGTACAGGTACTGCGGCACATCGCCGACGATCAGCGAGTGGGTGATCGGGATTTTCGTGGTGACGGTCTGCTCATCGGTCGCGAACGGAATGACGATGCGCAGGTCCACCTCGACGAAAATATAGACGGTCGCCAGCACCATGTTAATGCCCGCTTCCTTCAGCTCTGTCTCCAGCTTGGTCTTGACCGATCCGATCGGCATGAACGTCACCCGCAAGTCCGGCCCCATATTTGCCAGAAAGCTGTTGCCCGTCGCAAGGCCGAGCGGAATCGTGCGTTCTACTTTTTCCGACTCGAACTCCCGCAGCCTGTTCTGAATGCGGGAGGTCGTCTCCCCGACGATCCGCGCGTATTCCTTGAAATTGAACTGATACGCCTGAATTTGTCCTTCGTTGTCTTTTTCGATCTTGACGATCTGGTTAAAGTCGACGCCTTGTTGGGAGATCCGCTTGGTGACGGCATCCGTGATTGCTTCTTTGGCCAACTGCTCCGTCTTTTGCGAAGCCAGGATCAAAAGCGTTGGCTCGAGCCGGTTCTCCAGGAAGATCAGCGTCTGTATCGACATCACCGAAAAAACGACCACAGCGATAAAAAACGCCTTCGTACGGGACAGCGGGTTCTTCCAACGCCGACGGGGCCGAAACTTCGCCACTCCCGTCACCTCCCAGTTGGTACATCCTATGGCTGCCAACGGGAAAAAAGACTAACGTTTCCTCCTCACCGTTCCCCCGGCGGTTCATATCCTGATCGTGTAGTTGATTTTTGCTTGGGAGGTTGCCCATGGTTTTTGCCCACCTGGAAAATGCTTTTGGTTCTTTGACGAGTCCCTCATCAGCCGAGCTTCGAGAGGCCTTGATTTCCCTGCCGCTCAGCCTGGATTCGATCGCTCCCCACATCCCGGAGCCAGCGGATCTTCCCTACGGACGCAAGGTCTTGCTCGCGACGGAGCACGTCGAAATCGTTCTGATCCTGCTGCCTCCCGACCGGGAGTCGACTCCCCATAATCACGGCCAGTCTTTTGGATGGGAGCGGATCCTGTCCGGCGATCTCACCAACGTCACGTATGCGCTGACCGAAGACGGCAGCTCGGTCCACCCCGAGCGTGCGGTCACTGTCCGCCCGGGGGAATGCTGCTATGTAGCCCAGGGAGAAATACACGCCATCCGCAATCAGGGGGACAGCCCCGTGCTCTCCCTCAATGCTTATGCGCCGCCGCTTCTGCGATGTCTCTCCTTCCACGCCAGATAAGAAACCCGATCCCGAAGACGAACGATCCGATGATGCTCCCCAGCCATGCGAACGATCCCGCTTTAAACTAGAGCAGTCCCAAATGGATGAGGGCAAACACGCCGATGCTCTGAATGGCAATCGCAATCAAGAGCGCGTAAAACATCCGATAGTCCTTTGTCAAAAACATATCCCGAAAGCCGCCTGTCAGACAAAAACGCCCCCGCTGCATGACGAAGCCAAGCAGCGCACCGCACAATAACCCCGTAAAAATCATTTGTCCCAGCATATTGTCCTCCATCCCATAATCCCCAGTAAGCTTATGAATAATTAATGCTTTTCATTTTAGCACAAAGACGGGGGAGTCAACTGCTATTTCCGATGGATTGACTAGGGATTTCTGGATGCTGGTACGGCTTCTACAGGTTTTCCGTCACTTCCGACAGTTCGTCCGCCGAGCTGGCGACCTGTGCAGCCGCCTGATTCATGTCTTCCATGACTCTGAAAAAGTTCTCCAGTTCCTTTAGAATCTTCGTGCTCTGCTCCTTGCCTTCCAGCACAGCGCTCATGATGCCCTCGAAAAAAACATTGGTCTCGTTGCTCATCGCCGTACTGGAACGAACGAGGGACTGGATTTCCCCAAAGACCAGCGACAGCACCTCTGTCTGCTGGTTCGTCTTTTCGATCAGTTCCCGCACGCCAAAGACGGATTGCTTGGTCTGCTCCGCCAGCTTGCGCACCTCAACGGCGACCACCGCGAAGCCGCGTCCCTGTTCTCCCGCCCTGGCCGCCTCGATCGCCGCATTGAGCGCGAGCAGGTTCGTCTGTTCCGCAATGGTTGTCACGACATTGACGATGCCGCGAATTTTTTCCGAGTTTTCCTCCAGCGTCGCCATTTCTTCCGCAATTTGCTTGGAGCTGTTCTGAATCAGCTCCATTTGCTCCTGCTGCTTCAGCAGCTTTTCCTTGCCTTCCTGGGTAAGCTGCTGCGCCTTGTTGGCGAAGTTCGTCCCGTTTTCAGCGAAGCGCAGCACCTCACTCGACTGCTGCGTCAATTGCTGCACGGAAGCGCTGTTTTCCTCGGATATGGCTGCCAGCTCATGAGCCGAGTTGGCCAGGATCACCCGCAGCTGGTCTTTTTTCTCCTGCTCGAGCTTGCGCAACCGCTCGTGCTCGTTCTCGTATTCTTCCAGGACGATTTGCTGTTCGATGCTGAGAATCTTGGTCACGGCCTGAATTGCATGGACGTACTCCTGCTTGTCCGCGATGTTTTGATGGAGCAGCTCCATGACCGACACCAGCAGGTTTTGAAACGCACACATGTACCATTTCGGCTCCAGCCCGATCCGCATGTGGATGACCGCGATCCGGCTGCGCTGCTCGTAATATTCCCGGTCGATTTTTCCGGAGAACATCTCCTGGACATGCCGGTTCAATGTCTGCTTGAGCCGCTCGATGCTGCTGTGCTTTTCTACGATGGACATGAGCAATTGTTCACCCTGGATATGCTCATAAAAAACGTCTACAATTTTGTCAATATTTTGAATGATTAACGGCTGAAGCGCTTTCGCGACAGCGAGATCCTGCTCTGTCAAATGAATCAAAGTCAGTTGCTTCGCGAGTTGAGAATCCCAATCGATCAGCACTTCTCCCTTTTCCTTGAGGTCAAGAACAAACGAATCTTTTTTCTGTTTTCCTTTGAATCCAAACAGGCTGGAAATCGGCAATGCACTCATTGGATAGACTCCTTTGTCATATGGGTACTTGTTCTCATTGTACTATACTTTAGTTTTTTCCATATGGGTATATATCCATTGGTTTCTATCTATATACCCACTTTGCAAGGGCGAGTAAACAAATTTTTCACCATGTAAAACATAAAAAGAGGACTCTTCTGCCTGCTTTCTGCAGCAAAAGTCCCCTCTATCCGTCGGCCGGACTATCGCTGTGCCTTTTTCACCGCGGCGCTCTGCAGCTTCCAGCCGTCAGCCTCCCATTTCCACAGCGAGTCCACATAGGCGATCGTGTCCGCATTGGCCACCCCGCTCACCCGCTGCTGCCCGCGCAGCTCGCAGCGGCCGTCGCGGTTTTCGACCGGCGTGAGCACGCTGAACGCATTGGGCATTACCTCTATCGGCTGTACGAGCTTGCCGTTCTTGTAGACGCCGTTTTCCTCGTAGAGCTGTTTTCGGTCGGACAGGTCGAGAACCGTCGTCTGATTCGTTTCCTTGATCTTCAACGAGACCTTGTAGCCGTCCTGAAAGGAGCCCGAAATGGTCAAAGACTGCGGAACGGGCAAGGCGGCAGGATGGTTGTCCTTGTCGCTGAACAGGTAGAAATCCGATGTGCCCCCGCTTCCCCCCGTCGGAGCCTGAATCAACACCTGCTTGCTCCCGTCCCCCGTAAAACCGCAAAAATACAGCTGCGGCCCATAGCCGCCGTACGTTGTCTGCATAAAAGACACTTTCCTCGCGACTGGATCCTGCACCATCAGCTTCAGCGTCTCATAGTACGGGCTGTCCGCCGCAAACCGTTTGCCGAGCAGGGTGATCAGATCGGGCCGCCCATCTCCTGTCACATCCTGCCTCGCTGCCTCCAGCACTTCAAAAACGGCAGGAGCTGGTGCGTTCTGACCGGCTTCCGGCGGAGAAGCAGCCAGCGCGGCTCCCCCTGACCCCAGGCTCACTGCCAAACTCCCCACGATGCCTATCCAACTGCCTGTCCGCATTAGCGATTCCACCTTTCGAGGTTGGCCAACTGTACGATTTGCTCGTGCTCTAAAAACCAGTGAAGAAAAAGCGGGATGCACTCTGTATTATCGCCAACATGCCGCCCAAACCAAACCCGTTTAGAAGCAGCGGCTCGGGTTTTTCCCGAGGTTCGCAATGGTGGAGGGAAGTGATAGGAGGGGGATAGAAAGGGATCGGCATTCCGATTGGTCCATACGGGAACAGTAAAAAACCGGCACAGTGCGGGAACACCGTGCCGGTAAAGAGAAAGACGTTCCCTCAAAGGGACGTCTCGGCAAACTTGCCAAACAGACAAAATGACCCAGCCCGATGACCGTATGTTCTGTCAGGAAACGGACATGGCCAAGGGCACGCAGCCGCTCCTCCAGCTCCCGAACCCCCTCGCAGCCGCGATTTCCCCGCACGGAATCGGAATCCGGGAGCCCTCCTACCTGGCTAGCTTCTCCACATTGACGCGTCCGGAAAAGAACGTCGCGCCGCCGCCCATATCGGCAATGCGATCCGGGGTGAGCGAATTGACGTGATGCTTGGCGCCCGGCTTTTCCGCCCACAGTCCCTGACTGACCACGACTCCAGCGAGTACAGTCTCCCCGACGGAAGCCGTCAGCTCGCACTCCCCGCGATCGTTCCATACCCGGACCAGATCGCCGTCTGCAATGCCGGCAGCCTCGGCGTCCGCCGTGTTCATGAACAGCCGCGGAAACTTTTCCAGTCGGACATGCTTGGCGTTGTTGGAAAAAGTCGAGTTGAGGAAGTTGTGATTCGGTCCCGGCACGTACAAATAGGGATAGTCGCTCTCGACGATGATGGGCGTAAAGGTCGGCAGCGGCGGATACCCGAGCGACTCCAGCTGCTTCGAGTACAGCTCGATTTTGCCGCTCGGCGTGGGCAGCTTCTCGATAAACCGCTTGGTGACGCCAGCCTTCCTGTAATTTTTCTCGACCAGCTCCTCATACGTGATCGCAGCCAAATACGGATTAGCGGGATAATCCAGCGCCTGGCGAATCAACTCTTCCTCCGTATCGTCGAACATCGCATCCTCGTAGCCCATCCCTCTTGCCAGCAGCCGGAAGACATCCACGTTCGACTTGCTTTGACCGTACGGGGCGATCACCGGCTTTTGCAGCTGCATGTAGCTGTGCCAGTACGAGGTGTAGAAGTCCGTATTCTCAAAAGCCGAGGTCGCGGGCAGCACGATATCGGCATAAGCCGCGGTTTCCGTCAAAAACAGATCGTGCACGACCGTAAACAAATCTTCCCGCTGCAGCCCTTTTTTGACCTTGTTCCCCTCCGGCGCCACGACCGCAGGGTTGCAGCCGTACACGAACATCGAGCGAATGGGCGGTTCGAGCTCCAGCAGCGCACTGCCGATCACGTTCATGTTGATCCGGCGCGTCGCTTTGTTGGCCAGTACATCCGGACGTTGCAGCGCCTGTTTGTTGTGCTCAAGAAACTTGTTGCCTTTCATGGCGCCGCCGCCCTGCACGAGCCACTGCCCGGTCAGAGCAGGCAGACAGGCAATCGTCCGCACGCACATGCCGCCGTTGTCGTGGTGCTGCAGACCGTTGCCGATGCGGACCAATGACGGCGATGTCTGCCCGTACAGGCGCGCCAGCCGGTACATGTCGTCCACCGGCACGCCCGTGATCGCCGAGACGCTAGCCGGATCGTACTGCCGGACATGCTCGCGCAGCTCCTCGTGTCCGACCGTGTACTGCTCGAGAAAAGCCGTATCCACCATGTTTTCCGCAAACAGGATGTGCATGAGGCCCAGGGCCAATGCGGTATCCGTCCCCGGCAGAATGGGAATAAACCAGTCTGCCCAACGGCCAGTCTGGTTTTTGTGGACATCGATGACGACGATTTGCGCCCCGTTCTTGCGCGCTTTTTCCGCCAGCATCACCTGGTGCATGTTGGTGCTGACCGCATTGATCCCCCACATGATGAACAGCTTGGTATGGACGGTCTCTTCCGGATCTGTGCCGTAATTCGCCCCCATCGTATAGCTGTAGCCGACGCCGCCGGCAGCGTTGCAAATCGCCCGGTCCAAAAGGCTGGCCCCGAGGCGATGGAAAAAGCGCATGTCCATGGTCTCGGCATTCAGCCTGCCCATGTTTCCGTAAAAGCTGTACGGCAAAATGCTCTCGGGCCCGTATTCTGCGATGAATTCTTTCCAGCGGGAGGCGATGGTGCCGATCGCTTCCTCCCAGCTGATCGGCTCAAACTTGCCCTCCCCTTTGGCCCCGACGCGCCGCAACGGCTGGGTGAGCCTTTTGGGATCGTAGATTCGCTCTGTCATGTTGCGAACTTTGTTGCAAATGCTTCCTAGCGTCACCGGATGGTTCGGATCGCCTTCCACCTTGACGATCTTCCCGTCCTGTTTGTGCACGAGCAGACCGCACTGGTCGGGGCAGTCCAGGGAACATACCGAGGGGAACACTCCGTTTGGTTGATCTACGTATGTTTGCATCACAAGTCTCCTCTCACGCATTTAGATGCACGCTGCTGATTCCTTTCCCTATCGGGTGAGGGTCAAAATGTCGTATACGGGCACTTGCGCCGTCTCGCGGATCGCCTCGATACGGCGGCAAATTCGTACACTCCAGCACGATTGCGCGAATTTCCGGATGCTCTTCCATACCGTGCAAAGGGCTCCGGTAAACTTCGATCCCGCTCGTACACAACCCTCTTTGCCATCGCGCTCTTCGTTTTGAATTCCGTGTTTGTCGATACGATTACTTATGCACGATAGGATAACGATATGGCCTTGCGTAGTCAAGACATATTTTTCGGGACCGGAATAGCGGCGAATATGAATCTTGACACCGTGACAAATTGTCGCCCGGGCCTTGGAGCATGGCGTGAGTTTTCCCGAGGGCAGACACCCGGCTAACGCAAAAGCCGTACCCGCTCAGACAAAACTGTTTTGATCGCGGGACAGCGGAATCAGCACAAAAAAGCCCTACCTGACCGCGCCTTGACGCTTTCCTAGTAGAGCCTTTTGCATTCACCCGCCTGTTTTTCATCAGGCTGGAGGTGTCGCCCAACGGCTCTCCCAAAAAACGCTGCTTGATGAGGCGGCGCATGATTTTCTGGGTGCGCGTCTTCGGCAAATCCGGGACGACGTGGATCTCTGCCGGCTCGTACGGCTTGCCTTGCGCCTCCGTCACATGCTGCTTCAGTTCGCCCTCCTGCAGGCTGGCTCACGGCGTCGTGACGACGAACAGGCCGATCTCCCCCCTTCACGGCGTGGGGTACGCCAATCGCAGCCTAGATGAATTTCGGAAAGTGAGGAACACTATGCCATGAAACGAGCCGTCCTGTTTGGCGCAAGCCCCCGTCTGGCAACTGCGGGCAAACAGACAAGCTGACGGTCATACGTATGAGGAGAGCGAAGGAAGGGGCGAACCGTAGATGAATCCGCCAAAGGAAAAGCCGATAGCACCTCAGCCTCCCAGCCGCCAGGCCCTGCGTGACGCCTATGCGCTGATTCTCTCCCGCATCTGGCCGCGCATGATCTCTACCCATTCCACCCGCAGGAGACACGACGACAATGATGAAGGTTCGCTTGATACAAAACGGATTGATCGCCGAGATTGACGACGTGGAAGAAGCGGTGCAGCCGCCCGTCAACGGATTTTACTGGATCGATGCCGCCCCTTCTGAACTCGATGTCCTGCAGCCGTTGTTTGGCCTGCACTATCTCGCCGTGGAAGACTGCATCGACGAGGAAGAGCAGCGCCCCAAGCTGCAGCTGTACGACGACCACTACTTTCTCGTCATCAACGGCATTGCCCTTCACAATCAGGACATCGTTTTGCGCGAGATCAACGTCTTTTTAGGGAGCCATACGGTGATTACCGTCACGAAGCAGGCGGCCCCCGAGTTCCCGGTCTTGCTCTCCATCCTCCGCGAGAAGGAAGTGAACCATCCGGACCGGTTTCTGTACTATCTGGTCGATTTGATCGTCGACCGCTACTTTGATGTGATCGAGATTATCGAAGAATTGATCGAAAAGCTGGAAGAACAGATCCTGATGAACACGCGCAAGTCGCATCTCGACCAGATCATCGGTTTGCGCAGCGAGATTCTGTACGCCCGGAAAATGCTCGTGCCGCAGCGGGATCTGATCGACGCCCTAAATAAAAAAGAACTCCCGCTGATCAGGCCATCCATGCGGAAGTACTTCGGGGATATTTTGGAGGATGCTGCAAAAGTCGTGGAGAGCTTCGAGACGTTTCGCGAGCTGATCGGGAACTTGCGCGAGGCGTATCAAGCCGCGCTCGCCGGGCGGGCCAACGACATCATGCGGGTCTTTACCGCACTGACTACCATTTTCATGCCGCTCACCATCGTCACCGGAATCTACGGCATGAATTTCGAAAACATGCCGGAGCTGAAATCCCCCTACGGCTACTTCATCGTGCTCGGGGTCATGGCGGGGATCGGGCTGACCATGTACCTCATCTTCAAAAAGCAGGAATGGCTGTAGCCCTGTGCGTACGCAGGCTAGACAAGCTCATCGCACGCGACAATCATGATTGTCAGCTTTTTGGACAAGTCATACTCGTACGGCTGGTCCAAGCCATGGCCGTTCTCGTCTACGAGAATGCGTACCACGGGCCGGCTGGGCATTCCTTTGTTGGAGTCGACGACGACTCCTGTCTCGCCGGTGTTCAGTTTGACGCTCAATCCCAGCGGATAGAGCGCGATCGTATCCCGCAGAGCCTCTACGTACTTTTGGTCAAACAGTATGCCGGAGCCGGAAAACAGGACTTCCATCGCCTCGTGCGGCAGCATTCCGGGACGGTACACGCGATGGGATGTCAGCGCATCAAAAACATCGGCGACCGCCATCAGACGCCCGTACGGATGGATTTCGTCCTTTTTCAACTGCCGCGGATAACCGGAGCCATCCCAGCGCTCGTGATGCTGAAACGCGCAGTGGGCGGCCAGCAAAGGAATATCATCCTGACGCCGCAGCATTTCAAAACCGTATTCCGTGTGCTTTTTCATCAATTCGAATTCTTCTGTTGTCAGATTGCCCGGCTTTTTCAATATATTATTAGGAACGTGGATTTTTCCTATATCGTGCAGCATGCCGCCAATGCTGATTTCCAGCACTTCCTTTTCGCCACATCCCGTTTTCAGCGCCAATGCGGTGCTGTACAGCGCGACGTTGAAGGAGTGGGTGAAGATGTAATCGTCAAAGGCACAGACGTCCGCCAGCAAGTTCATGGCCGAACGGGAAGTGCTCAATTCATCGGCGACAGCCGTCATCACCCGGCGCAATTCGCGTCCGAGAGCTTTGTCTGTAAAAATTTGCGGCCATTTTTGGGGAGAGTCATAAACGGTGCGGAACGTCTCATGAATGATCGACATCGCCTCTCTGCGCGTTTGCTCGGAGATCACCGTCTCTACCAAGATGTCGTCTGTCCGCTTGTCTTGAATGTAAAGACTTGAGATGTTCTTGTCTTTGAGTCTATCGAGCATTCGCTGGGTAAGTTCCACGCCGGCCCCAACGAGAACCGTTCCGGTTTCCGAATAGATGGAACGTGCCAGCGTTTCACCAGGCTGGCATTTTTGAATGGATATCAGTCTCATTTCCAACATTCGCCTTTCCTCGGGGTACCCCTATTATAGCGTGATTCGACTAGATTCTACATGCTTATTTTTTCTCTCCGTCCTCTAGTCTGCTCAAGAAACGCCCTTGTCTTTTCGACAAAGGCGTGTTCCGTTTCGCGTACCCTGAAAGCTGCGGCGCTACAGCATCTTGACGACGGCATCCCGTCCGAGCATGCCAGTGGTGATACCCCGTTTTTCCGCAGTGGTCGTCACCGATTCGAGAGGCGCATCCAGCAGCTCCTGAATGGCTTTGACCCAGCACCCCGCACATGATGTATCCATGGTCTGTCGTGACCGCGAGCAATGTCGTTTTCGGCAGCCGGACTGTGACAGCGATCGCCGTACCTTCCGGAAAATGAACAGGCACTACCTCGACCATCGCGCAACGTACATCGCGTATACTTCGTCGATGAACCGCATGGCATGCTCCCTCCTCACCGATTAGCATGCCCCGGATTCGCTCTGCTGCACCCGTTCCCATCTAGGGAGAAACGATTGCGCCACGAACGCCTGGTCCAGCACGGTGCTGGCAACGACCTCCCGGAGCATTTTCGGGAGAAAAAACTCGATCTGGCTGCCTTGCAGCAATTCAGGAAAAAGCCGGTTGTACATGAACATGTCGACCGTACCCACCCGGTACTCCTGTTCCGGCACGAGCAGCTTGTCGTTGACTTCAATCTGCACGATGCGCGGGGTCTCCCCTCCGACGTAACAAATTCGCAGCCCGTCGACGGCCATCCAGCCCTCCACCTTGCCGCGAAAGCCGTAGCCGTACATTTCCCGTTGAATGATCTGCGGCTGGATCGCCTGCTCCAGGACGCGCGTCAGCTGCGCTCCGGTCAAGGTCACGGCGCAGGCACTGATCGGGTGCGGCAAGCTGTGCAGCAAATCCATGAACGACACGCTGCCTCGATTCAGGTCGGAGAGGAGCAGCCCTCCGTTCGCAAGCCCGATCTCTGCCCCGGTCCACGCGCGGATGCTGGCCGCGACAAATGAGCCAAACGGCGTTTCCTCCAGCCACTCCGCCCGCAGATCGTATTCCAGTGTGGCCACGGGACGCTGCAGAACCTGCTTCGCTGCTTGATCCTGCTCCCGCAAAAACGCCTCCAGCCCCGCGTCCGGCACAAACTCGGCGGTGACGAACAGCTCTGCTTCCGCCTCTCGCACCTGCCTGGCTGTCCGATCCCAGACGAGGCGCACATGGCCAACATGCTGCCCGAATTTTCCTGTCTGCGCGATCAATGTCCGGCCGATGCGCGTCCCATGCGGCAGCGTGTGGTGCGTATGCGCGCCGAGGATGACGTCCAGCCCCTCCACCTCCGCAGCCAGCCGGCAATCCGCCTGATACCCCAAATGGGACAGGAGCACGAAGATGTCCGCCTGATCGCGCAAGGCAGCGATCTGCTGTGAAAGCAGCTTCGCCGGTTCCAAAATCTCCCAGCCCATGTTGTTGTAGGAGTCCGTAAAGGGAATCGTCGCCCCCAAGAGCGCGACCCGCAGTCCTTGCCAGTCGCGGACGACATGCGGCACTGCCCAATGCGGCGTCTGCCCGCTCTGCGGATCCAGAAGATTTCCAATAATGACCTGAAAAGAAGCCTCCTCGTACATGTCATCGAGCTTTTCCTTGGGGAGCGTGATGCCTTCGTTGTTGCCGATCGTCGCGTACTCATAGCCCGTTCGGTTCATGACGCTGACGTTCACTTTCCCTAAGCTCGCTTCGGACTTGATGTCCATCCGGTCCAGATGATCCCCGATATCTACGGCCAGCACATGCTCTCCCTGCCGCTCCCACTTCTGGCGATTCGTTCGGAAGCAGGTGGCGATTTGCGGCATCGCGGCAAAATAGCTGTGCAGATCATTGGTATGCAGTATGTGCAAGGTACTGGTGTCTGCCAAGACCTTCCCCTCCGTCTCTATGAGCTTATCCGAGAATCGATTCTCCGATCATTTGTATGGCGATGCCCAAGATCAGCACGCGCAGCACCAGCACGATCGTACGCCCTTTCATCTTGCTGGCGGCAAAGGCACCGAGCTTTCCTCCCGCCCATGCGCCTGGCGCCAGCATGACCGCGTACAGCCAGTCGATATTGCCGTGCCAGATGTTCGTTGCCGAGCCGATCACCGCGGAAAAGAAAATGACGAGCATGGACGTCGCCGTGGCGATATGCGGGGGAAAGCGAAACAGGATGATCATCGCCGGGACCATCAGCACCCCGCCTCCCACCCCGAACAGGGATGACGTAATCCCCACAAAAAAGGCGATCAGGATGGCTGTCCATCTACTGTAACCGTATTCGTACTCGTTCCCCTCGTGATCGACAAAATGGCGTTGGATTTTCCAGTGAAGATTCTTTGGCTGGATTTTGTCCTTGACCATCATCAGCGTAAACATGAGCAGCTGGAACAGGCCAAACAACAGCGTAAATCCTTCCAGTGGTAGTAATTTATTAATGTAGACCCCCGCAATAGCACCTGGCGCGCTGCCGATAAAAAAGAGCAGGGCGCTTTGCACGTCGACTTTCTTCTGCTTCAAGTAGGAAATGGACGACGATAACGCCGTCACCGCAATGACGATGAGCGAGGTCGCGGCAGCTACGTGCGACGACATGGATCCGGGCTGATAGGCGTTGGCAAAGTACAGAAGCGCGGGAACGAAGAAAATCCCACCGCCCAAGCCGGCGATGCTGCCGATGACGCCTGCCGCCACCCCGATGAAGACAAACAAGACCGCTATGGCTACAAGCATAAAACCCCTTCTTTCTTCCGTTAAAACAACTCCAGCTGACGGGGATTCAAACCACTGGGGCGCACGCCCAGCATGTCCGCAAATTGCTTCGCATTGGCCGCCGCGTCTCCCCCTGAGTTATTGTTGAACAAAATGCACACTTCATCCGCTTCCCTCTCGATCTGGCGAACTCGCGGAATCCACTCTGCCAGCTCCTCCTCCGAATAGCGATACAGATAGCGGACGTCGCGCCAGTTCTGTGCTTCTCCGGGATCGCGCCAGCCGGCGTGGTTGCGTCCATGAAACCGGACCAGCGCAAGAGCGGGATGAGCCACCCCCACGACGACGGGGACGCAGCCGTCGCCCGCCTGCGGCTCGTCGCACAAGACGTGTATCGCTTCGATCTTCCGCAAAAAGTCCAGCGTCTGCCCGCTATACCGCTCGGCAAACCAGCTGCGGTGGCGAAATTCGACCGCAAACGGATAGCGGGCCAACGCCTGCCGGCATGCCCGCACGTACAGGACATGGTCCCGCGTACAATCGAACCACGGGGGAAATTGAAACAGCAGGGTCTTGAGCTTGCCCGCTTCCACCAGCGGCTGGATGCTTTCCTCGAACTGGCGAAAAAGCTCCCGCCTGTCCACGGGCGCGCTCCCCCGCTGATGCCCGGTCATGGCTTGATACGGCTTGACGACAAAACCAAAACGATCCGGCGTGTCCCGGACCCACGTCTCGTAATTCCGTTGTGGTAAAATGGCGTAAAAGGAGCTGTCCACTTCCACGATGGGAAAGTGGCTGGCATAGACGGAGAGCTTGTCCCGGCTTTTCACCCCTGTCGTGTACAGGTCGTAGTGATCACCCCAGCCGCATACTCCTATATGTATGGCGCCCATTGTCCTGAAGCCTCCGGATCCAAAGATTTTATTCCCGAAAACGAAGCGAGGTCCTCCATGTACCCTGACTGGCTAGGCGAACCCTTTGCGTCTAAGGATATCAAATTATCCCTGACCCGAAAAGTGCAGAAACGCCTCCTGGCCGAAGCACAAGAGGCTTTCCCGTACGAATATTCCGCCATGCTGACCGGCCGTGGAGCGGCGATCACGGGCCACATTCCCATGACTGCCGCTGCCCCGGACAAGCATGCTTTTTCCTGGGACGGACCCGCGCTCCTGCGGGCATTGGCTGCCATCCGCCAGACGAATGTCCAGTGGCTTGGCGTCTTGCATACCCATCCCCATTCTCCCCCGATCCCGTCGCCGAGCGATCACCGCGGCTGGCACTACCCGCAGCTCAGCTACTGGATCGTCAGCCTCGCCGGCCCAAAGCCGCAGTGGCGCGCATACCAGTGGATCGAAGGAAGCTTCGAGCAGAGGGCTTACACGATCACCGATGAGACCGAATGAGCCAGTTCCGTCTGCGCATCTTCCTCCTTTCCAAAAAACTCCCGATACAAGGCGATGACGGCTCGATCCGCGTCAACCGCCTTGACCCCAAACATCATGCTGACCTCCGAAGATCCCTGGTTGATCATCTCCAGATTGATTTTCGCCGCTGCCAGGGCTGAGGTGGCCCGCGCGGTGGTCCCTACCGACTGTCTCATTCCTTCCCCGACGATCATGACCAGTGCGAGGCCGTGCGTCACCGCGATGTCGTCGACCCGCAGCTCGCGGCGAATCCGCTCCACGATCCGCTGCTCCCGGTCTGGCGTCCAATCCCGCTCCCGCAGGATGACGGAGATGTTGTCGATTCCGGATGGGGTGTGCTCGTAGGAGAGGCCCTCCTCCTCCAAAATTTGCAGCAGCTTGCGCCCGAAGCCGATCTCCTTGTTCATCAAATACTTGCTGACGTAGATGCTGCAAAACCCGCTGTCGCTGGCGATTCCGGACACTCGCTTGGTGGAAGCCGGCGGCTCACTGACGATCATCGTCCCCGGCGCTGACGGGTTGTTCGTATTTTTGATGCAGACGGGAATGTTGGCCTGATAGGCAGGGATCAGCGCTTCCTCATGAAACACGCTGAAGCCCGAGTACGACAGCTCCCTCATTTCCCGGTACGTAATTTCCTTGATTTCCACCGGCTGCGGGATCAGATTCGGATTCACCACGTAGACGGAATCGACGTCGGTAAAGTTTTCGTACACGTCAGCTCTGACGGCAGCAGCCAGGATCGAGCCCGTGATGTCGGATCCCCCTCGGGAAAACGTGACCAGGTCGCCCGTCTCGGTGAACCCGAAAAATCCCGGAAAGACACTGATGCCCGGCTTGACGCGCAGCGATGACAGCCGCTCGTAAGCTTCCGGCAGGACGTGGGCATTGCCGGCCTCGTCCGTGACGAGCAAGCCTGCCTCCTGCGGATTGACGTAGCAGGCATCCTCGCCCAGACTGCGCAAGTAATGCGCGATGACCTTTGCGCACGTATCCTCCCCTGCCGCTTTGACCGCATCCAGAAAGCGATCGGCGGACAGTTTTTTCTGATTGGAGAGCACGGCCTCCAGATCTGCTGCGATGCTCGCCCCTACTTCCCGTGAAAGATTCAGCTCCGCGACGATCTCCTGAGAGCGCGCGATGACAGCCTGCTTTTCCGCCTGCGCCTCGCCGGTCTGCAAAAACCGCTCTGCATAGGCGATCAATAAATCTGTCACCTTCGTATCTTCCTTGTATCGCTTGCCCGGGGCGGAGACGACGATCAAGCGTCTGTCCGCGTCCGCCCTGACGATCGCGCACACTTTTTTTATCTGTTCTGCATTCGCAAGCGAAGTACCGCCGAATTTTGCAACCTTCATGTTTTCTCCTCCATCTGCCTAGCTCATCGTCCATGCCGTTTTTTCTGCAGGCAAATCTGATACTAGATTAAAGTATCCATCTAAAAAGCACAAGTGTCTTTTTCAGGAGGACGAAGCGCTCTCACATAATCGGTCCCGCTTAGCACATAGTAAAGATGCACATGCACCTGACTGCTCGATCTATTTTTGATTGCCGAGGGGTGAACCAATGAATAAGCAGGCTTTGGCCATCATGACCGTCATGACGCTGTTCACTGTGTCTTTGGCGGGATCCGCTCATGCGTGATATGCTCCCCTTTACGTAGACAGGTTTAAAAAATAAACCTACTACTTGGAGGGGAGTATTTCTTTTGGCTAAGAAGAATGAGTATAGCGGCGCTGAGAAATTGGCGATTTTGGAGGAGTTGAAA
>Ga0255334_1000721_pt1 | contig 21297 bp, 13 predicted proteins | sample EtOH5_35cm_T3_12_FD_202080 | JGI IMG/M metagenome (GOLD analysis project Ga0255334, IMG submission 202080) | Sandy soil microbial communities from University of British Columbia, Vancouver, Canada - EtOH5_35cm_T3_129 | ecosystem: Engineered > Artificial ecosystem > Sand microcosm > Unclassified ...
GAAGTTCAGGCGGGCGACGTCCAGGCCAGCCAGAATCAGCTGTTCGAGAACTTCCGGCGAGTTACTGGCCGGGCCAAGGGTAGCGACGATTTTGGTACGACGGACGGACATGCAAAGACTCCTGAGTTCAAGCGCTGAGTGAGGCTACTATGCTCCGTGGGTGTAGTCATTGTTCATATGCACTACTTATTCGTTTTTATCTTTAAATGAACATTCCTGAAGATTTTCGCCCACGGGTCGATACAGAGCTCAAGACAGGAGAACCCCCATGCGATTCGTGCTCATAGCCGCCCTTGCCCTCAGTGTCGTGGGCTGCACCCGTTTTTCGATGAACCATCATTTGAATAATGCCTACAGCGCTTATGATCGTGGCAATTGCGAGCAAGTGACGCTCGAACTGTCCAAAGTCGAACGCGCCAGCCGCGCGCGGCCTTATGTGTGGCCGGAAGTGTCGATGCTGCGCGGCTTGTGCCTGGAACGGCAGAAAATGTTCGTGGATGCGGCGCAAACCTACCAGTTCATTCAGGCGTCGTACCCGCAAAGCGAGTACGCCTACCGCGCCCGCGCCCGGCTGGAAACCTTGCAGTCACTGGGTCACTACCCGCTACGCAGTGCGGCGGCGGTGCGGCCTACGCGGTTCTGATTGCAGCGGTCATTCAACCACTGGCTCAGCGCCGGTGGTGAGCTATAGTCGAATAAACCGGTTTAGAGCCTTGTTTCTAAATCGACGTAACACCTGTGATCGGCAGGCGTAAGCGGCAGCGGTCTCATGGACTGCCGCACCGGGATCGGGGAGAGCGCGCTCATTGCCTGGCCCTTGTTTGATAGCGGCAGGCAGGCGCGTTCCGAAGCATTAGTGCGGCCCTGCTTAAGGGCCTTGCGTAGCGAATTCAGCATGTTCACTGACCGCCGGATCGAGCGGCATCAACTGCCGTATTTTCTGAAAGTGTTCAACAGCGTCACCGACAAACCGATTGGTTTCCTGGGCAACGTCTCTGAAGACGGGCTGATGCTCATCAGTCAGTTACCGATGATGATCGGCGCCGATTTTGATTTGCGCCTGAAAATCCCCATGGCCGATGGCTGCCAGCAGGTCATCGACCTCAAGGCTTGCTGCCTGTGGTGCCATGAAGACGCAACCCCTCACCACTATGACGCCGGGTTCAGCCTGCAATGGGCACCGCCGGAGTTTGGGCAATTGGTGGAGGCGTTGAAGCAGTACTTCAGTTTTCAACCGTTGCCGGCGTCTGCGTGAAACTTGCGGTGCATTTGTGATCGCTTTCGCGAGCAGGCCTGGCAACACATCCCGAACTCGGAGACTTCAAAACGCGCTGTCGGCCAGATGGAACAGAAGGGAATAATGGGAACAAAAGTCTTACTGGCAAGTGGGTCTTACGGATCGGTGAACAGTGCTGATCATTGATCAAAACCGACAGACGGTAGCTATTTTTCAGGGTGTCGAGTAACTACCTGTTATTTCTGACAGTAGCCAGATGCTTTAGTAAGGAGGCTAAATAGCAACAACCAATGGTGCGCTGCATTTGTTCCCGGAGCACCGCATGCAAAAAGGAGAAACCCATGGTAACCCCTCTCGTCATGCCACCTAATGAATTCAACTTGGCGAAACCGTTTCCCTACCCGCGCGAATCATTACCTCAACCAAATACGATTGTAGCCAATCCGCTTAGACTTAGTGGATATACTCATTATGCTGGGTATCCGAATGCAGTTGCCAAAGCATTTCCCCATTATGAAGATCCAAGACAAAGCACCGTCTATCTTGTGGGTGCGCCTTATTATGATGTTTCGGTATTAGTAGATCCGGGTCCTATGCGGATTCATCTTTTATTCACGTGGATTCACGACAATAAGGGGGGTGAAGTGGAATTTTTTGTCGATGATATATATGTTTTGACGCCTCCATCCTAGTTTCATTCCCGCAAACTTTTCTTTCAGATATCTGCGGAACAATTGAATCTCCAGAAACATCATTTTGCGGAATAACCCGTAAGGAGTTCTATTGCGCGCGCGTTAACAATACCGTTCGTTGTGACTGTCAGTTTTAACAGGTGGAAGTCGCGGTATACACAGCGTAAAAAACAACTCAAGACGACAACAGATTTGCCTTTCGCATTCCGTTCCTCCCAGCCTCGCTCGCAGGAGAAGTTCAATGAGTAATAGCCATTCCAACCCTGCCCTCAAGCAACTTTTCGATTTGATGCCAGGCGCACTCGACGCATCAGTCACGGAAAACCTCGGGCACTTCATTGATAACGGCGGCTCGGTTTACAAGATGCTGAAGATGGGGCGTCAACGCGTGGTGGAGACGTTCGGGCTGCACAGCCCGGACGCACAAGTGTTGCTGGACAAAGCCATGGCCCTGGCGCTGCACACTGCGCGTGAGTTTCGTGAGCAACGCCTGGTGAGGCCAGGGCCTCCAAATCCGTTGCATCGGACCGGCATCAGGGCGTGGGGGGATGGGCCTGATTTCGATTATTTGTTCGATCCAGACTGGGAATGCGCAAGCCCTTCACAGAGCCCGGATTCGAGTATTTCCCCGGCGGCGTATTTTTTGTTCCTGGTAATGTTGGCTCGGGATCTTGAGGCGCGATCCGAGCGCGGTCCAGGGTTGATTACTTTCGAAACCCGGCGCCCCGATCTTGTCAAACTCATCATTGACACAACAAGCATGTTCCAGATCAAACCGACCGTGACCCTGGTCAGCGAAGTGCTGGAAAGCATCATCAAAACGTTCCTCACGCCGGCAGCGCTGACGGACCGAGTGGTCGATGACCACTTGCTGGAAACACGTTTTCCATTCCGCTCCATGCCGTTCGAGTGGTATTTCGAACAATGGACGCAGGTATTGGAGGCGAACAAACTGTCGCTGGGGGAGGTCGTGCGGACCATCGATGAGTCAGGTCCCTACTTCAAGCAACCAGGTGCCCGTGGTGACTTTTCCGATATTGCGCTTCATCAATCCTGCAACATCGGGCCACAAGGGCAACGATTGCTGACCGAGAATTTTCTTCCCGCCGACAGTCAATGGGCTGGGTTCTACATTGACAACTTTGGCTCGACACAAGAGAACCTGAAGGACTCGGTGCATTTCTGCGCCAAGACCTCAATTGATGCAGAAATGCTGACCTCGTTGTTGTCGATTGAAGGTTACGCACCGAAGCGTTCCAGCAATGTGGCGGGGCCGCAATCGGAGGCGCTCGAGGAGCCAGAGAAACAGAAGCTGTCCAAATTGTTCGGTTCGGCCTACATCAACGATGGCGCCACCGATCCGATGGATCTGTCGGAACCGGTGACGGGCAAAACTCGCCAATTCTCCAACGAAACCCACAACGGGTTTGAGCGGATGAACCGGATTCTTCGCCTCAGCCGCTGGCTGGAGTTGCCGGTGGACCAGTGCGATCGGCTAATCATGGCCGCGTTCAACGCAGAACTGCGGGGTGACATCCGTGACCCGGAAGCCCGCAAAGCCGCGCTGACAACCAAACCTTCGCGGATCACCTCCAATACCCTGCGGGCCATCGGCCTGTTTCAAGAGTTTCGCCTGCGGTTCAAATGCTCAGCCGAGCAATTTGCGGCGTTGATTGATGAAATTTCCCCTTACAGCCGCGGGGAAGAACTTTCACAATTCGACCGTATCTTCAATGCCCAGGCATTGTTCGATACACCGTTGAGGGTGGACAACGGTTACTTCGCGATCGAAGCGCAAACCCGCGCCGACAAGCGCACCGTCGACCAGATTTGCACCAGCCTGGGTATCAATCAGGAAACCTGGCGCTACCTCGCACGCTTCGTGGCCAAGAGCTACAACCTGAGGGACGAACTGCAACGCAGCCTGCCAATACTCTCTTCCTTGTATCGCCTGGTATTGCTGGCTTCCTTCCTGCGCATCAGCGCCATAGAACTGGCGGCATTGCTGGAGACCTTCAGCGAGAAAAACGGCAGCGAACTGCTGCAACGGATTCTCGGCGAATCCGTTTTGCTGGTCAGCGGCACTAGCGGCGTGGGCGATGTGTTGAACGTGATGCAGGCGGCGCAGTCCTGTGTCCAGTGGGCGCGGGAAAACGATTTGAGTGTGCTTTGGCTGGTACAGAAAGTGGCTCCCGTGATTGCACCTCCTTTGGCCACTGAAGCAGAAGTCACGCTGCTGCAGGAAGTCCACAAGCGACTGCACCCGGTGCGATTTTCCGAGGAAGCGCTTCGGGCCGCGGGCGTCCCCTCAAGCAATGACTCCAAGCAGGAAGGCTGGCTGATGCTGCTTGATAATGTCGTTGACCCTAATGGCCTGGTGTTGGGGAAAGAAGGCGATGAGGAGGACTACGAGCGGGTAGCTCGCGGAGAGATTCAATCGGCTGTCGAGTTGGCAAACTTGTCGCCCGGTGATGTCGAACGGGTTCGCAACGTGATTCTGGCATTGCTGCTGCAGGCCAGGGATGCGCAGCGGGCGGTGGTGCAGGAAAGTTTGTCAGTGTATTTGAGCATTTCGCAAGACTTGGCACTGCCGTTGCTGAGGTGGGTCGATACGGGCGGTGTTTACCTGCTGCTGTTGGAGACTGCGCGGGCGCTGGATGCCGTCACGTCCGGTTCGGAGAAGGTCAAGGTCGGTGATGATGTGCTCAGCTTGTTGGCACACCTGGTGCGGCGCGCTGAAGTCGTTCAACAACTGGGGTTGAGTTCCGCCATGCTGGTGGCCCTGACCTTGCGAGAAAACTGGGAATGGTTCGGTCTCAAGCATCCCAAAGAACTCACGCTCAGCACGTTGTATTACCTGACGCTGTTTCAGCGGGTGGTGGCCGATACCGGACAACCTGCCGAAAAACTCCTGCATTACCTGGAGTTGGTCAATGGACTTCCGGAAAACCTGACACCCGAGGATGTGCGCCTGATTCGTGATTCTGCGGCAAGCTTGCTGGCAGAAGTGGTGCAGTGGGGCGTCAGGGAGGTGCTTGAATGCATCCTTTATCTGAAGCCGGATCCGAAGATCCCGGTGATTCACGACATGACGTCCCTTGATACGCTGCTGCGTATCCGTGCGCTGGCGGTCAGGACCGGGTTGGATGCCAAGGCCCTTATCGGGCTGGGTGCGCTCACGCCGGACAGCGACAAGCACGCCTGCCGAAGAGCAGCAGAACATGTGCTGGAAAAATTGTCCGAGTCGGCCATTCAGGGCCAGACGCAGTTGATCGGTGAAGTGGGTCAGAGCGTGACCCACGAAATCAGGTGCATCAACGACACCCTGATCGCCAATGTGGATGGTCAATACGCCATGATCGAGCTGACTCTGCGTGATCTCACCAACCAGGTCGTGCCTAACGTCACGGTGAGCTGGAGCAGTGATCGTCCCGGGCTACTCGCCAGTACGTCGATCACCGACCATGAGGGGCGTGCGGTGGTTCGCTTCAAACCGGAGAAATCGACGTGGATGGGGGCTGTGCAAGTCAAAGCCACTTATGGCCTGGCTCAAGTGGTGTACGCGCCGAAAATCCTCATTGATTGCGATGAGTCGACGCTGGGCTTCGAGATCAAAGATCTCGATCCCAAGGACGAGTTCTTGGCGGGCGGACAGGCGTATTTCGCATTGGCTGTTCGTCTCATGGATCAATACGATAACCTCGGGGTGGGCCGTACTGTGACATTTTCCGGTCGGGGGGTGGTGGCTGACCCCTGGTCGGTACGCACGGATGAAGAGGGTTATGCCCGCACCAGAATCACCAGTATCGAACCCATTACGAGTGCGAGCGTAGTGGCCAGTTACAGCAACAAGGACCCGCTTGTCATCAATAGCATTACCTTTGTTGACCAGCCGTCTATCAAGCTGTTGGAGTTGGTTTCGATGGCGGTTGCCGGGCAGCCGCTGGTGATTCATTGCCATGTGATTGGCCTTGGCAAACTTCCGTCGGTCGGTGTGGAGGTTGAATTGGTTTCTTCCGAGACCGATCCTGCCCCCGCCAAAGTTCTTACCAACGACAAAGGCATCGCTGAATTCACGGTGAGCGCGCCGCAAGCAGGAAATCATTCCTTCACCGCCAAAGTGAAAATGGGGCAACAGCAACTCGACGTTTACGTGGCCAGCGATGTGCTCATTCACGGCGAGTCTCTGGACTATAAATTCCCCGTGGCGGGTGCGCCCACTTCTTTGTGGGTCGAAACCCGGGAGGATTCGCACAACCAGGCGAAAGTGGTTGCCAGATGCCCGATCTGTTGGACAGTGACCAAAAAAACCGGGACGGTCCTGGAAACGATTTGCTATCCGACGGACGCATTGGGACGTTCGACTTTCCCTTACGAGTTTCCAGCGGCAGGCGACTACGAGGTGACGGCAGTCCTCCAAAGTAATCCGGAGGATAAACGCACGTTCAACGTTACGGTCGTCGCGGCTATCGAGTGGAGGTACAAACTGACGGACCGCGCGACGGCGACCGTCATCCGGCAAGTGACCGCCCGGGAGCGATTGGAATTTATCCGGGGCCGTCGCTATACGCTCGAAATCGACATGCCGGATTCGGTCAACCTTTCAGACGCGCGGGCAATGCTGGCCTGGACCGGTGAATTCTCCGCTGCCGGCCTGGGGATGGTGTTCACTCCGCCGACCGGTGCCTATGTTCTGGTGAAAGACCAGACGACCCTGAGTTGGGAGATTGACTGCAAAGATCTGCGAAACAGCACGTTTGACCTGACGTTCTCTTGTAACCGGATCGACCAGCGCCTTGTGTTGCCTGGCCGTCTGGATGCACCGGCACCGGAATTGTTGTATCCCGTCGATGGCTCGACAGAAGTGGAAGTCCAGCCGCTGCTTCACGGCAAGGGCAGTCCGTCGGCCCAGATCTACATCTTTGAAAACCGGGATGAGAAAGCCCTGCTGGGCCGGACCAGTGTGCGTGACGATGGCACATGGTCGGTGCGGTTGGCCGAAGTGCTGTCGCCAGGGCCGCATGTGTTGACGGTCAAGCAGCGGCATATCGATACGACCGAGGCGTGGGCAGAAGATGTTCATGTAAATGTGTCTGGCGACTTTGTCGACAAACCAATAGTCCTGAAGCCCGCCACGGGCAGTACCGTAAGAGCTGAGTCATGGATTGAGGGCTTGGGATTACCGGGCGTTGAGGTGCGTGTGGTGAGAAGCGGGTCTCCAACGGTGATTTACGCCAGCGGAGTTGTGGACAAAAACGGCCATTGGCGGGTCCAGTTCAAGTCGGAGCTTGGGCCGGGCGAACATAGCTTGTCGGTTGGATTTTCTGTGGATGATGCTCTGCCTACGAAGTGGATCAACTACTCGTTGACAGTTACACCAAAATCTTAACAAGTCGGTAACGACTCTGTTGTTGTAACGCTGATTGAAAGATGTTGGTGCGCTATCGAAACGCTGGAAACTGCAGTGCAGTTCCCAGTCTGTTTCGGGAACTTCATCATCCCGAACATTGCTCAGGGTCATGCAAAACTCCAGGAGAATAACAGTGGATAGTTCTATTATTGGTAATTTGGAAGAGCGTCGTTGCATGGCCCTCGCGGATTTCTATCTTGGGCAAGTTGCACCGAATCAAGATGCAACCAAGGGTCTTGATCTCACCTCTCTCGATGACTTGTATCACTACCTGTTACTGGACAGTCAGGTAGGCCAGCAACCCGAGACATCTCGCCTGGCTGAAGCCATTGCTTGCATGCAACAGTATATTGGCGCCATTTACGGCGGCCTGGAACCTGGGCATACCCAGGAATTTACCCGCGACGAGTTGGTGAGCTGGCATCAGCGTTATTGCAATATCAGCGACTGGGCGGGTTATCAGATGTTGATCGAATATCCGGAGAACTGGTTAAAACCGACATTTCGCCTTACAAAATCCGAGTCATTCAAAGATCTTGAAAATAATCTCGGCCAAGCAAGCCTGAGCGATGCGTCCGTACAGTTGGCCTTGTTTGAACATTTGAAAAACTTTGAAGAGATTTGCAATCTCGATATGTGTTCAGGGTACATCGACAGTATTGACGGTACGGAAACTGGAAAGGGTCAGAGTTTCAGAAATGCTGACTATTTCTTAATTGCTCGGCAAAGAGTTCAACCCTTTGGCTACTTCTGGCGCAAAGCCCATGTCGAGTTAAACACCGACAGCACATTTCTCCGGCCGGCGGCCTGGACCGAATGGAAACCTATTGGCATTCCCGCATCGGCGACGGTACTGGCGATGCGGCCGGTGTTTTTTGCCGGGCGTTTGATGATCGTTCAGGTCGAAGGGTTGCAAGCGCCGGACAAGGTTGAAAAAGACAGCGGTGGCAACGATATCACCGTGCCAGGCACTTGGCAGGTTGAGGCCAAGTTGTCTTACCTGGCTGTGAACGGGATATGGTCGACGCCGTTGAGCCTGGGTAAAAAGGAATTTACCAAGGCGTCCGAGGCGTCATCGCGTCTGGTGGTGGTGACTTATGCCGGAGAAAAAAAGGATGTCGACGACCTGTTGGCGGTGTGCTTTACCACCACGGATTTGCCACCGGGGTTGGCAAGCGCAGAAGCAATGGGCGAACAAGAACACGGATGGATTTTCGCGGCGAGAAATGCATTGTTCGAACCCCAGGTTCCGAATGTTGCAAGCCTCAAGGTATTGGCCAATGAGCGCTTTTCCAATCAAAACATTTTGCAGCATAAATTGTTGCTCAGTGAGTATGTGACGCTCACTCAGTCACTTGTACCGGCTACAAGTGTTGCGGCTGTCGGAGATACCCGGGAAGGACTGTTGAGCAAATTTTTGTCATTGAACCTTAGCTTCAGTAGCCGGCAAACGCTGATCGAAGGGGGACTCGAAACAGTTAACGTATTGCAGGTGCAAGGTGTATGTGATTTGACTCGGCCGGAGTTTGACCTGAAGGAAATTGTCCTCGTGGTGAGAGAGGAGGTGTTGTCTAAAGTCACCTATTTCGAAATCTCAAAAGCAGGGGACAAGGGTGTCAGATGTACATGCTTCAGGTATGAGTACGGAGTTGATTTTTCGTTATGTTTTGATGGTTTGGATGGAACCCCCGTTGTTTTAGAAACTTTCAAGTCTTCAGAATTTACAGGGGCTAATAAATGGGCAACAGTTAACAAGACTGTATTGTTAACGCCCCAGCAGTTGGAAACATTGTGGTTGATGCAACCACGTGATATCAGGAGTGGTGCCGGGTTTTCAGTATTGATCGATAATGCCTATACGCCGTTAACGAATAGTCAAAACGTTCTTTCGATGCTGAAAAAGCCAGAGACCGTTGACCTGGCTTTGAAAGTTATGGACGGTGCTGATCCTATGCCCGGGAATTGGGAGAGCACCAGCCAGTTGAAAGGGTGGTTTCAAACCCCTTGGGTTTCACATCGCTGGACGGGTGACCCTGTAGGTAAAAAACTGAGCGTCGTATGGGGTGAGAACCCCGATGGTCGTTTTGGTCGAAACCGTTATGACATCGAAATCAAACAGGTACCCAACGCCAGCAACGTACCATTGCTCAGCAAACAGGTCTCAGGTGCGCAGTTTCTGGATACTCGGCCTCTGGGAGTCAACGGAGTCAAATGGATACGCCTCAACTCCAAGTTCGGTCCCGAATTGGTGGCCAAGGCCGCTATTTCCATCGATGAAGTCTTGTCCCTGGCTACTCAGAACACCCTTGAGCCCGGACCAGAGGGCGGCGAAACCATTATCGATTTCAACAGTGCCCACGGGCAATTTTACTGGGAGCTGTTCTTTCATCTGCCGTTCCTGATTGCCCATCGCTTGTGCGAAGAGCGCAATTACCAGGAATCGCAGCGCTGGTACCAATACATATTCAACCCGCACATTCGAACCGCCCGTCCGGGCGAAAAGGATTCGAGTGAGCGCTTTTGGCTCTGCCGTCCGTTGCTCGAACCAGGAGATCCTAGCTACGAAGCCAATAGCCTGGTGGACCCCGACGCCATCGCGTTTTCGAACCGGATTCACTACCGCAAAGCCATTTTCATGGGGTACGTGCGCTGCATCATTGCCCACGCCGATTCGCTTTACCGGCGGTTGACCCGCGATAGCCTGGTGGCGGCGAAACTGCAATACGTGCGCGCCTTGTCGCTGATGGGGCCGGCACCCACCGCAAAAGCCATGAGTCACTGGAAGCCTCAGTCGGCCGAAGACATTCTCAAAGCAAAAAACGCGGTCGGTGCCTCGGCGCTGGAGACATTCGCACGATCACTGGACGTTGACGTAGCGAACCTGCCGGCGCGCGTCAATGGGGCGCCCGACTTCGAGATATTAGGGCTGGATGTGTTTCGCCCCTCCACCAATGATCAATTGCTCGACACCTGGAAATACATTGAAGAGTGCCTTTGGAACATGCGGCACAACCTGACCATCGATGGCAAACCAATGTCGCTGCTGTTGTATGCCCCTCCTACCAACCCGCTTGATTTGCTGCATGCACAGGCCGGCGGCTCATCGGGCGCGTCGCGCAACGCGGGCGGCTGGCTGAACATTCCGCACTATCGTTTCCGCACGATGCTGTCCTCGGCGCAAAACGCGGTGCAAACCCTTATCGGGTTTGGTCGTGAGGTGCTTCAGTTGATGGAACAGCGTGATCGTGGGCAGTTGGAAGAATTGCAGCACAGCCATGTCATTGCACTGGGGGCGCATGCTGTAACCATTCAGGAGGAGACGATCAAGCAGTTAGAGGTTTCGAAGAACGCTCTAGAGAATAGCCGAAGCATGATTATTGAGCGGGCTGAGCACTATAAGAAGATCAATGAGAGCTCGTTGCTTGGGGTGGAAATAGCTGGGGATGCACTCGGGTTATTAGGCAAGTCGTTGGGTGTCGCAGCGATGGTGCCCATAGCGGCTGGGAGTGTTGTTAATGCGAACATCAAGGAACAAACGCTCACAGGAATGGTAACTCCATTTCCCGCAATGCTTGGAGGTACCGAAGGCGGGGAACGCGGGGCGCCCCTCAATGCAGCAGGCACATTACAGTCGATATTAGGTGGCATTGCGTACGCGGGGGGGGAAGCGCTCCAACGAACGGCTTTTTATCAGCGTCGAGCTGAGGAATGGACCTTCGCCGAAGCCCAGGCCAATAGCGAACTAATGGTTATCGGGGAAAATCTGAAGTCCCTGGATCACACACTCCTCGGAGCCAAAGAGAACCTGGCTCAAACGAAAAAAACCAACCAGCATGCCCAGGAAATCTACGCGTTCTACAAAACCCGGGCCACCAACGTCGAACTCTACCGCTGGTTATTGAGCCAGATGGCCACGTTGTACTTTCAGGCCTATGACGCCGTGGTGGGGTTGTGCCTGAGCACGGAAGCCAGCTTCCAGTACGAAATGGCCGACTTCGACACGCGGGTGATTCGTCCCAACGTCTGGATGGACAATCGCCACGGCCTGGGCGCCGGGCAGTCGATGCAGCTTGACCTGCTGCGCATGGAGCGCATGTTCCTGGAGCGCAACGAGCGTCGACTGGAGCTCACCAAAACGATCTCTTTGCGTCAGCTGGTCGAGCAAGGCAAGTACACACTGGCAAAAACCTGGGAGTCGGTGATCAATGAACTCAAGGAAGGCAAACTCGATTTCGAGCTCACCCAACGTATGTTCGACAGTGACTACCCCGGTCATTTCTGCCGACAGATCACTACCGTTTCAGTGTCTTTGCCGGCGGTACTGAATCCGTATCAGGGTGTTTGCGCAATCCTGACGCAAATCAGCAGCGCCACCGTACTCAAAGCCAACATCGACTCGCTTCGTTATTTTTATGACGTCGAAGAAAATCAAATGCCGCCCCCCGATATTTTGCTCAACCCGCGCAGCCACCAGCAAGTAGGGGTCAACCACGGAGTTGACGATCCTGGCATGCATCAGCTGACTTTCGGTGACGAACGCTATCTACCGTTTGAGGGGACTGGCTGTGTTTCGCTTTGGCGGCTCACGTTCCCACGACCAGAATCAGTTGACCAGGCAAAGCTGATCAACAGTCTAACGGACATCATTGTGCACGTGCGTTATCTGGCGAAGGCCGGTGGCACGGCTTACACCGAAGCAGTGCTGGACAAGCTGGACGATTGAGAGGGACACGGCCCTGATGCTGGGGCACTGGCAAACGGAATAACGGGTAGTGGGCTGAATCGACAACCATGGATCAATAGAGGTGAAATCATCATGAGCGAAGACGAAATTCAGGGGCGTAATCTGATTAAAGATGGCAGATTCCCAGCAACGTGGAAAAGCAACTGGGCGCACGATGGCGTCGGGAACGCGGTGCCATTTGGGGATCCTGTTTTTGGTAGCTACCTGACAATGAACCGGAAGGCTGGTGTTTCTCAGGCATTCGATACGGCGATCTTCACTGAAGAACAACTGAAGGGGGCGAGCTATCGAATTTCCTTTCAATATGAAAACTATGGGGAAGGCGACAACGCCGGTGTGGAGATTGAAACCGATTCCGGGATAGTTGATTTTATTGATTTGAGCGGCAAAAAAACCAGGCAGCCGCTAGCCGACTGGAATCTCTATCCCTCTTATGGGATCAGGGATGTGGTGGCAGCCGACGAAAAAATTGCTCTGAAACTGCAGGGTTCTGATCTAGGTGGCTCGTCGGGCTTGCGCATGACTGACATTAGAGTGGACCTGCATCTTGTGCCTCTTAAGTTGACAGGCCTCAAGGTCGACGACAGGCATTATGAAGTGCCAGCCTGAGTTTTCGTGTTGCTAAAACGTTGGTGATGGCAGGTAGATGAGGGGCAGGACGTGACAATCGGTTAACTCATCCCTGCTTTTTTCCAGCTCATGTAACGCGTCACCAACGCCGCCCCCAGTTCACCGGGCAGCGCATCCACCACCGGCACTCCATGAGCGTCCAACCGCTCATGGAGTTCGGCCCGCGCATTCAAGTAATCCACAGTCCCGCAGTACGTCAGCGCTTCGTTCAACGTTTGCACCGTTGACTGACGCAGCGTGTCGAGCACGTCTTCCCTGAGGCTGGCGACCAGCACTCGATGCTGCTTGCCCAGGCGATTGACGGCGGTGAGCAATTCCTCGTCGTCTTCGTCCCGCAGGTTGGTCACTACCACCACCAGAGACCGCCGTTTTTGCCGGGCCAGCAGTTGAGTAGCAGCGGCCTGATAGTCAGCGCTGCGTTGAGTGCTGTTCAGGTCGTAGACCGTGTTGAGCAGTACGTTGAGCTGACCGGCACCTTTAACCGGGGCGAGATAACGCGGTTGATCGCTGGCAAAGGTGCTCAGACCCACCGCATCACCCTGGCGCAACGCCACGTAACTCAACAGCAGGCACGCATTCAGTGCATGGTCGAAATGCGCCAGCTCGCCGTCGTGACTGCGCATATGCCTTCCGCAATCGAGCATGAAAATGATCTGCTGATCGCGCTCGTCCTGATATTCCCGGGCAATCGGGGTGCGCTGGCGGGCGGTGGCTTTCCAGTCGATCTGGCGCAGGCTGTCGCCTTCGCGAAATTCCCGTAACTGATGAAACTCCATACCCAGGCCACGTCGTTGCCGCTGGCGTACGCCGAGCTGGCTGAGCCAGTTGTCCACCGCCAGCAGTTGGCCGCCGTAGAGGCGGGCGAAGTCGGGGTAGACGCGGGTGTGGTCGGTGACGCTCAGAAGCCGTTTGCCGGACCACAGGCCCAATGGGCTGGGCAGGTTGATTTCGCAGTGATCGAAGCTGAAGTGGCCACGTTTGAGCGGGCGCAGGCGATAGCCGACCTGGCTGTGCTGACCGGGTTGAAGTTCGACTGACAGGGGGAGGTTTTCGAAGTTCAGGCCGTCGGGGACGTGGTCGAAAATCTGGACCGTCAGTGGTTGGGGAAAGTTGTGCTCAACGTCCAGTCGAACTTCGCTCCAGCGACCGAGGGCCAGGCTGCCGGGCATTTGTCGTGTTATCCGGGGCGAGTGCAGGCGCGTGAGGCGCAAAGCATCGAGTATTGCCAGGGCCAGTAGCGCCAGCAATAAACCCCATTGGATCGACAACAGGCTTGAGGGCAGCGCAATGTCCAGTGCGCGCAAGGTGCCCAGCACGATGCCGATGGCCAGCAGGATTGCGAGCCAGATCAGCAACAAGCGCGAGGGTTTCACAGACGTGGCGCCGGCACTTGATCGAGCAGTTGCCGCAGCACGTGATCGACCTCCAGCCCTTCGATATCCAGCTCCGGTGCGATGCGTACGCGATGGCGCAACACCGCCAGCGCGCAACCCTTGATGTCATCCGGAATCACGAATTCGCCGCCGCGCAACAAGGCGCGTGCTCGTGCGCAGCGCACCAGCGCGATGGACGCCCGAGGCCCGGCGCCGAGGGTCAGGCCGGGCCAGCTGCGGGTGGTGCGGGCCAGGCGTACGGCGTAGTCGAGGACTTGATCGTCCAGCGGCAAATCACTGGCGATACGTTGCAAGGCCAGCACGTCCTTGGCTTGCAACACGGTGCGCAGTGGTTGCACATCGAGCATGTCGGCCCGGGTCGAACGGCTGACCTGACGCACCATGTTCAACTCTTGTTCAGTGTCGGGGTAGTCCATGCGCACCTTGAGCATGAAGCGGTCGAGCTCGGCTTCCGGCAACGGGTAAGTGCCTTCCTGTTCGATGGGGTTTTGCGTGGCGAGCACCATGAACGGTTGCGCGATGGGCAGGGCGCGGCCTTCGAGGGTGACTTGCCGTTCCTGCATGGCTTCGAGCAGCGCCGCCTGGGTTTTCGCCGGGGCGCGGTTGATTTCGTCGGCGAGCAACAGGTTGGTGAACAACGGCCCTTTGCGCAATTTGAATTGCTCGGTTTGCAGGTCGTACACCGCATGGCCGGTCACATCGCTGGGCATCAGGTCCGGGGTGAACTGAATGCGCGCGAATTCGCCACCGAAGCAGCGGGCGAGGGCGCGCACCAACAAGGTCTTGCCCAGCCCCGGCACGCCTTCGAGCAGCACATGACCGCCGGCAATCAACGCGGTGAGTACGTCATCGATCACCGTGTTCTGGCCGATCACGGCTTTTTGCAATTCAACTCTTATCGCTTGGGCCAGATAACTGGCGCGCTGGCGTTGCTGCTCGGCATGGCTAGGCGCGCCGGGCTCGATCTGTTCACTCATAAGGCGTTCCTCAAGGTTTGCAGGTGGGCGACCTGACGGCTGAATTCAACGCTGGACAGCCGTTGCTTCGGTCGTGGGCTCATGGCCTGGCTGATAGCGCGTGTGGGTTGGCCGGTCAGGCGTGCGAGCACCAGCCATTGTTCGGCGACGCCGAGTTGATCAAAACCGGGATGACGGCGCCGCACCCGGCGCAGGATGTCTTGCTGCAAGGCTTGCAGCAGGCTGTCCTGACCGCTGCGGCGCAAGATGAAGTCGGCGCTGGCACGCAGGTGTTCCTGAAGTTGTCGACGGGCTCTCGGCGCAGGTTCAATCAATGGACCGTGGCGCACACCGACATGCCAGAGGCCAAGGCCGATCAGGGCGATGAGGGCGACCAATGCCTGGGGGAAATAGCGCAGCAACAAGGTCAGCAGGCTGTCGTGATCGGTGTTGAACAGCAGCGTCACCTGGGTGTCCGCGGTCAGGTACCAGAGCAGCCAGGCATTGTCGTACTGGTCGATGGCCGGGGTTTTCCACAGGTCGGCGTCGGTGACCACGATGATAGAGCCGAGCCCCTGGTTGAGCTGCATCATGTGCGTGGCCTTGCCGCTGTTGGCCCAGGCTTGCGCGAGATTATTCGGGTCTTCGAGATGGAACGCAGTATCGAAGGTGGCGTAGGCCGGGGCGTCTTCATCCTCAAGATACAGTTTGGTCAGGTTGGGGTAAGGATCCTCACCGGTAGCGGGTGGCGGGTCCTTGAGGTCTTTGCTCAGTGACTGGTGCACCTGCACCCGGTCGAGCAGCAGGTCATTGCTTTGGCCGGTTTTTTCATCCCACAGTGATTCGGCGATGAACAACAGGCGCCCACCGGCGCGGGTCCAGTTCATCACTTGGTCAATCTGCCGTGGCGTCATGTTGTACCGGTCGCCGAGCAACAAAAGGCTGTGCTGGTGCGGGTCCAGCGTCGGCAGCACGTCGAGGCTGTTGGCATGGCCGACGGTCAGGCCCTGTTTGCGCAGGAAGTGTTCGGCGGCCAGATAAGGGTTGGCCTGGGCTTCGGGCGAAGGGCCGTGATCGATGTCTGCCTGATAGGGCGTTGCCTTGAAAAACAGATAAACACTCAGCGCAGCCAATAGCACCGCGATGAACACGCCGACCGCCAGCCAGAGACGCCGGTTCAATGCGCCGCTCCCGGGCCGAACAGCGCCCGCCAGCCATCACAGAGTTCCTGTTGCACCTGCGCGGGGGGCAGGCGATGCCCGTAGGCCATGTTCTGCCAGTGCCCCGTCAGTTTTTTGCTGAAAGTCAGCAGCGCGGGTTGCTGCAGGTGCTCAACGCGCTCCAGCACTTCGCCCTCGGTGTCGGCCGGTTTCAGTGCCATGTTGTAGTCGTGCAGCAAGTGACTGAGCAGGGCGCGATAAAGCAATCCGAGTGCTTCACGCGGGTTGGTTTGCCAGAGGCTTTCAGCGCTGGTGGCGATGTCGGCAGGCAGGGTTTCACGGTTGAGATCCAGGCCGAATGCTTGCTGTGGTAGTGGCCGTGCGACTTTGCGCGGTAACGTCGGTCGGCGACTGACGAACGCCTGCAACCAGTCGCGGTAACGCCAGATCAACAAACTGATGACCCCGATCACCGTCCCCCACAGCAGCACTTCAATCAGGGTGGCCAATGCACCGAAACGCTGGTTATCCAGCAACTTGAGCAGCGCCTTCAGCCACTCGGGGGCCTTGCCATCGTCCGGGGTTTCGGCGGCCGGTTTGTCTTCGCCGCCAAAACGATAGCGGGTGACCGTTTCCTTGTTCTTGAATGGCGGCTGATCGAGGATCGCCTTGATGCTGTCCCGGGACGCCTGGCTGGTCAGAGGCTGGTCCAGCAGACGCGGGCTGTCCGGTGAGATCGCGGGCTCGGCGGCCCACACGGTTTGCGCCGCTGGCATCAGCAAAAATGCCGCCAACAGCAGGGTGACGGCGGTACTGCTCAAGCGTTGGCGCAGGCGACGGAACACCAGCTCGATATCCCAGGCCTCCAGCACCGTGCGCCGGTTCAGATAAAGGCTGAAGCCGCAGGCCACGTAAATCGGTTCCCACACTACGAGCACCAACACGTAAAACACGTTGGTCAGGTGTTCCAGCCAGCGCCAGTCTTGTGTGGCGGCGGACAGCAGCGTTTGCCAGCTCCAGTCGAGTTCAACCTGTGGCGGCAGGAACAGATAAAACAGCACCATCAAGCCGACCCATAATGCACTTTCCAGATGCACGCCGATGATTGTCAGCCAGCGCGCCGCGCCGCCGTCGCGTTGCAACAGCACCTGCAAGCGCTGTTGCCGCGCTTGCCCACTCAGGCCTTCGAGTTGCACCACCGGCATCAGGAAACTGCGACTCAGACTCAAGCGTCGCCAGGTCAGGCTGGCGAGCAGTTGTGGCTTGAGCAGTCGCGGCCATTGGCGTAGCGCCTGTTTCAAGGTGGGTGTTTCACCGAACATGGCTTTGGACAGGATGTACAGCGGCAGGCGTTCGAACGCCGGTTTCAGCCACCAGAAAATGAAGGCGGCGAGGGATGGTGAATCCCACAACAACAAGGTGAGCAAGGCGAAAACCGGCAAGGTCACCATGGCCCAGCTGGTCATCAACAGGCGTCGGTGCCGCTGGCTCAGCAGGACGCCGAGGTCCATGGCTTCCCAGGTTGTTCGAGGGCGGATCACCACGGTCGCGTCACTCAGGCGCATGACGAGTCCGTCCGGCAAACAGCAAATACATTGCTACCAAAAACCACAGCGTCGCGCCGACCAGATACTTGGTCATCGGCGCCGGCCCGGTCATGGATGACCAGTAGGCTTCGATAAATGCAGCGATCAACAGAAACAGCATGACCCCGCAAATCAGTAATACGCTTTTGCGCGCCGCGACTCGCAACGCTTCGGCGCGTGGCAGGCGCCCTGGTGCGATCAGTGCCCAGCCCAGTTGCAGGCCGGCGGCACCCGCCAGGGCAATGGCGCTGAGTTCGAAAGCACCGTGTCCGATCACGAACGACCAGAAGGTTTGCCCGTAGCCAATCTGCGTCAGGTGCCCGGCCACCGCGCCGATCATCAAGCCATTGAAGAACAGGAAAAACGCGCTGCCCAGGCCAAACAGCAAACCGCTGGCGAACGTCTGAAAAGCGATGCCGATGTTGTGCATGATGTAGAAGCCGAACATCACCCAGTCTTCACTGGCCGCCCGTTCCGCGGAGCGGCCCAGGTGCCCGGCGTTGGGGTCGTACATGCTTTGCATGTCGCTGACCTGTTGTGCCGGGATCAGGTTGTAGACCAGGTCCGGGAACAGATACACCAACAGTGCGAAGCCGATCAGGCTGCCGAAAAACATCAGGCTGGCGGCCAGCACGAAGCGCCACTGTTCGCGCACCAGCCGCGGAAAATCCGCGAGGATGAAGCCGAGCACATTGGCACCCAGGCGGCTGCGATGTCGATAAAGTTGTTGATGCCCGCGCAGGACCTGTTGCTGCAACGAGTCGATCAGGAAACTGCTGTATCCACGCTCCTGAGCCAGCGCCAGGTGCTGGCAGAGCCGGCGATAGTCTTTCGCAAAACTGGCGACACGTGAGGTGTCTTTGTTGCGCTCCAGACTGTCGAGCATGAGGGAAAACTGCGCCCATTCAGCCTTGTGGCGATTCTCGAAAAGACTTTGCTTCATGCGGGACCCAACAAGCCGCGGGCGATGCCGTTGAGTTCCGCCACCGCCCGTGGCGCAGGGACGTTCAACGGTTGGGCGAGGATAGAAGCGAGTTCATTGACCCGCGCTTCGGAGAGTTCACCCTGGCGTTCGGCAAACCCGAGGATGGCGCGTTGCTCGGTCAGCGATATGGCGAAGGCCGGACGTCGCGGTTCGGCGTCGGGCACTTGCGGTCGGGTGAGCGGCTGTTCGCGGTAGATGACCAGCGTGCCGGCGGCCAGGTCGCCGAGGCGTTTGAAGCTGGGGTGTTGCAGGCAACTGATGGCGCCGAGGAAATAGCCGAACGGCAACAGGTCGACAAATCGCAGCAGGTTGCGCAACAGCGAAGCGGACCAGCCGATCGGCGTGCCGTCATCCTGCACCACCCGCAGGCCCATCCATTGCTTGCCCGGCGAGCGTCCCTGATTGAGCACTTCGAACAACACCATGTACCACCAGCTCACTGCGAACAGCAGGATCGAGCCCAGCCCGGCGCCGAGTTTCCCCAGAAACGCGAGGACGATAAACAGCAGACCCAGAATCAGCCCGCGCAGCCCGAGGTCGATGGAGAACGCCAGCGCACGGACCATCAACCCGGCCGGGCGCAGTGGCAAGTCGATGCCTTCCGGCGTTTCAACCTGATACCGCGTATCCAGTGGCGGGGACAGCGTCGCTTTCCTTTGCAGTGCTGTGGTCTCGAGCATGGGCAACCTGATGATGTGGCCTGATCGGGATTCTCTGTGCGTCCGATGCTAGCAGCCTCAAGGGGGGAAACGACATAACTATGTATTGCACGGTGCGTGGTCAGAGGTGATTGAATGCAAGATTACTGGCCGGGGCGGGATGTGAACGCCTAGACTTCGCCGATCTTCAGTTCAGGAATCGCCCGTGACCTCGATCTTCTGGTACGACTATGAAACCACCGGCATCAACCCGCGTTGCGACCGTCCACTGCAAGTGGCGGGGCTGCGCACTGACTTTGATCTCAATGTCATAGACGAGCCGGTCAATCTTTACTGCCAGCCCAGTGAAGACATCCTGCCGCATCCGGCGGCCTGCGCGATCACCGGCATCACGCCGGGCCAACTGACCGAACACGGTTTGAGCGAAGCCGATTTCATGACTCGGGTACACGCGCAACTGGCGGCACCGGGCACTTGTGGCGCGGGTTACAACACCTTGCGTTTCGACGACGAGATGACCCGTTACAGCCTGTACCGAAATTTCTTCGACCCCTATGCCCGCGAGTGGCAGGGAGGTAACAGTCGCTGGGACCTGATCGATGTGGTGCGTGCGGCGTATGCCTTGCGGCCCGATGGCCTGGTTTGGCCGACGGACGACGAAGGACGGGTGACGCTCAAGCTCGAACGCCTGACCGCCGCCAACGGCATCGATCACGGTAATGCTCACGAAGCGCTGTCGGACGTTCGCGCGACTATCGCACTGGCACGGCTGATTCGGGAAAAACAGCCGAAGCTCTACGACTGGCTGTTTCAGTTGCGCAGCAAACAAAAGGTGATGGATCAGATTCGGCTGTTGCAGCCGATGGTGCATATATCCGGGCGTTTTTCGGCGGCACGCAGTTATGTCGGCGTGGTGTTGCCGCTGGCCTGGCATCCGCGCAACAAGAACGCGCTGATTGTCTGTGACCTGCACCTGGATCCCCAAGGGTTGCTCGACCTGGATGCTGAGACCTTGCGCCAGCGTTTGTATACCCGTCGCGATGAACTGGCCGAAGGCGAACTGCCGGTACCGCTAAAACTCATCCACATCAACAAGTGCCCGGTGGTGGCGCCGTTGTCGGTGCTTCGTCCCGATGATCAGCAACGACTGGGGCTGGATATGGCGCTTTATCAGGAGCGCACGCTGCGGCTAAGTGCCGCACAAACAATTTGGCGAGATAAAGTTCAGGCCATTTATGCCCGAGAGGATTTCGCTCAGAGCCAAGACCCTGAACAACAGTTATACGATGGTTTTATCGGTGATCGGGACCGGCGTCTTTGTGAGCAAGTCCGGGCGGCTGACCCAGCGCAATTAGCGCAAGAGCAATGGCCTTTCGATGATGAACGTTTGCCTGAATTATTGTTTCGATATCGCGCACGTAACTTTCCTGAAACGTTGAGTTTCGAAGAGCAAGAACGCTGGCGAGTATTCTGTCAGCAACGTTTGTCAGCGCCCGAGTGCGGGGCGCCCAATACCCTGGAAGCATTTGTAGAAGCTGCAGCCCAATTGAACATTACTGCGACGCCATTCCAGCAAGAGGTGCTCAATGAGTGGAACAATTATGTCCAGGCATTGCGCAAACGTTTGAATCTTTGAAAATGAAAATGCACGGGCCTGAATCTCGGGCATAAAAAAACGCCAGCGATTGCTGGCGTTCTTTTTTGTCGCGGATGGGTCTGCGACAAGCTGTGCGGCTTAGCCCAGCAGGGTAGCCCAGCCTTCAACCACGTCGCCGCCCCACTTGGCTTTCCACTCTTTCAGAGTTTTGTGGTTGCCACCTTTGGTTTCGATGACTTCGCCGTTG
>Ga0255334_1000722_pt1 | contig 21283 bp, 19 predicted proteins | sample EtOH5_35cm_T3_12_FD_202080 | JGI IMG/M metagenome (GOLD analysis project Ga0255334, IMG submission 202080) | Sandy soil microbial communities from University of British Columbia, Vancouver, Canada - EtOH5_35cm_T3_129 | ecosystem: Engineered > Artificial ecosystem > Sand microcosm > Unclassified ...
GGACGTGTTGTGCGCGAGACGCAATGTGCGCCAACACACGCCACGCGTCTACAGGAATCCTTTTGGTCGTCTCCATAGGGTGCATTTGCACAATACGCAAAACCCAAAAATGAACCAATTGCCGCGAGGCTGTCCCGCAAGTCGACACCGTTCCAAACGGTATGCCTCCAAAGCGGGCTCTTGCTGGTTACTTGAGCACTATTGTGTGTTTGCATGGTTCCCTCTGACACCAAGGCTAGACGTTTGGTTGATTCTGACCCAAGAGGCCGCATTTGGAGCCTAGGACTAGCTAGTTTGTTGTTGTTGTTGTGCATAGAAGGTGCAAATGCATAGACGTGATGGAAACGAAAATAGCCAGGCGATGACAACCCATGCAGCACGAGTTTCTGTGCACTTGGTCAAGCCCCGTAGAAACGATCCCATCAAGTGTAGCAGAATCTGTTGCTTGCGCGTGTCCCTGGTGAGATGGACCCTTTTGCCTTGCATCCATATATATCGTGCCCTCGGCAACGCGTTGCAGCAACCGTGCTGCGTGATCTTGCGAAACCTGGTGGTGCCCCCAAAACCGCTGGAAGACTTTGCGCCTTGGTTGTGTCTGCAATGGAGCGAGTCATGCAATCGCCCTGCTTATGATGGCAATAGGGTTCTCTGATTTGCAAATGGAAAATATAGTGATGTATGGAATGTGAAAGCGACGGACGAAATGCACCATGAATGCAGCACTTGTGCATACAGTCTGATAAAAGGTCGATGGAACGGTTCTGCCCATGGTGCCCAATTCAGTTTAGGGCCTTGCCTTTTGCGAGTGCAGCAAGGCGGTGCACTCGAGAGCGTACACAATAGGCCAAATGAATGGATGTCCATCAGTAAGAACGATGATGATGATGTTGATGGTGAAAAGGGAGAGCAATCAGTGACATTTGATCCATCTGACGATATGCCCATGGCCACGAAACTTTGCATTATTCGAGCAGTCATATCTGTGCCAGGAACGCTTGCTGGCAACGGCCCATTCGAGCATAGCTAAATGTCCATGCCAACACATTGTCGAGCACAAATCGGTTTGCCATTCATAGCCGTGGTCAAGCGCCCACTGGGCCACGACGATTTGGCCCAAGCGCGCTGCGAGTATGAGCATATTATCGTATCGCGGACACCCCTTTTCCCAGAGCCACTCTAGGACATGTACGTGGCCACGGGCAGCAGCCTGTTCATAGGCGCTTTCGGTGGATGGGCAGCCGTTGGCGTACACCCACTGTAGGGTGTCGAGGTGGCCACCCCGTGCGGCGCTGCTGTAGGTGTATGTATCCCAAGGGCAACCGTTGGCTCTGGCCCACTGGATGATGTCGAGGTGGCCACCTAGCGCAGCCCTCGAACATGTTTCAGCATTCCATGGACACCCAACGGACCGAAGCCACTGGAGCGATTCAATATCGCCTCTGGCAGCGGCAAAGGCGCACGTATATGGAGTCCACACCAGGACTGTGTCGCCAAGACGCCGCGCACTTTCGGAGGTATCCCCTAAAGCTAAGCGATCTCGTGCGCCCTCCTGATCTCTGAGCCATTTGAGTACCTCCAGACGACCATACTTGGCGGCGGCGTCGGGCGAGAACTGATGCACCTCGTATCCGATCGTTTGGGACCACTCGAGGATGTGTAAATGGCCGCCCTTGGCAGCGCCTCGGCACACGCTATCGCGTTCGATCGTACCCCGCTCGTGGAGCCACTGCAACACGTGCATATGGCCGTAGCGGGCGGCACGTTTGGTGATCACGCCATACCACAAGAGATCGACCTTGTCCCCGCACAGGGAGCACAGCCGGGGCAGGTCGCCATCATAAGCGGCGGCGGCGCACGCGTCCCTGTATATGAAGGTACGGTCGCCAAAGGGCATGACATGGACGCGCATCCATTCGACCAGGGCCCAGCGCCTCTTGCCTATCAGCCACAGCAGGGCGCGCGTGGCGCACCCCTTTTGGGACAGACATCTGTGTTCCCGGCTCGAGTCGCGCGGCAGCGCCTTGAGGCCCGCTTGCTGCCGTCTGGCCAGCGCATACCATGTGGGGCACACCAACGCCAGCATTGAAATGGTAAAGGTGTCGGTCCACCCAAACGTCATGCTCACGAGTTCCAGAGGCAGCGTGTCCATTCCCCCCCTTGACAGTCTCGGGGCACAGTCGGTTAAATGGTATTTACGCAACTGCATCGCACAGTGCCTGGTCTTGCCGAATTGTTCATTTTGACCAATAAAACGATGTGGAGGAAACGCCCTGGCATTGCCATCGCACAATGTAGGCGCAAAATCAATGGGGAGACAAAGATCTGCACGCTGGCCAAAAACCCAAAACAGCCATCTCGAATGATTCGGGGATGGCTCGAGGTTAGGCCTTTATTGCAGGATAATATCCAGGTATGTAGCGTGCAGGCGCACCCCTTTGACTTGGCCCACTCCACGACCTCCTGGCGGTAACCAGGACATGGCTTTTCCGCATACGCGTGCATGTCGGGATCGCAGCCGCAATCATCCTGTGGCCACTCGGGCACATGCAGGTGGAGTGGCTTTTGCGTACAAGAGGCCTTTGTCATATGGGGCTCCCCATCAGAAACGGCCCACCTTAAAACATGCAGGTAACCATGTCCGACCGTCTGCGTTGCCCAGGGTGGCGTCTGCGAGTTTGCCCAGCAATGCGGCCACATGTTGTTATTGTGTTGGCGCACAATTAGGGAAACGTTTCTTTGTGCATGGTCTTTATAATGAACAAAGCAAAGGACCGAGAGCGAAAATGAAACAGAGACTATGTTTGGTATCGCATTGCTCGCTCACGCAGGAATGTTTTCAATAGGCGGACCGAGAGTGGGGTGGATACCGTGGACATCCGTGGGCGATGGCCCATTGCAAGAGGCGCGCGTGGCCGTGCTCGGACGCCTGGCGGCATACCCGTTCGTCCCAGGGACACCCTCGCGAACGGGACCACTTGAGCATCTCCAGGTGGCCCTCTGCTGCAGTGACGGCGCAGGTCTGCTCGTCCCACGAGCAGCCATTCTCATGCGCCCAACGCAGGATATCGAAATGGCCACATTTGGCCGCGGCGGCGCATGTATTGGCATCCCATTCAAACCCAGTGGCCCTGGCCCACTGGAGCACATCGAGGTGCCCATGTTTGGCCACTATGGAGCACACGTGTCGGCTCCTGGGACAGCCACCTTCGGCGAGCCACCGCAAAACCTCAAAGTGACCATTGGCAGCGGCATATTGCGTGGCGACGCAACTCCAGGGACACCCGTTGGCTACGAGCCATTGGAGGACCTCTAGGTGGCCCCCTCGGGCGGCGCAAGCGCACACCCACATGTCCCAAGGATCGCCCCTCTGCCTGGCCCATTGCAAAATGTGCAAATGGCCGTGCTCGGCCGCCGCATAGTATACGCCACGCGCGCGGGGGCATCCCTGCCGAGTGCACCACTCGAGCATGGCCAGATCGCCGCGTTTGGCGGCATGGAGGGCGATTCGGTCGTCCCATGGGTGCCCTTTGGCAATGGCCCGTTCGAGGAGATGCATGTCGCCTTGCCCAGCGGCGATCCATCCGATGCCCGCGCCGAGAGGTTGACCCTGAGCGGCGATCCACTCGAGCACGTGTCTGTGGTTGCGCTCAGCAGCAGCGGTGGCGCACATTCTGCTATCGAAATAACACCCGTTGGATATCGCCCACTGGAGCATTTCGAGGTTTCCATTCTTGGCCGCGTAAACGCACACTTTGCTGTCCAACGAGCATTGGCCCGCGCGAAACCACTTGAGCACGTCAAGGTGATTGCCCTTGACCGCAAGTATGCAACCGTTAAAGAAACACCTGTCGTCAATCGACTTGATCACTTTTAGGTGTCCCCCCTTGATTGCGCCCTTCCACGTGAGCGATCCACTTTTGATTTGGTTTGCGTCGGCTCACGCGAGCACATTCCCTTTGCGGCCTTGGCGCAGATGCTCTCGTCATATGGGCACCTGTTGATAACGAGCCACTTGAGCGATTCCAGGTGGCCGCCACGCGCCGCGGCGGCGCACGTGTCTGCGCCCCACGGGCACCCATTGTACTTGGCCCACGCGAGCACTTTCAGGTGACCATTTCGCGCCGCACACTTTGTCGTTTCACGGTCCCAGCGAAACCCCATGTGACGAAACCTCTGGAGGCGTTCGAGGTCGCCATCGGCAGCGGCCGCACGACAGGCGCCGAGATCGGTATCGTTGGTGGCGCCAAAAGTGCCCGCATGGTCCAGAACCCACTCAAAAAGGTTCCACCGTCTGCTGCGAATCAGGCGGTGCGCATAGCAAACGACGCACTTGCGCCACGACTTGCATCTATGGCGGTTGGGCCCTCGTTTACGGCGAAACCCAAACGATGCGCTCGGGTGTCTGGAACGACATCTCTTTGTGTGATGGGTGTCGACGATAGCATGCCATGCGGTGCATACGGCGCGCAGCGCGGGGAGGGTCAAAAGGTCACTATAGGCAAAGATGGCGCTGACGAGTTCGGGGGGAAGATCCTCCATGACGCCGTTTGCTTGCATGCGCACGCTGCGCTCGTTGATCGAAAACCGCGAGTCGTGTTCCGACCGAGCGTGCGCGCGACGGGCCCTTTGGTGCAGAGGGTGTCGTGCAAAAGCATGTCCACCCCAATGGGGGGAGGGGGACGGTGACCGACCAATCCCCCGCCAAACGCGCACTCGGACCCCATGTCACACCCGGATTTATCCTCCCTTTCTAAGGGCAATGCCATCGCCGTAAACGCGCGACCAATCGAGAAACCGACAAAACACGCGCTCATCGGGCGTGCGGAACGACAGAGGATCCCTTTGAGGGGCCCCTTTTGCGTTTATGCAAACGATTATGGGTTCTATTCTTGTTTGGCTGAAACGGTTCCCGGTTTATTCGCATCCACCGGGCCGACAAGCCACATGCTCCATGAGCGAGCAAAAGCGAGAGAGGAGCAAAGGGGACCCTAAAAGAGCCTTTAGTTGCGTGCCCACCGGACAACGTGTCGGTGTCCCTCTATGGCGGCAATCGTGGCCACGTAAGGGCTCCAAAATGGCCAATGCGCGTACACACGCCGCGTGCGTTTACGAGGGTGTCCTCACCCCCCCCTTTGGCGCATTACTGTGCAAAACGTACATGCAAACTGTTGTTGGCTCCCACGCAGAGAGAGAGAAGGAAAGAGGTACAAGTACAATATGGGAAAGGGTGCTTGAGAGAGAGAGAGAGAGAGAGAGAGAGAAGCAAGGGGGAGCACTAGGCCTCGACGTGAAACACCTGCTGGGGCCCGGCGGTGGCGCTGTTGCAAACGATGCCGGCCTGGTTGGTGGGCCACGACGGCGCCGTGCAGTACTTTCCGGTGAGCGTGTTCTTGAGGTAGACGGCGTCGCCCACGTTGAGCACATAGTCGGGATTGACCACCGGCACGATGGACATCCACGCATTTGGCCGGGTGTCGTAGATGCACAGCACGGTGCCGTTCTGCCAGGCGCCCACGCCGTCCGAGGGCGCGCAGTACTGGTGGGCCATGCCTACGGCCTTGAGGTTAAAGGCAATGGACGGCAGCATCACGGTGTGCGCCGATATGTCCATGATCATAAACTGCGTGGCCTGCGACTTGGAAATACCGTCGGCAGCGCGCAGCGCCGGATACGTGTACCGCACGTCGTCGCGCACCCACTCTGACGGACCGGCGGCCCACAGGTAGATCTTATCCGTGTTTGTCCAGGGCGCGATAGCATGTGCGCCCGATGGAATCATCGCTGCGAGCGCGAGCGCCATGGTCAGCAGAAACATCGTCGACGGTGACGCGCACAGTAATCTCCTTGTCGTTGCCATGTTTTGCGTGCGTGCGGTGTACAGGATGCGGTGGGTGTCGTGCTCTTGCCTGTGAGAGGGCGGCGAAAAGGTGCACGCAAGCCGCAGGGGATAGAGGCGGCAGATGGCGCACAGGGCGCAGTGTCTGTCTGCAGCCGCCTGATCCTTCCCCCCTCCCCCACCTATTCCCGTTTCCCGCACCGCTCGTTGGACGCGCACCCGGCGGGTGGCATCGCCGAGACGACAATGGGGGAAAAGCAAAAGGTGTCTATTTGCAAGGTTTTCGTTGCAACACACCGATTAACGAAACGGTTTTGAACGATCGACCGGTCGACCGGCATGAACGAGCGACTCTTGGAAGCAGAGAGGCTATTTGCCACGACACGGTTGTTGGTTTTGCTCTCAAAACGAGACAGAGGGGTGGGATTGTTTCTGAGGAAGACAACATCCAGCCGGCCGACTCACAGAAAGACCGACAGAGGGTGGGCCCAACAGGCCTCGGGCATGGGCGGGATCGGCGCGCGCTTTTCGTAAAAACCATAGTAGCCGATACGCGTCATGTCCACGCGGTCGGGGTAGTGATCGCTGTCGAGGCCAAGCGAGCGTGTCGTCAACGAGGCCCACATCATAAATCCCGTTGCGGCGTCCAGCTGGAACGATGCCGCGGGTTGATAGCCGCAGCGTTGGGGTACCCCAGTATCGCTCGGCATCAGCCGAAAGAGGCGACTGCCGCCTTGTTGCGAGCACTGGTGGCGCGCGAGATCGGCCATGGCGGGTGTGCGGGTGTGGTTGCCAAAGACGGGCCCGTCGGAAACGTTCCGCCCGCAGAGCGAGATGCGTCCCATCAGCGTGATCGGCACCGGCATGCGTATATCGGTCACATAGAGCGCGTCGCGCTGCGCGGGAGTGGCATGGCGGCACATGACATCGTCATTCTTGAGGCCATCCGCATTGACGTACTTGACGAGAAAGTAGGAGCCATTGGCAAAGTGCCACGCCATAGAGCGCAAACCGCCCAAGTGTGTCTGGTGGATGGCGCCCATCTCCTTGTCCACGACCAGGGTCGCGTGTGCCGACGTTTTATCGCGCGCCGCGTCGAGGGGGTCGCGGTCACCGATCCCGACGGTGCGTTCGTGAGCGGCACGTCCATGGGCGACGTACGACTGGTTGGCCGCGTCCAATACGTGCCCGTAGCTGATTCCATAGAGTGGGATGTAGGGGCCCAGCAGGCACCCCCTCTGTGTGCCTATGGTCTGCGCCCTTGCGTGCAGCGACACCACGCACGGTTTGACAGTTGCCTGTTCTCCTGTCGCATTGGCGGCGGCGGCAACGTCCACAGTCGCTTCCCTTGTCGCCGTGATCGTATGGGTGACGAGCACGCATGCGATACTCAGCACCACCAGGGAGAGGCCCGTTTGCAGCCAACGCACCGCTCCCCTGGTGTACCCTGTGTGTGTGTGTCGCAAGATGCTGATCATCTCTACGCTATGATTACATGGGAAAGCACGGTCACGTACGTCTCTGCGGGGCCATTGTCACAAAGAACAAGGTGTGCGTGCATACCAGATGCGCATTGGGGACGTGTGTATGGCCGACCAATGCCATTTTGCGCGTGTTTCGATTTCTCTCCCCTCCCTCTTGTGACACTGGCCGTCACGTGCGGCCGTATCGTGCATGCCGGCGTGTCTTTTGCGCGATGGGGATTGGCTCCAACATGTTTATCAATGGTGCGGGCGGCACAAGGGGGTCAACATACGCGGAAACCATGTCGGGGCGCACCCCCAAACGATCTCGCGATGAGGATGCTTTGTGTGACTCGCCACTATCGCTGCTGCCATCATCATCATCATGGTCGGCAGCACCCGCGGGTAAGCGACCGCGACTAGGCGTCTCGCCAAATGCACCCGAGAGTTTGGCGCAGGAAAAGAGGTCGCAGCTGATCGACCTACCCCTGGAGATGTACTGGGGCATCTGTGCCCATGCGCAGACGGCCCACCAGATTGCCTGCCTAACGATGGCCACGCATCGGCCCGTGAGCCTCGCCATCATCGAGGGCCACCTCGCACAGAGGAACCTTTCCGTTGACGACATCGTGCGCATGGGCGCGCCCCTGCGCGTCGTTATGCGCATGCTCGAGCGCAGAGGCTTTAGGCGCCGGGCCGCCCTCTTCCTTTCGGCCATTGCGGGCGGCAACGTCGAGGTATGCCAATGGGTTCACAACCACATCTATGGGCCTGTCACGCATGACCAAACCGAAAGGGACTGCATTTGCGACTGCACCTGCGGAGCACGCCCTCCATCCGACCAGAGGCACGTATTGGGAGAGCCCGCGCGCTACTCTATTCCACTGTGCATGCGCAACATGGCAAACATCGGCAATGCCATCCAGACGGCCTGCGATCGCGAAAAGATCGACGCTCTGCACTGGCTCCTGCAAGAGTGCGCGCGATCTCGCCTGCAGGTTGCCAACCATGTGCTCGATACCGCTTCATCGACGGTCGCGCTCAAGGACCGTTTGGACATGTATATGATGATCCACCGTCATATCGCGTCCAACCACTTCCATGCTCCTAATCGACCGTGTTCGTGCGACGCAAACGCCCACAAGCAAGCCATCAAGGGCGACGCACTGGCCACAATGGTGTGGATGCGATCGCCCGACGGGTGCGCCATGTGTTTAGACAATCTCCGCGAGCAATTGGACACGGCCGTGCGTTCCGGCTCTATCAAGATCCTCCGATGGCTGGTCGCCAACGAACCACGCGCCATTGCCGCCCTCTCGACAGACAGCGACGACCTCCTCCCCGCCGGCGGAACGCTACAAGTCATCCGGTGTACGACCATCAACAAGGCCGTTGCGCGTAACTATATCGATGTTATCGCTCTGCTGCACGAGACGGGTATCCATCCGTGCACGCTCGAAGTCCTCGTTACGGCGGCCAAGGGCGGCTCGCTCGATGTGCTCAAGTGGGCTGCCGGAGAACTCCCGGACGCTCCAGTCCCCATGCACGTTCATTACGGGCCCCACATCTCTGCCGCACGGTGTCCGCGGTTATCGTCTGACGGCCAAGAGACCGTTGCGGCCGTCCCGGCGTGGGGCGACCTGCGTATCCTGTTTGCCTCTCTGCATGCGACGACCACGGACACCTTTTGCTGGCTCATCAAACAGCCCGACGTGCGGCGCACCATCACCGTGCCCATTGTACGAAACATGCTGCGCGCGACCCTTTACACCAAGGCCATCAAGTTGTTTGAGGAGGGCGTCGTGCCCATCGACACGTGGGACGTGTTGCGTGCGGCGGTCCAGGGCAACGTCGGCAAGGCGGGCGTCGCGTCGCTCATTGATATGGGCGCGCGCTATTCAAAACACGCGCTCTGTACCGCCGTGCGTCGGTCGGACAGGGACATTGTGGCGCTTCTCTGCGAGCGCTTTGGTGCGACCGACCTCCAGGCGGCCATCGACGCGGTGCCCAATGGCCGCTTTTCGGTGAGGGGCCTGTGCGCGCTTCAGTCGATTGCGCCCTCGCTCGTCTGCATCCGCCATGTTCTCTCTTTGCGGTGGATTTTCGGTGTGCCATCGTGTGATCCCGATGGCTCTGTCCAGTGTCGCTGCAGCGCGTGCGCAGCCACCGCTTTGCCGTGATCACTCTGCCTCTCTCTCTCTCTGTGCCTCTGTGGAGCGTGCGACTTTGGATTGCGCTTTGGTGGGCGGCCGGTGGGTTGAGCCCCGATTTGGATCGCACGCGTGCGCCATATCTGCAAAACGTGCTCGTTTCAAAACGCACACGAAATGCGCCTTCTATTTTTCGTAAATTTGGGAAACATAGTTTTGTAAATGCGAGAAAAGGCTAGTTCCCTATCGTTTTGAGGGGGAAAACGTGCTCGTTTGGAGCGCGATTTCCAAGCAAACGCTCCATCAATCGTTCCCTCTAAAGAAACGAACGCACCGACGGGATGGGCCCGATTCCGTTTGCACGGACGACCCCAATGCTGCGCCCTCTCTCTCTCTCTCTCTTTGTGTGCGTACGACTATGTCTGTCATGCGGCACACTCTTGGCAGTATTGGCGTATCTTTTGGGTTAGGTACGCCTCTTCCTGATGCAGCGTCCTCGGTTTAACAGGAATGCAGCAAAGGTCGGCTACGTTCATGGCACACTCGTTGGCCCATGTGGTCTTTCTGCCCGTAAACTGCTCCAGGCACAGATGGCGGTGCTCTCTCTTTCGAGTTAGCATTTATGGGCGAGCGGCGAAAGCGATTCGCTTTGTCGACGAGGCGCTCGCCGCCGTGCACCATGCCATACATGTCGTCTGGGCAAGGGCTGCCGCCTCATGGTATGTGTTGCATCCGTTATCCCTTTCTCTGCCACCATCTACGGCCATGCAAAAGGGAGGTAACTTTGAAAAAGGTTCTATTGTTTACCATGATCGTGTCTCGTGTACCGCCCAACATCTACACTGTCCCCCCTGCCTCCAGTTCTTGGGGACTATGGCAGTCCCCCTATATGATGGCGGTGATGATGATGATAATCGATGGTACGATAGAACGACTCAATCTTTGGAAAGAAGCAAGAGCGATAGGGGGCACGACGCCTGCGATGGGTCGCCATTGTTGTTGTTGTTGTTGGAGGCAGCCAACCGCCAAAAGCGGTGCGCTATGGCAGAGCGCATATGATCGCCCATGGCCTGACGGGTATGCTTTGCAGTAATGGGCACTCCCATGGGGATGCCTCGTGCCTGCCTCTTTGCGATCTGCTTGGTGCGGGCCCAGATGCCCAGCAGGTCCTCGCGCATGGCCTGCTGCTCGTCGGCGCCGAACCAGCCGATGACGGCGTCCATCGGAAGCGTCATCCATGGGGCCACGCGCGACATGGCGCGCGCTACGAGCGGCGCGAGAGCGCCAAACGTCTCGGGTGCAAGGAGGCGCGCCAAAACGCGATTATTGAGAGCGGTACCGCGGGGGTCCATCATACTGTCGGCATCGCCTTGCGGACCGTCGAGTAGAACATCGCAGATGAGCATGCGCATGATCGAGCCCTCGATGGTGGTCATCATATCGGCCTGCGAGCACCCCATGTGCGTACACATGGCCTCAAACGTATCGAATCGGTTCCCGTCGCCCATGTCCACGCACACTCGGTCGTCGCCGTGCGACCGAAAGGTGACCCAGGGCATGGACGGCCGCACGTTTAGGCGATCGATGAGTGCACTGACAAAGGCGTCCATCCATCGGATCTTGAGGCGCGCAATCTGCTTTGGCGTTTTCTTTATGACACCGTCTGCGGCGCTCTGTCCATGGCCCGCCTGGCGCCGACCGTGTCTGCCCTGCCTCCTCTTTGTGGATTTAGCGTTTCTTTTGCCTTGGTGTTTGCGCACGACGGCGTTTGCTTCGGGGGCAGAGGTCAATGGTTCGCCTTTGGGCGGGTCCGTATCGTAAAGGCCCAAGTGGAGCGCAAGCGATTCACCGATGGCGGTCGCACCCTCGCAGGGTGGCGTCGCGTCGATGGGTACACGTTGGCTGCACTTGGGCATCCCGCCCGACTGCCCTCCATCGATACCCACCCAAACGACCTGTTGGGGTCTCTTAAAGGTCATGGGGCCCGGTGGGTCAGAGTCTGGGTTGGCTTCAAAGTAGCGCTCGATGGTGTCCCACGCCGAGCGAATCGTGTGCCTCGAAGCGGCACACGTGAGCGCGTAAAAGCACACGTAGATGTCGTAGACGGCGAGGTGCCCGTTGATCTGGTCCTCTTGGGCGTCGATCAGGGAGCAAAACATCTCGTTGGGCGTGAGTCCCTTTTTGGGTGGACGACGTGGTTTCACCAGGGGCAGGCATCCGAGAGGCATGCCCTTTCTGCCGTTGCCGTTGGCCATGGACTTGCTTATCATCTACTTTCTTTGATGCGTGCTACGTGCGTATGTGGACGTGCGGTGTGGATACGTGACGACACCAACGACACAATGTGAATCCAGTCGATCGTTCTCCCTCCCTTCCTTTCACCTATCCTGCGGATGATACAGACCAATCCACGCTTTTTTCGGTATTTTACCCTTTTCTTTTATTTTCTGACAAGAGAGAAACAGGACGAGGTCGTGATACGTACACACACACGCGAACGGGTTCACTTGGCAGACTGCGCCAGCGAGTCCAGCTGGGCCTGCAGGCGGTAGACATGCTGTCGCTCGTTGACTAGCGCCAGCGCAAGATGTTCTACCGGAACCTTGGCCAATTGCGCCACAAGATCGTCGATCTTGTCCTTCCAGTCGGTGGCGGCGGCGTCGCCGTCGATGCGTTGAGGTGCGTTTGGTGCGGCCGGCGCGTTGTATGCTTTTGCATGGGTAGAGTCTATGTCGCCCACGACATCGATAAAGTCCCCGTCGCCATCATCATCATCACCTCGGTTCCTGTTGGTCACCAGCAGGACGTGATGCGTTGGCGCGCCATAGTCCATCTTTGTAGGGAGGCTCTCGCTGCGCTTACGTTTTCGGCACTGCGCGGCGCGCTTTCGACCCTTTGCGCTGCCTTGTGGGTCGGTATCCGGTAGAGACCGTAGAGGGTGTACGCTAAACTCGACGTGGACATTGCTGCGCTTGCTCATCACGGTGGTGATCTTTTTTGTGCTTTGTACGCACGTTCTCGACCTCGGTTTTGTCGAGCACGATCGCGGTAAACGTAGGCGCTTGCTGGACAGAAATGATCCCCTCCTCCCGCCCACCGCAGCACAGACATGCAAAACGAACGCGGGCAAAAATGTCGGCACGCAAAAGGGGGCGAAATCCTGTAGGCCGTCTCCCTGCAATTTCCCCTCTGTTTCGTTGTTGTTGTCGCGACCATCGCTCCGTTGCGGGTCGTCCTCTTTTGATGCCGTGCGTCTGCGCACGGACGCCCCTCCCCCCCCCCTGTGCATGCTCAAACGCTCTTTCGTTACGCACCGTGTGCGCGCACCCCATCTTGGCAAATGCGATCGTGCTAAATGGCCCGCTCTCTGGTGACTGCGAGAGCAGGGTGCCGGCCCTCGCAGACTGCATCGCAAAAGGGGGTCCCAACTAGGAAAGGCCTGCGTGGCGTAGGGCGTAGGTACGCACGCGTGCAAGAGGCTTTACCTGCAGCAGCAGCAGCAGCAGCAGCAGCAGCAGCAGGAGGAGGACCCGCCCAAGTTGTTGAAAAGACAGGGGCAGGCCACAATGCATCAACAGCAACAGCAGCAGTCCCTGCGCACGCCCCAGCATCCGCAGCACCGTGGAGGCGCGCATGTGGCCTTTTCGACGCCGCAGGTGCCCATGGGCCGGCGCACCCATGCTGCGCCACCGGGCATTACGGCCGCGCCCTTTGGCAGCCATCATCCACCGGTACCGCAGCCACAACATCATCCCCCTCCACAGCAGCAGCAGCAGCAGCAACACCAACAGCAGCCACAGCAGACCTATGCCCCACCACCAGGAGTGGGGAGGCGCCTGTCTGCCGAGAGCGCGCCCCGGTACGTTTCGGGCCCCTCGGGGGGCGCGCATCAGCAACAGCCGCCCGCGCCCTCCCAGTACGCACAGGGTCCGCCCAACCCGGCCTACCCATCGGCGCCGTTTGGTCAGGGAAGCTACAGATCCATGGCCGCTCAGCATGCGCCCGTTCAACAGAAGCAGGCGGCTCAGCAACAGATGCGCCGCGTCAACTCTTTTGATGCCGCCGACGGGCGGCCCAAGGGCGACGACCGCGCAAGGGCAAAGGTCAGTGAGGACGACAGCTACGACAGCAGCGACGAAGACGACCAAAAGGAAGGCGAGAGCGACGAGGAACAGAGCGGCGGCGATGAGGACGACGACGACGACAATGATGATGACGCACAGGAACACGATGAGCCGCCCCTTGGTTCTCACGAGCGCGTCCATCGCGTCTCTGACGGTGACGAAGTCGTGGAACCGTCGGAAAGGGCCCACGGTAGCGAGGCAGAGCAGGAACGCAGACGCCAGGACACAAACGGATTGCAGCACCTGCGCGCTCTGTGCCTACGCTGGGCCCCGCTCAAGCAGAGCATGCAGCAACTCACCGACAGCATAAAGGCGCTGCGTGCCACGCGCGCCGGCCTGCGCAAGCGCGTTCTCAGGCTCATGGTTCACAACAAGATCAGAGAGGCCTACGTGTGCATCCAGGCCACGCAGGAATACGTCGTGCTTTCGGTCGAGACGGCGCGCGCCTCGGCATCACTGAGTCCCAAACTCATCAACGCCGCCCTGCGCAACCACGCCCGCGATCTCGTCGGCGCGTGTATCAGGGCGCGCGCCGCGCCTCCCCGCACGAGGCGGCCCCGTTGGACGCTTTCCGACGATGAAGACGATGACGACAACCAAGGTAAAGGAGAAGTGGGACAGCACGATGAGGGCGAACCGAGTGGGCGGAACCACAGGGATGATGGAGACGCAAAAGGGCCGCAGGCCGAAAGGAAGCGGGTCCCCGGGGTCATCCTCGTCGACTCCCCACCCACAGAGAGAGGCGACGGACCGCGCAAGAGGCGTGCGCCCGACGAGGACGACTCGTCCATTTCGGCGGTAGACGATAAAAGTGAGCCAAACACAGACGACGACGACGGCGACGACACAAGTGACGGTGACGATGACGATGATGATGGTGACGAGGACGGTAGGTACACAAAGCGCGCCAAGCGGACGCTGTTGCTGCACGATATCCTGTGCGACCTGGTGGTGAGTGCTGCGCGAGCGGCCCAACGGCAAAGCGCACAGGGCCGCAAGCGGCTGGCCATGGCCATCCACCCGCCATCGTTTCGCCATCAGCTGCAGCCGCTGGTCATCTCTTTGGACATGTCTGACCAGGGCCCTCTGGGCGACGCAGACATGGCCAGCGCTCTGGACGCCTTTCTGCGCGGGGCGGACACACCGGACAATGCCGCCATGGCGTCCCTGCTAGACACCCTGTCATCGGGCGGCAGTGGCGCAGATGGAGCGGGATCGCCGCAGACCAGGATCAAACCCCTGCCCAAAGTGATCGAGCCCTACGCCATCAGGCTGTACGATGTCGAGAAGAAGATTGGCAAATACCGGGAGCAGATGCGCCCCTTGCGCCAACAGATCGACGCCATGACGGTGGACCTGCCGCCTGAGCCCCTTCCAGCGGAAACAGCACCGGCGGCGACGAGAACCAAGGGCAAACGCGCCCTCGCGGCCCAGCAGGCTGCGCAGAGGGCGGCCGAGGCGCGGCAGCGACACGCGTCCTACCAGGCCACGCGCAGCATCGTCGCCCGCTACGTTGCCGCCCACTCCCCCCCACCCTTGTCGTCGTCGTCGTCGCAAACGGCAGAGGCAGGCGCGCCGGGGGCAGAGGCGCGCGTGACGGGCATCGCCGTGAGGCTGCCCGGATCGCCCCATCTGTACAGACTGCGTACGGCAGTGCGCAACCACGCGCCCAACGTGAACCGTGCCATGTACCCGTCACTGATACGCGACGCTGCGGCGACCGTGCTCAGGGCAAAGTCCATCGATCCCGGTCGGACCACGCTCGATGAGGGCCAACTCTACGGGCTACTGCAAAATACGGCGTTTCGCCACCAACTGGTCAAGACCATCCAGGCGACCGTTCAGCAGTACCGCCAGACCCACACACGCCAGTCGCACCGCCTAGTCCTCGCCAAGGTGTCGGGCCCTTCTTCCTCCTCGTCGTCATAACAGTATGTTTTATTCACTTTGTTGGACAATGATAAAGAGAAAGAGACATTTATTGGGTGAGGGCGTGGTCCTACTGAGGAAGGCTCCTCTCGATGGCATCGAGGCGCGCGTTGATGGATGCAAGCTGCGCGACGACGTTGGTGCGTATGTGCTGCTCGGCGGCCATCTCGCGTTCCAAGGCCAGTTTCTCGCGCTCACGCCTATCGTCATGGTTCTGTTGACGGCTCTTTAGCCAATGCTTGTGTTCGTCAGAGAGCGCTTCGCAGACGGTGGTCACCCACAGAGGGGACGAGACTATGCTGATAAAGGCGGCAGCGCCCACGATGATGCTTGTTTCTACCGACATCGAATACTGTGGATGTGTGTGCGGCAATCAATGTTTCAGAGCAAGTGATTTGTACAAGAGGTTATAAGCAATACCTTGGAGGTGGGAATGTGGCTATTCAGCCACAAACGCCCAATGGGGATCGCACACGCAAATGCTCTGCGCGTGTCGCATCATCGGGACGTTTGGGTTGTGGGCAAGGCCTCATCCTTGTGTCGTGCGCTTTCGATGGTTTCGCCTCGTGATTGGCTCTCCCTTTGATAATCCACGAAAGACCACAGGGGTGATATTGCTCTTTTCTTGGGACTCGACTTGGCCGACCCAAAGAGAGCAGGCAAACGAGAATGAGGGGCCTCATCAAGCACGAGAGCGGCCACGAATGTCGTGGACTCTTGACAGGGATGCGGCCAGGGACCATTTGATGGATTCCCACTGGATGGACTCTGAGCCATGGAGGATTGCTGCGGTCTGCGCATTCTTGGCGAGGACGAGAGCGCGCCGTAGAGAATGGTTGCAACGAGTCCACAAACATGTGATCCTTAACGCTCGAATGGACCAAAGACTGCCGACAGCGAATGCGCCCTTCCTCAGATCGTCCACAGAGTCTGGGGCAGCGAAAACGGCACGCTTTCGACGTGACAGGGGGGCGCCTCGTCCAACGCTGGCTGGTCGTCTCTTCTTTATCAGATTCACACCTGACCCTCCCGTTACGCCCAGACGAGTCCTCATTTTTGTGAGGGACAACGTTTGTCCCGTTGCTTTGTATGACTCGCCCCTGCACCACATTGAGAACGCGCGCCCTGAACAAGAGTGTGTCACCCTCCAGCATGGATCGATGGTGGCCAACGGCTAATTGGTCTGCTCCTCCCTACCGATCCCGCGCTTGATCTTCCTGCCATGTCTGGTTAGATCCTCGTCTCGCGAGGCGACGGTAAACTGTTGTCTAGCATCAGTATGGACAGATGCGTATGCTAGCGCATTTTGATACTTTTACTATCATTGCTGCAAAGGGAATGGGGTCGTTTATTGAAATGCGGTGCGACTGGGACTGCCCTAATGGTCGAGGCGTCCCTCTAGCGTTTCGAGGCGTGCGTCGATGGCCGCCAGCTGTGTGCGGACATTGATGCAAAGCTGTCGCTCGCTGGCCGCCTTTTGCTTGAGGAGCAGCCTCTCGCGTTGGAGCGCGTGCTTGTGGTCACGCTGACGGCGCTCGATCCAACGGTTGTGCTCCTTGTAGAGGACGACGGCCGTGAAGATGATGGCAACGCCAGAGCCGAACACGCCAATCGCCTGCACTGCTTCAGACATGGTTGGTTGCGCTTTCTTGGTCAAACAAAAGTGCCGATGATTCTTGCGCTCCCTCGCGGGTATGTATCGATGATACGGGCCAATGAGAATTAGAATATATTCAACATCCTTGTACGCGCGTAATGCGCAAATCAATGCTTGCGGGCGCATCGCGCGCTCGCTGTACTGCAAACGTGCGGTTGCTTGGTTGATCATGCGGCACCCTTTGCAGCTGTACTGGCGGTTCATCTTGGTAATTACACACAATTGGCCTGCAGCAGCGGTGGGTCCCAAAGACGCCACATGACGCGTTGCACTACGCAAACTCAAAACAGGCTACAACATGCTTGCTGTCAAAGATCGTGCCTCTGCAACAGTATAAACAGGGCCGGTGCACGACAATCCCAGGTAAACATCACTCTGCAGACACGCAGACTGATCAAAGTCGCTCCTCGGGTGTACGTTGAGTTTACGCCGTAACCCTAGAGGATGACTAGGGGCGCGCGACTTGATGGAGTTGGTGGAGTTGATCAAGGTAAACTGTTTCGATCAATTTGCTAGCTTATCGCACAAATTCCGATCTGTTCCCAGCGCGAGGCATGGCGCTGCGCAAACAATTTGACATATGGTACGCCATTGCGCCCCCATATGCAACGAAATCGATCAACTCCACCAACTTTACAAGTCGCGCCTCCCCCCCCAGTCATCCTCCTAGGTTGCGATTCATACGGGCACGACGGGAGAACCAAATGTAGACTCTACACTTGCAAACTACCGCTCGTTACCGACTTGTGATAAACGTGTACAATATAGCGCCGACACATTTTCGGCTCGTGAAGGCATTGTTTTGGTAAAAAGGGATTCGACGTCAGTCTGCGCATATGGGCGGCACAGGATGGGCAAAATTCTCCTCCTCTAGGGATCGATGCGCCTCTCCATAGCATCGAGGCGCGCGCTGATGGCCGTCAACTGAGCGGTGATGTTTGCGAGACGCTGCTCGGCGGCCGTCTCATTTTCGAGAACAAGCTTTTGGCGCTGACGTCTGTCTTGATGATCGTCCTGGCGGCGCCCGAGCCAGCATTCGTGTTCCCTATACGGCATATCGCCAACCATGATGGCGTAACCGGTAGCGCAGGCGACCAGGGCCAGAGCACCGATGACCTTGGGAAACAGCATTACTTCCGACATGATGATGTGTTGCGTTTCGATGCGACAGCGGTCAATGCCGAGCCGTGGGCGCTTGCGTTTGTAAGCACCGAGTCTGCAGATGCCGACCAATGACAATTCGGGAACTGTGCGTGCAACCGCCGGCTGCCAAAAACGCCTTACGGCGATCTCCTTTGTCAGCACATCAGTACCAAGTCGGAGCAGTGCGCGCACTTTTGCTCGCCGGATGGATTATAGACATCGTTCTGCCTGGCATTATTTTCGATAATCCCGCTTTTCGGTTGATGCCCCATTGGTTACATGGACCCTTTCCCGTGGCGGCACTGTCCTTGTCAGCACAATCCAAGGGCTACACACCATAAACGCGCACTCGCTCACTCGCAGTGAAAGTGCAGGGTTACAGGCGTGATACCCCGTACGACACGGCCAACGGGATGTACCTCTATACCAACAACCCAAATGCCGACCAGTATTGAGCAAGGCACAATCAAGTTGCGCCGACCGACATGTATACGCATGCGGTGGTTATGTTTTGCGTGACTATAACCGTCATCATGAACGACAAATGTCGAACGGAAAGTATCGTTGTGTGTGTGTATGTTGTGGTGCAAACGGGAGTGAGAAACACGCTCGGCCCTTGCTTGCGTTCCATACGTGAACGATGACCAATGGGCGCTCATACAAATCCTTGTACCTGAACGCATTGTCGCAACAATAATGCTCACAGCCTGTCTGATGAGCAAATACATGGACCTCTTTACCGTCCATCGCCCTCTCGCCAATACTTGTGCATGCGCACCGAAATAGCATCTTGCGGTGAGCGTATCTCGTTGTGTGTTTGCCATCCTTGTTCTTTCTACGAGCGCGATTACGATAGAGGACTTCGTGCGTCGTGCAAAGCGAGGGGATGAATTCACGGGTGCAAAAAACAGAATCAGTTTTCGAGAATCCACTCGTACAGGGCCGTGTGTTTGGCACACGCGGCAGCACGTAGGCAGGCATCCCTGTCCCACGGGCATCCCCTGCTTCTGAGCCACTGAAGCACCCTTACGTCACTCCCATAGGAGGCGGTCACGCATGATTCGGCGTCCCAGGGACAGCCCCGTTCAAGGAGCCATTGGAGCACGTGGAGGTGTCCATAGTGCGTTGCACCTCGAAACAGGCACGGCGCAAACGTCAAGAGCCCACGTTCATCGAGCCATCCAAGCACGTTGAGGTGCCCTCTGGCAAACGCACTGTTATACAACGGTGCGCCCCCAACGTTGCCGGTGCGCTCAAAGAGCCACCCAATGAGGTCGACATTGCCGTGCTCGGCCGCATGGATATATAATACAGCAATGTCGTGGGGGCATCCACGTCCATAGAGCCATTGGACAAGGTGGGCGTTGTTGGCGAACGCGGCCTCTTCGATCGTATCCTTGGTCCACTGGTGCCCGCTGTGTCGCACCCACTTGAGCGCGCGCTTGTCGTCCAACGAGGCAAACAGCGCGCACACCGAATCGTGCCACAGGCCCAACTCGTCGTGCATCCATTGGAGGACGGCCCACTGGCGGCACTCGGATGCAGCCACGCACGCGTTGGTGCCATAGGGGCATCCCTCCCGATGCACCCACTTGAGCATATCCAGGTTGCCCGTCGCGGCGGCCATCGAGAACGTGCCCTCGTTCCACCTAAAGCCTCGCTCCTTTAGCCATCGCAACAGGTCCCAATGGCCCTGCTCTGCCGCGGCGGTGCATGCGGCTCTTTGGTTGGGCGCTACCCCGACGCTGTCGAGCAGCCATTCGATGACGTGCCTGTGCCCACCGCGCGCGGCATTATAGCAGGCACCGGCGCTCACTGACGAGCCACCTGATCAGAGTCATGTTGGCACAGTGAGCGGCGGCGTCGGCGACGCGCGATGTAGGACCGATGCCGTGGCGCGTGTGCAACCACTTTACGATATCGAGGTGACCGCGTTTGGCCGCGTTGAGCATGGTGCGGAAACCAGACACGGAACGTTTGGTGTTGTCCCTGGCCCACTCGATCACGTCGATGCGCCCCGACGCACCAGCCGACTCTGAGAGCGCGCGGCCGCTTAAATCGTACCCGTGGGCATGCATCCACTGGAGAACATCCAAACGATCCCGTTTAGCGGCAACAACACAGGACTGGTTCGTCCATACACATCCACGATCACGGAGCCACTGCAACATCGCGAGGGAACCGCTGCGTGCTGCTTCGGTCCACAGACACGGTTCCAGCTGAGGACATCCACTGCGGCGCCACAGCCAATCGACGAGACCGACGTTGCCGTAGCGGGCAATGATCGCGTAGGTCCCGTTTGGCAAAACGAGGCCGGCTCTGTCCGTGAGCCACTCGAGGCGCTTCCTCAACTGGGCCTCCACGAGTCCATTGCGTGCCGCCGCAGTGTGGCAAGTAATGCATTCCATATACACTCGATCGCAGTGGGTCCGGTGGCACGTTGGGTGGCGCGAGCACATGGATCGCGTGTGAGGCCTGCTTGTTGTTCTGGGGCGCATAGGGGGCCACCGCAGGACCAATGTCTCGGGCCTGGTAAAGGGTGCATAGTCAAAAGAGGCGCTTCCGCGGGCTTTGAGCATCGGAACGTGCTGGGCATGTGCAGCGATCCACCCGCGTTTGCCCTTCCCAGGGTGACACTGGGCACAGGTGGCCCTATGCAGTTGGAGTGCATCTCCTAGGCAAGAGTGCGCGCGTGCCAATAAAGGGCGCGTCAAAGCGTCTGTTCGGCACACGATGAGCGCCATCAGTTCGGTGTCGAGTTGTTCCAGCACCATGCCCCTTCTCTCTCTCTCTCTCTCTCTCTCTCTCTCTCTCTTGCTTGTTCCAACGGCAATGGATCGGCGCGCAGTCACTCTCGAGACTCTTGCAGAAACTGGCCTATTGTTCTTGTGCGCTCAAAACACCAAGATTTCTCACATCGGTGCACGCCATCAGACAGGCAGAAAGCATCGATGCGGTGGAGCCTACAGAATTGCTCGACA